>Ga0070728_10006715_pt1 | contig 10797 bp, 7 predicted proteins | sample tdDd471_FD_66723 | JGI IMG/M metagenome (GOLD analysis project Ga0070728, IMG submission 66723) | Marine sediment microbial communities from the Atlantic coast under amendment with organic carbon and nitrate - tdDd47.1 | ecosystem: Environmental > Aquatic > Marine > Coastal > Sediment | place...
ACGATTTGAATCTTGCACTAAAAGTTTCCGATATTCTTCAATTGCCATGTCGTGCTTATTGCTCTGTTGAAACGCCAACGCTCTCATCAGCAATAGATCATGATGACTACTATCGATATTTTCGGTTATTCTAATCACTGTTTGCCAACGTTTGTTTTTAGCATGTTGTCGTGCAAGCATTAGTTTAAAATGATAGACATTTACTTGTTGCGAAATATTCGACTCTAAAAACTCGACCAATTCATCTTGTTCATTCAACTCTGACAACACAAAAGCATAACGCTCAAGTAGCCTTACTTCTTTTTGATTATTGGGTATTAACGTTAATAGTTTTTCCTTAGCCAGCTGTAAAAAACCTTGCCCAATAAGAGAATCAATTTCAACTAACTGGTTTTCTAAATACTGCTGTAACGATACGGATTTAACTGATTTATTGTTAACGCTTAACGGCTGCACTTTCTCGTTACTTGGTACACGAGTTGCGGCAATTATCTTTTCTTGAGAATCTTTATTAGCGTCCTTTTGAGGTTCGACTTCTCGATTGGATCCAGCGCCATGATTTGATTCATTCTCTATTGTTTTTATCGCTAGTTCATCTTTGTGCTGTTCTTTTCTTAGGTCATTATTATCTCTACCTAAATTCTGAGACTGAGAAAGTCGAGATGCATTCGAATTGCCTTTAGTTACTAATGCATCAGATTTTATTGTTGCTCTTTCGGTCGTATTTTCTGCAGATTCAACTTTATCAATAGTGCTTAAGGTTGGCGCTTTATCGACTTGGTTACTTGTGATTTTACTGTCATTACTTTGAATAGCTGCGCTTAGACCAACTGTGCTTTCACTATTTGAAATACCTACAGCTTGTGTATTCTTATCAAATGATTGCTCTCCAGATTGATTCGCTTGGCTCTTCCAGTTTTGAGCGTACACGAATGCTGTAACAGCAACTAAGATGATTACCATCAACAACAATGCAAATGGCGATCTTTTTAAGCGCGTTGTATTTGAATCAACCGTACCTTGATCAAGCAAGAGCTTATTGGTTTGTTTAGATTGCTCTAAATCATTGAGCATTTGGTTCACAACACTCATAATAAAACCCAATATGCGAGTGCGCTGCTACTAAAGAGAACTAACCCTCCGGCAAGAAAGAGGCGCTTAATAAAGCGTAAGTTGCTGTTTGCATCCTGGGTATCATTAATGGCACCAAGTACCTCATTAATTCTGACTTTTCTTCTGCCTTTTCCAAACGCTAGCATTAAAGATTTATGAGCAAGTATATTAACTAATCGCGGAATTCCACCGCTCGCATAAAATATTGCAGAGTAGGCTGAACTTGAAAAAAAAGAGCGGCCTTTTTGCGAAGTCGATCGATTTATTCGGTGCTCTATGTATTGTTGAGTTTCAATTCGATTAAAACGGCTGAGCCGGTATTGAAATGCTATTCGCTGCCTTAATTGTCGTAAATGCTTTTGGTTAAGCTTTTCTATCAGTTCCGGTTGCGCAAATAAAACTATCTGAAGCAGCTTGCTAGTCTCCGTTTCTAAATTAGTAAACAGTCTGAGAGCTTCTAACGTTTCATCGGGCATTGTTTGGGCTTCGTCGATGATTAAAACAACAGGTCCATGCTTCTTATTCAACTCTATAAGACGCTTCTGAATTCGCGGTACTAGTTGGTCATCGGTTAAATTTTTGGTTATCCGAATATTTAGCTCACTAGCTAACGCGAGCTTAATTTCTCTCGGACTCAAGACCGGATTGGGAAGGTATGCAATGGTTCGCTGTTCAGAAATTTTATTGATCAGCCAGCGGCTAAGCATGGTTTTACCTGTGCCAACTTCGCCGCTTACTAAACAAAATGCCTCGCCTGTCGTTAACGCAAAATGAATGGTGTTTAAAGCTTCTTTGTAACTGGGAAGTGAACAAAATAGTTCTGTATCTGGCGTTAACGAAAACGGCAGCTTTCGCAATCCGAAATGATACAGATACATAATCGTTACGAACCTGAATTAAATCGATCGAAGCGCTGCTTTGATTCTTTAACAGCATCTTCCCATTGCGATTGATCAATCACCGTTGCTTTCAACAATAGCACTAATTCACTCTTTACTGTTTTATCGCGTTGCTGTTTGAAAAGATTACCAATGACAGGAATGCTACTAAGAACAGGGACACCGGAGTCTGTTTTCACAACTTGATTTTGCATCAAGCCGCCAATCACGACGACTTGTCCGCTGCGCAATTTCACAATCGAGTCAGATTCACGAATACTACTTAATGCCAAGGGAAGTGATAAATCTTGATCGCCTATTTGAATCAGTTTTGTTTGGTCTTTCACCTCACTAACGGAAGGATGTACATGTAAAATAATTTCACCATTAGCACTAATTTGTGGCATGACATCAAGCGCTATTCCAGAAAAGAAAGGTGTCAAGGTCACATCAGGTGTCGTTGTTGAATTTAATCCCGATGTCGTCGTTGTACTAATGTCGGTCACAAAGAACTCGTCAGTACCCACTTTAATAACTGCTTTTTGGTTGTTAATCGTAGAAATACGTGGACTGGATAAGACTTTGACGTCACCTTGTTGCTCAAGCAATTGTACCGTTGCGCTAAATGGATTTGGATCGTTGGGATCCGTTTCGTACAATAAGTTAAACACACCATTGATCGGATTCGCCTCTGCGGCTGTATCTAAAACTTGGCCGAGTTGACCCAATGCAATAATATTACCGGCACCATTGGTTTTGACTTGCGACCAGTCAACACCTGCCTGAAAATCATCGTTTAAACTGACTTCAAGAATTTTAGCTTCGAGAATTACCTGACGGCCGAGATTTGCTTGAGCAACACCTAAATACTCAGCAATTTGACGTTGCACCATCGGTCGAGCTTTAACTAAAACAATACCGGTTTGTGGGCTGACCATAACCATACTGTCTTGGTCTTGGCTAGCAATGGCGTTTAGCGCTTTTTGAACTTCTTCCCATAGGTTAGTTTCGGAAGCCGTTTCTATCTTTGAAGAATTTACCGTAGCAACATTATTTTGACCACCTTGAGTCGACCCAGAGTTAGAGCCCGAGTTTTGCTGGCTTTGTCCTTTCGAATAAATTTGCCCTGAACTTACTTGGGTTTGTGACGTGCCTTGACGTTGCAAATTAAGATAATCGAGCGGGTAGACTGCCGTTAGCAATTTTGATCCGCCGACGTAATAGATTTTACCTTGTTGCTGAACATCAATATCATGCGTTCGCTCAAGTACCGCCAACACTTCTTCGATGGTTACGTTTGATAACTGCAGAGTCACTGGTTCCGTTAGATTAGGATCGACCAAAATGTTAAGGTTCGTATCTTCAACTAAGCCCATTAGAAATAAATTCAAGGGTAACTTATCGGCTTTAACATCAAATCGTTTCGCCGCAACCGTTTTGCTTTCACCCAAAGTAACTTTGGGCATCAGTGACTCGAGAATTTGAGATTGATCTGGAGCAGGCGTGGTTGGCTTAGCTTTTTCTTGAAAAGCTTGATCGACAAATTTATCTTTGCTGGAATTTGAGTTAGTGCTTGTCGTTGAGCAGCTGCTTAAGCTCAATATTAAGACCGCAGGGGTTATCCAGTTTCGTAATTTCATAGACTCGTTTAACCTTGTGATTCAACACTTTTAATCGAAGGAACTAACGTTAAAATCTTATTTTTTCCTGATCGCGATAATGTGACAGTATTTCCATCGATTTTATTAACTCGATAACCATTGATTAAGTCACCCACTTTGACCGTTCTATGGTCTATCACTGCTTTAAGATGGCGACCTTGTTTGATGATTGCCATTAAATTATTTTTACTCTGTTTTTTTTCTGCTGGTTTAGCCACAGACACAGGTGATACGACAGCATTCACATTAATCAATGGACGCGTCGGATCCTGCTGTTGCTCGGCAGCCATCACTTCGAAACAAAATAAAATTAAAAAACTAAGCGCCAATCCAATTTTTATCATAACTATAGGTATACACAATTAAGGTGATTTCAGCTTTGGGATAGTCGACAACTTGATATTCAATACTGTCCCAGTAAATTTTTAAGTTGAGCTTCTCAAGCGCTTGTAAACTCTCACTCAGTTCAAAGTAGCCTCCCGATAGTGTCACTGAAAAATCATGACGATAAAATTCCAGTGCTTTGGCGGCTTTTTCTTCCGACTTATCCAGTATTTTGACTCTGTGGCTAAAAGCTGATTTTACCGGAAGCTTCGTTAACGACTGTAGCGTCAATTTTTTACTGTTTAAAAAGAAACTTCTTAATAACTCTGGCATTTGACGCGGAGAAACAAGTTGAGCGTATTCGGCTAAATTTTGATCCAGTACCTGTTCTTGTTCACGCAGTGCAATAACACGACCACTTCGGGTTGACCTTGAGTGTCCAAGCAATTCTAAATTTCGTTGCTGAATACTACTGTCTAGACTTTGCCGCTCTTTCTTTATTTTCGAAATTTGCTGCTTCAACTCTTTTTGCTGTTCTTCAATTCCCCTGTACCAGGCAAGTTCGAAGACCAATACGCTAACCGCAGCAAAAAGCCCTAAGGCCATTAATCGATGTCGCGTTGGCAAGGCTAAATACTTTGCTTTAATCGGAGATAAGTTCGTATCACTCATGATGCACGATTACCCCACCTGAAAGCTGGAAATCATAGACTCTTTGATTGATTTCATTTTGTTTAATTTCAACGGATTGATATTCACGATTTAGAGTAGCGTGTTTCGCCATCACCGTGATCCAATCGGATATGAGCTCTGGCTTGATGGTTTGGCCAGACAAAGTCAACGTATCCTTTTCAATTGAAATATGCGTTAACCAAATTTCTCTTTGATTATTTTTAGCTAAATCAACGAACAATCGACTGAATCCATCACTTGCAGAAATATCTGAGCTTTGAAAAGTTTGCAAAGCCATTGATTTATTCTGAATATCGTATTCGAGTTGCGAAATCTGTTGGTCAATTCGAGCTTGATCGGGCCGACTCGCCATTAAACTTTCTATTTCTTTTAACTGAGCTTTCATTGGCTCTAACATGGCTCGTTCTTGCCGAACTTGATCTTTAAGCAACTGAGTATCAGACGCCATCATCCACCCAAGCGCACTATAAAGTAAAAGTAATGATACCGAGGCAATCATAAACTGTTCAAAGGTCAACGACTCTTTGCGCGGCTTAAACTCGTCTAAATAAAGATTAACTTGTTGCATTTGGTCTCTCTGTATTACCTAAACAACCACCGCAAACCGTCAAGTGTTTACTCAACTTTTGCTCACTCAGCCCATCTGACAGTAAGCACAAATCAGCAAAGGTAAACACTTCAACTTTCAAACCTAAATTTGATTCCAATGAACTGACGATAGTCTCAGTACTTTTGCCAAGTTGCGGAACCACAACTTTGGTCACTGAGCGCTTGGCAATTTGACTTTCATAATAATCAAGCGTTCTTTGCACTTCGAGAAGCCACTGGTCATCACTGTCGGTAGCAGCGTTCGGTTGTGCGTCATCCAAATCAAGAAAAAGCTCTGGGTCATCATCCGGAAGGTAAACGTTAGGCAATGAACGGGTGAACACAAATTCATGACCTAAGAAACAGTTGATAGTTAGGCCGCTTGAAGACTCCGCAATAAACGCCAAGTTTTGTCCGTCGGATAACTGCTCACTTAACAAATGACCTAAGCTAAGCTCTTCAATACCGATGGTTTTCAACTCTAAGCCAGATTCTTTTGACAGTTCAATAATTTGCATGACTTCGTCGCGACGTGCGACCACAACAAACAAACGCTTTGGACCGGCTAGGCTCTCGGGGTAGTCAAACGAGGTGATCACCGCTTGTTCGAGCGACGTATCGATTAAATCTTTCACTTGCCACTGAATGGCTTGTGACAATTCTTCATCAGGCACAGCTGGCTTTTCAATGGTGAGTAAACGATAGCTCGATGTCGGAAGTACCCAGTGCGCATCACGACCTTTGCCATCGACCTGATTAATAATGCGTTTAAATTCCGTTTCCAGTGCTTCTTGAGAGAGTTCCTCAACCCCAGCAGCTGAGATTGTTGGAGCAGAGATGCTTGGCTCAAATAGACAATAGTCTAATCGGCCGTTATCCAGCTTTAAACTAATGCTCTGTTTGGATTTTTGAAGAAGATTTTTGAGCAAACTCACCACACACCCGCAATTTTCGAGAACTACATCACATTTTAATATATATTTGAGAAATTCAAAGCAAATTGTTGAAATTTCAGCCGATTTTTACTCTTTATACACTTTTATCATCCACAACGAGAGCATTTCTTTCCTTGCTCAACTGAACTATAGTCTGGAGAGCATAAAAAGCACGAAAGCATAATTAAATCATATTAAAAATGGGAATTTTGTCATGAGCTTCGCAATTCTAACGGCAATCGCCAAAAACCCTGCAGTCAAAAGCACCTTGGTCCTGTTACTTGGTCTTTTTGGCTCACTTAGCCATGCAGAGCAAAAAAGCGACTCTCCGGCTTGGACAGTCAATCAGCCGCCAGGGGATTCTCAGTGGGTTGATATTAATGTGAGCAGCGGTACTTGGATGAATGTCGATGTATCTCCCGATGGCAAGACGTTGGTCTTTGACTTACTCGGCGATCTTTATTCAATGCCCATCGAAGGTGGAAGTCCGACAAAACTAACTTCTGGAATGGCTTGGGACATGCAACCGAAATTCAGTCCCGATGGCCAATACATTGCCTACACATCAGATGCCGGTGGTGGCGACAACCTGTGGGTTATGAATCGCGATGGCAAGAATGCCAAACAAATTACCAATGAACAATTTCGACTGCTTAACAATCCCGCTTGGTCTCCCGATGGTCAGTTTTTAGTCGCTCGAAAACACTTTACTTCTCGTCGCTCATTAGGAGCCGGAGAAATTTGGATGTACCACATCAGTGGTGGGAAGGGCGTTCAACTCACCAAGCGCCCCAACGATCAAAAAGATCTCGGAGAGCCGGTGTTCTCACCTGACGGTAAAAAGGTATTTTTCAGCCGAGATTCTACGCCTGGCAAAGTATTCGAATACAGCAAAAACTCGAACTCGCAAATTTATGAAATTTTCAGTGTTAATCGCCACAACGGAGACATCGAGAAAGAAGTGAGTGGACCTGGTGGCGCAGTGCGCCCGGCACCTTCGCCAGATGGTAAAAAGCTCGCCTTCGTACGCCGAATACGCAATCAATCCAGCTTATTCATCAAGGAGTTAGAGACGGGTAAAATCGCTCCGGTTTATCAACAGTTAGACCGCGATATGCAAGAAACATGGGCAATCCATGGCGTTTACCCGAATATCGCATGGTTGCCGGACAGTAACGATATTGTGTTTTGGGCAGGCGGAAAAATTAAACGCTTAAATACGCAAACCTTAGCGGTCAAAGACATTCCATTTCAGATAACTGATCGCCGCGAAATTCGTTCTGCCGTTCGCTTCGGGGTGAACGTCAGTCCGGAAGAGTTCGATGTAAAAATGCTGCGTTGGGTACAAGTTTCGCCAACAGGGGATGAGGTGGTGTTTCAAGCACTCGGACACCTCTATCGAAAGTCTTTACCTGATGGAAAGCCAACTCGGCTTACCCGCCAGAACGACCACTTTGAGTTTTACCCCAGTTATTCACCTGACGGTCGATACATCGTATATACCACTTGGAATGATCAAAGTTTTGGCAGTGTTCGCAAAGTACGAGCAAGCGGTGGGCGCGGAGAGGCATTAACTCAGCAACCCGGCCACTACATCGCCCCTTCATTTTCACCCAATGGCGAGAAGATAGCTTTTCAAAAGCTACCCGGGAGCAACCTGCTAGGAACAAGTTATGGTGAACGAGAAGGCATTTACATCATGGATGATGATGGCGATGACATCACCTTTGTAAGTGGCACGGGCAGTCATCCTCATTTTGCCAATAGTAACGAACGTTTGTGGGTCACCGAGACAACACATCAAGGTAAGGAAGCCAAGCAGTCATTGGTCGACATTAACTTGGACGGATTCGATAGACAGGTTCGTCTTTCAACGCCTTGGGCTACTGAGTTTAAGGTGTCTCCGAATGGACAGTGGGTGGCATTTGTCGAACGCTATCAAGTGTATCTAGCCCCTTTTACAGAAGCCGGGCACAGTATTAATAGCGGCGCTAAAGGCAATGCTTTTCCTGTTCAAAGAGTCAGTACCTTTTCTGGCGAAAATTTAAGTTGGACGGCCAACAGCGACTCTTTGTATTGGTCTCAGGGTGCCGGTCTGTTTTCGGTGAAGAAAAATGCAGCAGGAGAATTTTCTGCGCCGACCATCACTGAGCTAAACTTCAAAGCCAGTACCGACGTTCCGCGCGGAAGTTATTTGCTGTCTAACGCCCGAATCATCACAATGAATAACGATCAAGTCATTGAAAATGGCGAAATAGTCATTGAGGGCAACCGTATTAAAGCGATTGGTGAGACCGGTAGCCTTACCGTTCCTCGCGGTGCAAAGAGAATTAATTTAGCCGGAAAAACCATTATTCCTGGGCTGGTCGATGTGCACTGGCATGGCGCGCAGGGCAGAGCGGAAATTATTCCTCAGCAAAACTGGGTTAACTACGCGTCGCTGGCCTTTGGGGTGACCACACTGCACGACCCTTCAAACGATACGTCAACGATTTTTGCCGCAAGCGAATTGGCGAAAAAGGGGATGATCGTCAGCCCTCGAATTTTTTCGACAGGGACCATACTTTACGGTGCCGAAGCCTCCATAATGGCAGAAGTTGATGCTCGCAATGACGCTTTGGATCATTTGCAACGAATGAAGTCTGTTGGCGCGATCAGCGTAAAATCCTATAACCAGCCACGACGTGATCAACGTCAGCAAATTCTCGACGCTGCTCGTCAAACAGGCCTGATGGTCGTTCCAGAGGGAGGTTCATTACTTCAGCATAACTTAACCATGATTGTCGACGGTCATACTGGCATTGAGCACTCTTTTCCTACGGCAGAAATTTATGCCGATGTGGAGCAATTATGGTCACAAACTCAGGTTGGTTACACTCCGACCCTAGTGGTTGCCTATGGCGGCATTTGGGGCGAAAACTATTGGTATCAACATCAAGAAGTTTGGAAACACCCACTGTTATCCAAGTATGTGCCAAAGGATGTATTGTGGCCAAGAGCGATTCGACGAACTCTCGCACCAGAAGAGGATTACAATCACGTTAATGTCGCCAAAGTCGCTGCTAAGCTTCAATCTTTAGGCGTTGGAGTCAATATGGGCGCACACGGACAACGCGAGGGACTTGGATCTCATTGGGAGATCTGGATGTTCGCACAAGGTGGTATGACGCCATTGCAAGCGCTTAGAACAGCCACCATCGACAGTGCGCGCTATTTAGGTTTAGACAATGACCTCGGCTCGCTTGAACCAGGTAAACTGGCTGACTTGGTCATTCTCAATGCTAACCCACTAGAAAACATTCGCCAATCAGATCAAGTTGATCAGGTTATGCTAAATGGCCGACTGTATGACGTAGAAACCATGAATCAAGTCGGTAACCACCCCAAATTACGGAAGCCTTTCTATTTCGAACGTTAAGCCATGAAAAACAACGACGTTATATATTGACAACCCTTCCACAGCGGCGATTGCTAAGCAATCGCCAATTTCTCTCGCTCAACTCAAATTGAACTATAGTTATAAGCACGGATACGAATATTCGCTTAACGCTTATTAGGTCTTCTATGCAACAGTTGTTTATGCCGGCGATTTTATTCATGAATCGCCTCAAATACTCCGGCAAATTTATTTTGGTGTCGGCCATTTTCTTAGTGCCTCTCATTGTGCTGGGTTATGGCTACTTGAGCCAAGTCTTAAATTCTATTGAACGCACCGAGAGAGAAAGTTTGGCACTGCAGTTATTTCCGAAGATTCACCAAGTCTATCGATCGACCCATCAATTCACCTTAGAAACTATGATGGCGCAAAGAGACTTAAGTGAACAACAGTTAAACAAACGGAATCAGATTGCGGAAGACATTGACAAACAACTTGCCAGTTTAGAAAGCAGTGACAACGCTTTTGTAAAAAACCCGAAATTCATCGAGCAAGTCGGTTTAATCAAAAACGCCATTGAAGATGCTAAGAATCTCACGATGGATCCACGCTCACCCGCCACACAATGGTATTTAGCATTATCTAAGCCTCAAGCAGAAGTGCTTCAGTTGTACCAAATATTATCCAATGAATCTGGCATCACCAACGATCCAGAATTGGCCACCTTTTATTTAGGTCAATGGCTCAGTAAAGACATTTATACTTACCAAGAACCTCTACTTCGTGCACAAACCGTAGGCTATTTTGGTTTAACCTCGGTACCCTTTGAGCAAAGCCTGTATGACGATATGTCAGCGTCTCTTGACCGATTTATCAACAACGCCGAGCAATTACAAAAGTACAATAATAATCAAAGTAATATTTCAGACAAACTTTCTTCACTGTCTCAAGCTCAACAGCAACTCAAAAATAGTTACGATGACAGCATCACATTTTTAGATGAAAACTTTTTCATCGCCGTTGACATAACGATCACAGCCAATGATTACTTAACTTTTTTCGAACAACAAGCGAAGCCTTTTGATCTGGCTATAGAACAAGGTCACTCACTACTGCAAAATCTACTCAATGAACGCGTAGCACATGAAAATCAGGCACTCATAACTTTATTGGTTATTGTTGCTATTTCGGTCGTGTTTACTGCTTACTTATTCATAGGAATGTCATTT
>Ga0070728_10006716_pt1 | contig 10796 bp, 13 predicted proteins | sample tdDd471_FD_66723 | JGI IMG/M metagenome (GOLD analysis project Ga0070728, IMG submission 66723) | Marine sediment microbial communities from the Atlantic coast under amendment with organic carbon and nitrate - tdDd47.1 | ecosystem: Environmental > Aquatic > Marine > Coastal > Sediment | place...
ACTTGTAGTTGTGGGTCCAGCCAATGCCCAGGTTCCCGCCAAAAGCAGCCGTCAAACTCTGGTAGCTCCTCTGCAACGAGAGTCCGCCAATCTCAAGGTCAGTCTCAAAGATTCTCTTGTCGCCCGTGGTCACGTCACAGGGGTTGCCGACAAGCTGTTCGATACCCTGCTCCATTTTCGGGCAAGATGGAGCCCGCATGTTTATATAGGCTTTCTCGTTGCTAAAACAGCGACCATCACCGTTCGCAAATTCTTGTTTGCTATAACCGGCCGGACACGAAACAGTTGCCTCTCCGAGAACTTCCGCCTGATTGCGGGTGATCGGGTTTGGGTCAGGTTCGTTATGCACGCACTCGTCTTCGGCATTCAGATTATGCAATGTGTAGTTGACCTTGTAGTCGTCTATAACAAGGAACCCGAGTTCGTACTCCTGACGTATGGGGTCAATACCGTTATAGTGTCCGAGCCCACAAGTTCCACCCCCGTAACCGTGCATCGCGCCTAACGCATCAGGGTTTGGGCCGGAGACATAATGGCTATAATGCAGATATGTTTCATAAACCATATCCGTAACGTCTGGCTCAACGGGCGGCAGACGAAGCTCTAGTCTGGCGTCGCTACCAAACGGGGAAACTGCCTGCGCTGGCACACTGGCCAACCACAAAACGACAAAAATTGTTGGAGCAAAAAACCAAAACAGGTGGCGAAAAGAAATCTTCTGATACATCAGCCAATCCCCAAGACAAAATATAGAAACCCCTTGTCATGGGAAACTAGTCTAAAAAAAACAAATGTCAAACAGGCTGCTGGCGGAATGCCATATATGGTCCAGAAGTGAAGAAAAACTGCACTTGTTACACGCGTCTAACCTAGCTAACCCCTAGCCATAAAAGGGGAAAACTGCTAAATCGCATTTTTGAACTAATGATCTCAGAACTGGGCGCAAGGAATGGGCGACTTGCGCAAACAGGCAATCGAGAGAGCAGCTTCAATGCCGATTATTTAGAGGTGCTACTGCACGGGGGTGACTTAACCCTCGTGTCAAAAAAAACGCTATTTGACCGAGTTTAAGCGCCGAAAAGGTGCCAGCATGCCCAGCCCAGACAACAACAGCCATGCCGCAGCTGGCAAAGGAACCACGCCCATGTTCATGAGCTGTCCGCTCGCAATAAACACCTGATCTTCCGGTCCAGGCCCAGGAGCCCAAGAATACTCGCAATCATCATTTAGGCAGAAAGTAACGGCCGGAGTAAAGGTTTCGCCCTGCACAAGCGGTACCGTATTCAACCACTCCCACAACCCTTCGGACTGTAGCTTCAAGATAAATTCATTGGCTGATGTTAGCCCATTCACAAACCTACATGTAGTTGGACCACAACTCCCGATACTCGTATCGAAGTATGTTGCAGGAGTCAAAGGGTCTAGCGGGTTGCCGCTTGCGAAGATAGAAACGGATGAGTATTCATCTGTATCGAAGTCAAATACAAAACTGCCGGTAACAACTTGCCCATCGGTCAGGGTTACATTATCTAACTGCCATTTGATCGGGGCCGCAGAGGCCGCCCCCGATAAAGCAAGAAAAACGAACGTGATCAGAATTCTCATCTCAGCCCCTAAACACTCCTGTACTAGACTGGGAGTGTGCGTTCTGAGTCTGAATTAGTCAAAGAGGCTGTACCGACATATTGTAAAAAAGCTAGGCAACTCCTAACCTAGCTCTAATCCGTCTTACTTGAGAACTATGCCACCGGCCTCCCCGTGGCGTAGGTACGCGTCGTTCGCTGAGGGTCTCTGCGACTTTTCTCAATGGCAGCCCTGAAAGCTCCTCAAAGATCGCCCTTAGGTTCTCCGCAGTGCCCTTCGCCTGCCGGGCTTGTTTCTGAGCCCCCCTTAAGCCCGCCTCTTTGAGGTTTGTAGGATTTCCTAACTGCACCCCACGCTCCCGCAAAGCCGCAAGCGCTGCCTTCGTCCTGGCCGATATTGTCTTCCGCTCATGCTCTGCGACCGCTGCATGTATATGCAACAGGAACGGGTCGACGGAGGGGCCAAGCTCTACCACCTCAAACTGCACGGCTTGCGCCATCAGGCCAGCGATGAACGCCACATCTCTGGAAAGCCTGTCGAGCTTGGCCACTACCACCAGACACCGAGACCGCTTTGCCTGAGCCAGCGCCTCGGTCAGCACAGGTCGGCAGTCCAGAGTATGCCCTTTGGCAGAGGCTACCTCTTCATACCATGTTTCCACGAGGTAGCCATTGGCTTCAGCATAGCTCTCTAGGGCGGCCTGCTGCGCCTCCAACCCTAAACCGGAGTCCCCCTGCTCCTCTGTGGAAACCCGCAGGTATGCCACTACTGGAATCGGTAAGTCGCTCATCGTTGCCTCCTTTTGGTGAGTCGATAGTCGGGGTGTTCATCGCAATAAAGAAGCAACAACTCCCACGCTGCCAGCGGCATCTCTCTGAGCTCCTCAGGGCTCGCTGACAGCCATTTCTTGAGTCCTGATAGGGATACCCCGCAAATCTCCGAGGCGGCCTTCTGCGTCAACTGAGCGCGTCTCAGAAGGTTTCTGAGCTGAGATTTCGATGGTGTTCGTATGGTCCCCATTGGGGACTATCTTAGGCGAGCCCTAAAGAGCCTGTCAAGGAGCAAAAAAACAGGGACGGCAACAGACGTTGAAAGAACTAGCCAGCCGGCAACGGCGTGGAACGAGCAGTGGAGACGGCAGAGGCATCCATGTACCAACTCCATACCTCCGTTTGCAGTTGGCTCACGCTTCAACTCGGTTGACCGGAGAGACGGATAGAGCGCCACCTTGTCGCCAGGACTGCAGCCTCCCCACCCCTTTGTTATTGCAGCTAAGGGCTATGGGGGAAAATGGCTTCTAGGTGGAGACGGTTGGGGGTAATAAAATTCAGGGCAAATATTCAGAAGGGTTGACCCGGAGGATTCCGTCACGGTATCTGTAGGAGGTGGCATATAGTCCCACTTGATGGGACAAAAAGCCGCCCTCCTTCACTCACATCGAGAATCCACGAAGGAGATTCATAATGGAAAACTACCCGCTGACCTACCTGATTATTCGGAAGCTGTTCCCGAGGGTGGACTATTACTATGGACCACTACCAGCTGGCTGGGACACACGGGGCTTCCGATGGCTCAAGACTGAAAGCACACGGGGAGTAGAGGTTCAGTTCTGGAGACGCATACTGATAATAGAACTTACTTACCGCCACTATTACTCAGCTTCAGGCTGAGGAAGCTCTGCCACCCTAAGAGCAGCCCCCTTTAACCTTCCTGCCTCGCTTTCTGCTTTCACGCGAATTACGCAGGGACCGTCCAAAGGCAGAGGAGAAACTGTTGTCTCAAAATGCAACGTAAACATACGCTCCATCCCATGCTCCAATAGAAGCGATGCCTGCTGCTGGCTAGTCGCTCTCATATTCGACAACACATCTTCGGGCGCGGTGAGCTCAGCCATTACGTCGTCATCTTTGAGCACAGCTATATTCAGAAACTCGAACGGCTCACTCACGTCCGTAAACACTCGAATCGAAAAACATAGCTTCTCAAGTTTAAAAGGAAACTCTGGAACAAAGAGGTCACCCCGATAAACCCCCATTAAAGAGTATTTACCACCTATCTCTTGTCTAATATCATCACAGTAAACATTTTCGATTTGTCTACTGAACATTATTCATCATCTCTCAAGATTGCTCGACAGTTCGCTAACGCATGATCGACGGTGTTCATGTCCACATCTAGAGCTTCTTTTAGTTTTTTTAGCGTCTCCCAAGTGAAGTTGTCACGCCCTTTCTCGATTCGTGCGATATGGGACTGACTTGTTGACATTGCCTGGGCCAAATGGTCCTGTGACCAGCCTTTTCTAAGCCTTAGAGCACGAATGGTCACAGGATCTTTCGCAAGCGCGGTAGCAAGCTCTTTTCTACCCTCGGTAAGCACACTGCCAATTTCGGGGTCTTTCTCGAGATCTCTAAGAAAATCTCGGACAGACCTATAACCGCTGGGCACCTCAGCTGTTGGGCGCGCTTCCTCGAAATGATAAAGCTCACAACTTTCGAGTGTTGTGCAAACCACAGCAGAACCCTTACCGTCACTAATTCTTTGCTCAAACGAGTTCACGATATGCCTTTCGAATTCTTTTCGTAATTTCATGATTAGGTTGGTAGTTATAAGTATTGCGATCTACTATTGCCAAGACCGTGTAGTGCTCTTGGTTTTGGCGCAAAACAATCTTTGGTACATAACAGTAGAGAATTCGGAATCTCTTACAATTTTCGTACTGGATGGTTTTGAGGCGCCAGAAATTCTCTCCAAGTTGTTGCAAGGATGTAATTTCACTAACGTCGATTTTGCCTGCCCCATAAGCTCCATATCCATGTTGATTAAGTCGATCAAGTAGATCCACGTCGCCGTCCAAGTCGGAAAGCAACAAAGTAATAGCTTTAAAGGCCGCTTCATCAATAGAAAAAAGCTTTCTTAAATCCTCTTCAGCATCTTCATGAATATGGAAGAATATCAATATATCTACCTAGATATAATCTGGTCAAGCTAAATCTGTGAGACAAGTCCCACAATTAGCACCGCATGCCACTCTAGCCCCCAGCAGTCATTGAAATTAGCCGCTCACAGAATCGTGAAATGACTGACCACCTGTAGGTCATTCTATCCTAATACCCCTTAGGTGATCAATCGGCAGATGCGCCCATTACAACCGGTTCACCGCCTCAAAGGCATCTTCACGCCTAACCGAAAGGTAAATCTGCGTGGTCTCAATACTGGTATGACCGAGGAGCTCCTTAACCACGTGCAAAGCAGTTCCCCGAAGCACCAACGAAGAAGCGAAGTGGTGACGCAGCTGGTGAAAGGTTATATCCAGTTCAGCCATCTCACGTAGACGTGACCACGTCCTCTTAAAGTTCTGCACAGGGAACACCGGGTCATCCACATCGGCCCGCTCCTCCTCCAGCCCTGACCACTCCCACAATGCTTTAGCCAGCTTGTCCGAGATCGGCAGGCGGCGAGTCTTCGCTGACTTAGCAACATCACCGCGCACCGTAATCATCCGGTTCTCTCGATCTACATCACTCCAACGAAGGCTCAGAATCTCTCCACGCCGCATTCCCGTCTGCAGTGCAATCCTGACGATGAACAGCAGGTAAGCAGGAAACATCTTCCGCTCCTGGGCATCCGCAGGAAAGTAGCTCTTGTGGTGCCACTCTTGTAGGGCTGACTCAAGGCGCGCCATCTCCTCATCACTCAGATAGAGGCGTTCCTTGGCTGAGTCGACCTTGGGGTCACTCACAGGCGTCGCTGGGCTCTGCCTGAGAAAGCCCCATTCGACCGCCTTTGTGAACACCCGCCGGAGATCACCAAGGTTTCTCTTAACGGTCGAGTCCGCGTAGCCCTTCTTGATCTGGAACGACTTTTGCAGCTCGACATCGTAGGTGGTCACTTCCTTCAGCTTCTTGTCAGCAATTCGGGAGTCTTCTGCCAGGTACTGATACCGCAGCCGGTTAATCGTAGACTGACCATCCTTACGCTGCGTCACAACCCACTCACCGAAGTCGCCCTCAATGAAATCCCTGAAGGTCAGAGAGGTTTGTCTAACAGGAGACTCCTCCACCTTCAGCCGGTGCTGAATATCCAGTACCTTCTTCTTGGCTTCCTTTACGGATAGCGCGGGGTAGTGTCCGAGGAGTTCTTTGTGCTTCCGGCCATGCTCCCGATATTGAGCATAGAAGCTCTTCTTACCCGAAGGGTGGACCTCAAATGTCAGGCCGTCAGCTGTCTTTGTGTAGCGCTTTGCTTTCGGTTTTGCTTCACGAACAGCCTGCTCGGTAATCTTCTTTGGCACGTTTGGAGTTCCACTGGAGTTCCACTTGGGGCTGTAAGATAACGGAATCAAGAAAATTGTGCAGCTTGAAAAGCTTGCCATGCCTTGATTTTGCTAAGGCTCGCCACACCGACCCCTGTCGCTCTGGGTCTTCGGGAGGCAGGAGTCGGAGGTTCGAATCCTCTCACCCCGACCACTTTCGACCGGAAAAATTTTTCTCTTACCCGACAGGGGAGAGAAATTTTTATGGGAGAAAGTCGAAGGAAGGGAACTGGAACCGAATCAGAGGTTCATCACAACGGCGCAGCCGTTGGAACGAGGAGGACGCAAAGCGGACGACTCAAATCCTCTCACCCCGACGGTTCACCAACGATATGTCGACCGGAAAAATTTTTCTCTTACCCGACAGGGGAGAGAAATTTTTATGGGAGAAAGTCGAAGGGAGGGAACTGGAACCTGCTAAAGAGGTTCATCACAGCCGCGCAGCGGCTGGAACGGGGAGCAAAGCGACTCAAATCCTCTCACCCCGACCAATCTTGCGAGTGATTACACTCGCAAATCATCAGCGCCGCAGGCGCTTCTCACTTCAGCCGCATGCAGTGCGGTGGATTGCCAGATGGCCGACGTTCTAGTCGAAGCGGGAAGGCGATTTTTTACGGTGAATTGTTGGGAGGGATTTGGAACCGAATCAGAGGTTCATCACGCGCCTCAGGCGAGGGTCAAATTGACCCGAGTGAAATCCTCTCACCCGCCGACAATAGTCAGACGAACCGAACCAACGGATACACCGCATAAAACGCCGTGCTTTCAGGATCCACACCGATCAGGTCGGTGCCCAGCGAATATAAAACACCTACGACGATAACCGCAGGCACCACCCATGCCCATTTAAGGACATTCTCGAGAGAGATTATTTTTAGCATTGAGGTGAACATACCTGACTATTCGGCAGGCGTCGGTAACCGGATTCACAGATCAGAGCAAAACCCGCTCAACCCTGCTTGTCGCGACGCCACAGCCACCAGCCCCACAGCCCGAGCAAGCCATTGAATATACCGATCATGACGAACGGAGCTGCAGGTGACATACCGTCATAGAGCCTGCCGCCAACGCTGGTAACAAACAGGATACCGGCGGCACCGAAGATAGAAAACGTGCCAACCACGGCGCCGCGGAATTCGCCCGGGGCCTCTTGCCCGGTCAGCGTGTTACTGGCCAACGTCACACTGATCTGACCAATGCCGAGAACAATACTGGCCGGTATCAACAATGCCCCTTGCGGGTCGCCGAATAGGCCCATCCCGCAGTAACCAACAAAGGCCAGCATCAACGCAATGGTCATTACGAGTGTGCGGTTTAGCTTGTCGTTCAGCCAACCCAACACCGGCGCCCACAACAAGGCCGCTGTCATGACCAATGCGAACATAGCGCCGGCCGTCTTGGCCGCCTCGTCGGCTGCCATTCCCTGGGCAATACCGGACTGCGTTAACCACAATGAATAGAACGTACCGACAACCACAAGGTCAGCGCGACCAACAAAAGCGCACCCGTAGGCCAGCATCAATTTGGGATTTATTCGTGCTGCCTGAAACCCCTGCGCTAACAGCCTCTTCAGGGGCTGCTTTTTCTGTACCTGCGGCGGCGGTTTGCCAACCAGCCCGAACCGCAACAGCACTGCAGCCGCAAGACAAATCCCCGTCATCGTGAACATTGTCAGACGACTGGCCTGCAACGGTTCGTAACCCATTGAGGTATACCAGTCAGGAAAACGGGTGAACACCACCCCGATCATGATCGCACCGATGCCGATTGCTACGCCGGCAAACGCAACCATTTTTCCGAGAGATCTCTCGTCTGCATAGTCCAGCTGAATGGTTGCGATCATCACTGTGATGGCCGCAATACCGATCGTTGCGAACATACGAATCGCAATGAGCTGCGGCACACTGCTGGCAAAACCGAGCGCGACGTACCCGGCGCCAAGAAACAACAGGCCGCCCACCAACACGATTCTGCGCCCGTACTGATCCGCCCAGGCGCCAAAAAAACCACTCAAAGCAATGAGTACTATTTCGCCATAGAACACCAGGTCTCCGGCAACACGCCCCTGTTCACTGGTCGGCAAACCAATGTTTACATTCAGGATGTACGGCATGATGACGCTGACGAAACTGTTCAGCGCAATACCTATAAATGCGGCAAACAAAAACGCCCAGGCGTTGAGCTTAGTAATACCCGGCGCAAGAAATACCGGACCTATACGGGCGTTTTGACTATCAGACACTGGCACCACCTATGCGGCGTTGCCAATAACGGCAATCACACGCTTGTTCCATTGGCTACTATCAAGTTCGTTAATCAGAAAATGAGCGAGATTTGCCCGGGTGATCTTAATACCCACGGGGTAGTTCTCCTGCTCTTCAACGTAGTAATCGCCATCTGCCGGACCCTCGACCAGATAAGGCGCGCGCAGCACCGTTACATCAAGACCGCTACCCATGACCTGTTGCTCCATGTCGTGCATATCCGAGTAGTACTTACGGCGCAAGAAAAGATAGATGTTCCGCTGAATGCCGTCACGCTTCATGCGGGGCGCGCCGGTCGAAGAAATCACCAGCAACCGCTTTATATTGTGCTTGTGCATGCCTTTTAGAACGGCGGCGTGAGCAATGGTACTCAGCTTGTAACGCTTGTCGAACAGGTCACGCTTGCCCACAGACGTAATGACGGCGTCTGCACCTTCGAGGCTATCAATTATCGACTGCTCATCAAAGGCGTCGCCATGCCGTTTAGTGACACGCGGATCATCCGATTTGATGTTCTCAGGGGTACGGGCCAGCCCGATAATTTCATGGCCGGCAGCCAGCGCTTGCTCAATCAACTCTGTGCCGGTCTGCCCCGATGCTGCAACGATAGCTACTTTCATAGGAACCCCTTATGCGTCTTCGCTGATCGGCAGGCTGTAGCAACGGTGCAGCTTTTCATCCCTGCATTCGTACACACTCATGCGCCGTTGCGTCACCTCTTTTCCTTCTTTCAGAATCTTGTCAGTCTCAACCACAACAACGACATTGCCGAATGCCTTGCAAAAATCGACGTGCCCGGACAGGTAATCGGGATTATTAATGATGTACTGCATGCCGACTTTCGCTTTCTCTTTAGTGTCGGACAACAACACAGGGCCATGCTGCTCAATGTTGTACCAGGTGAAATCATCCGCCGCATACGACAGCATCAAATCGACTTCCTGATTTTTGTAAGCTTCCGCTGATTCCAGATATATCTGTTTGTAGTCGGTCACAGTGATTCCCCTTTTATTATTTTCTGCCGGCAACCCGACCCGATGAATTGCTACAACTTAGCTATGCAGCGTGCTGTCGCTCTTATACCCTGCGGCTCAATATATACTGAAAAGCGAACGATGATTGAACAGAAACCAATCTAATCGCACAAGGTGGAATCAATCCGGCCTTGCGTTAGTATAGAAGCCCCGCTAACAGTCGGAGAACCCGCATGGCCACCGAAGAACCCAAGCGCAAAGGCGTGTCACGTGAATTCACGGCATTCAGTTTCTTGTGGCGCTTCGCCGCGACTCTGGTGCTGGTTCTGGCCACCTACAACCCCAGCGGCTACTCTTTTTTCCATTGGGTCTGGCAGTCCGATGACCGCGGGCCGGAACACTTCGTTGCCGGCGTCATTGTCATCACCGGCTGGATCATTCTGTTTGCTGCCACCAAGAGATCCCTGGATACCCTTGGCATGTTTCTCGGCGTACTGCTACTCGCCGGGCTTGTCTGGCTGTTCATCGACTTAGGCTTGTTGTCGCTTGGCTCGGTATCAGCGGTAGCGTGGGTCGTACTCGTCTGCATTGCCGCATTGCTAACGGTCGGGCTTTGCTGGTCACATATCTGGCGACGCCTTACCGGTCAATTTGAAGTCGACGAAGACTAGTCGACAAAGACTAGTCGACGAAAATCAGCATTGGTTCCGGCCTTAACAGCAGAGACACCGTCTCACTAGCCGCCCGGCTTTAAAGCTGCCCGTGCCAGCGCACTGTTTGATGAAATCGCCAGCCTGTCTGCTGCCGCAAACTGCTCCAGCGCAGTCAGGGCAGGCATACCGGTCCCTGATACAAAATAGGCATCGGCATCAAGCTCCAGCAAGGCGTCGACATGCGGCCGCACATCGTCTCGCGTCAATGAGTAAATCTGGTCGGTATTCTCCGAGCCTATGTCGACCTGCCTGACGCCGATCAAATCAAAACCTTTGCGCTGCCAGTAGGCAACTGCAGCCTCATTCAACCAGTCGGGATACGGCGACAACAATGCGATTCGCTGTGCGCCCATCTCGCGCAAACTGTGATCTACAGCATCGGCTGCGAGCACAACAGGCGCTTCCAGCACACCTTCTGCTGCCAACTTGATAGCCGCAGACTCCTTATCGCTGATCAAATAAGATGAACCGGTGCATGCAAACAGAAATTTATCGAGTTGCAGCGTTGCGTAGTCTTTGACCAGTTCGGGCAACTGCTCAAGATAATCTATAGCTCTTTGACGGGGGTCGGGGCTGGAGCTTCGTAGCCTTAGCGTGAAGCACTCGATGTCGGCCGGCATCAACCGGCGAAACTCCGGCTCCACCGTCGGGTTCGCCTGCGGCACGCCAATGCCAAACCAACCTTTTGCACCATATTCTCTTTGCATTGTGCTCCTTCGTTTACCCTGATCAGGCGCCCAATCATTCTGACAAGCCCTTAACAGTGCTTACCCTGCAACTATAATAAGCCAATATGAACGCCCCGAGCATGAAGCAACCTACCGAAACGCACGTCACAGTCGAATTGGACGGTGATTTTGCGGCCGATCTGCTGCATGCGGCCACCGGGTTCCCCAAACAGCGTATTAAACACGCGATGCGGTCCGGCGCTGTCTGGCATACCAGAGAT
>Ga0070728_10006719_pt1 | contig 10792 bp, 10 predicted proteins | sample tdDd471_FD_66723 | JGI IMG/M metagenome (GOLD analysis project Ga0070728, IMG submission 66723) | Marine sediment microbial communities from the Atlantic coast under amendment with organic carbon and nitrate - tdDd47.1 | ecosystem: Environmental > Aquatic > Marine > Coastal > Sediment | place...
CACTATACATAGAAATACATAACTAGGTATAATTAAATATAATTATAAAAAACAATGCAAAATTAAATTTAATATATGCTTGTGTTTCATAGTTTCGCTAATGACCTGTCGTCTAGGATTCAGAAAACAGTGGGTCATGTAACACGCAGCCCGATATTTGTCGTGGCGCGAATAGTTGAATCACTCATATGAGGAATTAAGTTGGAAATGAGCTTTTGGTCAGGGTTTTAAAGGATTTGACAAAGAGTTACTCCCTTCTTATAGTGGCATCCGGTTTTATCCTTATTTTTATGGAACGCATTGATTTAGAGACAATAAAGGAGAGCGAAAGATGAGCAAATCATACACGGTGGCGGTGCTGTCCGGAGATGGCATCGGTCCGGAGGTTATGGCAGAAGCCCTGAAGGTGTTGGACGCAGTACAGGACAAGTACGGTGTAACCTTCAAGCGGAACTTTGCCAATGTCGGTGGCATTGCGATCGATCAAGATGGCAAGGCCCTGCCGGAAAAAACCGTAGAAACCTGCAAGGCGTCGGATGCAATTCTGTTCGGCTCGGTCGGTGGTCCAAAATGGGAGAGCCTGCCGCCGGACGAGCAGCCGGAACGTGGTGCGCTTCTGCCCTTGCGCAAGATCTTTGGTCTGTTCTGCAATCTGCGCCCGGCTATTATTTTTCCAGCCTTAACCGGTGCTTCAAGTCTTAAGGAAGAAGTCATAGAGGGGGGCTTCAATCTTCTTGTTGTACGTGAACTGACCGGCGGGATATATTTTGCCCAACCAAAAGGAATAGAAGGTGAGGGTGGTGAAAGAACCGGTTTTGATACGATGAAGTACTCTGCTGCGGAAGTGGAGCGAATCAGTCATGTCGCTTTCCAGGCTGCCCGCAAGCGTGACAATAAGGTCTGTTCAATTGACAAGGCCAACGTTCTTTCCACATCGGTCCTCTGGCGTGAAGTTGTCGAACGTGTTGCCACGGAGTATCCCGATGTTGAGCTCTCCCATATGTACGTTGATAATGCGGCCATGCAACTTGTGCGTTGGCCGAAACAGTTTGATGTCATGCTTTGTGGTAACATGTTTGGTGATATCATCTCGGATGAAGCGGCCATGTTGACCGGCTCCCTGGGCATGCTGCCATCGGCGTCCCTTGCTGAAGGATCGTTCGGTATGTACGAGCCCTCCGGCGGCAGCGCTCCGGACATCGCAGGGCAGTGGATCGCCAATCCGATTGCCCAGATTTTGTCTGCATCGATGATGCTGAGATACTCATTTGGCATGATCGATGCCGCTGATGCGATTGATTCTGCCGTGGAAAAAACTCTTAACCAGGGCTATCGTACCGGTGACATCTTCCAGGGCAGGGACGGCGAGAAGAAAGTCAATACTGTCGCAATGGGTGACGCAATTATTGCAAATTTGTAGAGATTCGATCGCTCCTTCACAGGGGTGACACATAACAGAAGATAGAAAAGGAACAGAACTAATGAAAGTCGGTATCGTCGGTTGGCGAGGGATGGTCGGTTCGGTACTCATGCAACGCATGCAGGAAGAGAACGATTTGGCTGGTCTGGAGCCGGTGTTTTTCTCAACCTCTCAGGCCGGGCAGAATGCCCCAATGGGTGCAGGCACTCTCAAGAATGCTGATGACATAACAGAACTCAGTAAGCTGGATGTCATCATCACCTGTCAGGGTGGTGATTACACCAAGGCTGTGCATCCGCAACTGCGTGAGACCGGCTGGAACGGTTATTGGATCGACGCAGCCAGTTCATTGCGTATGGCGGATGACGCAGTCATTATCCTCGATCCTGTGAATCGCAACGTGATCGATGATGCCTTGACCCGTGGAGTCAAAGATTTCATTGGCGGGAACTGTACCGTCAGTCTTATGCTGATGGCGATCGGCGGCCTGTTCCGCGCCGGTTTGGTTGAGTGGGTTTCCTCTATGACCTACCAGGCTGCTTCAGGTGCCGGAGCGCCTAATATGCGTGAATTGCTCAGCCAGATGGGGGTTCTTGAAGACTCTGTTGCCGATCTGTTGAGCGACCCGGGTTCGGCGATCCTGGATATTGACCGAAAAGTGACCGAGACACTTCAGGGCAACCACTTGCCTTCCCGTGAATTCGGTTACCCGCTTGCCGGGAGCCTGCTGCCGTGGATTGATCGTGAGGTCGAAGACGGGCAAAGTCGCGAAGAGTGGAAGGGATATGTCGAAACCAACAAGATCCTTGGTAATGCGCAGCCTGTGCCGATCGATGGTATCTGTGTGCGAGTCGGCGCCATGCGTTGCCATAGCCAGGCACTGACAATTTGTCTGAACAAGGACCTGCCGATTGGGGAGATCGAAGCACTCATTGACAGGGACAACGAATGGGTGAAGCTGGTGCCGAATACCAAGGCCGACTCCCTTGCCGGACTTACTCCGACAGCGGTGTCCGGCACTCTTGGCATCCCGGTAGGTCGGGTTCGCAAGATGAAAATGGGGCCTCAGTATATTTCGGTGTTTACCTGTGGTGACCAGTTGCTCTGGGGTGCGGCGGAGCCGTTGCGGCGCATGCTGCGAATCCTCATGGAACAGGCATAAGTCGTTACACGGCCGACGACCCGTGCACCAGACAATATTGATGGTAGTATTCTCGGGGGGCCGTAGGGCCCCCTTAACTGTTTAGGCTGAAGATTTGATTACAAAGACTGAAAATGGTTTGTATCAGTCAGGGCAAAGCCTGATCCACAAGCTTGATCCGCGGATCAAGGTGCTGTCTTCTCTGACTCTGGTTGTGCTGACCTTTGCAGCAAATGCCTGGATACAGCTTGCTCTGCTCCTTGTTGTGGCCTCAGGTGCATTGTTGGTTGTCTCTCCTCATGCCTGGTTGGTTTTGCGTACTGGCCTGATGTTGCGCTGGCTTTTACTCTTCACACTTTTGATGTATCTGTTTTTGTCCCCAGGCCGCACCTTGTGGGGCCTCAGCTGGCTGTCTCTTGACGGTTTGTACCTGGGTGGTTTTGTCTGTTTGCAGATAGTTCTGGCGGCCATGATGACAACAATCCTGGCCATCACTACGAAAATACAAGACCTCACTGCTGCGTTTGGCTGGTTCGTGCAGCCACTGTCCCGGTTAGGCTGCCGAACAGATGATTGGCAGAAAATTCTTTTGCTCGCTCTCGGCTTTATCCCTGTTGTTCATGAAGAAATTTATCTTTCAGGACGAAGTGAGGAAGTCTCTTCAACAGAGCAGGGCCAAAACGGGAAAGGCCGCTGGTCAATATTTTGTTCAAAAATGCAGGCTTTTACAGAACGAATGCTGATCAGAGGCGACACTATGGCGCACGAGATCGCGGCGAACGACAACTCTTGCCGAATCCCTTTTGCGCTGCCGTCAATCTGGCCACTGTCTTTGCTTGATCAATATTTTGTCACCGCCATGATACTGATCATGGTCTGTCACTGGCTTGCAGGATAGCCCATGCGCACAATTGTGCTGACCCTTGAATATGATGGGACCGCCTATGTCGGCTGGCAGGTCCAGCCCAATGGCCTCGCTGTGCAGGAGGTGGTTGAAAAGGCCCTGGCTGAAATCCTTGGTCACGAGGTGCGAATCCATTCGTCGGGAAGGACCGATGCAGGAGTTCATGCACGAGGCATGGTGGCACATTTCCAGGCAAAGACCTCTCTGCCTCTAAAGGCTTTCCGTGAAGGTGTCAACACTTTCCTCCCTCATGATATTGCCATCAAAGAAGTGCGTGAAATGCCGACTGGTTTTCATGCCCGTTTTGCAGCCAAGGGGAAATGGTATCGCTATACGATTTGCCGGGGTGAAGTACGCTCCCCCCTTGCCGCACGCTCAGCCTGGTATCAGCGCGTCAGTCTCGACCTTGATCTGATGCGTGCTGCCGCAGAGTGTCTGGTCGGAGAGCATGATTTCAGAGTTTTTCGTTCCTCGAGCTGTGTGGCTAAAACAACAGTACGGGAAATCTTCAGCATCGATATCTCTACTGACAATGAATTTGTCTTTGTCGACGTCAGGGGATCCGGTTTTTTGAAAAACATGGTACGCATGATTGTCGGAACTCTCGTCGATGTTGGTTCGGGCCGACGCCCCGTGGGGGATGTGGTAACTTTGGCTGCAGGAACTGATGAAATGGTCTGCGGTCAGACGGCTCCGGCCTGCGGTTTATGCCTGCAGGAAGTCTGGTATTGAAGTTGGGACCGGGAACATGAAACCATGGTTTTTCGGGATAATTTCTGCCAGCAACCAATCTCAAGCCCCCAGGCTCCGATTCCCACCGATTATCCTTGACTAGGCTCCAGTGCTAGAATAAATTCAGCGATTAAATATTTCACCCCTTGCTCCCTTATGGAGGTATCGGCGATGCTCGATTCCGAGATTCGCGAAGGCTTGACCTTCGATGATGTTTTGCTACTCCCCGCTCATTCCAAAGTCCTCCCGCGCGATGTTGATCTGACCACTTACCTTACGACCAGAATAAAACTGAATATTCCTCTTTTGTCTGCGGCGATGGATACGGTAACCGAAGCGCGTACGGCGATCTGCATGGCCCGCGAAGGGGGGATCGGCATTGTCCACAAGAACATGACGCCGGCTGAACAGGCCCTTCAGGTTGACCAGGTCAAGAAATCGGAAAGCGGCATGATCGTAGACCCGATCACCATGGCTCCCGATCAGAAGATTTTCGAAGCGCTGGAACTGATGGAGAAATACCGGATCTCAGGGGTTCCGATTACCAAGAATGGTTTATTGGTCGGTATCCTGACCAACCGCGACCTGCGTTTTGAAACACAGCTGAATCAGCCGATTTCAAATGTTATGACCAAGGACAAGCTGGTTACGGTGCCGCCCGGCACGACGCTCGAGGAGGCCAAAAAGCATCTTCATGAGCATCGGATCGAGAAGCTCCTGGTGGTCGACGACGGCTTTGTTCTCAAGGGGTTGATCACGATCAAGGACATCGAAAAGGTTCGCAAGTATCCCAACGCCTGCAAAGATGACATGGGCCGTCTTCGGGTCGGTGCCGCGCTCGGGGTCGGTGATGACCGTGAAGAACGTATTGAATTACTGGTCAAGGCCGGTGTCGATGCAATCATCATTGACACGGCACATGGTCATTCACAGGCGGTCATCGATGCCGTGGCCGAGACCCGCAAAGCTTATCCAGAGCTTTCCCTGATTGCAGGGAATATTGCATCAGCCAACGCTGCAGAGGTTCTGGTCAAGGCTGGAGCTGATGCGGTAAAAGTCGGCATCGGACCGGGATCGATCTGCACCACTCGTGTGGTCGCTGGAGTCGGTGTCCCCCAGATTACAGCGATCGCCGATGTTTCGAAGATAACCCGCAAACTCGGTGTGCCGTTGATTGCCGATGGTGGCATCAAGTACTCCGGTGAGTTACCGAAAGCGATCGCTGCGGGTGCTGATACGATCATGATAGGTTCCCTGTTCGCGGGGACGGACGAATCACCCGGGGAAACGATCCTCTACCAGGGCCGGACCTATAAGTCCTACCGTGGCATGGGCAGCATCGGTGCCATGAAACAGGGCAGCAGGGATCGCTACTTCCAGAGCGACGAGATTGATGTCAAACTTGTTCCGGAAGGGATTGAAGGGCGCGTGCCTTATCGCGGCCCGCTCTCGGCAAACATTCATCAACTAATGGGTGGACTGCGCTCCGGAATGGGCTACACCGGCTGCCGCACACTTAAGGAATTGCAGGATAATGGGCAGTTCATGCGTATCACCAACGCAGGTCTGCGTGAGTCGCATGTCCATGACGTCAATATCACTCACGAAGCGCCGAACTACCGGATCGAGAAACCCAGCTAGAGGCGGCGGCTGGGGGTTGGGGGCTGGGGGCTGGTCAAAGATTTTGCATCTTCCAGCCCCCAGCCCCCAGTCTCCAGCCCCTGAATAAAATGGATATCCATTCTGAAAAGATTCTGATCCTCGACTTCGGATCGCAATACACCCAGTTGATTGCCCGACGGGTGCGCGAAGCGCACGTTTACTGTGAGCTGCATCCGTTCGACATGAGCCTGGATGAGATCAGAGGGTTCAATGCCACGGGGATCATTCTTTCGGGCGGTCCGAAGTCAGTTTATGACGAGGGCGCACCGGTGATCGAGGAAGAACTCTTTGAACTCTGTGTCCCCGTGCTGGGTATCTGCTACGGCATGCAGCTGATGTGCCACCATTTTGGCGGCAAGGTCGTGCCGGCAGGCAAGCGTGAATATGGTCATGCCGACCTTCTGGCCAAGAATTCTCCCGGGCCGCTCTTTGACAGTTTTTTTGTCGATGGTCACAGCCCGGTCTGGATGAGCCACGGTGATCATGTCGAGATCGTACCCAAAGGTTTTGCGGAAATTGCCGAGACCGATAATGCCCCGGTCTGCGGTATCCAGAATGTTGAACGCAATTTGTACGGAGTCCAGTTCCATCCCGAAGTCAACCATACCCCCCGCGGGGAACTTTTGATTGATACATTCGTGCGCAAGATCTGCGGTTGTACCGGAAAGTGGACTCCTGGCCATATTATCGAAGATGCCGTTGCCCGTATCAGGGAGCAGGTTGGAGCAGAAGAAGTCATCCTCGGCCTCTCTGGTGGTGTCGATTCATCGGTGGCTGCGGCGTTGATCCATCGGGCTATCGGTGACCAGCTGACCTGCGTCTTCGTCGATAACGGCCTGTTGCGCCTCGGCGAAGGAGACCAGGTGATGGCCACCTTTGCCGAGAACCTTGGCGTTAAAGTGCTACGGGTTGATGCCGAAGAGCGTTTTCTGGAGAAGCTGGCAGGTGAAACCGATCCGGAAAATAAACGCAAGATCATCGGCAACCTGTTCGTTGATATCTTCGAGGAGGAATCGAAGCGGCTGGCCAATGCCAAATGGCTGGCACAGGGGACTATTTACCCTGATGTTATTGAATCAGCGGGAGCCAAAACCGGCAAGGCCCACAATATCAAGAGTCACCACAACGTCGGCGGCCTGCCTGATTACATGACCCTCCAACTGCTGGAGCCGTTGCGCGAACTGTTCAAAGACGAGGTGAGGGCAATCGGCGAGGAGCTCGGCCTGCCGCACCGCATGGTCTGGCGTCACCCTTTCCCCGGGCCCGGTCTCGGTGTTCGTATCCTCGGCGAAATCAAAAAGGAGTACTGCGATATCCTGCGCCAGGCCGATGCCATCTACATCGATGAACTCTACCAGAGTGGCCACTATGACAAGATCAGCCAGGCGTTCGCGGTTTTTCTGCCGGTCAAGAGCGTCGGCGTCATGGGTGACGGACGGACTTATGAGTATGTGATCGCCCTGCGTGCCGTGGAAACCAAGGACTTCATGACAGCTGGCTGGTATCCCATGCCCTACGCCGACCTCGCCCGTATCAGCAACCGGATTATCAATGAAGTGCGTGGTATAAACAGGGTTACCTATGACATTTCAAGTAAACCTCCCGCAACCATAGAGTGGGAGTAGATCTCCAAAATTAATCGAATGACAGACCGGAAGTCTTATCTGGCTTCCGGTTTTTTTGTGTCTATTATCTACAGTCAGAAGTTCCAGAAGACATCCCGAATGTCACATAAAGTCTCATCCATTTCTTAAAACAATTTATTATGATAATCTCTTGTTGCACAATCCTCGAGGGGAACTACAGAGGGAAATCGATAGATTTTATTTATGAGGCTGGAGTGGATCGATGACAAAACCCACTGCAACACTGACCGCCCGTGAATCGGTCTGGACGTATCGAATACGACAAAAGATCGCCTTGGAGCGAATTGTTTTGACGGTAGGCAACCCCAAGGAGAAGTACCGGGCGAAGCAGTTTTTGGAGGCGATGGAACATGCTTACCCTGAACTTCTCGAAGATTTTGAACAATATACTTTCGAACTTCTCGATCATCCCACACCCGAACTGTTTGATGAAAGCGAGTACTCCAAGGCTAAAGGGCGCAAAACAGCATTAAAACTACCCAAAGATATCGTTTGGGAGGAAAAAATCATCAGCAGGGCCGTCAGGGAGTACACAGAACTCTTTCACCCCTGTATGAATATTTTCAATAATGCGATGCAGGGTCTGCAATACTTAAGTAATCTCCACCCGGAATTATTCGTCAGGGCCAGAGCTCAGGCCATCGAGCAAAGAGATCAGGTCCTGAGCATGGAAATCTATTGTAAATGTGGCTGTACCTCCCCGGAAAATAGCCAACCAGCTGACTCATTCAAAATAGCCAACCTTGGCCGTTTTGAGGGCGTCTCAAAACGGATAGATTATGCCAAGCAGACTATAGAGATTCCTGGTGATATTAGTCATGACGATTGTCAGTTCTTTCTGGACAGAATCAGGGAAATAGCTCCGGAGATGTTGACAGTTTGACGATGGGGATATGTAGCGCTACTTTTGGCTGAATGTATGGGCATTTCTCTATCATAAAATTTGAAATACAATGTATTCTCGTCTTCAAATAAGAGATGTAGAAATGTTATGCAGAGGCACAAAAAATGACAAAAACCACAAGGAAACCAGGCAAGCCTGCCAAAAAGTATAGTCAGGCAGCGCGTTTGCACGATGTTATCCGTATCCTCGAGGTCCGTTACGGGGCCACGGTTGACGAATTGGCTGAAGAGTGCGGTGTTACCCGCAGGACTGTCTATCGCGACCTGGACGCAATCCGTGATGCAGGTTATCCTCTTGTGTCCGAGCCGGAACAGGGCGGTCAGACGGTTTATCGCTTCATCACCGGTTTCAAGAAGGTTCCACCAATCACTTTTTCGCTCGAAGAGCTCATGACACTGTATCTGTGTCGCGGACAGCTTGGCTTCTTGCGGGGGACGCCGTTTCAAGATGACCTGGACGCCATCTTCAACCGGATCCATTCCAGCCTGCCGCCACGCAGCATCGCCCATCTGGAGCGAATTGCCGAAACGGCATCACCAAAATTCCAGGGCGAGCGTGACTATGCGGCCAAACAGGAACTGTTGAAAGAGCTGCGTCGGGCATTGCTTTACCAGTATCGCATTAACCTGGTTTACACTCCGGCACGACGTCCCACTGAGAGCTATGTTTTCGACCCTTATACCCTGTTGTTCTATGAGGGTGCCCTCTATCTCGGCGGCTACGCGCATAACCGGAAAGCATTGAGACTCTTTCTGGTCGACCGGATTAAGCAGGTTGAGGTTCTCAGGGACCGGTTTGAAGTCCCCGAGGATTTTTCCGCCAGCAATCTGACGGGCTCCGCATTCGGATTGATCGATGAAGGTGAGTTTACCGTCAAGGTCCGGTTCTCTGCTGAGATCAGTCACTTGATTCGAGAACGGACTTGGCATCCCAGCCAGCGAATGGTCGAAGAAAAAGATGACTCAGTAACTCTTTGTTTTGCAGCCAGTGGTGAAAAGGAGATCTTGTCCTGGCTTTACTCCTACCTCCCCCATGTTCAACTACTCGAACCGGAAGAACTGAAAGTTCAATTCTACGCCGGACTTGAGAAATGTCTGAGAATACGGGACGAGGGACGCGGAACGTGACAAGCTGAGCCTGGACGCACACTTCTTCGACCCTTTTTCTGCAAACTTAAATTTTTTTCGGGTATGTTTTCTCGTGCCACGTCCCGCGTCACTCGTCCCTGTCTGCTTTGTGACATATTCTGTCGCAGAACAAGTTAAGATGTAATCATAACCTTCAGGGAGGTCATTTATGATTTACATCGGAAACACAGAAGACAACGGCAGCGCTATCTATTTTGATATCCACTCGGCCGAACGACAGGGGCGCGGCATGCGGTTCTCCGGTACCGTTGGCGATGGCTGCTACGAAGGTGAAGTCCTGGTTGAGATTGGACGTGTTGAATCGGTGACCTTTGTCGATGCGTGGCTGGGCGGTTCCGGTTTTTCCGAGTTTTTCGACCGTTGTGGCACGACAATGCTTGAAGACGCCTTGCTGGAATCGGTTCGCGAGATGCCGTTTTTCTGCTCGCGGCCTAGCCAGCCGCATGGCAATGGTGGGACTCCTGAAGCTACATTGGTTTCTGAATCTGCATTATTCTGGGAGCCCGGCGCCTGCTGATTGATTCTATTCTCCGGTTGAGGTAAAAAGGGGTTCAAATAATCTCTTTCCGGAAGGTATTCATGCGTACCATCGTCCTCGCCTCAACCAGCCCTTATCGTTTGCAATTGATGCGTCAACTTGAACTAAGTTTTCACGTTGCTGCGCCGCTCTACAAAGAACAGATGGATGCCAACGTTTCCGCTGAGCTGCTGGTCAAACATCAGGCCCTGCAGAAGGCGAAGAGTATCTCGATCAAATATGATGATGCCCTGATCATAGGGGCCGACCAGGTTTTTGTCGATGCCCGGCACCGTGTTCTGGGTAAACCCGGAACACCGGAGAAAGCAGTTGCACAGCTGATGGAAATGCAGGGACGCAAACATACTTTCTATACTGGCCTGGCAATCCATAACAGTGCCAGCGGAGAGAGTGTCACAGAATTCGAAACGTTCACTGTGACGATGCGTGAACTGACCGAAAAACAGGTCAAGCATTACGTAGACAAGGAAAACCCGGTTGATTGTGCGGGATCGTTTAAAATCGAGGGGCTTGGCATTGCCATGATGGAACAAATGGCCGGCAACGATTACACCAGCCTGATCGGCCTGCCATTGATCCTGCTGGTCAACATGTTGAGCCACTTCGACGTCGAGGTTTTATAGTCCGGGAATGTAAGCCGGGGTGTCCAGAATCCAGTATCCAGAATGTTTTCTGCCACTGCTTTTAATGTTTCCAT
>Ga0070728_10006721_pt1 | contig 10791 bp, 7 predicted proteins | sample tdDd471_FD_66723 | JGI IMG/M metagenome (GOLD analysis project Ga0070728, IMG submission 66723) | Marine sediment microbial communities from the Atlantic coast under amendment with organic carbon and nitrate - tdDd47.1 | ecosystem: Environmental > Aquatic > Marine > Coastal > Sediment | place...
ACCTTGATGTTACGGCCGCCGAAATCCTTGCCGTCCAGAGCTTCGATAGCTTCCAGAGCGCCGGAATCGTCATCCATTTCGACAAAACCAAAGCCGCGGGGGCGACCGGTTTCACGGTCTTCGATCAGTTTGACAGAAGAAACCTGACCGTATGCTTCGAAAGCAGCACGGACTTCGTCTTCGGTTGCGGACCAGGGCAAGTTGCCGACGTAGATGTTCTTGGACATAATAAACTCCTGAAAAGTGATATGATGCATTTGCACCGATAAATAAAGAAAGAAGCAGTGTACACGATGCGCACACTGCTTCTCGATATACCTGTTCTATTTCCAACCAGCACCGGCCAACATTTAGACCACGCCCCCATGGGCTTCACTGGTACATTCATGAGGACAGTTTGTTAAAAATCAGAATATGTCAAGTGTTTTTTTAATTTTTATTTCATTTCAACGATAAAACGTATTTGTTCAATTATCCCATGGCATATTCATCACATCGTCCACTGTACCGCAACCAGCCTTGCTCCAACACCAATACCCGGTTGAGAGCTGGCACCCTGTCATCAGCATGATGTGTAACAAGAACAAGAGGCGTCCCTGACTCTGCCAGCCGTTGAATCACATCTCTCATAAATGCGCGAGAGCCACTGTCCAGTCCAGACAAGGGTTCGTCCAGCAAAAGCAACTTTGGCCCCGGCGCCATGGCCCGCGCCAGAAAGACCCTTCTCTGTTGTCCATAGGACATATGCCGCAGTCGCCGTGACTCCAACCCGGCCAGCCCGACCATTTTGAGCCACTGTGCCGCCCCGAGTTTTTCCGCGCTCGTGGGTTCGTCCAGCATTCCCACACTGCCACGATAGCCGGACATGACGGTTTCCTCCGCCGTTACTTCCCAGCCCAACTCCCGTGCATATCTCGCCTGAAGGTCCGGCGACACAACACCGATCAGGGGTCGAGCTTCATCCATGGTCATGCCGCCCAACCGCTGAATGACACCCACACCCTCTTCATCGTCTGCATACGGCGCGATTTCGCTCATGATAAGTTTAAGCAGTGTGGACTTCCCGGCACCATTTGCGCCGACCACCATCCAGTTCTCACCGGGCAATATTTCCCAATCAATGGAATGAAGGATACGCGTTCCGTCCTGAACAACTGAAACATGCTCCATGCGTAGAAGGTACTCCACATCTGGATCGGGAACTGTCACAGGCATATCACAGGCCACAAGATCCGGCGCACGATCCTGCAATGTCTGCAAAGTCTCGTCCCTGCCACCTTCTGAGACGATCACACCCTGATCAAGGATCATGGCATGTGCAATGCATTCCGGCAGATCTCCAGCCCGGTGCGCGGCACACACCAGCGTAGTACGCTCACCGGCCATATCGAGCAAACGAAGCACTTCGCCGCGAGATGAAGCATCCAGACCATCCAGACATTCATCCAGCAGCAAGACGTCAGGCTTTGGAGCCAGCCCACGGGCAACAAGCAGTTTACGCACCTGCCCTGTGGAAAGTGTTCCTAACTGACTTTTCGCCAGGTCATGGATACCGAGAAGATCAATGATCTCATCAGTCGCGGCCTCTTGTTCAGGAGTCGATTTATCATAAAGAATGGGAGTATCGAAAAATCCGGCCAGAATCACATTCCGGCCCACGACATGTGGCGTATGCAAATCATAAAAATCATGCATATCCGCCGAGACCATGCCGATTCGTTGGCGCAATCCAAGTACGGAGTGTTGTTCTCCATGCCCAAAATCATAGACGCGTTCGCCGCCTGAATCCGGTAGCAGTTCGCCACGCACAAGGCGAAGAAACGTGGTTTTCCCGGCCCCGTTGAAACCGGTCACAGCCACATGCTGTCCACGCTCAAGACGCCACGACAGTGGCCCAAGCAAGATCTTGCCACCACGGGTCACGGTGACATCAGTCAATGAAATCAAAGTATGCATCAGCGACATTCTTCCCTTTCTTTCCACTGGAAGCAACCGCTTTATCTTGTAAACCGCACGTCTCCCGCCTATGCTGACTGCCATGCGCCCTACTGTTGCCATTGCCCGCGTCCCGGACTACGCCCCCGCTCGACTGGAATCAACCGTGGCCGAGGTGTTGACCGCCTCCGGTCTGGCTATATCTTCCGGACAGCGAGTGCTGGTCAAACCGAATCTGGTCAACGGCAGAAATGCCCGTCATTCCACCACCAACCCTGAGGTGGTCAAAGCGACCTGTGCGTGGCTTCTGGATCAAGGTGCCCTTCTAACTGTCGCAGACTCCCCGGCACTCGGCCCCGCCGCATATGTGGCTCGCAACTCGGGGCTGACACAGGCCGTCGGTCAACTCGGCCTCAAAGTCACAGGCCTGAAACGAGCCGTTCCACTTGAACTGTCGCATGGAGGCACAATCGGCTTGTCGCAGGACGCGCTGAACGCGGACCTCATTCTCAATCTGCCCAAGCTCAAGGTTCACTGCCAGATGGTTATGACGGGTGCGGTCAAGAACCTGTTCGGTTGTGTGGTGGGATTCCGCAAGGCCATGGCCCACAATCGCCTTGGGCACAACCGTGAAGTCTTCCGCGCCATGCTCATAGACGTCTACACCGCCCTGCCTCATTGCCACCACCTCATGGACGGAGTCCACGCCATGCACAAAGATGGTCCCATTAACGGCGACGCGTTCCCTCTCGGACTGCTAAGCGCGTCCGCAAATGGCGTTGCAATGGACACCGCAGCCTATACCGTTCTTGGCCTGACGCCAGACCGTATACCACTGTGGGACGAAGCTCTGACCCGCGATATTCCCGGTGCGCACACGGAAAACATCAACTTCCCGCTTGAACAGCCCACCGGATTCGACACCACAGGTTTTACCATGTCGCCGGAGCGCGAACTCTCCTTTGCCCCCTCTCGGGTCATCAATGGCAGGATCCGCAATTTGTTGAAGTATTTCAAAAAACATTGATTTTCTTGCACTTTACAGCTGAGGGTTGTATGGACTCTCCATGACTCTCATGCGGCAGAAGTTTACCATCACCGGACAAGTACAAGGTGTCGGGTTCCGTCCCTTTGTCTACCGAACAGCTCTGGACAACAATGTCTCGGGCACGGTCAACAATTCTTCCGCAGGTGTTCTCATCGAAATTCAGGGAACCCCGGAGCAGATCACTGGCTTCTCCGAAGATCTGGCCGAAAAGCTACCGCCGCTGGCCAAAATCATCACTCTGGATTTTGAAGACCTGCCTGTCGTAAACGGTGAAAAAGAATTCACCATCCTCAAATCCACTGGAGGAGAAGGACACTCCGTCCTTATCAGCGCAGACGTCGCCACCTGCCAGGACTGCCTGAATGACATGTCCGATCCGGCCAATCGCCGTTACCGCTACCCGTTCACCAACTGCACCAACTGCGGCCCACGCTACACCATCACGCGATCCATACCGTATGACCGGCCCCAGACATCCATGGCCTGCTTCCCACTGTGCGGTGATTGTCTGAAAGAATACGAGGACCCACTTGATCGTCGATTCCATGCGCAACCAAACGCCTGCCCTGACTGCGGCCCCACGGTCTGGCTCACAGATGGAGAATGTTCGACCATTGCTGAAGGCGACGAAGCGCTCAAACTGCTTGCAAGGGAACTTGCCAAGGGAAAAATCGCGGCTGTCAAAGGGCTTGGCGGCTTCCATCTGGTCTGCGACGCAATGGCAGACGAAGCCGTAACAACCCTGCGCCAACGCAAACACCGCCCGGACAAACCTTTGGCCGTCATGGTCCCAACCATGGACCACGCTCGAAAACTGGCCGACATCCTTCCGGCAGAAGAATCATGGCTAACCGGCATACACAGGCCCATCGTGCTCGCCGCCAAACACGAACCGTTCCCACTGGCAAAGCAGGTCGCGCCCGATACAAATTTCGTAGGGATAATGCTCCCCTACACCCCGCTGCACCACATCCTGCTCGACGACTTCGCAAACGCCATTTCGCATGACGTCCCAGCCCTTGTCATGACTTCCGGCAACATGAGTTCCGAACCAATCAGCCTGGGCAATAAAGAAGCCTATGAGCGACTGAACGACATTGCGGATATTTTTCTCTTCCATAACCGGGACATTCTCATCCGCACAGACGACTCCGTGGTCCGCTCGAACCCCGCTACCGAAGAACCAATTTTCATGCGCCGTGCACGGGGATTCGTCCCGGCCCCGGTCTTTATTCCAGAAAAAGGCCCCACCGTGCTGGGTATGGGCCCTGAACTCAAATGTACCATGACCCTGACCAAGGGTGATCAGGCTTTCACCAGCCAGCACATCGGCAACATGTCCAATCTGGAAACACTGGAATTCCACAAGGAAATCCTGGCCCATTTACAGGACATCCTTCAGGTCAAGCCGGAGCTTATCGTCCGCGACCTGCACCCGGATTACATGACCTCCACTCTGGCCGAGGACATTGGCAAGGAGTTGGGTATTCCCGTAGCAACATTGCAACATCACTACGCCCATATCTACGCCAACCTTGCCGAGAATAAACACACCGGCCCCGCCATTGGACTGGCCCTCGACGGCACAGGCTACGGCGAAGACGGCACCATCTGGGGCGGCGAATGTCTCATGGTCATTCCCGAGGAACTGGAGCATCAACGGCTGGCCCATTTCTCCCACATTCGACTGCCCGGCGGAGAAGCAGCAGTCAAGGAACCATGGCGTATAGCTCAGGCCGCACTCTGGGAGCTTGGCATCAAGGAGTCGGGGAAATACCAATGGCCATGGCTCAAGAATTTCGAAGCCCAAAGTCGATTCCTGCCGCAGATTCTGAAAAAGGGCATCAATGCGCCTAAAACATCCAGTTGTGGCCGACTATTCGACGGCGTGGCCGCACTCTGTGGGCTGGTCGACACCATCAGCTATGAAGGACAGGCCGCCATCCTGCTGGAAAAAGTGCAGGACATGTCCGAAACCAGAGCCTACCCCTGTCCGCTTCAATCCGACGATCCTGTTTCCTTGAACACACTTTCTCTGGTACAAGCTGTACTGGAAGATCTGGAAAGCAAAGTGCCTGTTCCAATCATCGCCCGCCGATTCCACCGAGGGTTGATCAACGGGCTGACTGAAATGGCTTTTTCCTTTTCCATGGTTCTGAACATCCACCACATCGCCCTTTCCGGTGGAGTCATGCAGAACCTGACTCTTGCCACGGAACTGCCACAGGCCCTTGAAGCCACTGGGTTGATTCCACTGGTACACCGCCAGCTTCCACCCAATGACGGATGTATTTCTCTGGGCCAGGCGGTCTGGGGACAAAGGAAACTGCTCCTCAAATCATAAAGGAAAAACCATGCACGCCATCCGCTCTTTTTCGGTCGCGATCATGCTCATCCTGTTCACCCCGGCACTGCTGGCAGCTGGGTCAAAATGCACTCCCCTCGTTCTGTCGAAAATTCATGTAGCAGAAGAAACCGCAGGATTCATCGTCAATATCCACTACCCTGTGCTCTGCGCAGACAGGGCTAACCACACCATCCGCAACTGGGTGGGGCATCGCCTGTTCGATTTCAAAAAATTCGACCCGGATCACGATCTGTCAGACTTCCCACATAAATATGAAATGGTCATGAACTACAGTGTCTGGCCTGCCGCCTCCGGACGACTCGCTTCAGTCAAACTCGATGTCGAAGTCTATACCGGCGGCGCCCACCCCAACCACTGGCCCATGACATGGATTTTCGACATGTCTGACGGCGACACCCTCACACTGGAAGAACTTTTCACGGACGTGGACACGACTCTTCCTACGCTCTCCGCCATCTGCCGCGCCGTCCTGTCACGAAAATACGGCTCGGATATACGGGACATGATTTTTCCCGGCACAGAACCATTGGAAGAAAACTTTTCTCGATTCATCCTCAACGACGAAGGGGTGGCGTTCATCTTTCCGCATTATCAGGTAGCCCCTTACGCTTTTGGTGAACAGGTGGTGACCATCCCCTACGCTCATATAACGAAGTACTTCACTCCTGAGGTCAACCAGATGCTCGGGCTCGCCCTCCCTCCACCGACAGAGGACAACTCTTTCTGATATACGATTGATACAAACTGCAAAAATAGGTAATAGGGAAGCATAGTACTCACCTCTTTCAAAGGAGCCCACGTGGAACTGCTTCGTATTATTATCTCCGTACTTATCCCGCCCATCGGCGCATTTCTGAAAGTCGGACTCGGCCTGCAATTCTGGGTCAACCTGCTGTTGACTCTCCTCGGCTACTTCCCCGGTCTCGTCCACGTCATCTGGTTGCTGTCCAGAAAATAATACAAACAAAAAGGCCCGGCGCATAAGCACCGGGCCTTTTGAGTTTTCAAATATCTCCTAGAAACGAGCATAGCCATCATCAGGTACATCTTCAGCAGCTGGCAAGGCTGCAACCCCATTCCCATAATGAGAACGAGAAACTCCTGACACATCAAAATAGTCAATCGCCATTTGCAATTGCTGAGCCTGACCAGAGAGCTCTTCGGAGGTTGAGGCAAGCTCCTCAGAGGCCGAGGCGTTTTGCTGCACAGTGGAATCCAGATGCTGAATACCATTGTTGATCTGACTCGCACCCTCCGCCTGTTCTCGACTGGAGGCACTGATTTCCTGAATGAGATCAGACGTTTTCTGAATATCAGGAACCATCTTGTCGAGCATGCTCCCAGCCTTCTCTGCCACAGCCACAGAAGACGAAGACAGTTCACTAATTTCTGAGGCGGCTGCGCCACTACGTTCGGCCAGCTTGCGAACCTCTGCAGCCACAACGGCAAAGCCCTTGCCCTGTTCTCCGGCCCGAGCCGCTTCGATCGCCGCATTGAGAGCCAGCAGATTGGTCTGACGGGCAATTTCTTCGATGATCGAAATCTTCTCAGCAATGTCCCGCATGGCGGACACGGTCTCACCCACGGCCTTGCCGCCTTCCTGTGCATCCTCACTTGCCTGCCGTGATATGGATTCGGTGGAAATCGCGTTCTCGGAATTCTGCTGAATACTCGCCGTCATTTCCTCTACGCTGGAAGAGACCTCTTCCACGCCTGCCGCCTGCTGAGTGGCTCCGTTTGAAACGATTTCGGCCGTAGCCGTCAGCTCTTCTGCACCCGAAGCAACAGAGGCTGCTGCGATAGACACCTTGCCAAGAATATCCGTCAGTCGGTCCACCATGACCTTCATTGCACCGTAGACTGAATTGACATCAGGCGTTCCCTTGAATGTAACACCCAACTTACCATCGGCAATTTCTTGCGTAATGACGACCAGATCCATGGGATCGGTTCCCAATTGCTTAAGGACACTCCGCACGATCAACAATGCGGTCAGGATACCGCTAATAACGGCAAACAAACCAACAATAATAGCGATTGTCCCCATGGTCGAAGCATCAGATTCAACGCTGAAAGCCTTGGCAGACGCCATTTTTTCAGCATCATGAGCAATTTTGTCGACCAATGGTTCAATGGCATGTACGGCTTTGCGCATTTCAGCTTCAAGAGACTTGATATGAATATCTTCGGCTACAAGTTCGTCAAATGCGATCTTGTAAGCCTCTCCCATAGCCATAGCCTCTTCCACATACTTCGGGTCCGCATCTGAATTCTGAAAAGCGGCCGCCAGCTTTTCCACATTGGCATGGGTTTTCTTTACGTATTTTTCAGAGCCACGCAGCAGGTAGTCCTTTTCCCCACGTCGAACCATCAGCAACAGTCCTTTGACATCCGGGATAAACAGCGAGTTGAGTCCCTGCTCCATGGTAGCTGCGGCATTGCGCACAGCTTCATAATTTGCCGGAGTATCAGCCTGCACAAGTTTTGCAAAAGCCTTCACATATGCTTCAAATCCCCTCTCGGATTCAAGCAGAGCCTCTGATTTGTTCTCACGCAAGTCGAGCTTCCTGGCAAAAGATTCCTGCGTCGCAATCATCTGATCACGGTACCGGGTTGCCCGTGTCCGGGTGTAGTCTTTCTCCCATCGACGCATCTGCATGAGATCAAAATACAAATCCTGAACCTGATGCTTCTCAAAGGCCTCTTCTGCGTCCTGGACCACCTTGCGGAAAGTTCCCTGAAGCCCGGATTCATGATCGAGTCCCCGTTTTTCCCATGCCTTTGTCAAGGCAATGAATGCGGACTCATACCGGCCTGCCGCTCCCTTGATAGTCATGGCAAGATTGGCCAACTCTTCACTCCCGATAGACTTTGCCAACGGAACAATGGCATCTGCGTGCTCAACGACATTTTCCAGATTTTCTCGCAACTCTTCTCTGTATTTAAGATTCTTACGCAGCAAAAAATCTTTCTCATTACGCCGACATTGCAACATTTCGACTTCCACTGTTTCCGCATGAACCTGAATGGCGACCTCTTCCTGCATCAAGCCGAGAAATGCACCGACCGAACCGGACATGGCGAATTGATAAATCACGATCACAACCACAAGCAATCCGGCAGCCAGACCAAAACCAAGAAGTAACTTGGTTTTCAATTTAAGAGCTTGAAACATAACACCTCACGTTATCCTTTTTTTAAAATTGATATTTTTTCCAAGACAAAACATGTTGTACGATTACAAGTTGGAACATCTGTTCACTGAAATAATTCAAAAAAAAAGGCCGGGAAGGACACCCAGCCTTAAGAATATAAATAGTAACAGTTATCCAATACTGTCAACCTACAATTTCCTCAATTCCACTTCAAGGGCGGCCAGATATTCGGTGAGCATATCAGGGGTGATGTCGCCCATGTGACCGATACGGATGATCTGGCGTTTGCCTTCTTTTTCCAGTTGGGCATTGAGTTTCCCATAGCCGGGGTCCATGAGATATCCCTCTTCGCGCAGGGCCTCCTTGACGATGCCCTTGAGTTGCGCCTGTGTGACACCTTCCGGGCAAATGACGGTAGACATTGTTACGGAACGATATTCTTCAGGCACGAACATCTCGAAACCATCCAGGCCGGCTACCCATTCTTCCACCATACCGCGCATCCGAATATGACGAGCAAAACGGTTCTCCACGCCCTCCTCATTGACGATATGATCAAGCTGCACGGCCATCTGGTTGGCGAGCGCACCGTTGGGAGTGGTCAAAGTCTGATTCTTCCGGGCGCAGACAAGCTGACGGGTGATATCGTGGGCATGGCCCTTGTTGGTCACACGGGCAGCTTTCTCTTCGGCCTCCTTGGACACAAATCCGATACCGAATCCGGCAGGCAGGGCCAGCGACTTCTGCGTGGCGGTCACATAGATTGCAGCCCCGGAATTCGACAAATCCAGTTCTGCCCCGCCAAAGATAGACACACCATCAACCAAAGGCATGGCTTCATATTTGCGAATAAGCGCACAGACAGCCTTCATGTCGTTGGTAACACCAGTGGATGTCTCGTTGTGGGTAAAGGAAACCACGTCCGGGCGCAGGTCCTTGAGTTTCTGCTCCAGCACATTCAGATCAATGGGCTGCCCATATTCAAACTTGAGATTCGTGGACTGCTTCCCGTTGGCAACGGCGATAGTATGATAATGGTCACCGAACGCCCCAACAGACACATTGAGCAAGATTTCGCCATCAGCCACCAGGGAGCGAATGGACGCTTCCATGGCCGAAGAACCGGACCCCAAAACGAGAATCGGTTCATAATCGTCACCACATCCGGCCAGTGTTCGCAAATGCTGACGAATGGGACCGAAACGAAGTTCATTCTCGCTGTCGCGATGGCCGAATTCCGGCAACATTGCCGCAGCTTTGACGTCGTCACGAAGATAAGTTGGACCGGTGATGAAAAGCTTGAGTGGGGCGAATTTAGACAGGCTCATGGCGTATCCTCTCACTATGGATGTAGAACAAAAAAGGTGAAAAAAGGTCGTCGTTCAGTATACCGGAGAGTGTGCAATGTCCAGAAACGGCACCAGTGAATGCCACCAATTTTTCATATTTTCCATACACCCCAACGCTTGCCATTCGGGGGAAAAGCACTTATTTACTCTCTCTTCACCAATTTCCCATGGAGTAATAAGACATGGCTCAGCTTGGACCACATATTTCAATATCAGACGAACAGCTCATCACCCGCGCCTTAGGCGTGGTAGAGATGGAGCAATATGCACACTGGCCCGAGGATGTAAAAAAACTCGCCGCCAATCTTGCCGCCGAACTTTTTCTGGTGCGCTATAATCCGTTCATCGACGCCTCACTGGTGAAAAAATCAGTTGCTCGTCGACTGAACATGTCCAGGCCCTCCCTCGACAAGGAATTCAGCACCATCCTGACCAAAGGGATCGAACTTTTCTGGGAACGCTATGACCGGGAAATCGCCTTTCGCGAACGGATCATCGAGCGACTCAAGCACTTCATGCCCGAAGATGGCATCGGTGATGCCCCGCACTCCCGAGTGGAATCCGCCACTGATGCCACCGACCTGCGCATGGAACTGCCCATGCTCGTCCTCTTCCCGGAAACCGAGGCGCAAATTCAGGGCATCGTCAAACTCGCCAACGAAATGCACTTCGGTATCATCCCGCGTGGTGGCGGCACCGGAGCAACAGGCGGCGCCATCCCGGCGGAAGCCCGCTCCGTCATCCTGTCCCTGACCCGATTCAAGAACATTCTGGACGTTGATCCCAAGGAACGCATCCTGACGCTGGAATCCGGCGTTATTACCCTGAACGCCATTCAGGCCGCAGCCAAAAAAGACATCCTTTTCACCGTGGACCCGGCTTCCAAGGCAGGCTCTTCCATTGGCGGCAACATTTCCGAGAATGCAGGTGGACCGT
>Ga0070728_10006724_pt1 | contig 10789 bp, 9 predicted proteins | sample tdDd471_FD_66723 | JGI IMG/M metagenome (GOLD analysis project Ga0070728, IMG submission 66723) | Marine sediment microbial communities from the Atlantic coast under amendment with organic carbon and nitrate - tdDd47.1 | ecosystem: Environmental > Aquatic > Marine > Coastal > Sediment | place...
AAGGCCACCACGAGTGGGACGAGCCACAGGAGCCACAATGAGCTCGGACTACCGACTCGAACGTCCTGACACCCCGCGGTCGCGAGGACCAACGGCAGCAACGGCACATGGGAACGAGGTCTCATGGTCTCAGGGCAACTTCCTATAGCGGGTTCCCAGCAACACGACTTCCAGCAGGAGAAGAGCCAGAGCGGGGATCAGAAACCGACGATACTGCTCGTTGTACTCCATGTAGGAGCTCGTCTTGATCTCCGTCTTCTCCATCTCGTCGATCTCCTCGTAGATCGACTTGAGGGCGCCGGTGTCTTCGGCCCGGAAGTACCTACCCCCGGTTCGTTCAGCGATATCGCCCAGGGTCTTCTCGTCGATCTCGACGCTCTCGTAGACCACCTGCTTGCCAAACAGGGAGTCCACCACGAAGGGTGCTTTGCCCCGGGTCCCGGCACCGATGGTGTAAACCTTGATGCCGAAAGTCTCGGCGATCTCAGCTGCCTTCTCCGGACTCAGAGCTCCCGCGTTGCTGCGCCCGTCGGTGAGCAGGATGATCACCTTGGACTCGGCCTGGGAGTCCCGCAGGCGCTTCACGGCGGTGCCCAGAGCGGAACCGATGGCAGTAGCGTCACCAGCCATCCCGATCTCGATCCCCTCCAGGAAGGTGGCCACAATTCCGTGATCCAGGGTGAGGGGACACTGCGTGAAGGCCTCGTTGCCGAAAACCACCAGCCCGACCTGGTCATTCGTCCGTCCCTGGACGAACTCCTCGACGACCTCCTTGGCCACCTGCAAGCGATTGCGCCGCCTGTTGATCGGCCGATCCGCATCCAGATCGAGCGCCTGCATGCTCCCCGAAGTATCGAGCACCAGGACAATATCGATACCCTCGGTGCGGACCTGGGTCTGCTTGCGACCGGTCTGCGGTCGGGCCATGGCGAGAACCAGCAAGGCGATGGTGAGAATCCTGAATCCCTGCACCAAGCGGCGGATGACGATCCGGCGCGAGGCTTTCAACCGCTTCAGGGTATCGATGTTGGAGTACCGCACAGCGGCTTGTCTCCCCCGCCGACGGGCCAGCCACGGCAAGACCCACCAGGCGACGACCCAAAGGACGAACAGCGGCACCAGGACCCAAAGGAGCCACCGGTCGGCAAAGTACAGCTCCGTCATGCCGCTTCCTCCAGCGGCTCGTCCGGCTCACGGGTCGCCTCAACGAAGCCCAGAGCCCGTTCGTAGGTACTCTCGATATCCTGCTGATTCGGGTCCTGACGGGCGAACTTGACCTGATCGGTCTGCAGCAGGAACTGCTGCAGCTGCCCACCAGGGCCTTCCCCAGGACCCTCTCCCAGTTCCAGCCAATCGAGAATCTCCTCCGTCGTCAGGTCGGTGGCATTGAACTCGAACCGGCTCTCCACGTAGATTCGTACCGTCTCTGAGATCTGGAAGTAGAAGCGACGAACCGCTTCCGGATCGTCGAAATCCGTATGCCGCAGTTCGGCCAGGGCTTCGAAGGCGATCTCATAGGCGGGTCTCGGTGGCACCTGCGACCTACGACGCCGCCAGCGGCGCACCCACCAGCCGACCGCCAGCGCCACGGCGAATGCGAGCAGGGCTCCCAAGACGATCCAAAGCCAGGGGGCTCGAGGTCGGACTTCACGCAGCGGCTTGAGATCCCGGATGTCCTCGGCCTGCCCTTCCGACGGTAGGACCGATTCCACTTCCACGAAGATCTCGGAGGTGCTGACTTCGCTCCACGGCTCCGCCACGTCACCTATGGAGTCCTCGGCCTGCGAATCGGCAGGTCGACCTGGCCTGAATGACACGGTTATCGGTGGCAGGACGTAGGAGCCCACCAGATCTGCTCGCAGCTGGTAATACCTGCCTTCGACGACCCGACCCCGGTTCTCTACCGGCTCCTCGTGCCCGATGTCCACGATGCGGAAACCGGCGATCTCGGACCCCGGCTCCGGGATCAGAACCTCCCAGGCCGGATCGTAGTCGACTGTCACCCGAAAGGTAATGAGATCGCCGGTGGTCGCCACGGCTCGATCCACGGCTGCCCGCACCTCGACCGGTGCCCTCGATGCCTCATCTGGGACGACCTCGGCCGTTGGCTCACAACCTGGCAGGAGAACGAGGGTGGCCAGCAGCGCGCCGCACCTTGCGACCCCCCTCGGCCATTCCATCCAGCTCTCGATCCTAGGGCTCACGAATCAGTTTCTCCACGTCCAGCTCGACTTCCTGAGCCGCCATCTCGTTGTCGATCAGGGCCTGGTAGGCCGACTGCATCTTCATCAGGCGATAGTCACGCTCCACGGCTGGCCGAGCCTCTTCGAAAGTGGGCTCCGAAGCCGATTGTCCGTCTGTCGCCGGAGAGGTGAATCGGCCCTTGTTGGCGTTGAAGTGGTTGCGCAGATCCGCTTCGTCGACCTCGATCTGACTCGAGACTTCCCTTTCGGCAAACCGAGATACGACCAGCTGTTTAAAGAGCGCGTCGCGCTGGTGCAGCACCGCTGGATCCCTGTCGTACTCGAGCTTGATCGCCTTACGCCACAGGAGCTCGTTGGCAACGTACTGTTCGAGAAAGCTGGCACGAGCCTCGTTCGAGGCCATCTGAGTCGCCACCTCCGGCGGTAGGTCGTCGAGGGCCCGCTCGACCTCGGACCGACGAATCTCGTCCGAGCCGATGCGCGCCACCACTGGGTCGTCGGCCGGTCGCTCCACATCTGTGTCGACAAGTCCGGCTCGACTGGACAGCGCTGCCTGGGCTGCGAAGGAGCGTCCCAGTCGCTCCAGCGTTTGGACGATCTTGCCAGCCAGCTCCTCGTTGATCTCGCCAGCTCCTAGCGTCTCGGCCTCGTAGAACCAACGCAAGGCCCTTTCGTACCGCCCTGTCTCCAGGTAGTTGTTCCCCAGGCTCAACGCGATCCCGGCCCGGGCCTCCCTTTTCGCGTGACCGACCTCCAGATAGCGCTCGTACTGCAACGCCGCCTCATCCAGCGCACCCGCGGCCTGCAGCCTGGCAGCTACCTCGCGGATCTGCTCGGCCTCCTGTGAGCCGTCGGTTCCGGTCGAGCTCGAAATCAGGACCATCCCGAGAGCCACTACGAGCAGCAAGACAACCAGCAACAGCCCCCGGCTGAGCCAATCAACTCTGGATTCAGTTCGCGACATGGGGGGCTCACGCAACTCCATCGCACTCCTCCGTCACTATCGTCGCCGCTCACGGGCGTGAAAGTAGCGCACCAACGAGTCGACGTAGTGGGGGTCGTCGGCCTCGACCTGAACCTCTCCAGCGCCTGCGGAGCGGAACAGATGGGCACGCTGTTCTGCGTCGTCCCGATCGAGCAGTCGGAGCCCAGCGGCCAGATCGAGGTCGCTGGTGTCGACGAGAATGGTCTCACCGGTCTCGGCATCTTCCAGCTCGAGGATGCCGATCCTCGGCAGCTCCTTTTCCCTCCGGTCGCGCACCACGACGGCAGTCAAGTCGTGTCGGCGCGCCGAGACCCGCAGGATGTCCTCGTAGCCCTCGTCCATGAAGTCCGAGATCACGAAGGCGACCACCCGACGTCGCAGCACCTTGCTCATGTAGTCCAGGGCGCCCTGTAGATCGGTGCGACGTCGGGAGGCGCGAAAGGTGAGGATGTCCCGAATGACCCGCCATACATGTGAGCGGCCTTTCTTGGGCGGGATGAAGTGCTCGATCCGGTCCGAGAAGATGATCAGGCCCACCCGATCGTTGCTCTTGATGGCTGTGTAGGCCAGAAGTGCGGCGATCTCAGCCGCGACTTCGTTCTTGAGCTTGGTGCCGCTGCCAAACGCACCCGAAGAGCTGACGTCCACGACCAACATGACGGTCAGCTCTCGCTCTTCCCTGTGAAGCTTGACGTAGGGCGAACCCATGCGCGCCGTGACGGGCCAGTTGATGTGGCGGATGTCGTCGCCAGGCTGATAGGCGCGCACCTCTTCGAACTCCATACCCCGGCCGCGAAAGGCGCTCTCGTATTCCCCGGCGAAAGCATCGCTGACCAGCCGTTGGGTACGGATCTGAATCGCCTTGATCTTCTGGAAGAGCTCCGGCGACAGGACCTCCGCCAGATCCTGCTGCTCTTCCGCTGTTCGCTGAGCCTGGACTTTCATGACGCTTTCCGATCGCTACGTCGCTTCCTTCTCACCCTGCGGGCGGGGGCAAGCCCCGCCCCTACATTCGTTATTGCCTCAATGCCCCATTGCCTCTTTGCCTCTTTGCCTCAAACATCGGCCGGCACAGGTCCGGCCGCTTCAAAGTCCGGGACCCCAAGGGCCCCAAGACCCCTTACGCCCCTAGGGAACATCCACCGTGTTGAAGACCTCCTGCACGACATCGTCGGAAGTCAGGTCTTGAGCTTCGGCCTCGTAGGACAGCAGGATCCGGTGCCGCAGGACATCCGGACCCACGGTCTTGACATCCTGCGGAGTGACATAGGCTCGACCCGACATGAAGGCCTGCACCTTGGCTGTCTGCGCCAGGTAGATGCTGGCCCTCGGAGAAGCCCCATAGTCGATCAGGTTTTCCAGCTTCTCTAGCTTGTAGACAGCCGGTTCACGCGTCGCGAAGACGACGTCCACGATGTAGTCCTCGACCTTCGGATCCAGATAAACGCGATCCGCAACCTCACGCATCGTCTTGATGTCCTCCGGGGTGAGGACCGGCTCGATCTGCGGTTTGTGCCGATTCGCCATGCGACGCATGATCTCCTTCTCCTCTTCCTTGTCCGGATAGCCAACCTTCAGCTTGAGCATGAAACGATCCACTTGCGCTTCGGGCAGCGGGTAGGTTCCCTCCTGCTCGATCGGATTCTGGGTGGCCAGAACGAGAAAGGGGTCGGGCAGGATGTGGGTCTGATCACCGATGGTGACCTGGCGCTCCTGCATGGCCTCGAGCAGGGCGCTCTGCACCTTGGCTGGAGACCGGTTGATCTCGTCCGCCAGCACGAGATTGCTGAAGATGGGCCCGGTCTTGACCATGAAGTCGAGATGCTGGGGTCGATAGATCTCGGTGCCAATCAGGTCGGCGGGTAGCAGATCGGGGGTGAACTGAACGCGGGCGAATCCCGTGTGTAGGGCGTCTGCAACCGCCTTCACTGCCGTCGTCTTGGCCAAGCCAGGGATGCCTTCGATCAGGATGTGACCGTCCGCGATCAGAGCCATCAACAGTCGATCCACCATGTAGGCCTGGCCGACAATGACCTTGGCGATCTCCTGTCGCAGCTTCGAAAGCTGCTGGGCCTGTGCTTCGATTTCTGGTGCCAGGTCTTCGAGCGTGCCACTCATTGCGATTCCTCCAGCCGATCTCTCGAATCAGCTCGTTTCTTTCCTCATGCGCAGGCGGGAGCGGACCTCCAGGTCCGGATCCGGCCGCAGGACCTCGATCTGTCGTTCTACGCTGCGTTGTGTTCGATCCAGCTCGGAGCTCGGCGGCACCAGACCACCGAAGCGTAGGCTCTCGATGAGCCCTTCCAACCTCAGACGCTCGTTCTCGTCATCGCCTGCCAAATCCAGCTCCAGCTCGGCCAGGCGGAGAGCCTGCTCTCCACCTCGGCCCTCCAGGCGTAGTGCACGGCATTCGTCGACACGAGCTCTCAGTGCTTGGTAACGCTCGGGGCCCGAATCCGGGGAATCCCCAGCAGTCGACCTACGTCGCCAGTACATCAGCGCCGCTGCGGCGAGCAGGATCAGGGCGCCGCCCGCCAGGGCTGCTTCGCCTGGCTTAACGGCTTTCAAGCCGGACTCCTGGACCTCGACGGTGGGACCATCCACCAGGCTGACCACCGGACTGCCGGTCGAGCGCGGTATGTACCGGAGCTCCACGGGGTCGAGCGCGAAGCTGCCGACTCGATTCGCTCTCAGAGTGACCCGGTACGAGACGACGTTGCTACCCTCTCTGCTGTCGGTCGAAGCCACGATGTTTTCGATAGAAACGCCATCGGGAAGTCTCACCTTCGGTGGCTGCGGCAGATACTCCTCGAGGGTGCCGACCCAGTGCATTCGAATGTCGAGATGGAAGTCCCTTTCGACGCGGTGAGAGTCTTCCACCAGGACGACTTCGGCGGTCGGAGGATCCAGAATCTCTGGCAGCTCCAAAGGGCCCGACTGGGAGTATCCGGCAGAGGCGAAATCCGTCGTCACCTCACCGAGAAGGCTCTCCAGCATCGGCTCGAGCGCCGACCAGTCCCGGGCGCCGCGCGATGTGCCCACGATCCGGCCACCAGGATCGATGACGTAGGTCAGGGGAATGGCACCGGCCCGATAGTCGGCGCCAACGCTGCCCTTCTCGTCCCAGAACTGCGGAAAGCTGAGATTCAGCTCCCTGGCAAAGGAGTCGGCCAGGTCGCGAGAAGAGTCGAGAGAGACACCTACGACCGCTATCCCGGCCTCGTCCCGTTGCTGATGGAGTCTCTCGAGCGTCGGCATCTCCGTGCGGCAGGGGCCGCACCAGCTGGCCCAAAAGGTCAGCAGCACCCACTTGCCTTGAAAGTCGGACAGGGAACCGCTGCCGCCCGCGAGCAGAGGCAAGGTGAAGTCGGCGGCGCCGAATGGAGGCTCGACAGGCACAATCGAGTTCTGACGCAGGAGATCGCCGACATCCGCCATGGACATCGCCGCCGCGAGCTCGACAGCCAGCGCAATCACCAGGGTCTTCCTCCGAACCCGTGCTCTCAAGTGGTTTCTGCCTCCGCGAGGTCAGCCTTGCGAAGAAGGAGTTTCCTACCGTCGGCCTCGCTAATCTCGTAGATCCAGCTGCCGTGGAACCGGTTGAAGTCGTCGATCTCGTCGGCCCGCGTCAGCATGTCGGCCTTCTCCTGCAGCTCCTCTTCGGCTTCGTCCAGGGATATGGCCACCTGAGAAACCGCGTGGCGACCCGCGATCTGGAGAAAATAGCGTCCCTCCCTCTCGGCGACAGCCAAGTCGTAACCGCTGCCGTCCTCCAGGTCGATGCTGAGGGTCGGAAGAAGATCCAGGTCACGGACCGCCTCGTCGTCGGCGACGAAGACGTTCTCGAAGCTCAGATTGCGCAGGATCGACTCCAGCTCGCCGATTTGCTTGCCCTTCGTCTCTTCCGAGGCCGCGGCGTCGATCAACCTCAGCTCTCCACCCTCGGCCTGCCTGGTCAGGGTGAAGTCAGCCCCTACGATGCGAGCTACCTCTGACACCGGAACATCGACGATCTGCTGGCGAAGGAACGCGCTGCTATCGACTGTGACTTGGACTCCCTCGGAGGTCAGGTAGATGGGATCGTCGGGCCGATCCAACCTCTGCACGTAGCGACCTGGACCGCCTTCGAACGGCAACCCAAGCCGCATGCGCACCATCTCCTTTTGGGCGGCGTCCTGAAACAGCACCTCCACTGTGGAGGGCCCGACAGGTTCGAGCTCGAGCTCCGCGGCCAGCTCGGTGCCGGTCCCAACCTCCTTTTCCAGGCTGAGCTCCAGCAGATCTCCTACCAGTCGATTCACGGCGGCATTGCTCGCCGGATATCCTTGCTCCTCGACAATCCGAAACGTCTCACCCTGCCGCTCCAGTGTCACCGACTCATCGGCCTGGCGGATCTCCACCCTGGCGATCTCGTCTGGATTGAGGTTCGACAAGAAGACTTGTCCTCGCTGGAACCGGTCCGCTCGATTGACACTCTCTCGGTAGGCCCAGAGAGACAAGGCCATCAACACCACGGTGAGGATCGTCAATTTGCGATTGGTCTTGCTGACGGTGTTCACCGGTCACCTCCCGAGGGCCCGAGTGTGTTTTCGACGACGGCGCACCGCCAGGGTCAACCCAACCACCAGCACCAGAGTTGGCATCCAACCCAGCACCGATCTACGGACCTTGTCCTCTTCCGTCTCCAGCGCCTCGCGTCTCGCTTGGCGAATCTCTCTCAGCTCGCGATTCCCCTGTTGGACCGTCTCGTTGAGTCGATCCACTTCATCCTGCAGACGTTTCTGGAAGAGCGCCGCGTTGTTGCCGCTGAGCTCTTGCTGCTTGGCTCGCAACTCCGTCTCTGCCGCCTCGACGTCCGCCCTCAACTGCCGTTCTCTGTCGAGAGTCTCCATCTCAGCAGTCGCCTCGATCTCGTCGAACAGCTCGAAGGGACGACTGATCGAGTGCTTGGCTCTGACGGCCATCAGCTCCCTGGCACCCAGAAGGAAATCGACACTGTTGAGGAGTAACTTGTGGTTGTCGTTGGCACTCATCACCAGTCCCAGGAAATTGCGCTCGAAGGCGATGGCATCCGACAGGACATCGACGTCTGAGAAGACCAGCACAGTAGCCTCTCCCCGCTCGGATTCGGGCACGGGCTCCCGACGGATCATTTCGGCGTCGGCGGGCGGTGGGAGCTCCACTCCGGGCGGCAGACCCGGCGGCCTCTCGGGCTCCTGGGCCGGGAACTCGACCCCCTCTGGAAAGGCCGAGGCGATGCGGCCAGTGATCTGATAGCCCAGGCCGACCACCCCCTCGCCAGGCACCAGCGCATCACGCAGCCGGGCAGGGTTGTTCAAGTCGGTGTAGGCCAGGGCGTCGCCGTCCCCGAAGCCAGGTTCGATCTCCAGGCTGCTACCGTTCGCGGTCGTTCCGACAAGCAGCGTCTCAGCCGAGCCTTCCGCCCCTGTCGGCTCGAGGGCCCCCGCAAGGAGAAACCGCAAGCTCGAGATTCCCTGGAGAATCGGGTGCGAGGTATCCATGGTCTCGTCGCGATTCGATTCTTCGATCGCGAGATCGACGACGACGGTCTCAGCCGGTCCCCGCGGGCCTACCGCCCGTCTGACTGCGAGATCGAGATCGGCAGCAAACCGATTGGCCGGCATTCGCAGGCCCCAGGCCTCCAAGAGATCTCCCAGGTCGGAAGCGGGTCGATACTGAAGGCTCTGCCAGGGCTGCTGAGGATTCTCCGGTGGCCGGTCGTCCAGCGCATAAGGGTCCAGAAAGACCATGGTGTTGCCACCCCTCACGACCCACTCGTCGAGTGCCCACAGAGCCTTGGTAGTCAGGCCCTTCGGATGAATGACGACGACCAGGTCGAACTCGTCCGGGGAGATGTGCTCAGTGCCAGCGTCGATGGGACGCACCTCGTAGGACTCTTCCAGCACCTGGACGGCGATCCACTTCTCCCGCGGTGTCCGGCCCTGAGCCGCGAGCATTTGCGCCAGGTAGGGGTTGTCGGCGCCGCCAAAGACCTCGAGGGAGGACAGGATGCCGATCGTCTTGCCGGAAGGCCAGAGCAAGGAGTGGATCTTCTCGGAGATCTCGTACTCGATCGTCTCCTGCTGATTGGGCCACAGGAACTCGATCACGTCTCGACTGCCGGTCTGGGTCTGAAAGACCAGGCCGAAGAAGAAGAGGTCTCCTTCCTGATTGATGGCCTTGCCATCCAGCCCGAAATCCAGTGCGTCCTCGGCCTCGTCGCTGTCCGTCACCGGATCGATGAAGCGCACCTTGATCCTGCCCTCCGAGGCCCTCTCGTATTCCTTCAGTAGGCTTCGAAGATAGCGCTCGTAGGTGACGAAGTTCTTGATGAAGCGCGGCAATGTCTTGCCGGTCGTCTCCGAGAAGAAGAGATCGATCTCGATCGGCTTGACGCCTTCCTCGGTCATCCGTTGGAGGATCTCTTTGCTGCCGTCACTGAGGGAATACAGTCGGTCCTCTGTGAGGTCGATCCGGCTACCCTCCAGCGCGCGGAAGGCCAGGTGATTGGCGAACAGGACGATCAACCCGATCAGGACGATGGTCAGTAATCTGCTGTTCCACATATCGCCGCTCCCCGCCTAGGTTGCTCGAGTGCGGTCCAGAACCAGCATGCCGCTGGCCAGCCAACCGATGGTGAAAAGAAAGAAGAAGACCAACGATCGCAATTCGACGAGGCCCCTGCTCAGGGCCTCGAAATGGTCGACCAGGCTGAGGCTGGCGAACAACTGCTCCACGTAGCCTCCCAGCAGGTTGCCGATCGTCTCGAGTGTTTGCGGTAGGCCGAGCAGGAGAAAAGCCACCGACGCGGCGACCGCCAGGATGAATGCCACCACCTGATTTCGGCTCAGGGCCGAGAACAACATACCGACCGCCAAGAAAGCACCAGCTGTCAGCAGCGAAGCCAGGTAGCCACTCAAGACAACACCCCAATCGGGATTGCCGAGACGCGCCGCCTGGTAGGCCACGGGCCAGGTCAGGAACAAGGAGACCCCCAGGAAGCTCCATCCTGCCAGGAACTTGCCGAGATAGGCGCCCTCGAGGGTGATCGGCAGGGTCAAAAGCAGCTCCACCGTTCCGGACTTGCGCTCCTCGGCCCACAAGCGCATCGCCACCGCGGGCACCAGGACCACGAAGAGCCACGGCAGGTAGTCGAAGAAGGATGCCAAGTCGGCCTGGCGAAGCTCCAGCATCCGGCCGAAGTCCCGGGACAGAGTCAGAAATCCGCTGGCAACCAGGAAGATGACGATGTAGACGTAGCCCAAGGGTGAGGAAAAATAGGCCTTGAACTCGCGGCGAAAGACCGCCTTCATACCGGACAAGCGCCTCATGCCTCCACCCCCCGAGTGATGTCGCGAAACAGCTCGTTCAGGCGCCCTTCCTGCAGATGAATGCTGTGGATCTCCAAGCCCGCAGTCAGCTCCATCAGCGCCCCGAGATGATTCTCGCCACGCTGCGGATAGATATCGATGGTCGTTTCCGAGAGCCGCTCCACCCGATCACACCAGGGCTTGCCTTCCAGGGAGGTCATCAAATCGGGCAATGCAGTCGAATCCAGGACGAGTCGCATGACGTTGTG
>Ga0070728_10006725_pt1 | contig 10786 bp, 7 predicted proteins | sample tdDd471_FD_66723 | JGI IMG/M metagenome (GOLD analysis project Ga0070728, IMG submission 66723) | Marine sediment microbial communities from the Atlantic coast under amendment with organic carbon and nitrate - tdDd47.1 | ecosystem: Environmental > Aquatic > Marine > Coastal > Sediment | place...
GAAATCGTTGCGGTACTTGCGCTGGTTTAGTGAGCTGGACGGGCCTACCGCGACCGTCGCGCTCGCCTCTCTGGCGCGTCGGGGCGACCCCGATGCGATGTTCCGGATCGTCGCGTCGTCCCGTTCGGACGACGACGCGTTGTGTCTGCTGCTGGAAGTGCGCCCGAGTCTCGGGTTGGCGGTCGTTCGGGGCGAGCTGTCCGACTCGTCGAGCGCGGACGCGTGTGCGTCTGCTCTCGGGCGAATGATCCGGGGGGCGGATTCCCGGCTCGGCGTACGCTGGGATCCGGATCGCATGATCGGGATCGAGCCTGCGATTCCGACCGCCCTCCTCGATGCGACGGCGCTGGTCGAGATCATTCGTCGCGTTCCGGGCTGTTTTACCCGCAGACTGATCGGCGTTCTCGTGGATCGCGTCGAGAACGGACCGCTACCCGAGGACGAAGGGGAGTACAACCCGCTTCGCTTCAATGTCGCAATCATGGATTCCGTTGCTCCGAAGCGTGTCCGTGCGCGCCTGCGGCGCGAGTGCGAAGGAAAGAACGCGGATGAGGCGCTGGAGCTGCTGGCCCGTATCCAGGATCCGGCGGACGAGGAGCGGATCGTGAAGTGGGTGTCGGGGGACGGCCCCGGCTCGACCAACGAGTCCGCGGCACGTTGGGGAACTCCCGCAATCATCGATGCGTTCCGCAGCAGGAAGGAACCCAACGAGTCGCTGCTCGCGTTGAGTCAATGCGGCTTCCGCTTCGGACTGGAGGACGATGACCCCGCGCATGCGGCGTGGAGAGCGGCGCTGCTGCGTGGCGAGGGACTGGCCGCTGCGCGCGGGCTGATCGCCGATGATCCGGCACGTCCTTGGGGTTCGTTCTTCCACGGTGGCACGGACGAGTGGCAGCCGTGGATGTCCGGAGCGCTGCAGCTGCGGTACAACTCACGCGAGGAAGGGCACAGCCCGATCTACCTCGGCACGCTCGCTATCCACGAGAAGGGCGCACGCGCGGAGTACTGGTCGGCGATGCGTGCCGGTCGCTATCGCTGGGTCAGCGACTGGGCAGACACGCGTGCCATGACACTCGGCATGGATTGGTGCACCCTGCCGTTTTGGGCCGAGGAACTCGAGAGCAACTGCTGCCGCATCAACCCGCGCATCGACAGCATGTTCGACGACCTGTTCGGGATCGGGGGCCTGTATTCCGCTTCCGACGACGGGCTCGGCCAGCCGCCGTCCCGCCGCGTCCGCACGTGGTTCGAGCTCTACGGCGGAGAGCCGCGCTGGAGCAAGCTCGCTGGCATGTGCATCCCGGAACCCGAGTAGCGGGCCAAGAGAGACCCTAGATCCAGCTCGTGCTCTGCTCGTCGGCTTCGTGCCAGGCGCCGTTGAACAGCTGCCACTCGTCGTCGACCTTGACCAGCACTTTGCTCATCCTGGCGGTGATGTTGGTGCGCGTCGCCGCGTCGAGGATGAACGCGAGGATGATGCCCGGACCGAAGAAGATCAGGAGGATCCACAGGGACGTCCCGATTCCGAGCTTCAGAGTGAAGTCGCAGCGTACGACGTCGGGCGCCAGTTCCTCGACATTGAGGGCGTGCACGCGTGCGATGCAGTAGGGCGATGTAGGCCACCGGAGCATGGATTCCCAGTAGTCCTTGTAGTCCGCCGGCTGGTTGAAGAACAGCCACTCGGCGCCGGGAAATCCCTTCACCTTTCCGATGTGCGGGAACGCCCTCGGGAAGTGGTCGAAGTCGTTGGGGACCACCAGCTTGCGCGCCCCCTTGTGCTTTCCGCCACCCAGCAGCCGGTAGTACAGGTTGAGTGCGCGGAACGGTGTCGTGGCGCGAGAACCGTAGAGCAGACGGTAGACGGGAATGAAGAGGAGCGCTCCGATGATGCCGACGAACCACGCCACATAGATGGCGGTGTCGTCACCCTCGCTCGCCGCCAGGTAGGCGCCATAGAGAAACCCAGCCGCGATGACCGCGGTCAAAAAGCCCCCGAACACGCGTCCCCAGTAGCGGCCTGCCGGCTGGAGCACCACCCGACCGGAGCGAATCGCATCCAGCTTGGCCTTGGCGCGTGCGCGGGCGTCCTCCTTCGTGGGGTCGTCGAGGTCGTAGTCCCGTTCCCAACCCGATTGCGCGTGGCCACTTCCATCCATGGACGGCATCGTAGCCCAGCGGTCCGCGCGATTGATTTATGATTCCAATCGGGGACGAGCGCCGTTCCCATCGGAGGAGGTTTTCAGTATGCGGAAAGAAGCAATCTTCGCTCTTGTGGGCTTTCTCGTCGGCGCGGCAACGCTGGCGGGGGGCGATGACGAGGGCGACCTGCGCGAAGAGCTTGAGCGACTGCAGCGCGAAGCAGCGCGCGCCATGCAGCGGAACTGGGAGGCGAACGATCTGCCGCCTTCCGACGGGAGCGGCAACCAGGTCGGATTTTTTCCCCTCGAAGATCTCGGCACCCCGCGCTACGACGTCCTGCCGCCGACTCACGATCTCGTGCTCGAGGGCTCCGAATCGCCGCTGTTCGGCGGATACGCCGAGGAAGGCCAGCTTCCGTTCGGGACCAACGAAGAGGTGATGGAGTTGATCCGCGTCTCGGTGGACCCCGCAGCCTGGGAGACCGGCATCGTGACGCTCGCCGGCGACTCGATGGTGGTCGCGTCGCGTCCGTCCACCGTCGGCCGCGTCCGCACATTCCTCGATCGCACACTGCGACGGCTGGCGCACCGCGGCGTGGCCATGGATTTCGAAGCCGTCGACGTGTCCGCGGCGATGGGCCGCAGTTTGAGCGGCGCTGACGCGGGCCGCCTGTTCGCGGAGGCGCGGGCCAAGCTCGACAATGCGATATCGACAGGCGCCGCCCAACGGGTGTTCGGTCTGAAGGGCATCGGGTCGCTCGGGACCCGCTTTGTCGTATGGCACGGACGCGAGGTCGCGATCGTCAGTGATTTCGATGTCGAGGTGGCGCAGACCGCGAGCACCGCCGATCCGGTCGTCGCGATCGTGCAGTCGGGCGGATACATCGCCACACGCGCCGAGGTCGACGACTCGGGTCGTAACATCTCACTCGATCTCGGCCTGCGGCTCGAGGAGCTGCTCGGCATCCGGCGTCACGAAACGCGCCGCAGCGGAGTGGTCGATCTGCCGGAACGTACCGAGCAGGCGAACCGCCTCGCCGTCCGCGTACCCAACGGTGTCTGGACGATCGCGAGTTCCGGCACGACCGATGACGGGAAGCAGCGCCTGTTCCTTGTCCGTGCATCGCTCATCGAGCGTGGAGGTGACCGATGATCCGCAGTGTATTCATCTTTCTCGTGGCAGTGGGGCTCGGTGCCTTGACCGTCTCCGGCCAGGACGAGGATGCCGCGGCCGATCTCAAGCGGCGCATCCGTGCACTCACCGACGAACTCCGTCAGCGCTCCGATGCGAGTCTTCCGAAGATCGACGAATCGGCTCGCCCGGTCATGCGCATCTACGACATCGGCGATCTGGTCATGAACTACCCGAATTCGGGGGGCGATCCGGTCGACCTCACTCCGTCGAAATTCCAGTTCCCCGAGCAGGCGGAACTCGAGGAGCCGCAATCACCCTTCGAAGTCGATTGGATCATCGAGATGCTGCGTCAACTCGTCGAGCCCGCTGCGTGGGACTCGGTCGAGTACGCGGATGTCCAGCCGAGGCTGGGGCGTCTGTTCGTCAACAACATCCCGCGCGTCCACAAGAAGATCGACGCGTTCATGAAGACTCTCCGCAAGTTGGCGGACCGTCAGCTTCGCGTTCAGATCTATGCGGTCCCCGTCGATGAGAAGGACGCCGCGCTTCTGGCGAGTGCCACGCGCACGCTGCCCGCCGACGCAGCCGAGCGACTCCTGAGTCGTCCGAGCATGGGCTCCACCGAACTCGTCTGCCGCAGCAATCAGCAGCTATCGCAGCGCGTCGGACGGCGCGTCGGTTATCTCGGCGACTACGATGTGGAGATCGCGCAGGAGGCAACGATCGGGGATCCGATCAGCAAGAGCGCATTCAGCGGCATGGCCGTTGATGTGCGAGCGATGCTCGACGAAGGCGGCAAGGGCGCTCGACTCGATATCGAACTCTCGCGCACCCACGTGAGCGAACCCGTCCGCAGGGTCGACACCGAGCACGGCCCGCTGGAGTTGCCGGAACTGGCGTTGACCCGCTTGCGCACGTCGGCGTGGGTCCCGCTCGATCGCGTCGTGATCCTCGGCGGTTCGACGGCGGGGACCAATCCGTGCCTGTTCCTGGCGCGCGTGACGCGGATGGGAACGAAGACGAAGACGAAGTAGGCAGTAGGCAGTAGGAAGTAGGCAGTAGGCAGTAGGCAGTAGGCAGTAGGCAGTCGAACGTACGGACGCTCACTTCGCGCACTCGTACGCCAGAGAACCTCCCGACGCCTTCCCTCGGCTGGCTGCGACCGCCTACTGCCTACGCGCGCCGCTCCATGGCGCACTCTTGTGTCGTGAGACTCCCGCGCGCGCTTCCTACTGCCTACGCGCGCTTTCCGACAGCGCTGCGGTCGTTTTGAAGGCCTTCCGCGCGCGCTTAGAATGCTGCGATGAGCGCAGCTGACCCGTTCTCCGCCCGCGACACCCTCCAAACGCCCCTCGGGGAGCGCACGATCTACCGCTTGGATCGCGTCCTGGACGCCGCAAGTGCCGCGTCCTTGCCGTTTTCCATCAAGGTTCTGCTGGAGGCGTGCCTGCGACAGTGTGACGGCCACGTGGTGACCGAGGACCACGTGCGAGCGCTCGCCAACTACGACGCGCGTCACGTGGCGGAGACGGAGATCCCGTTCAAGCCCGGCCGCGTCGTATTGCAGGACTTCACTGGCGTGCCGGCCGTGGTCGATCTGGCCGCGATGCGCTCCGGCGTGGTGCGCATGACCGGCGACGAGGGGAGCGCCTCCAAGGTGAACCCGCTGGTCCCCTGCGACCTCGTCATTGACCACTCGGTGCAGGTCGACGCCTTCAACTCCGGGATGGCCCTGCAGATCAACTCCGAGAAGGAGTTCGAGCGCAATCTCGAGCGCTATCAGTTCCTCAAGTGGGGACAGCAGGCGTTCGACAACTTCCGCGTTGTGCCGCCGGCCACCGGAATCGTCCACCAGGTCAACCTGGAGTACCTCGCCAAGGTCGTGTGGGACGGCGCGGACGGCACGCTCTATCCCGACTCGCTGGTCGGCACGGACAGCCACACGACGATGATCAACGGTCTCGGCGTGGTCGGCTGGGGCGTGGGTGGCATCGAGGCCGAGGCGATCATGCTCGGCCAGCCGATCTACATGCTGATTCCCGAGGTCGTCGGCGTCCGCCTGACCGGCCGCCTGCGCGAAGGCGCCACAGCGACGGACCTCGTGCTCCGCGTAACCGAGATGCTGCGCGCCCACGGTGTGGTCGGCAAGTTCGTCGAGTTCTTCGGCGACGGGCTTGAGCACATGGCGCTCGCGACGCGCGCGACAATCGCCAACATGGCGCCGGAGTACGGCGCGACCATGGGCCTGTTCCCGATCGACGAGCAGACGTTGCGCTACATGCGTCTCACCGGTCGCGACGAGGCGCTGGTCGAAACGGTCGAGCAGTACTGCAAGGAGCAGGGCATGTGGCGCGACGAATCGCGCGCCGTGACCTACACCGACACGCTTGAGCTCGACATGAGCACGGTCGAGCCCGCGTTGGCCGGCCCCAAGCGCCCGCAGGATCGCATCAACCTGCGCGAGATGCAGAAGCAGTGGAAGGGCGACCTGGCCGACACCTTCGGCAAGGATGCGCCCGCTGCGGCGGCTGTGGTGAACAACGGCGACCAGTTCGACCTGGAGCACGGTTCGGTCGTGCTCGCCGCGATCACCTCCTGCACCAACACCTCGAATCCCGACGTGATGGTGGCGGCGGGGCTCGTCGCGCGCAAGGCGCTGGCGCGCGGCCTCAACCGCAAGCCGTGGGTCAAGACGTCGCTCGCACCCGGTTCGAAGGTCGTGACCGAGTACTACGAGAAGTCCGGGCTCAACAAGGACCTCGACGCGCTCGGCTTCTACACCGTCGGCTACGGCTGCACGACGTGCATCGGAAACTCGGGCCCGTTGCCGGAGCCGATCGCGGCCGGGATCCAGGAGCAGGACCTGGTCGTCGCGTCGGTGCTCTCGGGCAACCGCAACTTCGAAGGCCGCATCAATCCGCATACCCGCGCCAACTACCTCGCTTCCCCGCCGTTGGTGGTCGCCTACGCCATCGCGGGCACGGTCGACATCGACTTCGAGAGCGATCCGATCGGGAAGGACGCCGAGGGCGAGGACGTGTTCTTGCGCGACATCTGGCCCACGCAGGCAGAGATCGAAGAGGTCGTCGCCGCGTCGATCAGCCGCGAACAGTTCGAACGGGAGTACGGCGATGCGTTCGGCGGATCCGCCGAATGGAAAGCGGTCGAGACCTCGACCGGTTCGCTCTTCGGCTGGGACGCGAAGTCGACCTACGTGCAGGAGCCGCCGTTCTTTGTCGGCCTCACACCTGATCCGCAGCCGATCGGTTCCATCGAGGACGCGCGCGTGCTGATGAAGCTGGGCGACTCGATCACGACCGACCACATCAGCCCGGCCGGCGCGATCGCGCGTGGCACGCCCGCGGCGCAGTACCTCGACGACAACGGCGTGCCGGTCGCGATGTACAACTCGTACGGGAGCCGTCGTGGCAACGACCGCGTGATGACGCGTGGCACGTTCGCGAACATCCGTGTTCGCAACGAGTTGGCGCCCGGCACCGAGGGCGGCTACACCACCGACTTCACCAAGCACGGCGATGCGATTGCCGACGCCGAGGAAGCCTCTTATGTCTACGACGCCTCGCTGAACTACAAGGAGGCGGGCATCCCGCTGGTGGTGTTGGCCGGCAAGGACTACGGCATGGGATCGTCGCGCGACTGGGCAGCCAAGGGTACCTACCTTCTCGGCGTGCGTGCCGTGATCGCAACTTCGTTCGAGCGCATCCACCGGAGCAATCTCGTCGGCATGGGCGTCCTGCCGCTCACCTTCAAGGAGGGCGACACCGCCGACTCGTTGGGGCTCGACGGCACGGAGTCGTTCACGATCGCACTGCGGGACGACCTCCAGCCGAGGCAACAGGTGAGCGTGGTCGCGCTGCATCCGAGCGGCCGGGAGACGACGTTCGAGACGCTGTGCCGGATCGACACCCCGGTCGAGGTCGACTACTACCGCAACGGGGGCATTCTCCACACGGTTCTGCGCAACATGGCGCGGAGCTGACACCCGTCTTTGGGTGGGCCGCCGCTGCAGGAATGACGGCGGCGGCCCAAGTTCGTATCCTAGGCTTGGAAAAGCGGATGCGGATGGAGCGCCTGAAAGTCGGACCGATTACGTACCTCGCGTTTCGGGGCGCGTTTCGGAAAGAACACGTCGCGTGGACATGCGAGCAACTGGGCGCTGTGCTGGAGGATGGCGAGCGCAACATCGTTCTGAACTTCCGGCGCGTCGAGGGGATCGATCCGGAGCCGCTGCAGTCGATTTTCGAGTTCCAGCGCCAACTGCTGGATCGGCAGGGCACGCTTGTGATTTCGAGTGCCCCTACGGCGGTTCGATCGGCGTTCCTGCTGGCGGCGGCCGAGCCCCCGATTCTGTTCGCGGATGACGACGCGAGCGCGGCCCACGCTTTCGCGCCGTCCGCGCCGCCGCCGCCCAAGAAGGCTGCGTCGACGAGTAGCCTGCGCGTGCGGCTTGAGGCCAAGGAGGATCACCACGTTCTCGGGTGGTGGGGCGAGCTTGACCCGTCGGAGTTGGGGGCGCTGCGCTCGGGAATCGACACGTTGTTGCAGCGCGGTGCGACGCACATCGTGCTGAACCTCAGTCGCGTCGAGTTCATTACCTCCGCCGGCATCGCGTTCATCATGGAGTTGCACGAGCAGCTGCGGGGTTGGGGAGGACGCCTGGTGATCTCGGATCCCGCTCCGTTCATCCGCAAGACCTTCAATGTTCTCGGTTTCGACGAAGCCATCCGTATCGTCGACTCGGACGACGAGGCCGCGCACTACCTGCGCAAGCGCGAAGTGCCTGAGCGGTCGGCTGTCGAGCTGACATCGCGTCACGCGAAGAAATTGGGCACATCGCGCGTCGAGTTCCAGCTGTTCGACACGCCCGACCAAACAGCGGTGGGGCGCCTGCTGTACCTGTGGAGCAATGGGCTCGCGTTCGCGTACCCAAGCGAGTGGGGGCACTCGTCCATCGACGCGTCGCGCATCGGGCTGCACTGCCCGTTGCGCATGCGGATTCCGCACAGCGTTCCGGGCGCCGGCGACGAAGGGCGTTGGCGGCTGCTGGAAATGGAAGGCGAGGTTGAGATGACGCGCGCGATCGAGGACGACGCGATCGACGCCCTGCAATTCCGCGTGCGCTACACGCGGATCTCGAACGAGGACCGCGAGTATCTCGATCTGATGCAGGCGGACCCGCTCGACGAGTCCTGACCGGCAAGTCCGTCGGGGTACGAAAAAACCCGGACGCGGCGGGCCGCATCCGGGTTTTGGTTTCGCAAGGGAGCGAGGCTACGCGCCTTCGGGGGACTCCGGCTCTTCCGGTTCTTCCTCGGGCTCCATCTCCTCTTCCTCGACAACCTCCTCCTCAACGTCTTCGACCTTGGCGGCCTTGGCCTTTTCGATCAGCTGGTTGAGATAGTCGATCTGCTGCTGGTTCTCCGTGCCGACCGCGAGGGCAAGCTCCGCGAACTTGGTTGCGTTCTGCTCGTTCTTCAGCGGACCGGCGCTCCAGCGCGCGGCGGTGAAGTACAGACGGAATCCGATCTCCTTGTCGATGAACGTCTTGCCTTCCAGAACGGCGAGCGCGCCGACGGCCGCTTCGGCGGTGGCTTGGTCACGCACCGACGTGAACTGGTTCTGAATGACGAGTTCGAGCAGGCCGAGGTCGTTTTTCGGGTCGAGCTTCTTGCCCTCCGCCGCAACGTCAGCGTCTGCCATGTTGTTCTTCAGCAGGGCGGTGACGGCCTTCAGGCGCATGCCGGACTTGTTCTCGGGGTCGGCGGCGTAGGCGGCCAGGACGATGTCCTTGATCTTCTCGGCGGCCACGGCGGACTCGAACTTCGCCATCGCTTCGCACGCCTTCATCATCAGATCCTCCTTGGCGGAGGCGTCGGCGCTCGTCCAGGCGGCGGCCAACTCGTTGGCGACCTTCCAGCTTGTGGCAGTCGACCCGATGTGCTCCATGTACTTGGCCGGGCCGCCTTCGCGGTAGCCGGTGCGTCCGAAGACTTCGCCCTCGGGGGTCATGAGCAGAATGGTCGGGAAACCGCGCACGGCGTGCTTCTGTTGCAGCGCCTCGTTGCGTTCCGGGTTCGGAACCTTGGCCTTCGCCTCGTCCCCGCGCGGGAAGTCGAGCGCGACAAGGATGAACGACTTCTGAACCGGCTCGAGGAACTCGGCGTGGTCGAACACCTCTTTATGGAGCTTGATGCACCAGCCACACCAGTCGGAGCCGGTGAAGTCGACGAGCAGGTTCTTCTTCTGGGCCTTGGCGGCTTCGACCGCCTTGTCGAAGTCGTCGTACCAGACCGGGGCTTCGCCTTCGGCGGCTTCTTCGCCCGCGAACGCGGGTGCCATGGTGGCGAGGAGGCCGATCACGGCCGCCAAGAAAATCAATCGCATAGTGCTCTCCAAAAGGGGGTGGTTCGGGAATCGGATCCCGGGCAAAAAGGATACTCCGGCAATTCACGTTCCTCTTGGAATGCGCGAGCGTTCTTGCAAAAGCGGGTGAATTACCGAAATTCCCGGGCTCGTGGAGGCGCCGCAACGCGGGGCGACTCCGGTCCCGTCGGTGTTGTCGGAGGGGTGCGTATCCTGAGCGGCCGATCGCACGCACGTGAAAGGTACGAGTCATGGACGTGAAAGAAGCACTGACGATTGTTCGACCGCTCGCGGAGGGACTGCATCCACAGACCGGCAAGGCCTACCCCGACGACAGCCCGATCCAACAGGCCTCGGTCGTGCGCGCGCTCCAAGTTGCGGTCACGGCGCTGGAGGCGGAGCAGGAGCGCGTCGAGCGACGCTCTCGAATGCCGTCGAACACCGGAGTGCCGTGGGACCAAGGCGAGGACGCGCGTCTCGGCAAGGCCTTCGATGAGGGCCGGAACATCGAGCAGTTGGCCAAAGCGCACGGGCGGACGGTTGGGGCGATGCGAGCACGGCTCGTCAAGCTCGGGCGAATGGATCCCACCGCGCGCTAACCGTAACCTCCGCGCGCTAAGCGTAACCTCCGCGCGCTAAGCTGGTTGACGGCGTGTGGACTCAACAAGACGGATTCGAACTACGATTCGGCTGGGGGCGCCAGGGACTTCTCACCCTGGCGCCCGTTTCCGACGTCGTCGTGCTCGTGGACGTTTTGTCTTTCTCGACAGGCGTGTCGATTGCGATCGATCGGGGCGCGGCCGTGTTCCCTTGCGCATGGCGTGACGACCGCGCCGCGGACTACGCCCGCACGCGCCAGGCGATCCTGGCAAGCCCCGAGCGATGCCTGCGCGATGGGTTTTCGTTGAGTCCGACCTCGCTGCAGGCGCTGCCGCCTGGCTCGCGCATCGTGTTGCCGTCGCCGAACGGCTCGGACCTCAGTTTCCGAGCGCGCGAACTCAAGCCCACGTTCGCCGGCTGTCTGCGCAACCGAACGGCTGTCGCCCGGGAAGCAGTCACGTGCGGAGCGACTGTCGCGGTAATCGCCTGCGGCGAGCGTTGGCCGGACGACTCGCTACGACCTGCCTTC
>Ga0070728_10006726_pt1 | contig 10784 bp, 12 predicted proteins | sample tdDd471_FD_66723 | JGI IMG/M metagenome (GOLD analysis project Ga0070728, IMG submission 66723) | Marine sediment microbial communities from the Atlantic coast under amendment with organic carbon and nitrate - tdDd47.1 | ecosystem: Environmental > Aquatic > Marine > Coastal > Sediment | place...
CGCGGCGCACCACTCACCTAAACCAACAAGCCTCAATGACTTACTCCACATCCGACTGGGTCAGTACACTCCGGGTTATCGATTACCAAACTATCGATAACAATGTGGAGCCCTATAAGAGAAAGCCCCAACTGATTATTGAAAACCGTGGTGGCGGCGCCAACTTTTCTCCCGACCTGATCTTTTTGGGCGAATACACGGAATTTGACCACGACGAATCCATCGAAAACGGCGGTACGTTTGTTGTTGGTCAACGGCTCTATGGTGAAGCCGGAGTCGCTTATCCCATGCACTGGGCGGCGGGATTTATCACCCCCACGATTAAAGCCCGGCATGTTAGTTATGAATTAGATGATGTATCGCCTGGCGGCAATGATTCACCCTCAACAACTGCTGGCGTTGCTTCACTGGATATGGGTTTGTTCTTCGAACGGGAAACCGCCTTTGGTGGCTCCAACTATACCCAAACCCTGGAACCCAGAATTTACTATTTATACAGTGACCATAAAGACCAGGCAGACAACCCCAATTTTGATACCGGTCAGCTGACATTCAGTTATAGCCAGCTATTCCGCGATACGCGCTTTTCAGGTCATGATCGTTTGGACGACTCTAACCAAGCTTCTATCGGTATCACCACACGCTTTATCGACGACGACACCGGCGACGAAGTATTCAAAGCCAGCATCGGACAAATTTTTTATTTTGAAGACCGTCGCATCGACTTGCTAACGGGAGCTGTATTGCCCGAAAACGAGCTATCTAATTCCAATATTGCAGGTAGTGTATTTTATCAGCCCCATAACAATTTCTGGGTGAACAGTAATGTTCTTTGGGACTCCAGGCAGGATAAGCTCAATGAAGGTGGCATTTCCATGCACTACCAAAGCGAAGGTGGCGCTCTTTATAACCTGGGTAACCGTTACCGTCGTAACGGGGCAACAAATTCAGGTTCAGCCCTTCGCGACCTGAATAATATTGACAGTTCTGTTGTCTACCCCTTGTCAGAAAGCTGGAAAGTTTTTGCACGCTTTCAGTATGACATTGAAGAAAATCGCTCACAGGAAGACCTGTTCGGACTCGAATATGACAACTGCTGTTGGACTGGCCGTATTGTTTACCAACGTGCGATAACCGACGACACAATCTCTACGGTTGAACGGGACAATGTTGTCCTACTGGAATTCCAGCTTAAAGGTTTGGGCAGTTTAGGTTCCAAAACCAAGAGCCTGCTTGAAGAAAGTATTTTTGGATACAAACAACAATGATGAAAAAAGCCCTTTTAAAATCACTGCTCAGCGCTTCACTGTTTTCAACACTGGTATTTTCTGCGCATACGACGGCACTCGAGTCACTGGATAAAATTGTCGCTGTGGTTGATGACGATGTTGTCCTTGAAAGCGAATATCAGCGACGCATTGGCATGGTTAAAGAAAACATAGCCAATGCTGGCAAGCCAGCGCCTCCTGAAGATGTGCTGCGCAAAGAGCTGCTCGACTTAATGATCGTTGAGAGTATTCAGCTGCAAATGGCGCAACGTGCGGGCATACGCATTAGCGATGCTGAGCTAAACAACGCCATTAACAATATTGCCCAACGTAATGGCTTGAACATACAGCAGTTCAAAGAGCTAATGGAAAGCAAGGGGCAGTCTTATCTGGCTTTTCGTGAGCAGATCCGCCGTGACATGCTGCTGCAAACCGTGCAAAACAGCCAGGTTGGCAGGCGCGTACGAATTTCCGAACGGGAAATCGATAACTTTCTCTCCTCTGAAGAAGGACAGTCCTCTACCTCACCTGAATACCTGGTGTACCACACCCTGGTACCTACCCAGTCAAATGACGCAGAAGCCAAGGCTTTTGCTGACAAGTTGTATGAGGCCATTCAGGGTGGTGCAGACTACAAAAATATTGCTCAGCAATTTACAGAGCACCCAGCCAAAGACAGTTCATTGGGCTGGCGTCGACTACAACAACTGCCAACCCTGTTAATTGATCGGGTACCCCGCCTGGAAAAGGGCCAAACCATGGTGCCCTTTAAAAGCCCCAGTGGCTACCACCTGATCACATTGAGTGACCAACGCGGTGTTTCAGAAATGGTTAAGCAAACCCGCGTCCGGCATATTTTGCTAAAAGAGTCCGCTATTCGTGATAATGCCTCAACTAAAGCCGAACTGGAGAAAATTCGCCAGCGCATCATTGCCGGCGAGGATTTTGCCGAACTGGCTCGAGAGTTTTCTGAGGACATCGGCTCAGCACAAGAAGGCGGCAGCCTGGGTTGGGCTTTCCCTGGCCAAATGGTTCCTGCCTTTGAAAACACCATGAGCAATGCGGAAGTGGGCCAAATCAGTGAAGTATTTCAAAGCAAATTTGGCTGGCATGTACTGGAAGTCCTTGAGCGTAAAGAAAAAGATATGTCAGATGAATTACGCCGCCGTAAAGCACAGAACATTTTATACGAGCGTAAATTTGATCAAGAACAGGAAGCCTGGCTTCAAAAAATTCGTGATGAGGCTTTTATCAGTATCAAGTAATGCCGCAAATAGTAACACCATGACGGGCCTGATATGATCCAACGTATTGCCATCACCCCAGGCGAACCTGCTGGTATTGGACCCGACTTGGTTGTACAACTGGCACAACAGGCCCACCAAGCCGAACTGGTTGCTGTCGCTGATCCTAATTTATTGAAACAGCGAGCCGACGACCTAGGCCTAACACTCAAACTTCGCGAAGTTGATTTTAGCCAAGCGCCACGCTATACCGGCAATGGATCATTAGCTGTTTATAGTAAACCTCTCGCCGTATCTGCCCAGCCAGGTATTCTTAATACCGCCAATGCCCCTTATATTCTTGATACCCTGAGGTCTGCTGCCAAGGGGTGCCTAGCTAACGACTTCAACGCAATGGTTACAGCCCCGGTCCACAAGGGCATCATCAACGATGCCGGCGTGGCATTTAGCGGGCATACCGAATTTCTTGCTGAACTCACCGACACCAAACAAGTTGTCATGATGCTGGCCACCGAAGGGCTGCGCGTCACACTGGTTACAACACACCTCCCTCTCAGTGAAGTCCCCTCGCAGATTACAGCAGAGTTACTGAGTTCTGTTATTCGTATTATCCATCATGATCTTAAAGGGCATTTTGGTATTGAAGACCCCCATATCACGGTACTGGGACTAAACCCCCATGCGGGTGAAGGGGGACATATGGGGCATGAAGAAATAGACTTGATCATTCCCTGTTTAAAAAGCTTACAACGAGAAGGTATAAAATTGTCCGGTCCTCTTCCTGCCGATACCGCCTTTAATGATAAAGTGCTTAAACAAACCGATACCATCTTGGCGATGTATCACGATCAAGGCTTACCCGTTTTGAAATACAAAGGCTTTGGTTCAGCCGTTAATATCACCTTAGGGCTACCCATTATTCGCACCTCCGTTGACCACGGTACCGCTCTTGATTTAGCTGGAACAGGAAAAGCCGACCTAGGCAGTCTGAAAACAGCTATCGATTATGCCATAGAACTGGCTGAACACAGACAACAACACCATGGCTGATACACACCGCGCTCGTAAGCGCTTCGGGCAAAACTTTCTTAGTGACCCCGGCATTATCCATCGCATTGCCCGCTCTATCCACGCCAGCGAAAACGATCATTTAGTAGAAATCGGCCCGGGCAAAGGGGCATTGACCAACCAAATTATCGACAGCGGCTGTCGGCTGGATACTATTGAACTGGATCGAGATTTGATCCCTGTCTTACTGGCACAGTTTGTTGATAAACCTGGGTTTAAATTACACCAGGGTGATGCATTAGCCTTCGACTTTTCCAGTCTAAAAGACGATAACAAACTACTGCGAATTGTTGGCAACCTCCCCTACAACATTTCCACACCGTTGATTTTTCATTTGCTTAGCCACCAACAACTTATCCAAGACATGCATTTTATGCTGCAGCTGGAAGTGGTGCTACGCCTTGCCGCTGAACCACGGCATAAGAACTATGGCCGCCTCAGTGTGATGACACAATATTACTGCCAGGTTGAACATTTATTTGATGTACCACCGGAAGCCTTTAGCCCGCGCCCGAAAGTACAGTCGGCTATCGTGAGATTAACCCCTCACCAGCAGCTACCTTACCCGGCAAAAAATATTAAAACATTGGAAGTCACATTGCGTGAATCCTTTAATCAGCGACGTAAGACACTGCGCAATTCATTGAAGCGGCTTATAGGCCCTGAACAGCTGGAAGCCATTGGGATTAACCCTACTGCACGACCTGAAACACTGACGCTAGAAGAATTTGTACGTATCAGTGACACCATCGAAGGGACTAAAGAAGAGGCCAAACCATGACCCGCTATGCAGTTGGCGATTTACAGGGCTGCCTGGAACCACTGCAGTGCTTACTCGAAGAGGTTAAGTTCGATACAGATAGCGATCAATTATGGCTGGTCGGTGACCTGGTTAACCGCGGCCCAAAGTCATTAAAGACACTACGATTCGTCAAATCATTGGGCAATGCTGTTCGTATTGTTCTAGGCAACCATGACCTACACCTGATTGCTGTCCACTATGGTGCCAACACCGCAAAAAGACATGATACCTTTCACGATATTCTTGAAGCCGATGACTGTGAAGAATTGATCGAGTGGTTACGTATGCAACCACTGATGTACCAAGACGGCAATTATTGTATGACGCATGCTGGCCTGCCTCCGATTTGGAATACCACCTATGCCACCGCACGGGCCCGTGAAGTTGAGCAAATCTATCAAGGTGACGACCCCTTCGATTTTTTTAAACATATGTACGGTAATGAACCTGCTGGCTGGCATGACCACCTGAAAGGCTGGGAACGTTATCGCACCATCACCAACTACTTCACACGTATGCGTTTTTGCACCGAAGCTGGCGAGCTAGATTTAATTAGCAAACTGCAAAACTGCGATAACCCTGACTATGCGCCCTGGTTTGATTACCCACAGCAAACTGTCCGCAAAGAAACATTGCTATTCGGTCACTGGGCATCATTGGAGGGCAACATCCCCAATGAAAGAATTTTTGGCCTGGACACTGGCTGCGTCTGGGGCCGTGGCATGACCATGATGAACCTGGAAACACAACAGTTCCATTACTGCGACTGTAGCGACTAGCCAACATTCATGCCCACCGTTGTACCTTCAGGTAATGACGAACCAAGCTTCTCGGCATAGAATAACCCAGACCCAATTTAATTAGTGTGCTAATCCATGGAAGTCTATCTTGTCGGCGGCGCCGTTCGCGACCAGTTATTACAATTTCCCTATACCGAACGAGACTGGGTCGTCGTCGGCGCTACACCTGATGATTTACTCACTCAAGGCTTTCAGCCTGTCGGCAAAGACTTTCCTGTATTTCTTCACCCTGACAGCAAAGAAGAGTATGCCCTGGCCCGCACCGAACGGAAAAACGGTAGAGGTTATACCGGCTTTGATTGTTTCAGCAGCCCCGACGTTACTCTGGAAGAAGATCTACAGCGCAGAGACTTAACCATCAACGCCATGGCCCAGGACAATGCAGGTCACATCATTGACCCATACCAGGGCCAACAGGATCTCGAAAAGAAAATTCTACGCCATGTTTCCGATGCCTTTGTTGAAGACCCTTTACGCGTCTTGCGCGTTGCTCGCTTTCATGCCCGCTATGCCCATTTAGGCTTTAAGGTTGCACCTGAAACATTAGCGCTAATGCACGATATTGCCCACAGCGGTGAACTGGAAACACTGAGTGCTGAAAGAATATGGAAAGAACTCGAACGCAGCCTGAGCGAATGCTCACCTCAGTGCTTTATTGAAACCCTAACCACTGTAGATGCTCTCAAAGTTTTATTCCCGGAATGGTTAGAGCTCAATAATCTGACCTTAAACCGCATAGAACACGTCTCCGCAAAACAACCTAACAGTTTGTACAACTTTGCCATACTATGCGCAGAACTATCAGAACATTCACTACAATCTTTATGTGAACGAATTAGAGTTCCCAACAGCTTTTACGAATTCGCGCAATTAATAAATCGTTATAGTGAAGCATTCAAACAAGCTTCAACAGATAGCCATGAACTATTACAACGACTAGAGCTTCTAGACGCCTTTCGTCGAAAAGAGCGCTTTCAACAATTCTGTGATTGTTGCAAAGCCATTTACTCGGAAACAAGCGGCATAGACCAACTGGAACGCGCGCCCTCCCTTTGCGAGACCATTAATGCACAACAGTTTGTCGACCAAGGTCTTAAAGGCAAAGCTATAGGCAAAGCCATTAATGAACGGCGTACTCGCGTCTTAGAGGACTTACTATGAATAAACCCGCGGCGTTAATCACCGGGGCATCAAGACGTCTTGGGGCAGCTATTGCTCATCGCCTTCATCAAGATGGCTTTAATATTTGTATTCATTACCACCGCTCCGAACAAGCGGCCGAGCAATTGGCAGACAAGTTAAATGCATCACGAGAAGATTCTGCAACGTGCTTGTCTGCTGACCTATCTGACCCAGAAGCAGTCCAGATGCTGGCACAAAAAGTCCTGGAATACTGGAAAGGGATTAACGTCCTCATTAACAACGCCTCTGCTTTTTACCCCCGTGATGTTGGCTCTGTTACAGATAACGACTGGCAACAATTGATGGACAGTAATGTTAAGGGGGCTTTCTTTCTCAGCCAGGCTCTAGCCCCCGAGCTAAAAAAACATCAGGGGTGTATTGTTAATATGGTCGACATCCATTCTGAACGCCCCCTAAAGCACTACCCGGTTTATAGTATGGCCAAGGCAGCACTGGCAATGATGACAAAGTCTCTGGCAAAAGAGCTGGCCCCAGATATCCGGGTCAATGGTGTTTCACCTGGTGCGATTCTTTGGCCGGACCATGAAGTTAGCGAAGACGCCAAACAACGCATTATTGAAAAAATCCCCTTGCAAACTATTGGCGAAGAAACCGACATTGCTAAAACGGTTTCGTTTCTTGTTAATGACGCCCCCTATATTACCGGGCAAATTATCGCTGTGGACGGTGGGCGCTCCCTAACCATTTAATGATCATCTATTCTTTAAATAAGGCGAACGGGCACTCCGTAGTAAATGCATAAAAGAAAACCCTTTATGAATCAGCACGAAAAAATTAACTATGTTGAATTTCCCGCACGAGACCTAACCGCAACCAAAGCCTTTTTTAGCCAGGCTTTTGGCTGGGAGTTCATTGACTACGGCCCAGAATATACAGCATTTTCAAATGCAGGCCTGGATGGTGGTTTCTTTCAATCTGACCTTTCAGCATCTACAGACAAAGGCAGCAGCCTAGTTGTTTTATACAGCCACGCTCTCGAAAAAACCCAACGAAAAGTGGTTGATGCCGACGGTACTATTGTCAAACCCATTTTTTCTTTTCCCGGTGGACGCCGGTTTCATTTTACTGAGCCAAGCGGCAACGAATTTGCAGTTTGGTCTGACCAATTAGAAGAACAATCATGAGCACGAATACCATTATTAACGGAACTGATTACGGTCCCCTTGCTTGTTTGGTAGGCACTTGGACTGGCAAGAAAGGTAATGATCTTGCACCAGAACCCGATGGCGATGAAAACACGGCCTACTCCGAGACGCTGGCCTTTGAAGCGATTGGTGATGTAACCAATGCCGAAAAACAAACACTGGCTGTCCTCCGTTATCACCAAATAGTTTATCGCCTGTCAGATAACTGCCCAATTCATAATGAAACTGGCTACTGGCATTGGGATGCAGAAACAGACATCGTCATGCAAACTCTCGCTATTCCTCGTGGAGTTTGTTTATTGGCTGGAGGCAAAGTCGACCGACATATTTCAGGCCAGGAAACTGCGATTGAGGTAGTTGCCTCAGATGGTGACCCCGAATGGGGCATTACCCAGTCTCCCTTTATGCAACAAAAAGCGCGCACACTGAGCTTTTATCACAAGCTGTCCGTCAAAGGTGATCAACTCAGTTACACCGAAACCACCGTCGTTGACATTTACGGCAAACGTTTTGACCATATCGATAGTAACGTTTTAACCCGCTGAAGAAACCTTCTCACCACGCCATTCAAAATCCACTGGCCACAGTGCTTGGCTGGCGTGATCATAGTTTTGCCACAAGGTCCGGTAAGAAACATTCAATTCCGGATGCAGTACGTCAGGTGCTAATTCCTGCAATGGCAATAGCACAAAAGCATTTTTAGTGATTTCTTCTCGTGGCAAAGCTACCTTATCGTGAGAGCCAACGGCATCGCCATAGGTCAAAATATCGATATCCAACGTTCTGGAGCTGAATTTTGACCCCTGCCGGCACCGACCATTGTCCTGCTCAATCTGACGTAAAATACTCGATAGTTCACCCACAGTAAGATCACTGTCAAAACCCACAACCAGGTTTAAGAAGTCGTCACCCTCAAAACCGACCGCCTCACTGGAGTAAATAGTAGAAATGGCTAAAGGTGAAAAAGTGTTGTCCAAAGCTTCCAATGCTGCAGTGATATTCTGATAGCGATTAATGTTGCTACCCAAACTGAGATAGACTCTGGTCACGTTAAAATTTTTCACCTCGTTCAATAATCACACCCACATCCTTCGCACCACGTACGGCTCCCGGCTTACTTAAACGTAGCCGCAACCAAGGCACGCCAAACTCGTCCTTAACAATCGCCGCACACTGTTCCGCCATCGTTTCCACCAGCAAGAATTCACTCTCGCTGATAAAAGCGATCAGACGTTTGGACACCGATTTATAATCCACCGCATATTGGATATCATCCGTTTCTGCGGCCCTTCGTATATCTGTCGCCATTTCCAGGTCTAGGCTGACGGTCTGTTTAATTTCCCGCTCCCAGTCAAAAATACCTATCACGGTTTCAATTTGCAGATCTCGAATATAAACAATGTCCATACAGGCCCTTAATTAGCTAAAGACAGTTCAATAGTCCAGCAGGTTAAAAGTGATATAGGGTAAATGCAAACACGAGTGAATAAATTCGTCCTTATAGAGCAGCCAACTCTGACATTGGCCAGCGAGGCCGAGGCTTAATAGCTAAAGGTTCCTCCTGCCCTGCCAGCAAACGCTGGCAGCCCGCATAAGCGATCATGGCCCCATTATCCGTGCAAAATTCGGGACGTGCATAAAAAACCTGCCCCCTGACCTTCTTCAATCCCTGATGCAACTGCTCACGAAGGCGAACATTGGCACTGACACCACCTGCAATCACTAGACGCTGTAAACCTTCCTGCTTTAATGCTCTCCGACATTTAATCACTAAAGTGTCTACGACGGCTTCCTGAAAAGCACAAGCAATATCAGCTCGAGTCTGGTTATCCACCAACCCTTGATCATTCTTATGCTTTCCAACCGTGGTTAGAGTAAAGGTTTTCAGACCACTAAAACTAAAATTAAGACCTGGATGCTTAACCATAGGCCGAGGGAAATCAAACCGGTCTTTATCGCCTCGTTCAGCCCACTGGGCAATCTGTGGGCCGCCCGGATACCCCAGCTTTAGCATTTTGGCAGCTTTATCAAAGGCTTCACCGGCCGCGTCGTCGACCGACTCACCCAGCAAACGATATTCACCAATAGCATCTACCCTCACAAGCTGGGTGTGACCACCCGACACCAATAAGGCAACAAAAGGAAATTTCGGTGGGTTTTCTTCCAACATTGGCGCTAGTAAATGCCCTTCCATATGGTGCACACCAACGGCAGGGATGCCTAGCGCATAAGCCAGGGAGCGACCAATCATGGCACCCACCATTAAAGCACCAATCAAGCCAGGCCCATTGGTATAGGCTACTGCATCAAGATCCTGGCGTTTGTACCCTGCTTCATCCAGAACCTGCTCGATTAATGGTAAGGTTTTACGAATATGGTCCCGGGACGCCAGCTCAGGTACTACGCCCCCATAATCCGCATGCAAGTCAACCTGACTGTAGAGCGCCTCGGCCAATAACCCCTTTTCACTGTGATAAAGGGCAATACCCGTTTCATCACAGGAGCTTTCAATACCCAGCACTAACATCGCAATCTTTAATCCACATAAACAAAGGGCGCATGATACTGCTAAGCCTAGCTCCAAACCAGCAGCCAGCTGGGATAAATACCTCAAATAGAGGCAGGGATTTATCCCAAAACGGGCTTTGCTTTTTACCTGATACAGGTTTACAATGCGCGCCCTTGCGATGACTGCGCCATTTATAAGCTGTCTCGCTAAGCAACCATTAATGATTAATTGAAAAAGGTAAGGCAATGCCTGCAGTAAAACTGAAAGACAACGAGCCATTCGATATCGCTCTGCGCCGCTTCAAGCGCTCCTGTGAAAAAGCCGGTGTACTGGCTGAAGTACGTCGTCGAGAATTTTACGAGAAACCAACATCTGTTCGTAAGCGCAAAGCTGCTGCTGCTGTTAAGCGTCACGCTAAAAAAGTATCCCGCGAAGCCCGTAAACAACAGCGCCTCTACTAAGCACTGTTGTTTAGCTTCCTCCCTCCGCTGCTTATCACGCTTAGCGAGGCGTAAACCATGAGTTTAAAAGCCCGCATTAAAGACGAGATGAAAGAGGCCATGAAGGCCAGGGATAAGCAGCGTCTGGCCGTTATTCGGCTGATCCAGTCTGAAATTAAGCGCATTGAAGTTGATGAACGCATCGATATCGATGACAAACGCCTATTGGTCATACTCGATAAAATGTGTAAACAACGCCGCGACTCCGTAAAACAATACGAAGACGCTGGGCGAACAGAACTGGC
>Ga0070728_10006727_pt1 | contig 10784 bp, 8 predicted proteins | sample tdDd471_FD_66723 | JGI IMG/M metagenome (GOLD analysis project Ga0070728, IMG submission 66723) | Marine sediment microbial communities from the Atlantic coast under amendment with organic carbon and nitrate - tdDd47.1 | ecosystem: Environmental > Aquatic > Marine > Coastal > Sediment | place...
TCGGACTCGTCGTCGAGCCACATCAGCTCGTACCCCGGCACCGGCAGCCACCCGGGCACGTCTCCGCCGCGCCGAGAGATCCCGCCCGAGCGTCGGGCGTCGCTGTCGCCGTGGCTGTCGGAGCTGCTCGCCGCCGCGGATCGCCGCGTGTTCCCCGACCGCGCGCCGCTCGCGCTGCACCTGCCCGCGGCCGACGATCCGCCCGAGGTGCTCGTCCCGTCGGAGCTGTTCGACACGCCGTCGTTCCACATCGACGAGGGCCCGCTCGAGGATCCCATCGACGCCTTCACCTACGTCGGCGGCCCCGCGGTGCCACCGCCGATCGCGTCCGGCACGTCCGACGACGCCGCGTCCACCGACGGCGGGGCCACGCCGATGCCGTCGATCCGGCGCGTCCCCACGTCGGCCGACGCGACGCGCGGGCCGATCCGCCTCGAGGTGACGACGCGCACCGAGCTGCCGCCGATCGAGACGCGCATGCCGAACGCCCGCGGCGGCGACTGGCCGGAGGACGACACGGTCCTCGGCCGCGCGTCGCCGGCCGGCGACCGACACGGCGCGCTCGGGCCGGGCGGCGCGCTGCGGCTGCTCTGGCGGGTGGCCGCGCTCGGGCTCGACGCGATCTGCGAGCTGAGCCTCGAGGACGGGACGAGCGTGCGGATGACGTTCCTCGCCGGAGAGCTGCGGGCGTTCGACGGGCCGGTCGCGCTGAGGGTGCTCGACGGCCTGCGGCGGCGCGGGCGCGCCACCGAGCGGCCGGCCGACGAGGCCGGGGCGGAGGTCGCGCTGCAGAAGCGCGTGGACGCGGGCCGGCTCGGGCGCTTCGAGCGCGACCGGCTGCTGCGCGAAGCGCGCGAGCGGCTGCTCGTCGAGGTGGTCCAGGCCGACCGGGCGACCTTCGCCCTGCGCCGGCTCGACGACACCCAGCCGGGGCGCGTCCTGTCGAGGGCCCGGATGCTGCGGCGCCCGCTGCGCGCGGCGCTCGTCGAGGTGGCGCGCGAGGCGCTCGACGCGGCCCGGGTGGGCGAGCTGCTCGGCCCCGAGCGTCCGGGCCTCGCCCTCGGGCCGGAGCGCGAGTCGGCGCTGATCGCGGCGGAGCTCACCAGTGAGCTGGTCGAGCTGCTGGTGCGGCTCGACGGCCACCGCCTCGACGACTTCCTCGCCGCCGCGCCGACCGAGCCTGGGCTCGCGGGGCTGCTCTACGCGCTCGTCGCGGGCGACGCGCTCGTCCTCACCGACCCGCCCGACGAGCTGGTGCCGGGCGAGCGCGAGGCCGTCGAGGAGCTCATCCGATCCGCCGCGGCCCGGGCGGCCGACGCGGACTACTTCTCCATCCTCGGGGTCGAGCCAGAGGCCGGCGGCGGCGCGATCGAGCGGGCCCACCAGGCGCGCCGCTCCGAGCTCACCGCGGTGCCGCTCGTGGCGCTGGGGCTCGACGCGCTCGAGGTCGCGCGCGAGGAGGCCGTCGAGGCGCTCGACGAGGCGTACTCGGTGCTCCGCGACGCCGAGCGCCGCCGCGCCTACGCTCGCGCTCTCGTCCCTCGCTTGTCACCCTGAGCTGCGAATACTAGGAACAGAGTAGTCATGGCCATCCGCACGATCCTCCACTACCCCGACAAGCGCTTGCGCGAGCCCGGCAAGCCGGTGACGGAGTTCGGCCCCGATCTGGCGAAGCTGGTCGAGGACATGGCCGAGACGATGTACGCCGCGCCCGGCGTCGGGCTCGCGGCGACGCAGATCGGTGAGCCGATCCGCCTGTTCATCGTGGACGTGGCCACCGGTGACGACGAGCCCAGCGACCTGAAGGTGTTCGTGAACCCGGAGATCCTCGTCCGTGATGGCCTGCAGTGCTGGGAAGAGGGCTGCCTGTCGTTCCCCGGCGTGCACGAGGAGGTCGAGCGCGCCGAGCGCGTGACCGTGCGCGCGCAGGACGAGCACGGCGAGACCTTCGAGCTCGAGGCCGACGGCCTGCTCGCGGTCGCCATCCAGCACGAGAACGATCACCTCGACGGCAAGCTGATGATCGACCACCTCGGCCTGATCCGCCGCCGCCTGGTGCACCGCGCGATGACCAAGCGCGCGGCGCCCGCCCCGGCCGAGTAGGGCGCGACCGGCCGTGCGCGCCATCTTCTTCGGCACGCCTCGTCTCGCGGTGCCGAGCCTCGACGCGGTCGCCTCGATCGCGGACGTCGCGCTCGTCGTCTGCCAGCCGGATCGCCCGGCGGGTCGCGGCCTGGCCCTGCGCCCGCCGCCGGTGAAGGAGCGGGCGCTCGAGCTGGGCGTCGAGGTCGTCCAGCCCAGGCGCGTCAAGCGCGCGGCGTTCGCCGAGTCGCTGCGCGCGGTCGAGGCGGACGTCGCGGTGGTGGTCGCCTACGGGCGCATCCTCCCGCGCGCGGTGCTCGACGCGCCGCGCACCGGCTGCGTGAACGTGCACGCCTCGTTGCTCCCGCGCTGGCGCGGCGCGGGGCCGATCCAGTGGGCGATCGCCGGCGGCGACGCGCGGACCGGGGTCTGCCTGATGCAGATGGACGAGGGCATGGACACCGGCCCGGTCATCGCGTGCGAGGCCACCCCGATCGATCCCGACGAGACGGCGGGCGAGCTCGGCGGCCGGCTCGCCCAGCTCGGCGCGGAGCTGTTGACGCGCGAGCTGCCGCGCTGGGTCGCCGGCGAGATCACGCCGACGCCGCAGGACCACGACGCCGCCACGATGGCGCCGCTGCTCACCAAGGAGGACGGGCGCATCGACTGGTCGTGGACCGCCCGCGCGGTGCACGATCGCGTGCGCGGGATGCACCCCTGGCCGGGCGCGCACACGCACCTCGGCGGCACCACGCTCAAGATCCACCGCACGCGGGTGGTCGACGGCGAGGGGCCGCCCGGCGCGGTGCTCGCGGCCGACGACGCGCTGGTCGTCGCCTGCGGCGAGGGCGCCGTCGCGATCGAGCAGCTGCAGCTCGCCGGCAAGAAGCGCCTGAAGGCGCGCGCGTTCCTCAGCGGTCACCCGATCGCGCCGGGCGCACGATTGGGAGAGCCGTGAAGATCTATACGAAGAAGGGCGACGACGGGCGGACCGGTCTGTACGGGGGCGAGCGCGTCCCGAAGACCTCGCCGCGCGTGAGCGCCTACGGTGACGTCGACGAGCTCAACTCCGCGATCGGCGTCGCGCGGGCCCACCCGATCGACGACACGACCGACGCGCTGCTCGAGCGCATCCAGTCCGAGCTGTTCGATCTGGGCAGCGAGCTCGCGACGCGACCGGGCAAGGAGCTCGCGATCGAGGCGCTCGACGAGCCGCAGATCACGGCGCTCGAGCGCGCCATCGACGCGGCCGAGTCCGAGCTCGAGCCGCTGAAGACCTTCGTGCTCCCGGGCGGGTGCGCGGCGGCCGCTCACCTGCACGTCGCGCGGACCGTCTGCCGGCGCGCCGAGCGCGCGATCGTGGCGCTCGCGGACGAGCAGGCGGTGCGCCCGCAGGTCCTGCAGTACGTCAACCGCCTCAGCGATCTGCTCTTCGTGCTCGCGCGCCTCGCGAACCACCGGGCGGGCGTCCCCGACGTGCCCTGGAAGGGCCGCCGCGACCGCGCCACGTCTTGACCGACCCGGGCCCCGTCGCTACGTTGAACCTACGTTCCTCTGTGGGGAAGCGATTCGGTTCTGTGAAAAGAATCCCTTACAAACCTTGTTTTTCAGGGAGCCATCCTCGTGTGCGGTGTGCAGGACCAGCAAGCATCACTGGGAAGCCTGAAGTGCACGACACCGGTGCCCACTTTTGAAGGATGGGGTTCTCTCTCAGCTAACCACGGCCAACACGGTACGAACGTCATGAGCCGGGGCCCCGAAAGGGCGCCCCGGCTCTCCTTCTTCGCCGCGCGGGTCGCTCCGATCAGTCCTTGATCGGGGTCGCCTTCAGTGCGGCTTTTCCGTTCTTCTCGTACACGGTGAACCGCACCCGCTTGGCCCCGTGGCGGTTGACGATCTGATCGCGGTTCTTTCGGAGCGTCACCGCGAACTTCTCGAACGTCAGCTTCGCCGTCGGCTCGCCGTTCTTCTCCTTCAGCGCGACGAACTTCTCGAAGACCTCGCGGAAGTGCGCCTGCTCTTCGTCCTGCCCCGAGGCGCTGCGCTCGAGCAGCTCTTTGGGGATGCTGGCGACCATCGTCGCCTCGTCGCCGTCGTCGTCGTCGTCGTCCTCGGGCGGGGCCACGCCGAGCAGCGTGCTCTTGAGCCGCTTCTTGCTGCTCCGGGGCGGCGCGGCGACCGTCTCCTCGTCGCCCGGGTCCTCGGCCGAGCCGAACACGGGGCCGGCCTCGGCCTTCGGCTCGGGCTTCGGCTCCGGGGGCTTGGGCTTGGACTTCTTCGGGGGCGCCGGGGGCCTCGGCGGGGCCGGGGGCCGCTTGGGCGCGGGCGGCTTGGGCGCGGCGGCCGCGCCGCCGGGCGCGGGCAGCCCTCCCGCGGGCGCGCCGGGCGCGGGCAGCGAGCCCGCCGGGCCGGGCGACGCCGGGGGGACGGCCGGCAGGTCGGCGGGCTCCCCCGCGTCGTCGTTGCCGGAGAAGCCGAAGAACGACCCGGAGCCGGGCGCCGCCTCGGTGGGCCCGAGCAGCTCGTCGAGGTTGGCGGCCTTCTTGGGCGCGCCGGCCCCGCCGGACGCGGCGACCTCGTCGAGCGCCTCGTTGACCGAGTTCGCGATCTTTCGATAGCGACCGCCGAAGTCGGTGATGGTCAGGCGGTTCTCGGGCGAGTCCTTGAGGGCGTCGGTGTGCTTTCGCAGCTTGCTCAACGGGCGGTCGCGCTCGACCCAGATCCAGAGCATCGCGAGCAGGAACACGAGGAAGGCGCCGCCGCCGAGGATCGGCCAGGGGAGGGCCGCCCACGCCTCACCGCCGGCCTGATCGAAGACCGCCCACGCGCTCTCGAGCTCGCGCGCGTGCCGACCGATCGCGTAGCCCACCTGGGCGTGGCGCGCCGCGCCCGTGACCGACGAGTAGACCGCGAGGTTCCCGGCGCCGAGATCGATGGGCTCGGTGCGGTTGCCCTCGAGGTAGCGCTCGTCGGCCAGCGCCGTGCCGAGCTGCGCGCCCATGTCGTCGCGCCGGGGCGCGCCGTCGGCCATGTAGCTGGCGAACGGCTCGGTGCCCCGGAAGAAGGCGACGCTCGCGCCGTCGAGGCGCTGGCTGAGCAGCTCGGCGAGCTGATCGTCGTAGCGCTTGCCGTGCACGATCGCGCCGACGTACTGCCCGCCCTCGACCACCGGCCGCGCCGCCATCCGGTAGACGCCGTCGTTGTAGACCCAGACGTCGTCGCGGACGTAGCCCTCGAGCGCGCGCTGCACGAGCGGGAACTGGCCGAGGCCCGCGCCGTCCGGGGGGGCGGTCGGCGCGATCCCCGCGACGATCCAGCCGTCCTTGTCGACCGCGAACAGCAGGTCGCCCGCCATCTGGTCGAGCTGGGTGTTCAGCTGCTGAAGGCGCTGGCGCAGGGGCTCTCGGATCTCCTCTTCGATCGCCGGCTCACGGCGCGCGCTGGCGCGGCGCAGCGCGCTGCGCACGTCGGCGTGCGCCGCGATCGGCGCGATCGCGTCGAGCCGAGAGCGGGCGTCGATGCGCAGCGTCTGCTCGACCTCGAAGCGGTCGCGCACCAGGTCGTTCACCACCGCCGTCTGGTAGTGATGGTTGACCAGGCCCTGCGTGAGCAGCGCCGCCGCGAAGCCCATCAGGGCCGCGCCGGTGAGCAGCAGATACCAGAAGCGCGAGAGGATCATTGCTCGGCCTCCGCCGGCGCGCCGACGCCGAGGGGCACGGGCTCGAGCGTCAGCTCCCGCTCCTCGACCTCGATGCCCTCTTGGGTGTGCACGATCTCGGCGCCGTGGAAGACCTTCAGCGTGTAGGTGCCCGGCGGCACTCCGGTGAAGCGGTAGCTTCCGTCGGACTGGACGGTCGCCCGGGCGACCAGGTCCGGGATGGCGTGCAGGTGCCCTCGGACGTGGGCGTACAGCGTGTCGGAGATCGCCCAGTGCCCTTCGGGCAGGTCGATGTCCACGCGCCGGACCCGCCCGGGCGCGACCGCGGTCGCGTTGAAGCCGTCGAGGCCGTCGGCCGCGAGCTCGTGCGCGACCGGATCGGTGTTCTCGATCTCGAGGCGGCGGCCGGTCCGCTCCACGATCGTGGTCGGCCACAGCCCGCCGTTGGCGAGGCGGAACCCCGGCTGCTCGGGCGCGAGCTCGCCCTCGCCGGTGAGCACGACCGCGAGATCGCGCGCCGCGTCGAAGCCTCGTGGCCGTGGCTCGATGAAGCCGTTCCACTGGTCCCAGTAGCGATCGCGGCGGGCCTCGTCACCGTCTTGGGGGGGTGTCCGACCGTAGTCCGACGGAACACGCAGCGTACCGCTGACGTCCACCGCCATGGCGGTGGCCGCGGTGGCCAGCGCGAGGCTCAGGACGGCCACGGAGAACACCACGCGACTGGGGCGTGCAGACGTCCGGTCCATGCGACAGGGGTGAGGGTATCGAAGCCGCGGAAGTCGGGTCAACGACTACAATGGCGCCATGCGACCCGACGAAGTCGACGGCATCCTCGCGGCGACCCTCGAGGACCACCGCCTCTCGCGCGGTGAGAAGCACGCGATCGAGGAGCTCTTGAGCGCGGACGACGTCACGCCAGAGCGCCTCGCGTACATCCGCCACCGGGCGTTCGCGCTCGCCCGAGAGCAGATGCCGACGCACGTCGCCGCGCAGGTGCTCGAGTGGCTCGAGGGCGTCAACAAGCTCCTGCTGCCGAAGCCGCCGAAGGAGACCTCCCGCGCGGAGGTCTTCTTCAGCCCCGGCCCGGGGTGCCTCGACGCGATCAGCCGCAACCTGCGCGACGCGAACGAGAGCGTGGACATCTGCGTGTTCACGATCACCGACGACCGCCTCGCCAGGGCGATCCTCGAGGCGCACGCGCGCGGCGTGAAGCTGCGCGTGGTCACCGACGAGGACAAGGCCTACGACCGGGGCAGCGACGTGTTCGAGCTCGCGTCCAAGGGCGTCGAGGTGCGGGTCGACGAGAGCGAGCACCACATGCACCACAAGTTCGCGCTGTTCGACGGGAACACCGTGGTGACCGGCAGCTACAACTGGACGCGCAGCGCCTCCACCCACAACGCCGAGAACGTGCTCGTCACCGACGACGAGCGCCTGGTGAAGCCGTACCGGCGCGTGTTCGACGACATGTGGGCCAAGCTGAAGCCGCACACCGGCGCGCGCCGCTGAGCGCGCGCGTCAGCTCGCCGCCGCGAGCGCCTGGAGGCACAGGGAGATCGCCGTCGGCTCGTCCCGCGCGACGAGCGGCTCGCGGCCGTCCTCGCGCGAGATGCGCCGCACGTGCAGCTCGCCGGCCGCGGTGCCCACGAGCGTCACCATGCAGCCGAAGATGCGTCGCGCCGCGGCGGTGGTCGCCGCCGTGTCGTCGCGGAACGCGTCGTCGTTGCGCCCGGGCGCCTCGCGCATGTCGATGATCAAGCCCCAGTCGCGGTGCTTCTCCGAGTTCTGGGCCAGCGCGGCGCGAAACGACGCGACGAGCTCCAGCGGCTCGGGGCGCGTCGGGCGCCGGCGGACGATCACGATCCGCTGCGCCTCGCGCTCCTCGACCACGACGTGCTCGTCCTCGTAGACGATCCCTCCCATACCGCTGAGGCGTAAGGCCGACCGCGCCCCGCGGCCACCCCCATCACGTGACGTCGACGCGGTGCACCACGCCGGCCGAGCCGTCGACCTCGACCACCTGCCCGTCGCGCAGCCGCCCGAGCACGTCGGGCACGCCGACCACACAGGGCTTCCCGTACTCGCGCGCGACCACCGCGCCGTGCTGCAGGGTGCCGCCCACCTCCAGCACGATCGCCGCCGCGTCCACGAACAGCGGGGTCCAGCCAGGGTCGGTGGTGTGCGCGACGAGCACGTCGCCGGGCTCGAGGGGCTTCTCGTCCGGCCGCCGCAGCGCCTTGACCGGGCCGGTCGCCACGCCCGGGCTGACCGGCGATCCGATCAGCGTGCCCGGCGCGCCGTCGTCGCGAGCCGGCCGCAGGATCCGGCCTCGCGAGTCGATCACCGCGGGGAACGCGCGGACGGTGCGGTCGAGCTTGTCGACGAACGCTACGCGCTCGGCGCGCCGCGCGCGCAGGTCGAAAGCCGCGTCCTCGCGGGCCGCGAGGAGGTCCTCGAGCCGCAGCTCCATCACGTGCTCGGGGTCGTCGAGCCGACCCGCGTCCACCAGCGCCTCGCCCTCGCGCACGAGCCGCTCGCGCAGCGCCGCGAAGAACATCAGGTAGTCGTGCTTGGGCGTGTCGCGCGTGCCGCCGAAGGCCTCGATGTACCGGTGCAGCCGCTTCAGGACCGTCCGGCGCAGCCAGCCGAGCTCGCCGCAGAGCGCCTCGAACGTCTCGCGCCGCCGCCGGACGCTGTCCGCGTACGCCGCCTCGGGATCGAACCCCGAGCGCATCGAGCGCAGCTGACGCAGCGCGAGCGCGGGCGCGTCCTGGTAGCGCGGCTTGCCCAGATCCACCTCGTTCGGCCCGCGCCACCCGTAGCGATCGACGAACTCGCGCCAGCCGTCGAGGAAGGCCGCGGGCAGGGCGCCCCGCCGCAGCCGATCCGCGAGCGCGTCGGGGTCTTCGAGGTCGTCGTCGTCGAGCTGCGCGGCGAGCCGGTGCAGCGCGACGCCCATCTCGACGACCACGTTGCCCGGCAGGCCGACCGACAGGGCGTGCGCCCTCTCGCGCAGGCGCTCCGGGAGGATCGACGCCACCCAGTCGACGGCCGAGATCGACAGGAGCAGGCCGGGCATCGTGTGCTCGAGCACGTGCCGGATCACGCGCTCGCCCTTGGCCTCGATCAGCGCGAACGCGTCGAGGTCGTCGTCGAGCGATCGCATCTCCTCGGTGAAGGCCGCCACCTCGGCGTCGAGCGCCGCGCGCGCGCGCTCGGGCGCGAGCAGGCTCTTCACCACGTTCCACAGCAGCCGGCGCGTCCGCCACAGCGCGCGCGGGTACAGCAGCAGCCACCACGCGCTCGCCCACGCCGGGCGCCGAAGCGCGCGGTAGCGGTCGCGATCGATCGCGCGCACGGTCTGCGCCATCAGCGCGTCGCGCTTGCCCTGCCCCTTCGCGATCAGCTGCGGCGACGCCAGCCAGAGCACGTTCGACAGGTCCTGATACATCCGGCCGCCGTCGAGGAACCACAGCCGGTCGCCCTCGCCGAGCGTGAACGGCAGCCGCCCCACGAACGTGCCGACGAGCAGCCCCGCGAACCGCGCCATCCAGGACTCGCCGACCGGGGTGATCGGCGCGTTGATCGTCAGCCCGCCCGCGAGCCCCAGGTCCATGTACAGGCGCCGCCGCTCGCCCGGCGCGGTCTGCATCGACTCGGGCAGCGGGACCCAGGACGTCACGGGCCGCGACTGCAGGACGTGCAGCGCTCCGTCGGCCCACGCCCACTCGACGTCGACGGGGTCGCCGAGCTGCGCCTCGATCGACTTCACGACCTCGGTGAGCTCCGCGAGCTGGGCGTCGGTCAGGCACGGCGCCGCGTCGCTCGCCCGCTCCTCGACCCCGCCGCCGGCGGCGAGCCCGAGCGCGACCTCCTTGGCGCCGACGCGCCGCGTGAGCACCTCCCCGCTGGCCGCGTCGACGACGAAGTGATCCGGCGTCACCGCGCCCGACACGACGCTCTCACCGAGGCCCCACGCCGCGTCGACGACCACCCGGTCGTAGTCGTTGGTGAGCGGATCGATCGAGAACGCGACCCCGGCGACCTCGCTGTCGAGCTGCGCCTGGATCACGACGGCGATGCGCGGGGCGAACGGGTCGAGCCCGTGCTCGCGCTTGTAGTGGAGCACCCGCGCGTCCAGGCACGACGCGAAGCACGCGCGCACCGCGTCGAGCAGCCCGTCGGCCGGCACGCCGAGCCGGGTCTCGTAGCCGCCGGCGAACGACGCGGTCGCCAGATCCTCCTCTGGCGACGACGAGCGGACGGCGTAGCGGTCGCGGTCCAGCCGCTCGGCGATCGTCGCGATGGCGGCGACGAGCGAGTCGGGGGGCGCGAGCCGCGCGGCGCGCGCCTTCACCGCGTCGCATCGCGCGGGCCACTCGTCGGTCGGGCCCTCGACGAGCGCGGCCCACTCGTCGGTCCCGCGCACCTCGGCCAGCCACGGCTCGAAGAGCGCCGCCGGCAGCGCGGCGCCCGGGGGCACCCGAAGGCCCGCGCGCGTCAGTCGAACGAGGGAAGCGGCCTTGCCCCCGACCGCCTCGACCGCGACCGCGTCGTCGGACGGGTCGTCGAAGAAGCGGACCTCAGGCATCCGGCGCGCCGGGGGTCACCCGATGTCGTACTCGTGGATCTCGAACGCCGACCCGTCGCCGTCGATCCAGTGCGCGCGGATGCGGCCCATCGCCGGGAGCAGCTCGAGCGCGGTGAAGTTGTTGGTCGTGCTGCCGAAGTCGAACTGCTCGCCGCCCAGCGTGAGCCCGAGCGGGTTGCCGAACTGCGCGCCGGGCCCGACCAGGATCTCGTTCTGCGTCGAGCCGGGCCCCGAGGTCGACACGCGCTGGCTGCTCGCGAGGTGGAAGTCGCCCGAGATCCAGAGCACGCCCGAGATCGACTCGTCGTCGATGTGGCTCAGGATCTCGTCGCGCTGCGTCGGGTAGCCCTCCCAGCGGTCGTTGGCCTGCAGGTCGAACGCGCCCGGGAAGTCGGTGATGGGGACCGAGTTCACGATCAGCTTGAACATCGCGGTCGACGCGCTGAGCCCCGC
>Ga0070728_10006730_pt1 | contig 10778 bp, 8 predicted proteins | sample tdDd471_FD_66723 | JGI IMG/M metagenome (GOLD analysis project Ga0070728, IMG submission 66723) | Marine sediment microbial communities from the Atlantic coast under amendment with organic carbon and nitrate - tdDd47.1 | ecosystem: Environmental > Aquatic > Marine > Coastal > Sediment | place...
TGACTGCGGATTCGGAAACCGAAGGTGTGATATATGCCGTCGGGGAACGCATGGGTGGGCAGGCCCTGTTCATCATGGACGGCAAACTTCGCTACAGTTTTTCCACCCTGGGCCTCTACTGGCACGACTTCCCCGCCGATGTTGCCCTTCCCGAGGGGGAAGTAAAAATCACCATGAAGCACACGATGAAGGAAGCCAGGCTCAACGGGCCGTCGACCGTGGCACTCTTCATCAATGACGACAAGGTGGGGGAGTTGGACATCACGGCGACGGTTTACGCTGCTTATTCCGCCCACGAAACCTTCGACATCGGACGTGACGAGGGGATGGCCGTGAACCGTGAATACGAAGACCGGGGGAAATTTGAATTCACCACCGGTCAGTTGCACAAGGTCATCATCGATATCGAATAGGTATTGCTAACGGACACTCTGGATTGACATACCTACGGATAGATTCAGCAATGAGAATGACGTTGTTTGCAGGAGAAGAATCATTCAATTATTGAACTTCCAAGGAGGGGCCATGAACATCAAATCGGGACTCATATTGATACTCCTGACCGTCGCATTGGCATTCTGCGGATGCTCAAAGACGGACTCGACTATTGCCGGCGAGTTGACCGACGAGCAGATCGAGAACATCGTGCGGCGATCGTATCAGTACGTCGCCATGTACAACGTCATCAACAAGAATGCGATGCAGACCGGAGAGCAGACCGGAACCAGCGGCTGGAACACCCCTGTCGCCGACACGGTGCTCAAGGACCACACCTTCCGGACCATTGCACGCCCCAACAACGACACCTTGTACATGTCCGGCATGCTGGACTTGCGTGCCGAGCCGATGATCATCGAGTATCCCGTATTCGACTCGAATTACGCCGTACTCGAGACATCTGCTTACGATCACTACTGCGACATCCCGCTCTCCACCACCTTCGGCGACTTTCGGAAACCGACCAGGATCCTCTATTACACTGCGCGCACCAGTGGTTATTCCGGCGAGCCGGTCAAGGGCATCGACACCGTGATGGAGATGTCCGGGGACTTCGCCATCGCATTCCTGCGCGTGATGCCCCATGCCGCGGAGCCGGAGCGTATGCAACGCAACATCGCCACCCTGCAGGGAATCAAAGTCCAGGGCCTGTCCGAATACTTGGGCAATCCCCCAACGCCTACTCCGGCAGTCGTATTCCCCGCCGTCAGCACCGATGCCGGGGTGTTTAAGGACAACTTTCTCGAAGTGATGCAGTTCGTCTTCAACCACACGACCTTTGACCCGAACGACAAGCTCGACCGGGCTGTGCTCGAGGCGTTGAAACCGTTGGGCGTCGAACCGGGCAAGGATTTCGATTCGGGAGCGGTCGAGCAGATTGACGGAGCTCGGTTTGCCATGATCGCCGAGAAGGTTGCGGGAGAGGTGGCTTCATTGGCGACCAGCGGTCAAGCTGGTCCCTTGATGCTGGAGATGTTCAAACCGAAGGGCGAAATGACTCTCGACGCCTTGGTTTTCCAGTCCGTACTCGGTCCCATCGGAGTCCCTGCCCATCAGGCCGTGTACCCGCCAGTCGTAGCCGCCGACGGCGATCCCCTGAACGCCCTCAACGACTACGTAATTCGCATGTCGGCCGATGAGATGCCGCCTTTCGAAGCCTTCTGGTCAGTGACCCTCTACGACCTGGAGAATGGCTTTTTCATCCCCAACGACCGCAAGAAATACAGTGTCGGTGAGAACGCCGGCTTCAAGCTGGACGACAATGGCGGCATCGAGATTCACATCGCCGCCGAGCACCCCGAAGGCGTCCCCGAGGAGAACTGGCTGCCGATCAATCGGGGAGACGAAAACATCGACGCAGTCATGCGCATTTACGCACCCGATCTTGATCGATTCGCAACCTGGACGCCTCCTTTGGCAGAGAAGGTCTCAACTGGCGAATCCCTAAAAAATTGACAGGCAGATTTTTCAGTGGGGAGTAAGGGCAGGAGCTTCCTCGGGCATTCGTTTCTCTCAAAGACAGCCCCGGGATTCGTCATCCCGGGGCTGTCTTTTTGGCTGGGCCTTGTCGGCCCGCAGCAATCCCTGTCCCTACTAAATAATCCGTCCGCGCCCTGACCAGCGTCGCTCGAGCCTGCCGGCCTGAGCCATGTCAAGAGCCTGCTCGAGAAATCACCGAACTGCCCACGAAAGAGGCCCCGTCCTGACGGACGGGGCCTTTTTCTTCCGGGTTTCGACGATCAAGTCGACCCAGTTCCGTTCTGCGGCCGGTGCTTCCTAGCACTATCGCACAAGCACCATCGCCTTCACACTCGTCATCCCGCCCGACTCCAGCCGGGCAAAGTAGGTGCCACTAGCCGCACCGCGACCCGTGGAGTCACGGCCGTCCCAGTTCACCTGATTCGCACCCGCCGATCGCACCTCGTCCAGCAGCGACCGCACCAGACGACCTTGCACGTCGTAGACGGTCAAGCGCACGCCCTGCGTCGTGGGCAGATTGAAGTGCACCGTAGTCTGCGGATTGAACGGGTTGGGCACTGCGCCCGCCAGCTCGAAAGCGCTGGGTGTGTCGTCAACGGTTGTGGTCGTTTCGGCAATCCGTCCCCCGAAATCGAGGCCCGTCTCGGCGAACTTGACCTTGTTGTCATAGGTGTAGGCGATCCAGTCTTCAGCATCGGGGGATACGGAGACGAAGAGGGATGAGCCGACGCTCCCGACCGTTTCTTCGATGTACTCCCTCACCATGCTGCCATCGGCCAGGTCCCAGATCCTGATCAGGCCGCCCCACTCGGGGCTGACATAGCGCGAGACTCCCGAGACGAGATAGTTCCCATTAGGGGAGAAGGCGATGGTGGCCGAGGAGGTGCCGTATTGACCGGCGCCGGCTGTCAGGCTGTGGACGAGGTCTCCAGAAGAGACATCCCACACGGTTGCCTTCAGGGCGTAGCCGCGGCCGGCGACAGCCAATCGCGACCCGTCCGGGGAGAAGGCCACGGAGGTGGGATATCCACCGTTCGTGTAGGAGCCGTGCTCGATGGTCTGCACGAGTTGATTGGTCTCGACATCCCACAGCTTCACCGTGCCGTTATACCCGCCCGTGGCCAGCAAGTTTTCCGAGGGCGAGAATGCAGCGCAATACGTGCCGCTCCCATGACCTTCGTAGGCGCCCTGGAGGGTGTACTCAGGATAGTTGTAGACTCTGATCTGCTCTTCGCCGCTCCGGGACATCACAAAGGCAACAAACTCACCATCGTGAGAGAAGGCGACCGCTTGGACCAGCCCGTCGATTTCGCCATCCGCCAGGTCGAACTGCGTGTTCCCGGTCACTGCGTTCCAGACCTGGAACCCAATGTTGATTTCCTGGCAGGGGCCTTCGGAAGGACAGGTTACGTGCCCGTGTCCCGAGGCGAAGGTGGTCCCGTCCGGAGCCACGGCCAGGGCGTTCGTCCCTCCGAGCACCCCGGAACCGCCGCTGGTCAGGGTGTAGACTTCGGTTCTCGAAGGCACATCCCACTTCGTGATGTTGCCGTAGGAGTAGGGGGGCGAATTGGTCCGGCCCCCGGTGTACATGGTCGCTCCGTCAGCGGAGAAGGTGAGGTTCGAGGCTGCCGCATCCTCTTCCCAGATGATCTGGGGCGACTCCTGGGCGAATGCGACTGTCGCGATGACCATCAGTCCCAGCAGTAACAATGAGTTCCTCTTCATGTCGTCTCCTGTATGTTCATTTCGTCCACAAGTGGCCTTCTTACCAATGTGCTAGGGAAAACCGTACCGGTTCCGGCTTCGCGGATTGTGTTTCAGTCCCGTTCCTCAACATGCGATGGGCCCAGCGGGCCGTTAATTTCAGTTGTTGCGTTAAACAGGATAATATAAGTAATGATTATCGCTAGCCATAAGGTTTCTGTAAGGACGATGTGGTTTCGGTGAAGCTGGAGGAGCGCATGACAAGCATCCACAACATCGCCTAGATGGTGGCGTTCAGAGTCGATTCTGAATTTCTGGCGGTGGCACCTGATCCTTGATTGGATTTGCCTGCGTTTATCCGACATCTGGAATGAGCTACAAACACACAGGCTAATTCACACATCCAAATCAGAGGTTCTCCGACATGTTGTGGCTGTGGGACGCATCGAGATCGAGACCGTAGATATTCTTGAGGCTGGTGATCTTCGAGAGAGTTTCCTCGCTGAAGGGGGCGTTTCCCTCGAACGCATGCAGGCAAATCCCCTCAAGCAGATCGCCGAGGGTGATGTCGAGGTATTCGGCGAGCCCTTTCAGGACTTTGAGTAGATGCTTTTCCATGCGCACGCCGGTCTGGACGCGTTCGACTATTCTTTTTTCGGGCATGGGCTATGTCCTATTCATTGGGGAACACGACCACCTGTTTCCACGATGGAGTGCGCTACAACCACTCCACGATCTCCATGAGATTGCCTGCAGGGTCATGGAACATCACGTACAGTGAACTTGGTTGTGGAGCTCCAAACTCCTCGACGCCCCAGGGCAGTTCCGTTCCTGCGTTGCGTAGCAATTCTACGGACTGATCCAGGTCGGGGACAGAAAGTGCGAACATCGGCCAGCGGCGTTTGATGTCGCGGGGCTGCTCGAGTCGACCTTCCATGACCACGACGAAGGTTCCGTCGGCATCGAAGAGGTAGGGCTCCGTGCTGCTGCCGACACGCTGCAGTCCAAGAACGTTTTCGTAGAACGAGGCGGTAGATTCGAGGACCTCGGACTCAGCCCACACGGTGACAACCGCTACTTGATTCGTTGGCCTGCTGTGGTCGGCCTGGTGTTGCCCGCGGGAACTCGCCGAATGCGCATCACCATGTCTATGAGCTTCATGAGAATCTTGCTTCACATGCGCGTGATCACAGCCCTGCAGAGCAGCGATTGCCAGAGCAACCAGGGCTAGCTTCGCCAGGTACTTCATTTCAGCCTCCCGTGAAATTGTGAACGAATCAAGGTACCAATGTACCTCGGTAGACCTGGGAATACAAACTGTGTCTGGTCTCAATGGTGATTAACCGGTTCTATAGGCTAAATTGGTGAGATTCCAGTGGGCCGGCCATTGAAACGGCTCCCGCCTTGGTGTCCAAACCTTGCAATTGGCAGGATCAACGGTTGTATTGGCTACGACCAACCTGGCGACTGGAAGGGCGGTTGATCTCAGAGTTCTTCCACGACCACGTCCTGCAAGCATCCTCGATCCCAATTCCCCCAAGGACCTGCCATGGAACTCTTGGCTCCTGCCGGAACACTTGAAAAGATGCGCTGGGCCGCTCGCTACGGTGCCGACGCCGTCTACTTCGGCACGCACTTCGGATCGCTCCGCAGCTACGCCGGCAACTTCTCGCTGGAGGATGCCGAACAGGGACTGCGCGAACTGCACGCCCTGGGCAAACAGGGATACGTGACCCTGAACATCTACCCCTATTCTGACGAGTTCGACCGCCTGCAGACCCTGGCCGGCCAGCTCGACGACGTCGGTGTGGATGCGGTGATCGTGGCCGACCTGGGCGTGTTCATGGCCCTGAGAAAGCTGGGCTTGAAAGCGCGGCTGCACATCAGCACCCAGGCCCACACCACCAGCTGGCAGACGGTGCTGTCTTATGCTGAACTGGGAGCCGACCGGGTGAACCTGGCCCGCGAGCTGACCCTGAAGCAGATCCAGGAGATCCAGCAAGCCCTGGCCGGACGCATGGAAACCGAGGTGTTCATTCATGGAGCCGTGTGCTTCTCCCATTCAGGGCGCTGCGCCATCAGCGACTACCTGACGGGCCACGGCGGCAACCGCGGCGAATGCAAGCAGCCCTGCCGCTGGAAATACACTCTGGTGGAGGAAAAACGGCCCGGTCAGGTCATGGACTACTTCGAGGACGAGCGCGGGAGCTACTTCTTCAATCCGCGCGAGCTGGCGCTCTTCGAGTTCCTGCCCGCTCTGCAGCAGGCCGGTGTGGCATCTGTGAAGCTGGAGGGGCGCATGAAGAGCATTCACTACATCGCCCAGGTGGTCTCGTTCTATCGCCAGGTGCTCGACGGACGCCAGGTGTCCTGGGACGAGGGCATGGCCCTGCTCAATCGGTTGCCCAACCGCGGCTATTCCACGGGTTTCATGAAGGGCGACGTCACTCCTGAGGACTACGCGTTCGACGCTCCCAGCTCCACCGGAGAATCCATCTTCGTCGGCAATGTTCTGGATGAGAAGACCGATGGTTGCGCTGTGCTTGAGGTGCGCAACAGGATCCATGGCGGCGACCAGTTGGAGCTGCTGACTCCAGACGGAAATGTGAGCAGCTACACCATGCCGGCAGTGATGCGAACCCGTGACGGCGATCAACGGGACACGGTGAACAACTCCCAGTTCGTGTTGCTGGAGCAGGAACTGCCGCCCTTCGCCTTGTTACGGCGGATTGCGGCGTTCTGAGTTTATTCCTGGTCAGGTGACCTCACAGTTTTCTGCCGGAGATATTCTTCTGGGAGGACCGTATCGGCCTGCCGATCCACCGGCATGGTTCGGCACAGATCGACCATACCCACTGAAGTCGATCCGTGTTAGAATCTTGAAAATGCCAACTCGTTCGTCGATGCTGCTTACTCCAGGCTAGAAGCAAGCATTGGGGATGAAGGTCGAAAGGATCACCAGTGCGCTACCTCTTTATCACTGCCCTCATATTCCTTTCCCTCCAGGCCACCGCTCTCGCTCGACCGGTCGTCATGCTCACCGGCTACTGGACTCCTACCAGCGAGATGCTAGCGCCGTTCAGCGATGACCCGGACCTCAATCCCGATGGCTGGATCGGAGAGAACTGGGAGGGACTCGGCTACGACGTCTATGCATTCTTTCCTGCCTTCGACAAGCGAAGCCGCGAGTTCGAGGTGGACTACCAGGCCACCTCGCGCGATTTCTGGGCTCGCGCCAACGAGTTTCACCCGGAGATCATCATCAGTTTCGGCGCGAGCTCGGGTCAGCCCGGGTGGCGCATCGAGGACGACGCGTTCAACTGGGATTCGTGGGTCCCCGATCAATACTACCCCTACTACCCGACGCCGAATCCTCCGGACAGCACCATGTCCGCCAACGCAGCCAGGTTCTCGACCCTGCCCATGGAGGCCATCCGAGACGCGGTCAACGCTGAGTCGAGCATCGGGAATATCGAGGCCTATATCAACGAGAACGGAAATCCCGGGTATTACCTCTGCAATTACATCGCCTACCTCGGCATGTGGTATCGGAGCATCCATGGCCGGCCGGACGATGAGTTCTTCTGCGAGGCGGCCGGCTTCATCCACGTGACCGATACGGTGTCGATGAGGGATGCGAAAATCGCCGTGGATGTGACCTTGCGTACCACCCTCGAGCACTTTGGTGATGTAACCGCCGCCGAGGATCTTGTTGCCGCTCTCGACAAGGCACGGTTGTCGAACTATCCCAACCCCTTCAATCCCCATACCAACATCTTGTGTACCATCCCGACGAGCGGGCGGGCGCGTCTGCAAGTTGTCGACCTGAAAGGTCGGCTGATCGCATCGCTCTTGGATGAGGTGGTGGCGGCTGGTCAGCGGAATGTCATCTGGAACGGTCGTGACAGCGGTGGCCTCGATGTTCCTAGTGGCGTCTATTTCTCGCGCCTGGTAACAGGTGGCCAGGTGACGTATGGGCGGATGACGTTGGTGAAGTAGTTTCGCATTCGATCAGAACGCTCCGACCTTGAAATACAAATCGGGCAAGCAGTGGTCTGCTTGCCCGATTCATTTCACTCAACCAGCGGCTATTGGAATAGCGACTTCACCGTGGACAGCGACACGGCATCCGTGGGGACAGTACCGGGCTCGTAAGTCAGGTCATCGATACAGAAGAAGCCGTACGGCATACCCGGAATCTGGTCAATGATCATGGAATCGATCAGGCCATCGTAGGGCACTTCCCAGAGGAAGGCTTCTCCGTTGACATGGAATTCCGGGATCTCGAACACGACCTCATCGCCCAGCATCAGCTTCAGGTGATAAGGAAAGACTCCGGGATTGGGGCCTGTGTACGAGAACCCGATCAAGTACACTTCCTGGCCAAACTCGATGGGTGTGGGCAGTCCGATGTTGATGGCGATGTTTGTGGGCGACAGCGCCGGGTAGCTTTCGCTACTCGTGGTTGCAGCCCAGTTGTTCCAGGCCATGACGCCGCCGTATCCAGCTTCGAGCGGGGTCAGATCAATGAACTCGTCAAAGCCCACCACGACAGGATCTGCCAGGGTGGCTCCAGCCAACAGGGCCAGGATGGCAATCGTGAGCAGTGTCTTCATTGTGGGGCTCCTCTTCGGTTGTTGGCGACCGCCCGCTGGCGATCTCTGCGATGCGTGTCCATTGGATCGAGGATCACGCTTTCAAGTTGATGGGGATCTCTTCACATTCCCACTCTTCAAGAGTTTTGCCTTGCTGCCATTTGGTCTCGAATAGCAGCCGGCAGGCATCGGCCATGCCGACATCCTGGATGACGATCATGGTGAAGTCAGTTCCTGACAGCCCAGGAATCGACGGTAAGGCGATGAGAGATGTGCAGCCGTCGAAGACGAACATCTTGATCGGTAGTTCATGCACAATTCGAAATTCGTTCGAGGTCGAGAGGCTCTGGGTGAGGTTGTGCCGCATCCAGTCGAGATTGTCCGGTTCATAGCGATAAACACTCCGCCGTATGACGCCACGATCACAGGCTGCATCTTCTACTTTGTCCTGGTCGTGACGGACTCCCGGTTTGAAATCCCCGGAAATGGGAGCTCGGACGAAACTGAGGATTTCCTTCTGGGCGGAATCGACCAGGCCCATGTAGCGGCGGTAGATGACATCTTTGCTCTGGATGACCTCGATGGCGTCGAGTCCTGAGCCGGGCTTGCCCTGCTGCTGGTAGAGGTCGAGTAGATCCCCGAATACGGATTTGGCCTGGTCTTGCTTCTCGTCCAGCTCTCGGCGCCAGCCGTCTGAGAGCTGATGGGCGACCTCGTCGGGCGGCGTGGCCTGGTAGTACCGAGCCCGGCCACTGTTGCGCGATTTGCACAAGCCCCGCTGAGTGAGAGCATCGAGGCTCTCGTAGATCTTGGTCCGGGGAACGCCGGAAATATGCTGGAGTTCGGCTGCTGTGGCCTTGGGAACTCGGAGCAGGGCATAGTAGAGGCGGGAATCACGCTCTTTGATGCCGAGCTTGATCAGGCGGTCGATGATGTCGCGTTCACTTGTTTCACTTGCCACAGTTTGTAACCCTCCTGGGGGGTGACATCGTATCGGATAACTAATACGATGTCTACAGATCATTTGATGGTTTTGGTTGATTGGGCCTGTGGGATGTCAGGATCAGCTCCATTTGATTCAAGGGAAAGTTTTCTCACGCTGGATAATGATGGATTTGACTGCATGGTGACGTACTGGTTGGTTGGAATCGATGGGGCCGCCGAGACCTTGTTGATTTGATGGGAAGATGGTTATAGGGACGGCTTCAATGACATGGTTGTCGAGATCATGACTTCGGGCGGAGTGCGGAGCTACCAGCACAGCTGGAGTGGGGAAAAGCAGTTGTTAAATAAGGGTGGTGGGGAGGCCGCACCTGGCCCATTCTAGCCATTCAAATTGATCGTTGGAATGGTTCGCCTCCCAACCTGAGCCACCCCATCCCGGAGGCCCTGACCTCGTGACCCGTTTCCGCAACGTAGGCATCCTGGCCCACGTCGATGCCGGCAAGACAACACTCACCGAGCAGTTGCTGCACACCGCCGGCGCCATCGCCGCCCCCGGCAGCGTGGACAAGGGCACCGCCACCACCGACACCCTGGGGGTGGAGCGGGAGCGGGGCATCTCGGTGCGCCTGGCCACGGCCTCGTTCACCTGGTGTGAAGTCTGCATCAACCTGGTCGACACGCCGGGCCATGTTGATTTTTGCGCCGAAGTGGAGCGGTCGCTCCGGATCATGGACGCGGCGGTACTGGTGATCAGCGCGGTCGAGGGCGTGCAGGCCCACACCAGCACCATCTTCCATGCCCTGCAGGCCATGGCCATTCCCACCCTCATTGTCATCAACAAGATCGACCGCATCGGGGCGGATGTTCAGGCTGTGATGGCGGAGATCGAGCAGGAACTCACTCCAGGCGCGGCCCTGCTTCACGAGGCCCAGCACGAGGCCGATGCTGAGGCTGCTCCACGGCCGGTGTGGGTGCCTGATCCGGATCGTGATAACCCTCAGGTCGACCGTCTCATCGAAGCCATTGTCGAGAACGATGAGACCCTGCTGTCTCGCTACCTGGACGGCGAGGCGCTGCCCTTTGATGAGCTGGATCTTTCCCTGGCTCGCAGCACGGCCATCGGCAGGCTGTACCCCGTCTTCCTGAGCGTGGCCAAGAATGGCCTGGGCATCGCGGAATTGCTCGATGCCATCATCCGTTACCTGCCCGCGGCGCCGGGACTCGACGACGATCCGCTATCCGCCGTCGTCTACCGCATTGATCACCACCCCAAGCTGGGCCGGACAGCCGGGGTCCGGGTCTACAACGGTTGCCTGACCCCGCGGGACAGCGTCACGAATCTCACCCGCGATCTGACCGAGACCGTCAGCCAGCTCAAGAAGAACAGCACGGGCAAATCCGAGGACATACGGGTCCTCAAGGCCGGCGACATCGGTGTGGTCTGTGGCCTGAAGAGCGCCAAGGTGGGGGACATCCTGGGCACTGCCGATCAGGTTCCCGAGGCCCACCGCCTGGCGGCTCCCCTGCTGACCGTCATGGCCGTTCCCGAGGACGAGA
>Ga0070728_10006732_pt1 | contig 10776 bp, 7 predicted proteins | sample tdDd471_FD_66723 | JGI IMG/M metagenome (GOLD analysis project Ga0070728, IMG submission 66723) | Marine sediment microbial communities from the Atlantic coast under amendment with organic carbon and nitrate - tdDd47.1 | ecosystem: Environmental > Aquatic > Marine > Coastal > Sediment | place...
CTGGCCGGTCAGGTGCCGGTCGACTACGACGTCGACGTCAAGACGCAGACGAGCCAGGTGCTCGAAAAGATCGACGCGCTGCTCGCCAAGGCCGGCTCGCAGAAGTCCAACATCCTGAGCGCCACGATCTATCTGCGCGACATCAAGGACTTCGCCGCCATGAATACGGTGTGGGACGCTTGGGTGCCGCAGGGCCATACCCCGGCCCGCGCCTGTGTCGAAGCGCGCCTGGCGGCCCCCGATATCCTGGTGGAAATCTCGATTATCGCCGCCACTGGCGTCTAATCGGCGAGATCCTTCGCCTTCGCCATCAGCGCCTGCTTGTCCAAACTGTAATCGGAAGCGACCCATTCGCTTTCGAGACGGGCAAGCATGCGTCCGACGGCTGGCCCCTGCTTCAGCCCCGCCTTCCTGAGATCGGCGCCGGCGACCGGAAATTTCGGCGCAGTCCAGGTCTCGGCAAGCTCGACCGTGCGCCGCCAGCCGGTGTCGTCGACATCGGCGCCCGATTGCATGAAGGCGAACAGGGCCGCATCCCGATAGGTCTCCGGTCCGAGCCGATAGAGCGCTTCCTTTGCCCCTGCATCGTCCGGCTCGGGGACGATCCTCCGCCACGCCTCGGCCATCCGTGCCATGCGGTCGGCGTGGCGGTTGGCAAGCTTCAGCCGTTCGGCGACGCGTTTCATATCCTCGCTCAGCGGGCCGGCCAGCGTCGCCAGCCGCACGGCAAGGTCCGCCGGTCGGTCGAGCCACTCGCAAATCGCGATCAGCCGCGAAAACAGCGCGTGCTGCAACAGCCCGCCGACGATCGGTGAGCCGAAGCCGCTGTCGGACATCGTCTCCAGCGTCTCCGCCGCCCGTGGCGCCATCACCAGCCGCGACATCTCGTGGCCGATGCGTTCCTTCGACAATTGCCTGAGCTCGTCGCGCAGCCGGATCGCCGCGTCGAGCCCCTCCCGGTCGAAATCGTCCGCCCCGTAGGCGGCGTGAAAGCGGAAGAAGCGCAGGATGCGCAGGAAATCCTCGCGGATGCGGTCCTCGGCCCGGCCGATGAAGCGCACCCGCCGGGCGAGGCAGTCCTCGATCCCGCCGACGGGATCGTAGACGGTGCCGTCGAGATCGGCGTAGAGCGCGTTCATGGTGAAGTCGCGCCGCTCCGCGTCCCGGTGCCAGTCGCGCCCGAAGCGCACCGTGGCGTGGCGGCCATGGGTTTCCACGTCCTCGCGCAGGGTGGTGACCTCGTAGCCCTCGCCCTGGCTGACCACCGTCACGGTGCCGTGCTCGATGCCCGTCGGCACCACCTTCATCCCCGCCGCCTCGCAGCGGTCCCGCACCACCTCTGGCCGCGCGGTGGTGGCGATGTCGATATCGATGACCGGCACGCCGAGCAGCGCGTTGCGCACCGTTCCGCCGACCAGCCGCGCCTCCTCGTCGCCGGTGGCGATCGCCTCGATGACGTCCGCGAGGCCCGGCCGGTGAAAGCTTTCGAGGTCCGGCAGCCGGGTTTCGGTAACGCTCTGTCTCATCGGTACACGGTTTCGTAGAGCTGTTTGAGGATGCCGGCGGTCACGCCCCAGATATAGCGTTCGCCGTAGGGCATCGCCAGGAAGATACGGCGGCTGCCGCGCAGGATCGCGGATTCCTGGCGATGGTTGGCGGCATCCATCAGGAACCCGAGCGGCACCTCGAAAACGTCGGCGACCTCGCCCTCGTTGACGGTGAGGGTGAAGCCGGGCCGCACCACCGAGACCACCGGGATGATCCGGAAGCCGGTGGTCGAGATATAGGCGTCGAGGAAGCCGATCGGTTCGATCCAGCCGGCGCCGAGGCCGATCTCCTCGTCCGCCTCGCGCAAGGCCGCTGCGACGGCGCCCTCATCGGTGTCATCGATCTTGCCGCCGGGAAACGCGATCTGGCCCGCATGGCTGGGCAGGTGGTCGGTCCTCACCGTCAGCAGCACCGTGGCCTCGTCGCCGCGATCGACCACCGGGATCAGCACCGCCGCCTCGCGCGGCGTGTCTGTCTCGACCAGCGGCGGCCCCTTGTCGAGCGCATGGTCGCCACCGCCGGGCGGCTCATGGTAGCGCGGCGCCTCGGGCCTTAGAAGCGGTCGCGCCCGGGCGCGGAAGGCCGCCGCCGAGAAGCCTTCTGTCGCAGGCTTTTCGTCCGGTCGGTCGGGTTCCTCGACCTCGCTCACTTCGACAATCGCTCCAGCTCGTCCGACGGAATCGCCTTGTAGAACACGCCGTTGCTCCATACCCCGAACCAGCGCGTGCCGTCGAATTCCTCGTCGACGCCGAATTCGGCGAGTTCGTAGAGCAGCGGCCGCAGCAGCAGCGCCTCCAGCCGGCCGCGCACGTGTATATAGGGCTTCAGCCCGCCGGTGCCTTCCTCGTCCTCGAAGCGCAACGGGTGCTCCGGCCCCGCCTCGATCACCTCGCCGACATTGGTCCTCAGCGTCAGCACCTGCTCGCGGCCCTCGCCCGAAGCATGCATCTCGACCGCCACGAACGGCGCGTCGTCGACGACGATGCCGAGCCGCTCGACCGGCGTGACCAGATAGTGCTTGCCGTCGGAATCCTTCCTCAAGACGGTCGAGAACAGCCGCACCAGCGCCTCGCGCTCGATCTTAGTGCCCATGTAGAACCAGGTGCCGTCCGAAGCGATCCGCATGTCGATATCGCCGCGGTAGTCCGGGTCCCACTTGTCGACGGGAGCCGGGCCGCGCCCGTGTTCGCCGGCGCGGCGGATCAGCGCCTCGAGGCCGCCCTCGATCTCGCCCGGACTGCCGCCGGACGGCTCGGTCGGCGGTATTTCGCCGGTCTCGGTCACCGTTTCGCCTCTCTTCGTCGTTCCGCCTCTCCGGTATCGCAGAAGCTCACTTCATTGTGAAGGCGTCGCCGTCCCGCGGGCTCAGCGTTGGCCGCCTTTTCCGCACGGTCCGGGCGCTTTACACCGGAAATACGGCGGAACCCGCCGCAATCCGGCCACAAGCTCGGCGCGGGCACCGGTCCGTGGGCGCGGAAATGCCGGTTTTCCCGGCTCCCGGGCCGGTTTCGAATTCTGGTGACACCCCCGCCGATCCCGCTAATCTCCCCTACCAGGGACATCCCGCCTCGAATGCCGGTCTCCCAGGCGGTGTCGGTGGCAAATCATGCCGGTTCCCACGACACGGGACCGGAGAATTGCGGCAACACGGGATGCGTGGATTGCCCGCGCGGCCAAACTGTCCGAATATCGGAACCGACGATTGGGCGAAAGGTCGGTGGGGGCGTGAAGGAGAGACTCATGAGTGTGATGGACAAGGTCGGCGAGGACGAGACGCCGAAGATCGTCGCCGAGGCGGAGAAGGCGCTGACCCGGATCCAGGCGGCGCGCGACGCCGTCGGCGACGTCATTTTCGGCCAGCCCGAGGTCGTCGACCGTGCCCTGATGACTGTGCTGTCCGGCGGCCACGGCCTGCTGGTCGGCGTGCCGGGCCTCGCCAAGACCAAACTGGTCGAGACCATGGGCATCGTGCTCGGCCTGTCCGAACGCCGCATCCAGTTCACCCCCGACCTGATGCCCTCGGACATTCTCGGCTCCGAGGTGCTCGACCAGGCGCCGGACGGCGGCCGCAGCTTCCGCTTCATCCAGGGCCCGGTCTTCACCCAGCTGCTGATGGCCGACGAGATCAACCGCGCCAGCCCGCGCACTCAGTCGGCGTTGCTGCAGGCGATGCAGGAGCATCACGTCACCATCGCCGGCCAGCGCCACGACCTGCCGATGCCCTTCCACGTGCTCGCCACCCAGAATCCGCTCGAGCAGGAAGGCACCTATCCGCTGCCCGAAGCCCAGCTCGACCGCTTCCTGATGCAGATCGACGTCCACTATCCCGACCGCGAGTCCGAGCGCCGCATCCTGATCGAGACCACCGCCAGCCGCGAGGAGGCGGCCGCTTCCGTGCTCAGCGTCGACGAGGTGATGTCGATCCAGGCGCTGGTGCGCAAACTGCCGGTGGGCGAAGCGGTGGTCGAGGCGATCCTCGAACTGGTCCGCTCGGCCCGCCCCGACGCCGAGGAGGCCGGCGAGTCCGCCCTGATCGCCTGGGGACCCGGACCGCGCGCCAGTCAGGCGCTGATGCTGACCGTCCGCGCCCGCGCCCTGATCGACGGCCGCCTGGCGCCCTCGGTCGACGACGTGCTGCATCTCGCCGAGCCGGTGCTCAAGCACCGCATGGCGCTGACCTTCGCCGCCCGCGCCGAGGGCCATTCCGTGGTCGAGGTGATCGGCCGCCTGAAGTCGAAGATCGGTTGATCGCATGGCCGAACCGGACGTCGCCGCGCCCGAGGATCTGATACCGGCTTCGCTCCACCTGGCGAAGGATCTCGCCGCGCGGATGCCCGATCTGCTGGCCGAGGCGCGGACCATCGCCAACACGGTCACCGCAGGCTGGCACGGCCGGCGCCGGGCCGGGCCGGGCGAGACTTTCTGGCAGTTCCGTTCCTTCGGCGCCGGCGAGCCGGCCAAGCGCATCGACTGGCGCCGTTCGGCCCGCGACGAGCATCTCTATGTCCGCGAGAAGGAATGGGAGGCGGCGCATACGGTCTGGCTCTGGGCCGACCGCTCGCGCTCCATGGGTTTCCGCTCGAAGCTGTCGGAGACGCCGAAGATCGAGCGCGCAGCCGTGCTGCTGCTGGCGCTCGCCGACCTGCTCGGCCGCAGCGGCGAACGGGTCGGTATCCCCGGCCTCACCCTGCCGGTCGCCGATCGCCGCATCGCGGAACAGTTGACCAACGCCCTGATCCATGACGACAAGCTCGCCACCGAGCCGCAGCTCACCCAGGTCCGGCGGTTCTCCGACGTCATCCTGTTCGGCGATTTCCTCGATCCGTTCTCCGACGTGTCGGCGTTTCTCGACCGGCTGGCGGAGACCGGCGCAACGGTGCATCTTGTGCAGATCCTCGATCCGGTCGAGGAGACGTTTCCGTTCTCCGGCCGGGTCGAGTTCCGCGATCCCGAATCGGGCCTGAAGCTGGTGTCCGGCCGCGCCGAGGCCTGGGGCGAGGGCTACCGCACCCGCCTCGCCGCCCATCGCGATTCGATCCGCGAGATCTGCCGGCGGCTCGACTGGACCTTCATCCTGCATCATACCGATCGGCCGGCCAACGAACCGCTGCTGTTGCTGCACAACCGCCTCGGCGGCCTGCCGCTCGGCCAGCGGGCGATGGCCGATACGGGTTCATCGGGGGGCGCGAGCTACGGAGGCTCCGGCCTATGATGGGCCTTGCGCAAATCGGTTTCACCGCGCCCATGATCCTGTGGGCGCTGGCGCTGCTGCCGGTGATCTGGTGGCTGTTGCGGCTCACCCCGCCGCGGCCGCAGCGGGTCGCCTTCCCGCCGACGCGGCTGCTCGCCGAACTCGCCCGCCGCGAGGAGACGCCATCGAAGAGCCCGTGGTGGCTGACCCTGTTGCGTCTGCTGCTGGCGGCGTTCCTGATCATCGCGCTGGCCGGCCCCGTCTGGCGGCCCGATCCGGTGCTGTCGGGCGGCAGTGGCCCGCTATGGGTACTGATCGACAACGGCTGGAGCGCCACGCCGTCCTGGGAGGCGCGGGTGAAGACCGCCGAGCGGCTGATCGGCCAGGCGGAAGCGGAGTCCCGGCCCGTCGTCCTCGCCGCCACCGCCGATGGCGGCGGCCAGGCCTTCGCGGCGGCGGCGCCCGGCGAGGCGATCAGGCAATTGCGCGGGCTCGAGGCCCGGCCCTGGGCCGCCGAGCGCGGCGAGCTTCTCGACGGCCTGAAGAAGGCGGCTGCCGAGGTCGCGCCGGGCACCATCGTCTGGCTCGCCGAGCCGCTCGACCATGCCACCGGCAAGGCGTTTTCGGAAGGTCTCGCGGCCTTGCGCGGGTCGGCCGAGATCGTCGTCTACACCACCGGCGGGCTCGCTCCCGCTGCGTTGGCAGGGCTCGAGAACGCCTCCGACGGCCTCAAGGTCTCCGTCCTGCGCCTGCCCGAGGCCGGCATTGCCGGAGGCACCGTCCGGGCGCTCGACATCAAGGCCCGCGAGGTCGGCCGCACCGATTTCAGCTTCGAGGCCGGCAAGGGCGCGGCCGAGGCGGTGATCGACCTGCCCTCGCGGCTGCGCAACGACATCGTCCGGCTCGAGATCGTCGGCGGCGACACCGCCGGCGGCGTGCAGCTCATCGACGAACGCTGGCGCCGGCGCACGGTCGGCCTGCTGTCCGGCGCCTCGAGCGATCTCGCCCAGCCGCTCCTGTCGCCGCTGCACTATATCGGCCGCGCGCTCGAGCCCTTTGCGGATATCGTCCGGCCGAGCAACCCGGAAGTCGGGCTTGCCGCGATGCAGATGGTCAAGGAGCAGGTCTCCGTCATCGTCCTCGCCGATATCGGCCGCCTCGATACGGGCGCCACCGAGGCGATGGAGGAGTGGATCGCCAAAGGCGGGGTGCTGCTGCGCTTCGCCGGCCCGCGGCTCGCCGCGTCCTCCGATGGCCTGATCTCGGTGAAGCTGAGGACCGGCGGCCGCACGCTCGGCGGCAGCCTCACCTGGGAGGAACCGCAGACCCTAGCCGGCTTCGCCGACGCTAGCCCCTTCGCCGGTCTGGCGGTCCCCTCCGAGGTCACCGTCACCCGCCAGGTGCTGGCCGAACCGGATTCCGACCTGCCCGAGCGCACCTGGGCGAGCCTCGCCGACGGCACGCCGCTGGTCACCGCGGTGAAGCGCGGGCAGGGCTGGATCGTCCTGTTCCACGTCACCGCCGATACCACCTGGTCGAATCTGCCGATCTCGGGAACCTTCGTCGAGATGCTCCGCCGCATCGTCGCGTTCTCCACCGCCAAGGCGAAGACCGGCGGCGAGGAGACCGCGTCCTCCGCCGAGGTGCTGCTGCCGCCGCTCAGGCTGCTCGACGGTCGCGGTCGCTTCTCGCAGCCGGCGAGCACCGCGCAGCCGATACCCGTCTCCGGCTTCGATGAGACCCGTGCCGGCCGCGACCATCCGCCCGGCCTTTACGGCACCAATGACGGCTTTCGCGCCCTCAACCTGCTCTCCGCCGGCCAAAGCATCGCCGCCCTCGACCTCGCCGCGCTCGACGGTGTCGCGACCCGCGCCGTGATCAATCTTGCCGGACCGGAGGACCTGCGCCACTGGCTGTTCATCCTGGCGCTGATCCTGCTGTTCGCCGACGCGGTCATCGTGCTGGTACTCGGCGGCGCCATCCGCCTGCCGCCGCGGCTGCGCGGCACTGCCGCGGGCCTCATGGTCGCCATGGCTTCCGGCCTCGCGCTCCTCGCCCTCGACGGGACGCCGGCGAACGCCCAGGCAACGGCCGGAAAGTCCGATCCGGCGACCGAGTTCGCGCTACGCGCCACGAGGCAGACCCATATCGGCTTCGTGCTGACCGGCGACAACGAGGTCGACGATATATCCCGCATGGGCCTGCGCGGCCTCACCCGCGAACTGACCCGCCGCACGGCGCTGGAGCCGGCCGAGCCGATCGGCATCGATCTCGACCAGGACGAACTGGCCTTCTTCTCGCTGCTCTACTGGCCGGTGGACGCCAAGGCGACGGTGCCCTCGGCCCGCGCCATGTCCCGCGTCGACGCCTTCTTGCGCAATGGCGGCAGCATCCTGTTCGACACCCGCGACCAGGGCCTGACCCTGCCGGGCACCTCGGCCGCCTCCGCCTCGCCGGCGACGCTGATGCTGCGCCGCATCCTGCACGGGCTCGACATTCCGCCGCTCGAACCGGTGCCCGAAGATCACGTGCTGACCAAGTCTTTCTTCATCCTGAGCGATTTTCCCGGCCGCTGGACCGGCAGTCCGCTCTGGGTCCAGGTCAACACACGCAAGAAGCAGGCCGGGCGGCCGGTGAGGGCCGGCGACGGTGTCTCGCCGATCCTGATCACCGCCAACGACATGGCCGGCGCCTGGGCGATCCGAGACGACGACAGCTACGCCTTTCCCACGGTGCCCGCCGACATGCGCCAGCGGGAGATGGCTTATCGGGTGGGGGTGAACATCGTCATGTATGTGCTGACCGGCAATTACAAGGCCGACCAGGTGCATATGAAGGCGATCATCGAGCGTTTGGGACAGTAGTTAGGAGTAGTGGGCCCTAAATGACCTGGAACCTCGTCTTCGATCCGATGCTGCCGGTGCCGGTGCTGATCGCGCTGGCGGTGGTCGCCGCGCTGATGTGCGCGGTCTTCCTCTGGCGGCGCATGCCCGGGGCGATCTTCCGGCTTCTCGCCTTCGTCGCCGTCCTCGGCGCGCTCGCCGATCCGACCCTGCAGCAGGAACAGCGCGAGCCGCTGTCGAGCGTCGTCGCCCTGGTGGTCGACCGCAGCCAGAGCCAGGATTTCGGCGACCGCAAGCAGCAGACCGAGGCGACGCTGAAGGCACTCAAGGAGCGGCTCGAAAAATTCGACAATATCGAGGTGCGCGTGGTCGAGGCCGGCCGCGGCCGCCAGGTGATCGGCGACGGCGGCACCCGCATCTTCACCAGCCTGACCGACACGCTTTCCGATGTGCCGCCAGACCGCATCGCCGGCGCGGTCCTGATCACCGACGGCCAGATCCACGACATTCCGGCGGTGCCGAAGACCTATCCGTTCCCCGCGCCGATCCACGCGCTCATCACCGGCAACGAGCGCGAGCGCGACCGCCGCATCGTCATCGAGCGGGCGCCGAAATTCGGCCTTGTCGGCAAGCCGCAGACGGTCAAGCTCAGGATCGTCGAGAGCACCAGCGGCCGTGGCCCGGAAGCCGGGGGTCAGGTGACCCTCCGCGTGCTGCGCAACGGTCGGGAAACGAACCGCCTGCCGGCCCGCATCGGCGCCGTCACCGACATCCCGGTGATGATCGAGCAGGGCGGCAAGAACATCGTCGAATTCTCCATCGAGGTGGCCGAGGACGAGTTGACCGCGGTCAACAACCGGGCGGTCGCCACCATCGAGGGCATCCGCGAGAACCTGCGGGTGCTGCTGGTCTCGGGCGAGCCGCATGCCGGCGAGCGCACCTGGCGCAACCTGCTGAAGTCCGACGCCTCGGTCGATCTCGTGCATTTCACCATCCTCAGGCCGCCGGAGAAGCAGGACGCCACCCCGATCAACGAATTGTCGCTGATCGCGTTCCCGACCCGCGAGCTGTTCTCGGTGAAGATCGACCAGTTCGACCTGATCATCTTCGACCGCTACCGGCGGCGCAGCGTGCTGCCCTCGCTCTATTTCGACAACATCGCCCGCTATGTGCGCGACGGCGGTGCGGTGATGGTGGCGGCGGGACCGGACTACGCCGATCCGGGCAGCCTCTACCAGTCGCCGCTGGCGGTGGTGCTGCCGGCCGAGCCGACCGGCGAGGTGATCGAGAAGCCCTACCACGCCAAGGTCACCGATCTCGGAACCCGCCACCCGGTCACCCGCGGCCTGCCCGGCTCCCGGTTCGATCCGCCGCACTGGAGCCGCTGGTTCCGCCTGATCGATATCGAGCGCCCCAAGGGGCAGACGGTGATGTCCGGCGCCGACGACAAGCCGCTGCTGCTGCTCAACCGCATCGGCAAGGGCCGCATCGCGCTGCTGCTTTCCGATCATGCATGGCTCTGGGCCCGAGGCTACGAAGGCGGCGGCCCGCATGTGAGCCTTTTGAGGCGCATTTCCCACTGGCTGATGGGCGAGACCGACCTCGAGGAGGAGACCCTGCGGCTGAGCTCCAAGGACCGCTCGCTGATCGTCGAGCGGCAGACGCTCGGCAAGGAGGTGGCGCCGGTCGAGATGACGCTGCCCTCGGGCGAAAAGAAGACGATCGAACTGGAGGAGGCCGAGCCGGGCCTGTGGCGGGCCAGGGTCGAGGCGACGGAGATCGGCCTGCATTCGGTTGGCGACGGCAAGTTCACCGCGCTTGCCCATGTCGGCCCGCCCAATCCGCGTGAATATTCCGACGTGCTGTCGACAACGACGAAGCTCGCCTCGATCGCGTCGGCGACGGGCGGCGCCGTTCGCCGGGTCACCGACGACGACGGCCGGGCGGCCGATCCGCGCATCGTTCCGCTCAGGAATGTCGACCGCTACCACGGCAACGGCTGGCTCGGCCTGCGCCGCACCGACGCCTACGAGCTCAAGGGCCTGACGCTGATCCCGCTGTTCTCCGGGCTGATCGGTCTCGCCCTGCTGCTCGGCCTGGTCTCGGCCATGTGGTATCGCGAGGGCCGTTAGGGCCGCGAGGCGGGCGGCAGGCGGGATGTCTTCGCGACCCACCGTGCCTGGAGAGTTCGGCCGCCTTCACAACCAACTCCGTCATGCCCGTGAAAACGGGCATCCACGCTTCTCCGCTTGTTCAGCGGATACGGTCGTCCCTCGGGCTTTGAACAAGCGGAGAAGCATGGATCCCCGATCAAGTCGGGGATGACGGAGGATGTTGAAAATAAAGAGAAAAATTTCTCCGTTAATAAGAATCAAATAACTGATTTTCGGCACGCCCGACTTACAACCCACTCCGTCATGCCCGTGAAAACGGGCATCCACGCCTTTCCGCTTGTTCAGTGGACACGGTCGTCCCTCCGGCTCTGAACAAGCGGAGAAGCGTGGATCCCAGCCTTCGCTGGGATGACGGAAAGTGTTGAAATTAAAGAGTAAAATTTCCTTTCGGTAATATCCTTACGCTGAGTTTGCCAGTTTCCGGGCATGGGTCGGGGCGCGTTCATCCAATACATAGCCAATCAGTTATGAATCGATGGCCAATTCAGGCCAAGGACTTGCCGGCGATCCATAAAAATTA
>Ga0070728_10006733_pt1 | contig 10776 bp, 9 predicted proteins | sample tdDd471_FD_66723 | JGI IMG/M metagenome (GOLD analysis project Ga0070728, IMG submission 66723) | Marine sediment microbial communities from the Atlantic coast under amendment with organic carbon and nitrate - tdDd47.1 | ecosystem: Environmental > Aquatic > Marine > Coastal > Sediment | place...
TCCCTGCTGCCGATCCGGCCTCCTATCCGCTTATGGCGGACCTGCTGCACGAACTGGAGCGCCAGCACCTGCGGGTGGAACGGGTCTGGCGGGAGAAGCTGGAGGCACGAGAAGAGGATAGTCCTAATCTGGCCGATCCTCTCACATGGCGCTACAGCGGTGCACTGCCGACGCTCGCCGATGCGGCTCTGTTCCTTGCCATCAGCCACGAAGCGATGCACCTGGGCCAACTGTCTGCCTGGAGGCGTGCCAAGGGACTTTCATCGGCACTCGCTTCGCTCTGAATCCCACGGCGGGACAAGTCCTCGTTTATGCCAGTTATTCCAGTTGGGAAGCCCAAGGAGACGACCAAGCCGCCAACCAATATCAGGTTGGCGGCTTGGCCACAGGGTAGGGTGCTCAGGCGGAAACGCCTCCACGGCAGAATCCGGCGCCCATCCCCAGATTTACCCTAGAAGCCGAACGTGGCTCCCAAGCTCAGCATCGAAAGATTGTCCATGGATTTGACTTCCATGCTCTCCCATTCGAGACGCACGCCGATGGGGCCCAGGGAAATACCCGCACCCAGACCCCAGATGAAAGAGGTTCCGCTTTCGTCGTCCGAGTAATTGGACCACTCAGAATCTGTGCTCCAGAAGAAGGCACCCGCCTTGGCGAAAAGATCCAAGACCGAGAGCTCGAGGTGGCCGATGGCTTCAACGTCCCAGCCCTTGGTCTTGACCTTGAGCTCCGCATCGGAAATATTCGATTTGATTTTTCCCAGGTCGCGGTACCCTCCCTCGATTCCGAAGAAGCTTTCGCTCTGGAATCCCCCGAAAATTTTCCACCCGGTCGAGTTCTCACTAATCTTACTGACCTCATCGACCACTTCGTCGGCGTCAACTGTCGCGCTCTGCCAAGCGTTGCCGATGCTGGCCCCGACATAGAGACTGGCCAACGCCGAAACGGGGCACAGCAGGGTGGTGACCAGAGCGATGAACAAGATTTTCTTCAGCATGGAAAATGCCTCCCAAGTTCAAGTAACAAACGATTCTCAACCGGGCCCGTTGCGCCCGGTTGTTGGCTGGCTTGATCCCCTTCAGCGAATCAATTCGATCAGTACTACCGATGGGGTGCGTACCGACCGTCGACTCAGGGGAGTCATCATCATTCCCTCCGTCGAATGAATTGACTGTTGTGAAGTTCACAAAGGGTGTAGTTCAATGGTGTGCTAAGTGACGATCTCACTGGTAAACGAGGACTGCTCCGCGGTGCTTCGAAAGTGGTGCTCGCTTGCAGTCGTCGTCTGTGATGAACCCGGACATCTGATCTGACCCTTCTGGCCCTGATTCAATACCACAGAACATAGGGGATCATAGCGTAGTTGAGTGGAAAATGGCAACAGGACTTGCCTGCCCATTCCCGAAATCGCGAAAACGCTAAGGAGCGCTTCCAGGCACACTCTAAATCCGAATCACCTCACGACTAGCGGCTTCAGGGAAGTTAGGGTAGGATGTGGCGCGAACTGGCCGGATCTACTGACGGGTTAGACCGGATTTTGGCCGCTATTCGACTCGAAAGGGGATTTCATGTCCAAGAAGTTACTACTCTTCGCCAGCACCCTGTTGCTGACGATCCCTGGTGTCGTTCTCGCCGACGGCCCGATCAATCTGGCCCTGGTCCCCTCCGTGCAGATAGTGGGCGAGACGGAATCCGTGAGCGTGTTTCGCCTCGGCATCTGGGGCCGTAATGCCAACATGACGGGCTTCGACTGGGGAATCGTGGGGCAGAACACAGGCTCCTTCACGGGCGTACAGTGGCAAGCCGCTGGTCTCGTCGATGGTGATTTCACCGGCTGGCAGAACAGCTGGCTCGCCTCCGTCACTCGCGGCAACATGCAGGGTCTGCAGGTGGGGGCCTACACCAAGTCCGGCGTCGGCTCGTCGGGCGTCCAGGTGGGCCTTTTCAACACCTCCGACGACTTCAGTGGCCTGCAGTTCGGCGTCGTGAACATCGCCGAGACCATGCGCAGCGGCCTGCAGATCGGTCTCGTGAACATCATCAAGAGCAAAGCCAAGCTGAAGTTCTTCCCGATCGTCAACTGGTCCTTCTGATACCGTACGGTTGGTGGAGTCTTGGTTCGACCCGTTTCTGCCGACTATCCCATTCGGGGCTCAACTGACCGTTGGGCTCCTTTTTCTCGCCTCCGGATTCGTGACCTCGAACCAGCATACCGATCCCTGTGCCTTTCATGGAAGGCGCAGGGTGCAGTTGGTATGCACACGGGCGATTTCCCAATTCAGCGTAGTCCTTCGAGCGCCGTTCGCACGACTCGGGCCGGCCAGCCGCGCGGGATCGTCGCCCGGCTGAGATGGGCGGCGTAGAGCGAACCGATCATCATGCCGACTATTACCTCGGGGTCAATATCCTCGCGGACCTCGCCGCGTGCGCGTGCGCGCTCGAGGATCTCCTTCAGTAGGTCCGCTCGCGCAGTCCACAGCCTCTCCCTGAATAATTGGATCAGTTCCGGAGTCTGCTCCTCCTCCACGAGCAACGAGCCGATCAGTGCCATGCTGTGCTTGGCACGTAGCCGTCGCGCCAGATGCCCGAGTGCGTGTGTCAACGCCACTTCGACGTCGAGGTTGACCGGGGGGCGTGCCTGTTTGTCGATTCGCGCCGCGAGAGCAGCTATGGCCAGATCGGCCTTGGTTTCATAGCGTCGATAGATCGCCGGGCGGCTGACCCCGGCGGCAGCTGCGACGGCGACGATCGACATGCGACTGTAGCCCTGCTCGGCGAGTAGGCGAGCGGCGGCTGCAAGGATTGCTGCCTCGACTTCGGGGTCACGGGGACGCCCTGGATTTCGTTGGGTTGCCATATAGGATACATTACAGTAATGTATCGTATAACGCAATCTGAAAGGAGCGTCCCATGATTATCAATCACGATCTAATAGAAGAGCACAAACTCCCTGGTCTTTCGCACCGCACAGTCGCGGGCCCGCTGCAGGGCTTCCATTCCCTCGAGGTTTGGGTGCAGACCGTCGACCCCGGTGCGGCCACACCTGTCCACAGACACGACTGTGAAGAAGCGATCGTGATTCTTGAGGGACAAGGTGTTCTTGCGCTCGACGGAGGTGAGCAGGCTTTTGGCCCGGGAGAGACTCTCTTGATTCCGCGCAACGCCGTTCACCAGGTGACCTGTGATGGCCCTGAGCCGTTGCGATTGATCGCCGCGTTAGGTGCCGCGCCCGTGCATGTTCATTCCGCTACGAACGAGCGTATCCCGTTGCCATGGGACGTTGAACCTAGTGGAGATGTCGACAAGGTAGGTTAGGGGAATCGCCCGCCTTTCCGACGTCTCGAAAGCGCTGCAGACCATCGATTACAGTTAGGCCCGCGTAAAGAGGAGAGAATTAGTCGGGAACCGCAGGGTGACGTGAATGTAGAATGAAATCGTTGCCGAAGTTCGCTGTGAACTTCATGGTCCCAAACGACCAATGGGGAGAATGACGAATGAATCGTACACCTGCCATCTTCTCGCTGATTCTCTTGATGACCGCCCTGGTCGTGTGCGACGACCTCGAAGCCGCAACCGCAAGCTCCGAAAGTGGGAATGCGGAAGCGACTCGCGAATCCGTCGAACAGCTTGTTCGTCAGTTCAACGATGCCATTCTGAACCAGGATCAAGCCGCTCTGAATGGATTCATCTCTTCTGACTTCGCATCCGGAGGGGATCGGATCCTCACGAAGCCGGAGTATGTCGATCAGATCGTGACGAATGCGCCACCGAAAACGCAGTCGATTGATTCGATGTCCGTGACGCTTTATGGAGACACCGCGGTCGTGACTGGAATCGCAACGGCTGAATGGGTGAGTCCTGCACGCATCGAGATGAAGTCATTCCGCTGGGTGAACGTATGGCACCTGGGTGAGAATGGATGGCAAGTCGTTTACAGCCAGTCGACCCTCGTGATGTCCGATATGGATTGCTAGGGTGGGGGAGTGCTGGATCGGTCGTCCCCGTGGCGACGCGGTGACCGCTGGATGGCCTCATCGGCACGTCAGGTCGATCAGCGCCCTTGCAGAAAGCGTACGAATGCGTCGGCAAGCCGGGTAGCGAGCAACGAAACGTTCTCGGCGCCGGATACGTTGGTCGCCACTGCAATGGCGATGCGGTGCTCGGGAGCGGTCAAGAGCGACGCGGTCCCGCCGAAAGCGTGCCCGCCGCCGTTCACCGCCGACAGGGGCCCCCGCCTCACTGCGTCTCCGAGGCCGTGGCCCACGATCCGCGTGGCGGCTCCATCAATGCCCATCGGGACGCTGCTCACGGCCCAACCGAGCGCCTGCTCGGTGAACTCTCCCGATGGTAGCTTCACTGGCTGTTGCAGTCCCTCTATGATTGACAGGTCGAGCAATGCGCCACTCATCATGGCGGACCCGAAGCGCACGAGATCCGAAGGTGTGGACAGGAAACCGCCGGCCGGTAGGATGCAGGACATATCCATTGGTGCCGCGTCGTGTACTCCGTAGCGAGGGTTGAGCGCGAAGCGGGGATAGTAGAAACGGGCTCTGCCTGGCTGGATCCGCCCGCCGATGTCGGGCAAGGTGCTTTCCATACCCAACGGCGCGAGAATCTCGCGCTGCACGAAATCGAGATAGGGCTCGTTTGCCGCCGCGGCGACCACGGCGCCCACCAGCACCCAGCCGTAAGTCGAATAGAGAACCTCCGTGCCGGGACGGAATCGCAACGGATCGTCGGCGAAGGGGGCCAGACGATCGGCGTCGTTCGCGCAGCTTGTACCTCGGAGACCCTCCCCCTCGCCGGGGTGGCTGCGGATGCCGGCCGTGTTGGCCATGAGCTGGCGTGTACTGATGGGCCATTCCTTCTCGGGAAAGCTCGGCACGTAGCGCTGCACGGATGCGTCGAGGTCGAGACGGGCGCGCTCGGACAGCAGCCCGACGGCGGCGGCGGTGATCGTCTTGGTGACGCCTCCGATGCGGAATAACGTCGCGGGCGTCACCGGCTTTTCGTTATCCAGGTCCGCCCAGCGGAATCCCTCCGCCCAGACGATCTCTCCATCCACCGCCACAGCCAGCGACAGGCCCGGCAGCTTCTCCTCGGCGATGAGGGAGCGGGCGATGGAGCGCCCCTCCTCGACCGCGGCCAGATAGGTGGGCGACGGCGGTTCGAGCACGTGCGACGGCAGCGTATCCGGGTCGGGCTGGGGCGGGATCGTCACCCAGACCCACACGGCCACCCCGGCGACGAGTAGCGGCACGGCAACTGCGATGGCAACCAGCAATGGCAGGGCGTTTCTCATGTGCGCGACAATCCCACGTCGTATTAGCTCAACCTTGGGTTCCTGTGCCCAGAATTCAGGCCATCCGGCTCTTCAACGGCCTCTTTCGAGAGATTCTACCTCTGCCCGGCTTTGGTATCCAGTTCCCTTCCGGTCCCTGTGCTTGCCGAATCTCCCGTTCGAGGCAAACGACGTTTCGTTGAAGTTCAATCGGCAGTTCGGGCTTTGGTTCCGCAGACCTTCATTCTGACATCTTTGTAGGACCGGCCAATCCACCTTCACGAATCCGAATTGAACTGCGGTGATTGGGCGGCGTCCGAATGATTAACACGAGCCATATACTCCGAATTTAGATATTCTATTTCACTGTTCAGGCAAGATCATTCGGCTCGCTCCCATGCGCGGCCATTCCACAAGGATACACATGAAGCCCGGAACCATGTTGGCCCATTATCGCGTCGCTGAGCTGGTCGGAAAAGGCGGCATGGGCGAGGTCTATCGAGCCCACGACACCAAGCTGGACCGCGATGTCGCCCTGAAGATTCTGCCTGCCGAGTTCGCCGCCGACCGGGACCGTATGGCCCGGTTCGATCGTGAGGCCAAGCTTCTGGCCTCGTTGCACCATCCCAACATCGCGTCGGTTTTCGGATTCGAATCCCTGGCTGAATGCACGTTTCTGGTCATGGAACTGGTCGAGGGCGACGACCTGGCTGTGACCTTGCGCGATGGGCCCATGCCCGTCGACGAAGCTGTAGAGGTCGCGCGCCAGATCGCCGAGGGACTCGAAGAAGCCCACGAAAAGGGTATTGTCCACCGGGACCTGAAACCCGCCAACGTCAAACGCACGCCCGACGGCAAGGCGAAAGTACTGGATTTCGGCCTGGCCCGGGTTTTCTCCGGTCAGACTGCAGTCGAGGAATCCGTTGCGAGTGAGCCCACGATGACCGCGGCCATGACCCAGGTGGGCACCGTGCTGGGAACCGCAGCCTACATGAGTCCCGAACAGGCCCGCGGCAAAGAGGTGGACCGCCGGGCGGACATCTGGGCCTTCGGGGCGATCCTTTTCGAGATGCTGACCGGCAGACAGCTCTTCGCCGGCGAGACAGTGAGTGACACTCTGGCGGACATCCTCAAGTCCGAGCCCGAATGGGAGAGGCTGCCCGTCGGATTGCCCTACCAGGTCGAACGCGTATTGCGGCGTTGTCTGGCGAAAGATCCCCGGCAGCGATTGCGTGATATCGGGGAAGCACGGGTCCGACTCGAAGATCCGGCGGCCGATTCGGAGATGTTCTCCGGGCCGATCGCCGCGGCGGCGGATACGGGAGGCCGTGGCCGGCTAAGGCGACTCGTCCCCTGGGGGCTACTCGCGGCGAGCCTGGCCCTGCTTGCCTGGCTTCAGTTCGGGACCCAACACGTAACTGACCCGGTTGTTCAGCATCTGGCCGTGCCAGGGCCGAACGAAGTCGGCTTCCACATCAGCGGCTCGTTTCCGGGATTACCGACGATCTCACCGGACGGCCAACGTGTTGCCTTTAGCGGAGTTTCCATGGAGGACAATGTCGTACGATTGTATGTGCGGGACCTGGGCGCCGAAAAGGCGGTAGCCCTCAGTGACACCAAGGACGCCCAGTATCCCTTCTGGTCGCACGACGGGCGCTGGCTCGCCTACTACGTGCGCAGCGAGGGCTTGCTGAAGATACCGGTCGACGGTGGTCCTCCTCAGATGGTCGGCGTCGCCAGCAATGGCAAGGGCGGTAGCTGGAACCAGATGGACGAGATTCTATTCACCACCGACTACAACACCCCGATATTTCTGGCCTCGGCCCGCGGGGGCGAAGCGCGGCAGGTCACCGATTTGGAAAACGACGAAGGTTTCAATTCCCACCGCCACCCGCAGTTCTTGCCCGACGGGAGGCACTTTCTGTACTTGGCCCGCGGCAACGGCAGGGTGGAATCTGAGATCCGATACGCCAGCCTGGACGGCGGTCCGACGAAGGTCGTGACCCGGGCTCCAATGATGGGGTACTACGCGTCCGGATACCTGGTATACGTCAGCCACGGAGACCTCGTGGCTCAACCGATGGACCCGGAAACCGCAGACTTGTCGGGTTCGCCAACACCTCTCGTGGAAGACGTCATGACGGTGCCCGGCGCTGCAAAGGGTGTGTTTTCGATTTCGTCGGAGGGAAAACTCGTCTACATGCAGGGCGAAACGGCCGGGGACGCCACTATCTCCTGGCGCGACCGCAGCGGCAAGGAGATCGAACAGATCAGCGATCTGGCCGCTTACGACATGGTGGCCCTGGCTCCGGACGGGCGTAATGCCGCCGTCGGCGTCATCATCGAACAGGCCGGGACGTGGGATATATGGATTGTTGATCTGGAGCGGAATTTCCGGACCCGGTTCACCGTCGATCCGGCCGACGACCTGGATCTCGTCTGGGGTCGCGACAGCCGTGGATTGTATTTCGCTTCCGACCGGGAGGGCGAATTTGCGATCTATTACAAGGAAATCGGCAGTCCCGACGAGCCGCGCCAGATCTTCAGCACAGGAGAGGAGATTCGCCTGTGGGACGTCTCGGCCGATGGGCAGACCCTGTTCTACTCGGGGTCGGGGGCAGGGACGGCCTGGGACCTGTGGAGCGTTGATCTGAATGGTGCGACTGACCCTCGCCTGTTGCGCAAATCCGCCGATCATGATGTCATTTGCCGGCTTTCTCCGGACGAAAAGTGGGTAACGTTTTCGTCCCGGGAATCGGGTCGCTGGCAGGTGTCCGTGGCGCCCTGGCCAGCGATGTCTCCCATTACCCAAGTTTCCACCACGACCGGCACCTGGTCGCAGTGGAGCCGGGATGGTCGGGAAGTAGTATACCTGGAAGAGGCGGGGTCATTGGTGGCGGTGTCGATGACGCCGGAAAACGGTCGCATGTCCGTCGGTCGCCCCGAAACCCTGTTCGAGATCAACGGCCCCGTTCTGGAGAGCGTTTACTGGGCTATTTCGGCTGACGGCGAGCGATTCGTCACGGTGAATACCCAGAACACCACAGCGCCTTCGTACTGCAACCTGGTGTTGAACTGGCCTGGGATCCTGGAGAGGCGGTAGGCACAGGACGACATCGAGTCGTCCTTGGTTGCTGACGAACCCGCCCCCGTGTACCCCACTTGCTGATCACTGCTCCACCCAGTACTCCGCTCCGTCCCTGGTGCGGCCCAGAAATCCGTAGTCGATCATGTAACGGCACAGCGTCGTGTAGTCTTCGGACGCAGTCGCGAGGATGTCGTTGACCTCGACCTGCGTGTAGCGAAGCTTCGAGTCGAATCGTTTCAGGATCTGAATCAGCACGGCCACCTTGTGTTTCTGCTTTCTGGGGAAGTGGGACATCAGGCCATCCGGTCCATCCGGAAAGTTCGCCCGGACGATCTTCTTGAACTCGGCCGCCGTGATGGCGAACCGGTCGTCGCTCGCCGACGCCGAGCCAGGGATCTCGATGAATCGCGAACCAGGATCCTGGCGGCCGCTCTCCAGCAGGTCCATCAGTGCCAGGAACACCTTGGCCTGGCGCGCCTTTTCACGCAGGACGAAGCGGTGGTTGCGGATGGTCGACAGGCTGACGTCTCCGACCAGGGGTTGGATCTGCTTGTCGGACAGGCCGTCGAAGAAATGACCCAGCAAGGTACGATGGGTGTCGGACAGCCCCGTGCCCTTCTTGCCCAGTGCGAGCAGGGCGTGGAACGTCGAGGTGTGGGCCACAATGAGGTGGTCCCGCATGGCGAGTTCCGCTTCCACCAGATCCGTACCCAGGGGATAGATATGACCCTGCTTGAAGGTCTCATCGCAGAACAGACACTCGAACGCACTGCCGGTGTTTACATAGCCGGCGATCAGTTGCTGGAGCGTGATGGATTCGCGGACGGGATAATTCATGACTCGTCTCCTTTTGTTGGAATATAGCCAAAGAGAGCCATGTGTCTATATATAAATAGACATAGATATATAAAGTTTGCGCATATGGCTGGGGTGGGCAGTCCAGATTGCTCGCTGACGCTTCAATAGAAGCTTCTGAAGTTGGATCCCTCGGCCCCAATGCTATCCCAAAGGTCCGCTGCAGTAGCGACGGCGGAGACCAGCCTACCTTTACGCATGCGCGCTTCCAAATACTTCCCTGAGCACCGGGTCCAGATCCCGCAGGAGACTCTCGCCGTCTCCCGCGAAACTCGACCCATGCATGATGGCCAGGATTTCGGGTTTCAGATTCGCCAATTCATGCAGCAGTTGCTTGGTGTTTGCCGAATAGGGCAGATAATCCATCAGGGGGCCGCCTTGGTATCCGGCCATGGCTGCCCGGGATCGTTCCAGTACGGAATCGGACTCGACGAGAGGTTCCACGTTGCCCACTTGGTGAAACAGGTCGGAGCAGAAAAGCACTTTCTGGGTTTCCTCGAAGAGCATTCCGGCGTCCCAGCCGTGCGGCAGATGGGGGGTCGGCTGGAAACGAAAACGGTATTGGCCCGTTTCCAGAACTTGGCCATTCTCCAGACCGACCGGTGGTCGATCGGCAAAGTCGTTCATATTCACCAGGGCTCCGACGACACTGCAGGCCGGCTGGGCTGCAGGGGCCACGTCCAGCCAGTTGTTCAGGCCGCCGCATTCATCCACCTCGAAGTGGCTCCAGCTGATCCAACGCAGGTCGGAGGGCTTGATGAGCCTGGCGACCGCGTCATGCAACTCGGGAAACATCCCCTTCATGCCGGCATGGTAAAGCAACGGCTCATCGTCCTTGACCAGGAAATGGTTGAACTGGAGGTCGAATTGATCCGCAAAGATGCTGATCCGGTACACGTTCGCGGCAATCTCCGTCACGGTGGCCATGGTCGTCTCCTTCTGTCAGCAGCATGATCGAGCGTAGTTTCGATGTACACTATGTCCATCGAATTAATCAGAAGTTAGACAAGGACGAAGGATTGTGCCATATTAAATATACATGGTGTCTAACAAAAATACCGGGGGTGCCCCCAAGCGACCCTACACGCTCAGAGCCCGTGCTCGACGCAAGGAAGAGGTCCGTCGCCGTATCACACTGGCAACCGTCCACTTACACGGAACCGTGGGGCCGGCAAGAACGACTGTGAGCGATATTGCAAAGATCGCCGGAGTTCGGAGGGCAACGGTATACAATCACTTCCCAACGGATCTTGACCTGCTTGACGCTTGCAGTTCACATTGGTTCACGGCGAACCCTCCACCGGATTCCGCGCCATGGACCGAAATCCAGAATCCCCATGCTCGGGTCGTGGTGGCGCTTGAAGCAATATACGACTATTACGACCGGGGCCGGGAGATGCTGGAGCGGGTCTTGCGTGACGCACCATTGGTGCCGGCTCTCGATGGTATTCTCCGGCAGAAGTGGTGGCCGATGATGGACAGTATCATTGGAGTTCTCGCCGAAGGGTGGGCTGTCGGCGAAGGCGGGAATCCCCCCGCCGGCGATGCAACA
>Ga0070728_10006735_pt1 | contig 10773 bp, 5 predicted proteins | sample tdDd471_FD_66723 | JGI IMG/M metagenome (GOLD analysis project Ga0070728, IMG submission 66723) | Marine sediment microbial communities from the Atlantic coast under amendment with organic carbon and nitrate - tdDd47.1 | ecosystem: Environmental > Aquatic > Marine > Coastal > Sediment | place...
GGCGAGTTCCACCCGCCAACGCTCTCGGAGCTCGGGAGGGATGAGCCGACCGCTCATCGGGCAACGCGTGTTGTTGACGAGGACGGTGTCGCCGATCACCTCCGGCCCGGCCGGCTGGCCGAGCAGAATGGCAGCGATGGCGATCGCCGCGGCGGCGCCCAGGATCACGAAGAGGATCCACACGGTGCGCTTCTGCGTCTGCCCGGCCGCACGGCGCCGACGCGCTCTCCGCGGGCGGGTCACGTCCCATCCCTCGGCTGCCGTCGACGGCACGGCGCGACGGGGCGTGCCCGAGAACGGCGCGACGGGGCGATCTCGATGCGGTGTGCGGAAGGGGGTGCGGCTGCGCACATGATTGCCGCACGTGCAAGAAGCGTGGATCGTCCAGAGCCTCCAGCCTGCGGCGCCGGGGCGCCCGGGATGTGGCACGAGCGGTCACGGTCGTGACTGATCGGGTCACGGGAGGAGCTCTTCGCGGGTCAACGCGCCTCCTTCCTCGCGGAGAGCGCGGCAGCGAAGCGCGCCACTACGAAACCGACGAACAGGACCCCGGCGACCGCCTCCAAGCTCGTCAGCATCCGAGCCATCGGCGAGACGGGGACGACGTCGCCGAGCCCGAGGGTCGTGAGCGTGGAGAAGCTGTAGTACGTCAGCTCGTTCCAGTCGCGGATGGGTGAGGAGAAGGCGTCCTCGCGAAGCTCGATGGCGAGCGCATATGCGTGCGCCCACGCGAACCCGAGCAGGAGGTAGATCCCGGCCGCTCCGAAGACCACGCTTCGGGTGACCTCCGAGGCGTGCAGCAAGCAGTGCAACAAGCACGCGCTGACGAAACTCATCAGCGCGAGGGCCGCGGCGAGCTCCCACGCTCGAAGGCCCGGCAGCCCTCCGACATGCGTGCACACCCAGAGGACCACGACTGGCGCGAGCAGCAGGAGCGCGACACGCAGCTGCCACGACCGCCCGCGCACCGCATACGTCCCCGCGATCGGTACGCTCGCCACCAGAAGCTCCGCCAGCATGGAGGGGTGTCCCTCGACGGAGAGCACGGGCTGGAGCAGGACGACGGCGAGGAGCGCCACACAGAGGACCATCAGCCCAGGCCCACGCTCGAGCGATCCTCCGGCGGCGTGCCGCTTCGCGGTCACTCCTCCTCTTCCGGCGGGCGCTCGGCCGAGGGCGGCGCCGACCCCGTCGCCTCCGCGCTCGAGCGCAGTCGGCGTTCCTCCGCCCACGAGTAGAGGACGGGGACCACGAAGAGCGTGACGAGCTGAATGGCCATCCCGCCCATCAGGGGGAGGGCCATCGGGACCATGACGTCCGAGCCCTTGCCCTGGGACGTCACTACCGGCATGAGCGCGAGGAACGTGATCGCCGTGACCATCAGGCACGGGCGCACGCGGCGCATCCCGCCCTCGAGGGCGAGCGCGCGCACGTCGGCACGGTCCTTGGGCGGAGACGCCTCGAAGCGCTGCTTCAGGTAGGTCGCCAGGACGACGCCGTTGTCGCCGGCTACGCCGATGAGGGCGATCATGCCGACCCAGAGGGCCACCGAGACGTTGATCGTGTGGACCTGGAAGAGGTCGCGCATCGACGTGCCCAGGACGTCGAAGTCGAGGAACCACGGCTGACCGTAGAGCCACATCAAGAGGAACCCACCCGAGATCGCGACCGCGACGCCGCTGTAGATCATGAGCGACACCGAGACCCGTCCGAACTGCAGGTAGAGCAGGACGAAGATCAGGGCGAACGCGATCGGGATGAGGATCATCAGGCGCTGCTCGCTGCGCACCTGGTTCTCGTAGCTCCCGGCGAAGCGGTAGCTGACGCCGGCGGGGACCTCGAGCTCGCCGGACGCGATGCGCTCCTCGAGGAAGGCCTGCGCTCGCTCCACGACGTCGACCTCCGCGGTGTCCTGGCGCCGGTCGAAGAGCACATAGCTCGTCAGGAAGGTGTCCTCGCTCTTGATGACCTGCGGGCCGCGCACGTATCGGACGGTGGCGAGCTGCGCCAGCGGGATCTGCTGTCCGGTCGGCGCGGGCACCGAGAGCTGGCGGATCGCCTCCACGCTGTCGCGCTCCTCGCGCATGTAGCGGACACGCACGGGGTAGCGCTCGCGGCCCTCCACGGTTCGGGTGAGGAGCATCCCACCGAGGGCCACCTGGAGGACGTGCTGAACCTGGTCGATCGTCAGGCCGTAGCGCGCGATCGACACCCGATCGATGTCGACCTCGAGGTAGGGTTTGCCGACGACGCGGTCGGCATAGACGGTCTCGGGAACGATCGAGGGCACTTGCCGCAGGAGCTCCTCGAGTCGGAAGCCGAACGCCTCGATCGTCTCGAGGTCAGGGCCCTGGATCTTGATGCCCATCGGGGCCCGCATGCCGCTCTGCAGCATCGTGATGCGCGCGTTGATCGGCATCAGCATCGGCGCCGTCGTCAGCCCGGGGCGGCGCGCCGCGGCGATGATCTCCTCCCAGATGTCCTCCGGGGTCCGGATGTGATCGCGCCATTGGCGAACGCGGGTGCCGTCCGGTTCGGTACGGTACTCGTCGCGGTAGGTGATCACGGCCTCGAACATCGAGATGGGGGCCGGATCGAGCGCGCTCTCGACGCGCCCGAGCTTGCCGACCACTCGCTCCACCTCCGGGATCTGCGCGATGGAGGCGTCCACGTCGCTGAGCAGCTCCTGCGCCGTCCCGATGGACGCGTGCGGCAGCGTGGTCGGCATGTAGAGGAACGCCCCCTCGTCGAAGGGCGGCATGTACTCCCGCCCGAAGCCGGGGAACGCGCGCGCGAGCTTCTGAACGGGCGCGCTCTCTCTCGCGCCCTCGGGCAGCCACCCGAGGAAGGTCTCGGCGCCCAGCCACGCGAAGAGCCCGGCCAGGACGAAGGACAGCGGGATCACCGCGAACGTGCGCTTGTGATCGAGGAAGTAGCGCAGGAGTCGCCCGTAGACGCGACCGAAGAGCAGGAAGAAGCCGAGCACCGCGGCGATGATCACGGCGACGAAGACGGTGTTCAGCGCGAGCCCCGGCTCTGGCCCGAGCGGCAGCCAGCTGTCCGCGTACACCAGCGTGACGGCGAGCACCACGAGCGCGAGCTCCGCGAGGCGGAGGCGGCCGTGATGCCGCTCGGGGATCAGCGGCCGCACGAACTGGTAGACGCCGATCGCGATCGCGATCGCCCCGGCGAGGGGCGAGACGACGGCGACACCGACGCCCACGAGGAGCACGAGCCACTCGCGCGCGTGACGGCGGGGAGCGATACGGTCCCACAGCCCGCGCCACCCCGCGCGCAGCGCCGCGGCCGGGCCGCCCTTCTTACGCCGCCCGAGGACGAGGTGCGCCACCGACGGGAGGATCACGATGGCGAGGAGAAGCGCCGCGAGCATCGCGAAGGTCTTCGTCGCCGCCAGCGGGCTGAAGAGCCTCGCCTCCGACGCTGAGAGCCCGAAGACGGGGAGGAAGCTCACGACGGTCGTGAGGACGCTCGTGAGCACCGCGGGCGCGACCTCGGCGGCGGCGGCCTTCACGACCCCGGCTCGATCGACATCGCCGACGGCTTCCTCGAGGCGCGCGTAGATGTTCTCGGTGAAGACGATGCCTATGTCGGCCATCGTGCCGATGGCGATGGCGACCCCCCCGAGCGCCATGATGTTCGCGTCCACGCCGGTCAGCTTCATCGCGACGAACGCGGCGAGGACACCCAACGGGAGCATCCCAGAGACCACGAATGACGTCCGGATGTCCCGGAGCAGCACGAGGATCACGAGGACCGTGATCAGGATCTCGTCCCACAGTGAGTGGGACAGGCTCTCCAGCGTCTCGAGGATGAGCTCGGTGCGATCGTAGAAAGGCACGATCGTGACCTGGCTGACGGTGCCGTCCTCGAGCGTCCGCCGCGGGAGGCCCGGCGCGATCTGGTCGATGCGCTCGTGGATGCCGTGGATGACCCGGAGCGGATTCTCCCTGTAGCGAGCCACGACGACGCCGCCCACCGCCGGCGCGCCCCCGTCGTCGAGTGCACCCCTGCGCAGCGCCGGGCCGAGCGTGACGCGCGCGACCTCGCGGACGCGCACCGGGACGTTGTCCCGCACCGCGACCACCGCCTCCTCGAGCTCGGCGACCTCCTCCACGAAGCCGAGGCCACGCACGATGTACTCGACGCGGTTGACCTCGACCGTGCGGGCCCCGATGTCGAGGTTGGACTGTCGGACGGCGTTGGCCACCTGCGCCAGCGTCACCTCGTGCGCGCGCATCGCGTCGGGGTCGACGTCGACCTGATACTCACGGACGTAGCCACCGATCGACGCGACCTCGCTCACGCCGGAGACGCCCTGCAGCGCGTAGCGCACGATCCAGTCCTGGACGGATCGCAGCTCGTGCTGGCTGAAGCCGCCGACGACGTTGCCCTCCGGATCGTGCGCTTCGAGCGTGTACCAGAACACCTGCCCGAGCGCCGTGGCGTCCGGCCCGAGGGTGGGCGTGACGCCATCGGGGACCGTCCCGGGCGGCAGCGACGCCAGCTTCTCGAGGACGCGCGATCGCGACCAGTAGAAGTCGATGTCGTCCTCGAAGATGATGTAGATCGTCGAGAAGCCGAACGCCGACGAGCTGCGGATGGTCCGAACGCCCGGGATACCCAACAGCGCCGTCGTGAGCGGGTAGCTGATCTGGTCTTCGACATCGCGTGGCGACCGCCCCGTCCACTCGGTGAAGACGATCTGCTGGTTCTCGCCGATGTCCGGGATCGCGTCCACGGGCACGGGGTCGCGGGGGGCTCCCCCGAGCTCCCAGTCGAACGGCGCGACGTAGAGCCCCGCCAGCGCGAGCATGAGCGCCGCCATCCCTACGATGAACGGGCGGTCGACGAACCAGCCGATCAGGCTGCGCCAGCGCTCCTCGCTCAATGGGAGTGCCCTCCGGCGGGCCGCGCGGCGCGGGCGTCGTGCTCGAGCGGCGCCATGAGATAGGAGCCGGGCTCGAGCGTCATGCGGATCTCACCACACGACTCCATCACCTCGCCGAAGAACGCGTTTTGTACGCGCTCGTCGCGCTGGAACCACTCGGCCCCCTGGTTGCCGAACGCCATCGGACATTCGGCCACGCGGAGCGGATCCTCGAGGGGGTTGCCGAAGGTCTGCAGCAGCGCGCGGATCTGTGCGGTGATGCGCTCGAAGGCGGCGCGGAGCTCCTCGATGGAGCTCGCATCCACGGCCTCCTGGCCATGCCGCCGCAGATGGTGCGCCAGCGCTCGCCACGTGGCGGCCGCGTCGGCGGGTGCGTCCGGCTCGAAGGTCTGGGCCGCCGTGGTCAGCCGTACTGCCGCCTCCCGCGCGGCCTGGACGTCGTCGTCGGCCAGCGCAGCCTGCATGTCGAGGTACGCGACGAGGACGCGGCGGAGGCCCTCGCGGAACTCCTCGGGCACCTCGACGATCTCGTCGTAGGGGCCGTGCATCGTGTCGTCGGGCATCCGCATCATGCTCTGACCGCCGCGGATCTGGAGATCCGCGTCGAGGAAGAACGCGCCCTCGGAGACGATGCGCTCACCCTCCGCGAGGCCCGCGACGACGGGGTAGCGCTGGCCCATACGCGGCCCGAGGCGCACGAGGCGGGCGTCGTACGTCGGCCGCTCGCCGGGGCGCTCCACGAACACCACCGAGCGGCGGCCGGTGAAGAGGGGCGCGCTCTGTGGGATGACCAGCGGCCGGGGATGGTCATCTCCGAGGCTCCCCGCCACGACCGCTTCGGCGAACATCCCGGGTAGGAGCCGCCCGCCGGGGTTGTCGAGCTCGACGCGCACGCGCGCGACGCGCCGCTGCGGATCCACGGTCGGATCCATGAACGTGACCGTCCCGTCGAAGGTCTCGTCCGGGATCGCCTCGAAGCGGAGCTCGACCGTCTGCCCGAGGTTGAGGAGGGCGAGATCGCGCTCGTAGGCCTCGAGCTGCACCCAGACGCGAGAGAGGTCCGCCACCCGATAGAGCACGGTACCCGTCTGGATGTAGGCGCCCTCGGTCGCGACGCGCTCGATCACCGTCCCGGCGAACGGCGTCGAGATGGTGATCTGACGCGCGGGTCGGGACGACGACGCGAGGCGCTCCAGGCGCTGTCCAGTGACCCCGAGCAGCTGGAGCCGCTGCCGCGCGGCCTCGAGCGCTGCGGTGGCCGAGCTGCGCGCCAGGGGCGATCCCGACGCGAGTCGCTGCACCTGGCGCCGCGCCGTCATCAGGTCCTGGTGCGCGGCGTAGACCTCGGGGCTGTAGATGGTCGCCACGACCTGCCCCCGCCGGACGCGCTCTCCGGTGGTCTGGACGTGCAGCCGATCGATGCGACCGCCCGTCCACGCCGTCACGTTGGAGAGGCGCGTCTCGTCGTACTCCACGCGCCCGAGCAGCCGGACATCGACGGCGGGGCTGGGGAGACGATGTACCGCTACCGTTTCGAGCCGCGCCAGCGCCCGAGCGCGTTCCGTCAGCTCCACGCGGCTTGGTGGCAGCTCGGCCACCTCCGCGGAATCGTGCCCGTCGTGCTCGCCGCCAGGGTGTTCGCCCTGCGTCTCGCCGGGCGTTGCGTCGCCACCGAAGAGCGCGGCGCCGAGCCATAGCGAGACGAGGACCAACAGGGGCATGGCGACCCAGGGCCCGCGCGACCGCCAACGCGCCTTGGTCTCGTCATCGAGTCGCAGACGTCCCAGCACGAGCGCGTGCACAGCAACATGCGGGCCGCGGCCGTCGGCCCCGTTCTCGGGCTCCCCCGCGCGCTCGACGTTCGGGTCGTGACCCACGCGGCCACGACGAGTGACTCATCTGGTTACCCTCCGCGCCGCCGCCCCGTACGGGCGCACAGACGTCGTCGAGATGACCCCTGGCACGCGAGTCGCATCCCGGCGCGAGGCGATGTCGAACGTCGGTCGTCTCCCGGCTCGCCGCGTGCTCACCGCGCCAGCGCTGGTCACGTGCCTCGTCTTCACCGTCGGAGGCTGCGCCGGGCGCTACGAGGAGTCGCTACATCGCGATCTCTCCGCCGCGCGAGACCGCCTCGCAGAGCCGGGGGAGACGCGCGCGCCCGCTCCGGACGGATCGCTCGAGAGCTACGTGGTCTACGCGATGGCTCAGAGCCCGGAGCTCCTCGCCGGCTACCAACGCTGGCGCGCGGCCTCCCTCCGCATCTCGACCGCGCGCCGCTTGCCAGAGCCGATGGTGATGTACGCGTTCTACGCGCTCCCCGTGCAGACCCGCGTGGGGCCGCAGCGGCACCGGGTCAGCGCGGAGCAGAGCTTCCCGTGGCCCACACGCCTGACAGCGGGGGCGGACGCCCAGTCTGCGCGCGCTCGAGCGGCGCAGCGCAGGTTCGAGGCGCAGGCGCTCGGGCTCGCGCGTCGGGTCTCGAACGCTTGGTGGACGCTCTGGTTCGCGCGTCAGGCGCAAGACGTCGAGCGCGAGCAGCTCGAGATCCTCGATGGCCTGTCCGAGTTGCTTCGGGCTCGCGTCGAGACGAGCCAGGCCGGGCTCGCGGACCTCGCGCAGGTGGACCTGACGCGCTCCCGGATCGACGACCGGATCGCCGAGCTCGTCGAGGCGGAGCGCTCGGCCGAGGCGGTGCTGCGGGGCGTCATCAGCTCGCCGGCGGGAATGGCGCTGCCGACTCCCGCCGAGGTCACCGGCATCGCGCTACCCGACGAGAGCACGGAGGCGCTGATGGAGGCGGTGCGCGCGCACCCATTCCTCCTCGCGTTCGAGCTGATGGCCGAGGCCCACGAGTCGCAGGCCGCCGCATTCGAGGCCGATCGTTTCCCTCGCTTCACGCTAGGCGTCGACTGGATCGAGACCGGGCCGGCGCAGATGGCGGGGGTCCAGGGCAGCGGGGACGACGCCGTCACCGTGCGAGTCGGTCTGTCGATCCCTCTCTGGCAGGAGTCCTACGACGACATGCAGCGCTCGGCCGAGGCCGAGGCCGAGGCGTCTCGTGCCGACCGCGACCACGCCGAGGACGTCGCGCTCGCGGAGCTGGAGCAGGCGCTCTCCGACGTACGAGACTCGCATCGACGCGTGCGCTTGTACCGGGACACGCTCCTCCCACAGGCCCAGACGACCTACGAGTCGGTGATGGGCGCGTACGCCGTCGGGCGCGCGACCGTCGCGTCCACGCTCCTGGCGCAGCGGGACTTGCTCGAGCTCGCGCTCGGGCTGATGCGCTCGCGCGCCGAGCACGGGCGCGGCTGGGCGAGGCTCGAGCGCGTCGTCGGCCGGCGGGTCGAGGCAAGCCCGGGAGTCGACAGTGAAGTCTCTGCATCCGACGTGGCGCGACAGTATGAGGCCCCCCCCGACGACGCGCCCGACGACAGGGACGGCGCGTCGGAATCACCGGATGAGTGAAGGCGAAGCCCGAGACGCCAGGGGCGGGCACCGAAGGGCACGGTGGCTCGCGCTGATCGGCGGCGCCGCCCTGCTCGGCCTGGCTGGGTTCGGGGTGGGTCGATGCACGGCGCCCGAGCCCTCGCCCCATTCCCACGAAGGGGCCGGCGGCGAGGAGACCGTCTGGACGTGCTCGATGCACCCTCAGATCCGTCAGCCGGAGCCGGGTCAGTGCCCGATCTGCGGGATGGACCTGATCCCGCTGGTGTCGGGCCAGGGCGCAGAGCTCGAGCCCAACCAGGTCACGATGTCCGATCGCGCCCGCGGGCTGGCCCGACTGCGCACGAGCGAGGTGCGCCGGCTGTCCGCGAGCGGCGCCACGCTCCGCATGCTCGGCCGCGTGGACTACGACGAGACCACGCTGCAGACGGTGACGGCGTGGATCGGCGGCCGGATCGATCGCCTGAACGTCCGCGTGACCGGTGAGCGCGTACGGCGTGGGCAGGTCCTGGCCAGCCTCTACAGCCCCGAGGTCTACGCGGCGCACCAGGACCTCATGACGGCGAAGGCACAGCTCTCACGCCTGCGCGCCGGGTCGGAGATCGCGCGCTCGTCGGCAGAGGCGGCGCTCGCGTCCGCACGCGAGCGGCTGCGCCTCCTCGGGGTGCCCGAGGCGGAGATCCAGCGAATGGAGGACCACGTCCGCCCAACGCGGAACGTCGCCATCCGCAGCCCATTCGCAGGGACGATCCTCGAGCGGCTCGCCAGCGAGGGTGCCTACGTCCAGACGGGGACGCCGCTCTACCGAGTCGCCGACCTCACGCGGCTCTGGGTCCAGCTCGACGCCTACGAGAGCGACCTCCCCAACCTCGCGGTCGGCCAGGTCGTGGAGCTCGACGTCGAAGCGCTCCCCGGCCAGACCTTCGAGGGGCGCGTCGCCTTCATCGACCCCGTGGTCGATCCGCGACGTCGCACGGCGCGCGTGCGAGTGGAGGTCTCCAACCCCGAGCGCCAGCTCCGGCCCGGGATGTTCGTGGAGGCCGTCATCCGGGGTGGAGAGGCCACCGACGCAGCCCAGCCGCTCGTCATCCCGGCCAGCGCCGCGCTCTTCACCGGCAGGCGGTCGGTCGTGTACGTCCAAGTGCGCGGCGCGGCGCAGCCGACGTATGAGGCTCGAGTCGTCCGGCTCGCCCCGCAGGTCGGCGACCTCTTCCCGGTGGTCGCGGGCCTCTCGGAGGGTGAGCGCGTGGTCAGCCACGGCGCGTTCGCGCTCGACGCGGATCTGCAGATCCGCGGCGGCGAGAGCATGATGATGGGCGGCGACGACACGACGTCGGGACCGTATGACCTCGCGCTCGAGGTCCCCGACACGTGGGACCGGGCGCTGCGTCCGGTGGTGGACGCCTACCTGAGGATGCAGGAGCGCCTCGCCGAGGACGACCTCGCAACGGCACGGGAGCACGCCCGCGCGCTCGTCACGGCGGCCGACGCAGTCGATCTGTCGGAGCCGCGAGAGGCGGTCGACGCGTGGCAGCCGATCGCGTCACACCTGCGGATGCACGGATCACGCGCAGCGGACGCCGGCTCGATCGAGGACGCGCGGGGGCAATTCGAGCACCTCGGAAGTCAGATCGCGATCCTGCTCCGGACGTTCGGCAACCCGACTGACGCGCCGCTGCGCCTCGCCCACTGCCCCATGGCCTTCGACAACCGCGGCGCCGAGTGGGTGCAGGCCGGGGAGCAGATCGACAACGCGTACTTTGGTGCTGCGATGCGCACCTGCGGGAGCATCCGCGCCACGGTGGAGCCCTCCGCCTTCCTCCCCGCGCGGAGCGAGGACTGATGGAGCCCGAGGACGAGCGACCCTCGCTCTGGGAGAAGGCGCTCGGCTTCTTCGTCGACGCCAAGTTCGTCGTCTTCCTCCTCGTCGGCATCCTGATCGTGGCCGGCCTCCGCGCGGCCCCCTTTCCGCAGCTCGACGTCGGGTGGCTCGAGCGCGATCCCGTCCCGGTCGACGCGATCCCGGACGTCGGCGAGAACCAGCAGATCGTCTTCACGCAGTGGCCGGGGCGCTCGCCGCGCGACATGGAGGACCAGGTCACCTACCCGCTGACGACGGCGCTCCTCGGGATCCCCGGCGTACGCACCGTGCGGAGCTCGTCGGCGTTCGGTTTCTCGACCATCTACGTAATCTTCGAGGACGATGTCGAATTCTACTGGTCGCGCTCGCGCGTCCTCGAGAAGCTCGCGTCGCTGCCGCCCGGGACGGTCCCAGACGGGGTCACCCCAACCCTCGGCCCCGACGCGACGGCGCTCGGCCAGGTCTTCTGGTACACCCTCGAGGCCCACGACGAGGACGGCAACGTCGTCGGGGGCTGGGACCCGCACGAGCTGCGCTCGATCCAGGACTGGATCGT
>Ga0070728_10006737_pt1 | contig 10768 bp, 8 predicted proteins | sample tdDd471_FD_66723 | JGI IMG/M metagenome (GOLD analysis project Ga0070728, IMG submission 66723) | Marine sediment microbial communities from the Atlantic coast under amendment with organic carbon and nitrate - tdDd47.1 | ecosystem: Environmental > Aquatic > Marine > Coastal > Sediment | place...
GTCTCGCCCTCCATGGCCACCTTTATTGAGCGTGCCGTGAAAGAGTCGGAAGATGCCTCACTGGTGATTTTTGAGATGGACACCTTCGGCGGCCGGGTCGATTCCGCACTGAAAATTGTGGATGCCATCACGGCCCTTGAGGTCCCCAGCGTGGCCTGGGTGAAAACCAAGGCGATCAGCGCGGGAGCCCTCATCGCCCTTTCCGCCGACGGCCTCTACATGGCACCGGGCACCACCATCGGAGACTGCGCACCCATTGCCGTAGGGCAGGAGGGGCCTAAAATGCTCGGCGAAAAATTTCAGTCTCCGCTCCGGGCCAAGTTTCGTGCTCTGGCCCGAAAGAACGGGTACAGCGAGGCCCTTGCAGAGTCCATGGTGACAGCTGACCTTGAGATTGTCGCCTTTGAGGTGGATGGGAAAACCACCTACATGGAGAAACAGGCATACGAGGATCTCAAAGAGAAACCCGAGCACTCGAGAACCGTGGTTCGCGATGGCGAGCTCCTCACCATGGATGATGTGGAGGCAAACGGGTTCGGTTTTTCAAAGGCCACCCTGAAGACCATCGCCGAGGTGGCTGCGGCCGAAGGCAAGGGGGGTGTCGCACAGCAGCGCATAACCCCCTCCTGGTCTGAAGACATCTCCGGTTGGATTCTTTCCATTGCTCCGCTTCTGATGATCGTCGGTCTGGGAGCCCTGTACACCGAACTCAAGGCTCCGGGTTTTGGTGTTTTTGGCCTTGTGGGTATTGCCGCCCTGGGGTTGGCCCTGTTTGGCCACCACATTGCGGGTCTTGCCACCTATGCCGAGATTCTGCTCATTGTCATCGGCCTGCTTCTGCTTGTTGTGGAAATTTTTGTCATTCCCGGGTTCGGGGTGGCGGGCATCAGCGGATTTATTCTGGTGATGATTGGGCTCCTCCTCTCCCTTCAGGACTTTGTGCTGCCCGATCCGACCCTGCCCTGGCAGGGAAAGGCCTTTCGGGTGAATCTTCTGACGGTGGTGGCCTCCTTCGGCGCCTCGCTTTTGATGGCCGTGGCCCTTGTGCGTTACCTTGTACCAGCCATGGCCGGCCGGGTGAGCGGGCCTTATCTGGATGCGGACCTCAAAGAGTCCAAAGCGGATTCCAAAGAGACCGCTCGCATCGCCAAAGGGGAGGTCGGGGTCGCCATCAGCACCTTAAGGCCTGCCGGTAAAGCTGAATTTCACGGAGAGCCCTTTGATGTGGTGACCCGGGGAGACTTTATCAGTCGCGACGATTCCGTCATTGTTACAGCCATTGAAGGAAACCATATCATCGTGGCCCGGAAAGAGCCGGACCATGAATAAATCGATGACCAACGTTGTCGCATAAAGGAACAGTGCCAAGGCCATGAAAATTGCTTTAACCGTTATTGTCCTGCAGATTCTGGGTGTCGCCGCCATTATCGCAGAGTTCATCATCCCTTCTTTCGGCGTCATCTCCGTTATTGCCGGGACGCTACTGGTGCTCTCCATTTATATGGTCTTCACCGGGGTATCGACTCAGATGGGGTATGCCCTGGTGATAGCGGATATTTTTCTCATTCCCGCAGCCATCTTCTTCGGGGCAAAGGTGTTGGAACACTCCCCCGTGACCTTGAAGAAACAGCTGAAAAGCGACGAGGGGGCCACCTCCCAGAAAAAAGGGCTGGATCACTTCCTGGGCCTTGAAGGTCGCGCCATCACCGACCTTCGCCCGTCAGGCGTGGCCCTTATTGAAGACGAACGCATCGACGTGGTCACCCGGGGGGAATACATCGAAAAAGAGAGCTCCATTGCCGTGCTCTCCGTTACCGCCAACAGCGTGATTGTGAAGAAGGCAGAGTCGTAGGAGAAGCCTCCGGCGGCGAGGTGAGCCACCTCGAAAGCGGGTTTGCGAATGTTCTCGACCCTCGCTGCTCGGGTCGGTCACATTCGCTGACGGGCTGTGCCCGTGGACAATGATTTCGCTGGCACAACACATATCGTCATCCCTGACAGTTCGGGGGGACTGAAAGGCGCTGACTCCATTTATACCCATTGCCTCGGCCTTACGAGCGTGGGCTTAAGGGGAGAGAAACCCTAAGGCAAGACGCATCACCTTGCCGCTATAGTTATGCGGGCCAAGGTAAGCCCATGGTTCGGTATTTTGGAAATCAAAGCCTGAGCATGTGTGTCACAAGGGGAGTGGCCTCACCCTTGGCGCGAATGCGGACGCGAGTTGTCCTGCAAAACGATACCCGTTTCGCATTCGCCATAGGGTTTCAAGGTGCCCCCACCTTGCCGCCGGAGGCAAAAGGCTTTTTTAGAATAAACCCGGTCTTTCGAATGTGGAAGGCCACGTAGATAACGCGTAACGCAGGAGAACCTATGAACCCGAATATGATTTTAACGTTTGTCGTCCTGGCCATCGTGCTGGTGATTCTTTTTGTCATCGGCTCAGCCATCAAGCTCTGGATCCAGGCCCTGGTTTCCGGTGCCCATGTGGGCATGCTGAACATTGTCTTTATGCGCTTCAGGAAGGTGCCCCCGACCTTGATCATTGAATCCAAGATCATGGCGGTGAAGGCGGGGATTGATATCGATACGGACCTTCTGGAATCCCACTACCTTGCCGGTGGTAACCTGTCCCGCGTGGTCCAGTCCCTCATTGCGGCAGACAAGGCCAACATCGACCTGGAGTTCAACCGGGCGGCTGCCATTGACCTGGCCGGTCGTGATGTGCTGGAAGCGGTGCAGATGAGCGTAAACCCCAAGGTGATTGAAACGCCGAAGATCGCGGCCATGGCCAAGGATGGCATTCAGCTGAAAGCCTTGGCGCTGGTTACCGTTCGGGCGAACCTTGATCGTCTGGTGGGCGGTGCCGGTGCTGATACGATTCTCGCCCGAGTCGGTGAGGGCATCGTCTCCACCATCGGTTCCTCCGAGAACCACAAGCAGGTGCTGGAAAACCCCGACACCATCTCCAAGACCGTCCTTGCCAAGGGCCTCGACTCGGGAACCGCTTACGAGATTCTCTCCATCGATATTGCCGACGTAGATGTGGGCAAGAACATCGGTGCTGACCTGGAGACCGATCGCGCCGAGGCGGACAAGAAAATCGCCCAGGCCAAGGCCGAGGAGAGGCGTGCCATGGCCTATGCCGTGGAGCAGGAGATGACGGCTCGCGTTCAGGAGATGCAGGCCAAGGTGGTAGAGGCCGAAGCCCAGGTGCCCCTGGCCATGGCCGAAGCGTTCCGAAGCGGGAATCTCGGTATTATGGATTACTACAAAATGAAGAACATCATGGCCGATACCGATATGCGCAGCTCCATCGCCGGCGATGAGAAAGGACCGGACGATAAGGAGACCACCTGATGGGTGGGCTGAAGTTTCTGATCACGCTCTTCGTGATCTACCTGATCTTCCGCTCTATCATGAGGAAGGTCCTCTCTGCCGTGAATTCGGAAGGTGGCGGTGCCCTGAAAGGCAAGCTGGGTGACGTCATTGAGCAGATGAAGCAGGAGATGGAGAAGGCCAAACTCGAAGCGGAGCGGGAAGCTGCGGGTATGGACGAAGACATGGCCATGGATGATGATCCCTGGGCAGAGTTGAGAGAGGAGAGTGACGCCTCTTTCGACGAGAGTAATTCCTGGGATGAGGAGCTTCTGGAAGAGGAGGTAACTCATACCGTGAGGACCCACGAGCGGTGGGATGCTGCGGATGAGAGACCATCCCTTCATGAGCGTTGGAATGCCGAGGATGAGGCCCCCTCTCTTTGGGACAGCACCGAAGATGAGAGAGCCCCTGAGGTTTCGACTGCTGTTGAGGTGGCGCCGGAAAGGTGCCGTCCTCAAGGCCAGCGACACAAAAGGCGCATGCGTTTGAAAGAAGCTGTCATCTGGAAGGAGGTTCTTGACCGGCCCATCGGGTTGAGGTCGTAGGCCTTGTGAACGTGATATACAAACCCCTTCGGGGCAAGCAATAGCATCCGTTTTCACAGGTTTTCCGGGCACCGGAAAACCTGTGGGAAACGGCCACCCCATCCCTTTTTTGCCGCAATTCAATCCCCTTGTTTCCCATTGCAAAACAGTGTACCCATCAGTATAGTAACCAACCGATATGACGGTGTTGTATGCATTGGTATCTGTCCTGTGTATCTGCTGTTAACGGAGTGCAAGCTCCAGTGTCTCAGGCTGGAATCTGGCGCAGGGGATGTCCCCTTGAGGGAATTATCGGGTTTTTCGGTGGTACGATAGATCACCATTTTTATAGAAGGATATGTAGTTGAAGCGGATTATTGATTTTCTGGCGTATAAAATTATCCGAGGTTTGTTTTTAATACTGGGCTTGATCCCGGAGAAGCTGGCCGAATACCTGGCCAGCGGCATCGGTGAGATCTGGTATCAGGTGGATAAGCGCCATCGCGATGCCGCCCTGGAAAACATGACCATCGCCTTTGGCAGCAGGATGTCTCAGAAAGAGATCCGTAACCTCAGCCGGAAGGCGTTTCATCATATCGCCCTCGTCCCCTTTGAGATGGGGCGCAGCCTCCGCTGGAACTGGCAGGGGGTGTGGGATCGGTTTCGACTGTACGGGGTGCATCATCTTGCCGACGCCCACAAAAAGGGCAAGGGGGTCCTGGTTCTCACCTGCCACATGGGCAACTGGGAGTTTCTCCCCACCTCCATGGCCGCCACGGGCTATCAGATAGCCGCTGTGTACCGTCCCCTGGACTTTAAGCCCATGGATCGGTTTATCCTGGAGATGCGGGAGCGTTTCGGCTGCCGCATGTACCCCACCAAAAATGCCGTGAAGGGCATCTTTGATGAACTGGGCAAGGGCAACTGCGTGGGCCTCTTGAGTGATCAGAATGCTCCCAAGCGCCACCAGGGCGTTTTTGTGGAGATGTTCGGGAAAAAAGCGAGCGCTCACAACGGCATTGCCCAGCTGGCCTTGATGACAGGGGCACCGGTTGTTCCCTACTTTGTGGCCCGGGACGGCAAGTTCGTGCGAGGGGAGTTCGGCCCGGAGATTCCCCTGGTGAACACCGGCGACCTCGAAGCCGATATCTTCACCAATACCCAGAACTACAGTTACGCCTTTGAAAAGATGATTTGCAAATACCCTGAGCAGTGGTTCTGGGTCCATCGCCGATGGAAAACCCGCCCTCTGGATGAGGTTGAGGATTAAAGACCCTCCTCAGTCAAATAATGCAGAAGCCCTGATTGATCCCTTGTGGTCTCTCAGGGCTTTTTTGTTTTGAAGGATGTTCTGGGTGTGCCGATAAGAGGGGTGGGTATGTATGATATTGACTGGCGTGGTGATTTCACAACTCGCCATGAATTGAGATGAAAGGAGTACAGAAATGGCTTTGATGACTTGGGATGACAGTTTCAGCGTCGGTGTAAAGCGCATCGACGACCAGCATAAAAAGCTTGTGGGCATGATCAATGACCTCAACGAGGCCATGCGGCAGGGCAAGGGCAAAGACGTGATCGGCAAGATCATCACCGGACTGGTGGAGTACACGGTAACCCACTTTTCCCTCGAGGAAAGACTGTTTACACAGGTTGGGTATGCGGATGCACCCGCCCACAAGAAGACCCATGAAGCCTTTGTGGCAAAGGTCACCAAATTCAAAAAGGACTTTGAGAGTGGTCGTATCGCAATGTCTGTTGAGGTGATGAATTTTCTCAGCGACTGGCTGAAGACCCACATCAAAGGGACCGACAAACAGTACAGCTCCCTCTTTATCGAAAAAGGCATCAAATAGCCATTTGGACTGTGCCGAGATTTCAAAGGCCTTCGAATTGATCGAAGGCCTTTTTTTCTTTTATTTGAATTTGTACTGCACGCTGGTGCCGATGATCCAGAGGTCCTTATCGTAGGTAATGCCGTGGCTGTCGGTCTCCTCTTCGTAAAAGAGCTTGGTGGCCCCGACGTTGAATGTGAGGCCCTGTTTCGGTTCAACCATGAAGCCTGCGGAGAGGCCGTGATAGACGTTTTTGGAGAGGGCCGTTGAGTAGTCTTCTGTGTCCACACCGGCGTTGGAGTAGGAGTAGCCGGCACTTATTTTAAAGGAGGGGTTGATGGCGTATTCACCGGCGAAGGCAAGCTCCACGCCGTTGTCGAGTCCCTCTTCCCCGCCTTCCCAGTTGATGTCATCATGCCAGGCATAACTGACATCCGTGGCCAGGGTGAGGGCCTCGGTGGCTTTCCAGGATGCTCCCAGGGCGGTCATGGCAGGGAAGTCCTTGCGGGATGTGGCGCCTTTTTCCCCGAGGGCGGGGGAAAGGGCAGGGGCTGCCGCCCCGTCAATTTTGTCCACCTCCCACTCCACTTTGGTTCGGAACTCATGACGAAATCCGATGTTGACGGAGGGGCTGGGGGTGTAGTTGAGGCCGACGATGGGGGCGAAGCCGGTTCCTGATTTTTTGTAGTCGAGAAGGTCGCCACCGTCTATTTCATACGTGTTGACCCCGTAGACCATGCGCCCGGTGAGCGAGATGGAAAGGGTGTCGTTCACGGCAAAGGCACCACCGGCGTATGCACCCATCCACACAGACATCACCTCTTCGGGCAAGGCGGTCCCGGTGAGAAGTTCCCCCGTGGTCTTTCCCAGGGCCTTGGCGGATGAGGCGATAATCCCGTTGTCGTACTCCAATGAGCCGCCTCCACCGATGACGCCGAAGCCGGTGAACCCACTCCACCTCTTTCCATTTTTTAACACAAAAAAATCTGGCACCACCGTGGTGAGGGTGGTGGTTTTGTGCGTCACCCCGTCTTTCGTATGGCTGTACTCTTTGGGAAGGATCTGGTTGCCTGCCATGATCCATGTGCCTTCGCCCAACCGAATGGTGCCAGCCGGGTTGTAAAGAATCGTGTCCACAGAATCTGTGGCAGCCACGCGGGCAGGCATACGTGTCCACTCCGCACTTAAGTTGGTGTTGTTTTCAATGAGGGTCGCCCCGGCCGAGGTGGCCAGGGCAATGCTTGACAGAATTGTCAAAACCGCGCTGATACGTCTCTTCATCTCTCTCTCCTAAAGCTTAATCAAAAAAGTATGCCTCCGGCGGCGAGGTGGGGGCACCTCGAAACCCTATGGCGAATGCGACTCGGGTGTCGTTATTCATGCTTTTACGCGTCCGCATTCGCGCATTGTTTGATGGGTCGCACTATGCACAACAAGCGCATGGGCTGTCGATATTTCAGGCTCAATCCAAGAGTGCTGGTCGCAGACTGCGCCGTCTTATTGCTGGAGAACAACGACACCCCAGCCCCAACAGGCTCAGTCTTGTTACCCACGGGCGTAGCCCGTCAGCGAATGCGATCGACCTGAGGAACGAAGGTCAGGAGCATTCGCAATCCGCTTTCGAGGTGGCACACCTCGCCGCCGGAGGCCGGTTTCGTTATTTTTTGTTGGAATGCCGCCAGATTTTCATCTTTTCCGCTTCCTGGATGAGCTCTTCCCGGAAGTCGGGGTGGGCGATGCTGATCATCATCTCGGCCCGTTTCCAGGTGGACTTGGCTCGCACCTGCACCGCGCCGTATTCGGTGACGATGTAGTCCGACATATGGCGGGGGATGGTGGTGATGGAGCCCGGCTCGAATGTCGGCAGGATCCGTGACTTCAGGTTGCCTTTGGAGTCGGTGAAGGTGGAGGTGAGGCAGATGAAGCTTTTGCCCCCCTTGGACCATTGGGAGCCGGCAACGAAGTCCCACATGCCGCCGTTGCCGGAGACCTGGTTGAACCCTAAACTCTCGGCATTCACCTGGGTGTAGAGATCCACCTGAAGGGCATTGTTGATGGAGATGAAGTCATCGAGCTGGGCGATGACCCGGGGATCGTTGGAGTAGTTCACCGGGTACGAGGCCACGGCGGGGTTGTTGTCCATGAAGTCGTAAAGACGCTGTGAGCCCATGGCAAAGGTGTAGGCGACCCGGTATTTATCAAAGGCCTTCATGGAGCCGTTCATGCGACCGGATTCGATCATGTCCACATAGGCGTCGGAGAGCATTTCGGTGTGGCCGCCGAGGTTCTTCAGGTCTGACTCGGCAATGATTTTTCCCACGGCGTTGGGCATGCCGCCGATGCCGAGTTGGATGCAGGAGCCGTCTTTGATGAAGCTCACGATGTTTTCGGCGATGGCGCGTTCCTGCTCGTTGGGCTCGGGACTGGGCAGGTCGGCCATGGCGATCTCTTTGGGGGCCTCCACCACGTGGGTAACGGCGGAGATGTGGACGGCCTCTTCGGCACCGCCTAAGCAGACGGGGAGGTTGGGGTTCACCTCGAGGATGACGCAATCCGCGTCCTCCATGGCTGCCATTGTGGCAGAGTTGTGGGGGCCAAGGTTGAAGTAGCCGTGTTTGTCCATGGGGCAGACGGTGCAGATCACCACGTTGCGGTGGGGGGCGATGTTGTCCCGGAACCAGGAGGGGGCCTGGTGGTACATGATGGGGTAGTAGAAACCCACGTTGAAATCTCGCTGGAGGACCCGTGATATCTTGCTGAACTGGAGGTCGTGGTAAACGAAGCTTTCAGGGTGCTTCACCACCTCAGGGACCGGGGGCAGGGTGACGGCCACATGGACCTCCACGTCCCGGAGCTCTTCGTGGCGTGCGGCAAGGGCGATGTCGCAGACCACGGGCTTGCCGTTAAAAAATCCGTAATCCACCACATCTCCCGATTTTACAACCTTTACGGCTTTGTCGGCCGAGACGCATTTTTGCCTGTACTCTTCGCTGAATTTTCCCATCTCTCTTCTCTCCTTTTTTAAAACATCGAATAATCGGTCCGTCTGTTTTTTAAGTGAAAGGAGTGTTGTTGAGCAAAACAGGTGCCAAAGATAGAATGATAGGTACATGGCTCTGGAATACCTGGAAATCAGGTGGTTGGTCGGGGCGGGTGTGGAAAATCTTCAACGTGGCATGGGTGCCACGTTGCTTGGCGGGTGCAGTCGTATGGTATTGGAAAAGATAGCTATAGAACTGGCGTGGCATCAACGCCACGTTGCGAGACTAATCGATTCCATAGCTCTTCAGTTTTCGGAAAAGGGTCTTCCGGTGAATACCTAAAATCTCCGCCGTTTTTGCTTTCTGCCAGCGGGTGGTCTCCAGGGTGCGAAGGATGTGGGCTTTTTCAGCCTCTTCCAGAACCAAGTTCAAGGGGATGGGGGGGCCGTCTTCCCTGCGAGGTGTTTTAAGGGGCCGGGTCTCTTCCGGTTGCGGCAGGTCCAGTCGGTTCATGGTGACGTACCGGTGCACAACGTTCTGAAGTTCCCGGATATTGCCTGGCCATGCGTGGGCCTGGAGTCGGTTCGTCACATGGGAGGGAACGACGGGCAGGGTGTCCCCCATGCCCAGCTTTTCAAGGAAATGGTGAATGAGGAAGGGGAGGTCTTCGAGACGATCGCGCAAGGGGGGCAGGGTGACGGGGATGATGCTGATGCGGTAGAAGAAATCTTCACGCATCAGGCCGCCTTTGACGAGATCCTCCGGGTTCTTGTTGGTGGCCGCGATGATGCGGATGTCCGGGTAAACGGTCTCCCTGCCACCGACGGGGAGGAAGCCGCCTCCTTCAATGGCGCGCAGCAGCTTGGCCTGCATGTTGAGATCGATCTCACCCAGTTCGTCCATGAACAGGGTGCCGCCGTCGGCCAGTTCGAGGAGCCCCTTTTTGTCCTGGGTGGCTCCGGAAAAAGCCCCCTTCTTGTACCCGAAGAACTCACTCTCCATGAGTTTTTCCGGAATGGCCGCGCAGTTCACCGGCACAAAGTTGCCTTTGGCCCGATCGCTCAGATCATGGATGGCCTTGGACACAAGCTCTTTTCCCGTGCCGGACTCTCCGTAAACGATGACATGGGCTGAGGTCTTGGAAGCCTTGGCGATGTTGTCGAACACCTCCTGCATGGGTTTGCTGTGGCCGATGATGGTGCTCATGGCGTGGGATTGCTTTACACGGGTCTCCAGGAGGTGCAGCCGATCCTTGAGGATGCGTTCCCGGTTTTTCCGTTCCGTAATGTTTCGGAGTATGCCCAACACCTCATCCCCGGTAAGGGGAATGAGCCGGACCTCATACCATTCGACACCCCTGACCTCGGCCCACTTGAATTCAAAGGGCTGCACCGTGTGGTTTGCAAGGGCGCCGCGGATTGCCGCCATGGCCTCTTCGTACTTTTCTGCGGGTAGAAACTCCGACAGGTGGCGTCCCGCGTAGGGGATCTTTCCGGTGGCAGGGGAGCCTTCCGGCCCTTTGTAACCGGAGATCTTTCCACTTTCCAGGATACGGATGATGGTGTCGGGAATGGCGTTGATGATTCCCCGGTTGACCTTTTCACTCTCAAGGAGGGCATCCTGGGCCAGCACCCGTTCCGTGATGTTGTTAAAAAAGGTCAGGCTGGCCGGCAGTCCCTCCCAGACAATCTCAATGGCATGGATCTCAAACCAGACGATATCCCCGTTTTTGGTAATCAGGCGAAAAGGATAAACCCGGGGGACAGGCTCATGGTTCATTCGCTTGATGTACCGGGCGTCCACCAGGGCCACGTCGTCCGGGTGCACAAAGTCACCGTAGGCATGGTTTACAAGTTCGTGGGCCTCATACCGGAGAACCTCCACCGCGTTGGAGTTTACGTTTCGGATGATGCCGTTCTGAAGCACAATAATGGCGTCACTCGAGTTCTCGAAAAGGGGTAGGTTGTCTGTCTCAAAGCCCATGATGCACCTGCTGAAAAATAGTGAGGATACGCGTAACTGTTCGGTTCAATGGTGCCTCCGGCGGCCCTGC
>Ga0070728_10006740_pt1 | contig 10765 bp, 12 predicted proteins | sample tdDd471_FD_66723 | JGI IMG/M metagenome (GOLD analysis project Ga0070728, IMG submission 66723) | Marine sediment microbial communities from the Atlantic coast under amendment with organic carbon and nitrate - tdDd47.1 | ecosystem: Environmental > Aquatic > Marine > Coastal > Sediment | place...
ATGACGATGCGTTCGATGAAAGCAGCGAGTCCGCCGAGGCGAGGGAGCGTGTCGCGGCCATGCAGGCCGACACGGTCGGCGTCCAGATTCCGCGGGCCCTCGATCGTCTGTTGCGCGCTCGCGTGCGTCTCGACGAGGCCGACTCGGTCGACGAGCTGGTGACGCGGATCCTCGCGGCGGATACCGTCTCACGGATGCTCGAGGCGTTGTGCCGCGAGGGGTTGGCGCAGATCGAGCGGGGAGAGACGCACTCCGCCGACGAGGTGCGGGCGCGGATTCTGGGCGCGGGCACCGAGCGGCGGCCCGAGCGGTGTGCACCGGACCTGCCGTCGCTGCGTGCTCGACGGGACAACCTGCTGTCGATCGGAGCTCGGTTCGGCGCGTCGAACGTTCAGATCTGCGGTGCCGTAGCACGCGGGGAGCCTGTTGGAACCACCGCGATCGAGATGGTCGTCGACCTCGAGTCTGGCCGCTCGTTCTTCGACCTCGTCGCGTTGCAGGACGCGTGGTCCGGCGCGATGCGGTGGCCCGTGCACGTGCGCACCCGACGTGGTCTCGAGGAACGTGCTCAGACTCGTCTCGCGTCTGACCCGGTGCTTCTGTGATCGGACCCGGGCGAGGAGCACGAACCGTCGCGGACGTCCACCGTTCCGGTCGTGCAACCGCGCGCGTGTCGGGCGGCCCAGGGGGACCGACCACCCCCACGAACCGCCGCACTCGGTCCAGCGCGCTCGAAGCGCACGAATTGTTCCGCGGTCGGTCCGTGGGGGGACCGGTCCAGCGCCTTCCTATCACGCCATCGGAGCAGACACGTAGCCGTGTGCGCGACCGTGGCCGCATCGCAGCGGACCGGGGCACCCGCACCACCCGACCCAACAGAAGCAGAGCGCGAAGCGGTCTGCGCGGGGTCCGGGGTGAGAACCCCGGCGGGTTCGGGCAGAGCCCGAGAATGACCACGGGTTCGGGCAGAGCCCGAGAATGACCACGGATTCGAGCAGCGACCGACAACGACGGCCAGGAAAGGGCAGGGTCGAGCGGCATCCGGTTGCGTCACTCCGCGTTCCGTGGCGGTGGGGCGCCCTCCCGGGGCCGCGACGGGGCGGCGCGGTGTGGCCACGGCTCGAACTCCTCGCCCGTCATCAGCATGCGGTGCATCACGACGCCGAGCTTGCGGGCGACGGCGACGAGCGTGCGCTTGCGGGTCAGGCGGTCGGCGCCATCGAGACGGCGGCGGGCCCACGCGTGCAGGTGGCCGTCGGGGGCCGACGTGGTGGTGTGGGTGAGGGCGGCGCCGACGAGGAGTCCGCGCAACAGCTTGTCCCCGGCGCGGGTGACACCGAGCTGTGGGTCGCGTGCGCCGGACTGGCGGCGGCGGGGGGCGAAGCCGAGGTAGCTGCCGACGTGGCGTGACGAGGTGAAGCGGTGCGGGTCGCCGATGACGGCGATGAAGGTGAGGGTCGTGATGGGGCCGACGCCGTGAATGGCCAGCAGGCGACGCGCAGGGTCGGGGTAGTGTGCGGTGAGGTAGGAGTGGATGGCGCGGTCGTACTCGAAGATCGCCTCGTTCGTCGCGGCGGCGGTGCGCATCAGGGGGCGTGTGGCGTCGTGCAGCTCGGCGGGGATGTGCGGGGCGAGGGTGTGAAAGCGGTCGCCTTCTGCGGGGGGCAGGCGCGCTCCGACGGACTTCACCATCGCCCGGACCCGGTTCGCGATGCGGGCGCGGTTGCGGACGAGCAGGTGGCGCGAGCGCACGAGGTGCAGGGCGTCGGAGTCTCGGGCGGTGTAGCCGCGATGGGTGACGAGGCGGTTCGGGTCGGTGTGCCCGATGCGCGCGAGGGTTTCGGCATCGACGAAGTCCGACTTGCGCGGGTTGGTGTAGATCTCCCGCAGGCTGCGGGGGTTGCAGACGAGGACCTCGTGGCCGAGCGCTTCGAGGGTGCGGGCGATCCAGCGGGCGGGCGTGCCGACCTCGAGGACGATACGCATCGGAGCGCGGTGGGTGAACGCGGAGCGCACGGCATCGGGGGTGGTGTCGACGATGTCGGATTCGCGGACGGTGATCGCCTCGTGGCCGCCGATGCCGCCGACGATGACGAGGTGGATGTGGCGGTCGCCGAGGTCGAGGCCGGCGGTGAGGGGGAGTCGTTGTTCGGGCATGGGTTCGTCGCGTTCGGGGGACGTGTCGACGACACGAACCGCTGACCGGACGATGGGCCGACCGGCGAGGACAGGGCCGTGCCGGTGCACTCGCTGCGAACGAAGCGCGCGAAGGGTCTGGCGACGGGACGCCGCCGAGGCCGGGGGCTGCGATCTCGCCGGGGAGACCGGTCAGCGCTCGTGCCGCACGACCTCGAACCCCTCGTCGTCCGTCGGCGGCCGAAAGTACGCCGTGACGAGGTCGAACATCTGCGGGGTGTCCGTCGCGCTGCGCTCGGGTTGTTCGACGGCTCGGCGGGCCAGTCGCGCCTTGCAGGCTTCATCGGTCGCGACGAGGTAGTGGAGCTCGTGGGACGCTGCGCTTTCGTCGATCAGGCCGCGCAGCCACTGGCGCTGGCGCACCGTGTTGGCCGGGAAGTCCATGACGACGGAGACGCCGCGCCGGAGCAGGTCGACGATGTGGGGGCGCATCGCGTCCTTGAGTCGGCTGGACCGCAGCCGGTAGTCATCGAGGTCGTGGACCTCGTCGGGGTAGAGCGCGGCGAGGAGTGCGTCCTCACCGAAGAGCATGGCGTCTCGCTCGTCGGCGAGTCGAGCGGCGAGCGTCGACTTGCCCGCGGCCATCTTGCCGCACAACAGGATGAGGGTGCCGGGTGCGTGCATCGTGGCTTCTCCGTCATTGCCGAGGCGCGTTGGGGATGTGCCGTACCATCGCTCGGGCGCGTGCGCTTCGATGAAGGCCGCTCGGCTGCGACGTTGGTGCGCCGAGGGCGTCATGCTGAACATGCGCCTGGACGTCCGGTTCATGTGGAACGTGGCGCGCAGCGTTGCGCCGTCTCCTCTACCCGGGCATTCGGCGCTACCAGTCGATGGAATTCACGTGGTCTTCGAATGTCGGTGTGCAGGGAAGCAGTGCCTCAAACGCGCCCAGTCCGTCAGATGGGATGCAATGGGACACGGCTGCGAAGACCTGGTCCATGCAGTCGAGGCACATGTCCAGGTCGTTGTGCAGTCGATCTCCGCAAGCCATCGGAGAGATCCAATCCTCTGGCGCCAACGATGTCTCGATGCATCGGAGAGCGTCCTGAATGGCAGGCTCAATGTCCCACGTTCTCTGCGCGAGACACTCCCAGTTGAGGACCGGCACTCCTGCATCTCGGACCAACTGGTCGCACAGCAGCGCCTCGTTCGCGTCGTACTCACCGAATGAGCAGGTGCACAGGTTCAGCGACATGAGGCGGCCACCGTCCGTCCATTGAACGGCCTCGTCGCCGGACATCTGCTGCGACGGTGAGGCAGCGACTCCGAACTCGGCATCGGAATCGTGAGGTGCAGCCTCGGAGTCGACCGGGTCTCTCGTTGCGTTGCCGCATCCTACGACCAGAGCAATGCACATCAGCCACTGGATTCGAGTCTTCAACGTGGTCGCTCCCCAGGTGAGACGTCGGGCCGCCACTGACCTGTTCTCCGCGTCGCGGACCATGGGATTCATGCAAGTGTCGGCGTTGAGGTCGAGCGTGCGGGCCGGAACGAGGTGGCGTCAACCGCTCGGGCACTGCGCGTCCGACAAGCAGGGCGTCCGAACGAGACGAGGACCTCGTGGCGATTTACGACCTGTCCGAATCGATTCTACCCCGGCGCCGGCTCCGGCGCACCCCGGGTGACTTCGGTTCGTTCGCTGGCATTCAGCCAGCTCGTCCCCCTGTGGTCACGGGTGCGCCTTCGCCTCCTGCCCTCGGCACGACTCCTTCGGCGAACGCTGGCCCCGGAGCATCGGCGGGTCTCTCGCTTCACTTCGTTCGCTCGGAACATCGCGTAGGTGCCACCGGCACATGCGTTCGGCCACGACCGGCGCGCATGCCGGTTTGAGATGTGCCACAGCGTGTGGGACGATGGCACGGCTGTATCCCTGCTCTGCGATGGAGGGGCTCCATGCGAGTCATCCGTAGACCGTCATCGAAACTCCGAGTGGGCAATCTCGGATTCGTCGTTCTGCTCTTCGCAACGGCGGGGTCCTGTGGCACCGAACGGGTTCAGGACGTCGCCCCGGACGCAGCGCCCGGCGGACGAGACGAGTCCGGTTGGCCCGTCTTGATCGAGGGGCAGGGGGACCTGCCGCATGGCCTGCCCGGTGTGATTTCATCTACGCTATGTGACTGCTCCGGTCGTCCGAGCACGATCGCCGCAGCGGTGGAGTGCGACGATGAGGTCTGGGACATGGGATTGCCCATCGTCGACGTGCGGTGCGTGAGCGCTCGGGACTGGCTCGTGGACGACTACGAGCAGGTCGCGGCCATCTACGAGTGCTGGGATTCCGTGTGGGAGCGTGGGTTCCCGTCCACAGAGCGATATGAGGAGGGTCAATGGTGCACGATTGGCCGTGATGCGGACGCGTGCATGTCATGCCTGGAACCATGGCTCGACGCACTCACGGATTGTGGGGATCTTCGCGAGTTCGAGTGGTGGACGCAGATTCAAGTGTGCGCTCGAGAAAGAGACGTTGAGTGATGAAACGAATCGAGGCGAATCACCGCTATTCACCGTGTGGGCACCGGCTTCTCGGTCGTGAGCACGACCGTGCAACCGGCGTTCTGGTTGGCGATCGATTCGCCTGATCTGGCACGTCGCCTCCGCCCAGCCATCCGGTCTGGGCGACCGGTGACCGAGCTTCGATTCTCTGGCACTCGGGCCGATTTCACTCCGATGTCGGCGTCCGCGTCCGCGTCGGTGCCGGCTCGTCCCGGCGACACCGGGGTTTGCCCCTCGTCCCGTCAAGCCAGAGCGGTTCGGTGGACGGAATCAGCCTGCTGTTGACGTGCCAGCGGGAGCGGCACGATATTCGAATCCTGAAGGGAGGGAGCTCGGGTGATGAGCGGGTTCAGCGAAATCGAGGCTCGGCTCGGTACGGGGCCGTGCACGGGTGATGGGGAACACGTCGTCGTTGCCGTCGATGGTATACCGCTCTCTGACCTTGTCGTGGACGTGATGGAGGATGAGTGGCTTGTTGGACTCGTCTCCACATTGTCTGGTGCGTTCTGTAATCCGCCGGAAGGACAGGTTGTGGAAGGACTGTGGCGTTCCGCGCCCGGCACTCGGGCGATCGTGCCGGTCCTGTTGTGTCCGGACTGCGCTGAGTTCTCGTGCGTCGCGGTCGTTGTCGAGCAGGTTTCGGAAGCCGGTTCCGTTACCTGGCAGCGCATGGGGCTTTGGGGGTCGGACTACATGGGGCCTGTGTTTCCGATCGCCGATGAAGCGGTGCGGTGGAGCCCACGATTCACGCCGCGTCGCTTCGAGCGGGAGGCGTTCGACGCGGCCGTTGATCGGGCGACGGAGCTTCGGCGCTGGTGGTGGCCGCTCTAGCTCGGCGATACGAGCGAGAGGTAACCGCGTGATTGCGAGGGCCCGAGGTGGCGATCTGCGACTCGTCGGGGCCGTTTGAACCCCGCCGTCGGCTCAGGCCGGCGGCGTTGACTCCCTCGGCGGAAGTTGGCCTCGGAACATCGGCGTATCTCTCGCCGTGCTGCGCTCCGCCCGGAACACCGAGCAGGTGCCACCGGCATCCGGCATACGGCTACCGCGTCGCTTCGCTTCGTGGCCCCTCGGCCCATGCTCGCGCCGAACACGGGCCGTTGGTCCCCGGTGCTCGTTCGGCCCGAGCTCTCATGTGACCTCACCGTCGACGTGTCGGAGGGCAGGGCAGACCCCCATCAGTCACAGGCGAAGCGCGGTGCGTCGGATGGGATGTGGCACGATTCGGCGTTGACGGACGCGCCGCCGAGGCAGAACGCGATCGCGTCGTCCCGTCCAAGGTCGCACGCGACGTCCTCTGCGCAGGCCTGCCCGTCGTCTGCGAGGAACTGCCCCATGCAGTCGTAGAACGCCGCGGCCGCAACGAACGCGGCATCGTCAGCGCCGTCTCGCAGGCAGGCGAGACCGGATTCGGACACGCCGTTCAATGGCTCGGCTTCGGCGACGCATGCGTCCCAGCCGCTCGTCCCGGGGAGGTGGTCACACGTGCACGATGCCTGGATGAACATCCGGTCGAATTCGGCGACAGAGAGTGCCGTGGCCCGCAGTTCGTCGACATCCGGCGCGTCCGGGCTCGTCGCGTCGGACGGCTCACCCGCATCCGACGCATCCTCGGTCGCTGTGTCCGTGGATACGTCGCCGATGTCGGGCACATCGAGGTCGCCGTCTTTGAGTGTGCCACAGCCCAGCGACGCGAAGACGCCGACATGGAACGATACGACCACAAGAGATACGCGTGTCACTTCGAATCCGGTCTACAAGTGTCGGCAGGCTGGTTGGCCTGCGCGCGGTGTTTCGAACCGCATTCTGCTGCAGGCGTCACCGTTGCGGTCGAATGCATGACCTCGACTGCGGCGGTGCCACCCGTTCGGTGACCTGTCGTCCGCTCCGTCCACTCAACCCGTCGGTCGAGCAGCAGGGGCCCCATTGCGGTTTTCTTTTCGTCGGGGCCGATCCTACCTCGGCGACCGCAACGGCGCACCCTCGGTGACGTCGGCACGTTCGCTGGCGTGCAGCCAGCGTGGTATCGTCGACGCTCAACCGGCCTTGTCGGGCGACGTGAGAATGCATCGGGACAGCTCATGCCCGGATCCTCGATGATGGCGCGAGACCGCGGCGTCTCGGCCACAGCGGGGTTGGATCCCCGTCCGCACCGCCCGGAGCCATTGGGCGGACGGGCCGCGGACACTTCCCGCGCGACTCGTGCCGGCTGCGCGCGCCGGTGGCACGTCCCGCGACGGCTGGTCCGTGTCTCGTCACGCGAGCGTGTGGCCCGAGGAACGCGGCTGGACTCGACGACCCGCACGTGTGGGTGCACGCCGGGGAGTGTGTCGTGCAGAATGGCGGTCGGAACCGATCGCCGCGGGTATGGGACTCGCGAATCGGCCCATTGGTGGAACGATGATGAGCGACCACGCGTCCGATGAATTGCCGATGCTCGAGGCGTATCTCACCATGTATGCGTTCCTCTCCGATCGGTGGGAGCGGCTCCCTTCTCACGCGCTGGCAACCCTGCTTTCGGACATGAGTCTGCTCGCTGATGGTGGCCCTGTCGATCCAGCGATCCGAGAAGACTGGGAGAGCGCCATTCGCAAGGTGAAGAACCACGAAGTCGATGCTCGCGTGCGGTTTACGGGGGATGGCTGAGCCGGGGACTCCGCAGATCGATGACGCGTGCGCTCGGGGCGGACGGAGCCGTCACACCTGGCTGACGCTACGATTGGGGCGGAGCGCCAGATGCCTGCTTGCCTGGTGTTGGACCACGGGGGGCTGCGAGCGCCTCCGTTGGGGACCCGATGGAGTCCCAGCCTGTGGTGTGCGGCGCGCGTCACCGCCGGCGGTGCTGAATGAAGTCGATGAGGCCGCTCGTCCCCGCACACCCGGGGATGATTGTAGCCGCGACGCGCTCCCGAGCAGGACCTTGTGCATCGGTCACCGCTCGTGATCCGATCGCGGGCTCTCGCCCTGGCGCTTGATCGTATCGCCTCGCGGGAGCCGATGAGGCCCAGGTGCTGGTCGAACGACGAACGGACAGCGACGATGAAGCACGAACGCATGAGCGCACGATAGGAGGCGAGCGGATGGACAGCGGCTTCGACGGCATGGTGGTCAGCGCTGTGGCCCTCGCGGTGTGGCTGGTCTGTGCGGGGCTGTGGTGGACGCTTCGGCAGCGAACGGAGCCGCTCGGGCGAACGTGGCCACAAGTCGTCGCGGTGGCTCTCGGGGCCATCGGCGCTGCAGCGACCGTTCTGGTGTCGCTTGCGGCCTATCAACTGTTCTACGCGCCGCTGCCGACGGCCGACGGGACGGTTGGTATCGGCGAGATCATCGAGCTCGCTTGTGACGCATTCAACGACACGGGCCGGCCGCCCGATGGGGCACCGATGACGCCGTCGGTGGAGCACCACGCGATTCGGTGTGCGTTCGAGCTGAGCGAGTTCGACCCGAATCCCGCGTGGTGGGACACGAACCCCGGTTGGGCGGCGCTGGGATTCCGCAGGAGCGAGTCGCACGCGTACTCGTTTCAGTTCGACGTCACGCGAGGCGAGACGGTCTCGTTCACGGCGAGCGCGTTTGGTGACCTCGACTGCGACGGTCAATTCTCGACCTTTGCGAGGTTCGGCATCGTCGAGGACGGCGTCGCTCGGCCGGCCTCTCGGGCCATCGAGTTTCACGACGAGCTGGAGTAGGGCGGGACGCCCAGCGCCTCGCAGTGGATGCTCACTCGAGCTCGTCGCTGGCTTGCAGGTCGGACACGTGCCAATCGGCTCCGCCGTCCGAGGTCCAGCCCATTCGTACGAACGTCGAATACCGCCCGTCGCAGTCGAGGTCGCCGAAGGCGCTGGCGGTGAACTGCCAGTCGTCTTCGACACGAGCAACCTCGTACCGATACGAGAACGCGTGGCCGAGGTCTTCGTCGGTCACGAACTCGAGCGCTCGCCACGTGTCATCGGACCGCCAGACGGCCGCTGGGGTGTGCATTCGCGCGCGAGAGCCCGCACCGTTCGCGCATCGCGACGCGTGGGCATCCCAGCCGGGTGTGACGGGAGTGGACTCGCTCGGCAGCTGGCCGTGTGTGCGGAAGTACGTCTCGGACAGGTCAGCGAGTCGAGCGAGGTTCATCGGTGCCTCTGCACCGCCGGTGCCGACGCGCCAGTAGTACCCGCCGAACCACGTGGAGACGAGATAGAGCGCGGCGATCGACGCAGCCAGCGCCGCGACCGCTGCAACCGTTCGCCAGAGCCTGGCGGTCTTCATTCTGCCCCGGGGTCGTACGAACGATGAATCGAGTGGGGGCGTGCATCGTGGGGATTGGACCCCGCAGCATCTTCGCTGAATTCGCCGTGGTTCGACACACTGCTGCGACCTCGACGCCCTCTGCGCCTCGAACGAGACCCCTGGTACTTCGATCGTCCGAGCACCTTGTGACCGGTGCGCGGGCTGCCGGGTCACCGTGAATTGGGCTGGCCGCGGGGGCATTGTGTCGCGCCTGCCTCGGCTGTGCGATACTCGACCCGTGCTTGAGGGGCGACGATGCGTTCGGATGCATGGGATTCGGTGTCGATGATGTTGCTGGTCGGCGGCGTGCTCGCCTCGCTCGCCGTGGGGTTCCATTGCCAGCATCACACGGTCCCGCGAGACCCGATCGCCGAGGGCCTCTATCTGGTCCCGCGAGACGTTGGCGAGGGGCTCCGTTTTCGTCTCGAAGACACGGACGGACTTCAGGCAGCGACGCCGCTGCTGGTCGAGGCGCCGCGTCGTGAAACCATCGACGCGCTCTGCGCAGCGAACCAATCGCCGCACGTGGACATGTCGAGTGTCGACGCCGAGTGGCGTCGGGCGTGGGGCGCGCTCACGTCGATGCCGAGACTCGTGCACTGCAGCTATGCGCTCGCGCCGGATGCGGTCGCTGCGGTCGACCGTGCCGTCCTGGTCGTATCGTGCGACAGTGACTGCGACGGCCATCGAGATACCGTTCGGACGGTGTACAAGCGCATCGACGGCGAACTCTGATGGCGCAGCGCGTGGGTGGAGCGCGACCTGGATTGACGTGAGCCGAGGCCGAGCGGGTCGCCGAACTCCACACTCTCAAGGCCTTGCGCGAATCGACGGGGACACGCTGTGCACAATGCCTATCGATGAGGTGCTCGAGCTGGCTTCGGCTCTGACCGTCGCGTTGGACACCGGACCGAATCGGGCGATGTCCCGGGTGGGCGGTGTCGTGACGACGGCGATGGTGGGGCGCGGACCGGGTCGAGCGGCACGACGATGCTCGGCATCGCCCGAGTGGCGCGTGCGTCAGTCGTCCAGGAGACCTCGGTCGGCCAGGCGCTCGATGATGCGTTCGGCGAGGTGGTCGTAGTCGCGGATCAGGCGGCCGACGAGGTCTGGTTGGGCCTCGAGCTTCGCAATGAGCCCCTTCGACAGGTCTCTGACGCGTGTTCGGGGGGGATTGCCCTTCACTCGGCGCTTCCACGACCGTAGCCTGCGGATGGCAAGCTCGGCCACGTGGCGCCTGGGCGGGCCGAGCGGGCCGCCGTCGTCCCACACCTCGGCCATGGCCTGCAGGACCGCCTCCACTTGCTGTTCGTGTCTGGTCATCGTGGTCTCTGCGGTCGCCGAGAGACGGTGGGCCGTCGGGGCGTGACTGGCCAGCTTGCCGCAATCGGCAGCGCGGCGAAGGTACCACGACATCGTTGACGGAGCCGCACCCGGGCACGGCGTCGACGCAGATGGCGGCGAGGTGTTCGATGGCGTGGGGCTCGTGCCCGGGGCCCGACGGTGCGCGTCGTGCGGGTCGTGGGCGTCGGATCGCCGGCCAGCTCCGTCGGGCGCGTGTTGGAACTCCGCCGCTCTGTTCGCGCGTCGGCCGAGTGCGTAGGCTCCGCCGAGCCCGCGTGCTGCATGCGCAATCGCGCGTGCGTCATCGTCCCCTCACGGGACCATCGCATCCGTCCGAGGTGAACCGCACCCGATGCATCTGCTTGCCGCCAGACTCCGGATCCTCGCGAAGGCCGGGGCGCTCGGGCTCGGTGTCAGCGCCCTGGCGCTGGCTATCGGGTTCGTGCTGATCGTGGCG
>Ga0070728_10006748_pt1 | contig 10759 bp, 12 predicted proteins | sample tdDd471_FD_66723 | JGI IMG/M metagenome (GOLD analysis project Ga0070728, IMG submission 66723) | Marine sediment microbial communities from the Atlantic coast under amendment with organic carbon and nitrate - tdDd47.1 | ecosystem: Environmental > Aquatic > Marine > Coastal > Sediment | place...
TGGGCGTCGATCCATTCCCACGAGCGCGGCTCGAAATGGCTCCGGGTCCATTCGCCGTCGGTCAGGTCGAGGACCAGCGTGCCGGATCGGCGCAGCAGGCCCGCCACCTTGCGGAGCACCTTCTCGTCGTCGGCCTTGTCGGCGAAATAGCCGAAGGAATTGCCGAGAATGGCGACCACGTCGAAGGAGTCCTCGGGGAGACGCGGCGCGCGGGCGTCGCCCTCTTTGAAGGTCACGGGCAGTTTCTCGGCCATCGCCCGCTTGCGCGCGAGCCGCACCAGATAGCGGGAGCGGTCGACGCCGGTGATATGGCCGAAGCCGCGCCGCGCCAGCTCCAGCGCGTGGCGGCCCTGGCCGCAGCACAGGTCGAGGATGCGCTGGTCGGGTTCGAGCGCGACCGTGTTGAGGAGGTGGTCGACCTCGCGCCTGGTGGCCTCGGCGTTCTCGACCACGTCGCCGTCGGTCTTCACGTAGAGGGCGTTGAAGAGCTTGCTCCACCATTCGTCGGGCAGGTGGGCTTCGAGATCGGCGACGGGTCCGAGGCTGCGCTGCGGGGCGCGGTCACGGCCCTTGCGGGACGGGGAAGACACGTATGACATCGGCTGAATTTTCTCCGAACATCCAAAAGCGGATGCATCGAGGGAGACTTCCGGTGCCTGGCCGGTTCAGCCGGTTGCGCGAGCCTCGAGAGACCCTCTTTGCGCCGGGGGAGAAATGCCCCCCGCGAATTTTTCCTAAATATGCGCAGGCGTTCGCATGTCAATCATTTTAATCGACTGGAAGAAAAAACTTCGAGACCGACTCACGCCAGACGGTTCGCCCGCGGGCACTCCTCCATCGTGTCCATCATCTCCCGGACCAGCCGTTCGGTGAGTTCGGCGCGGATGGCGGCGTGGCCGGGATCGTCCCACAGGTTGCGGGTCTCGTTGGCGTCGGCGTGCCGGTCGTAGAGCTCGCCCCAGTCCTGGTGCTTGTAGAGGGTCAGCCGCCAGCGGTCGGTCAGAAGGCATCGCACCCGCGCCGGCTCGTCGAACCCCATGCGGGCGCCGCCGTCGCGATGCTCGATCAGCGGCGCGTCGCGCACGGTCTCGCCGCCTTCGAGAACCGGCATCAGGCGGCGGCCAATGCCGGCTTCGTCTCCGTCGCCCTGATCGCGGCGATGCCGGCGGCGAATCTGACCGCCGCCGCCGCGCGCTCGTGTTCATCGCCCTCAACCGCATGCGGCTGGCGCGCCAAGCGCCGAAGACGCCCGGACCCCGACAGATTTTCGGACGGGTTCCCTACGGCACAGAAGGAAGACGGGGATACCGCCATTCCCAAACATATTCAAATATTGCAATATGGCAGCGAACATTGAAAGATGAACGCGAAACCTGTTGGGGATGGAAACGGACATGATCGAGGCTTGGCGCGAAGCTGTGGTCGAATCGGCGGCGTTGTATGTCGGATGGGGCGGACTGCTCATCGGCGCGGTGTTCGGCTTCCTGGTCCAGAAGACCAATTTCTGCACCATGGGCTCGATCTCCGACATGCTGGTCTTCGGAAATAAGAACCGGTTCCGCGCCTGGCTCCTGGCGGGCGCCACCGCGATCGTCGGCGTGGGCGTAGTCGAAGGCGCCGGAATCGCCAACATGGCGCAGTCGATGTATCTGACGCCAAATCTCAACTGGCTCGCCAACGTGGTCGGCGGGCTTCTGTTCGGCATCGGCATGGTGCTGTCGGGAGGCTGCATCAGCCGCAACCTGGTCCGCGCCGGCGGCGGCGATCTCGGGGCCGTCGTCGTGCTGGTCATCGCCGGCATCTTCGCGTTTGCGACCATCGGCGGGCTGATCGGCCCGCTGCGCGTCGCGATCTTCGATCCGACCGCGGTCGACCTCGCCGCGTCCGGCATGAAGACGCAGAGGCTTGGCGACGTGCTGGCCAGGGCAACCGGCTTATCCGCGCAGACGGCGGTGCTGACGACCGTGGTCGTCATCGCCGGCGCGCTGCTGCTCTATTGCTTCCTCAACGCCTCGTTCCGGTCCTCGCCGCGCGACATCGTCGCCGGTTTCGGCATCGGCCTGTGCATCGTCGCCGGCTGGGTGCTGACCGGGCTGGCGTCGGACGAATTCGCCGACGTCCGGGTGCAACTCGTCTCGCTGACCTATGTCAGGCCGGCGGGCGACACCATCGACTACCTGATGCGCTATACCGCGCTCGGACCGCCGAGCTTTGCGGTGACCACCACGCTGGGCGCGATCCTTGGCGGTTTCCTCGGCGCGGCGACCTCCCGCCGGCTGTCGCTCACCGGCTTCGCCGATGCTTCGGATTCGCTGCGCAACATGATCGGCGCGGCGCTGATGGGCATCGGCGGGGTGTTGGCGCTGGGCTGCACGGTCGGCCAGGCGATGACCGGCTTCTCGACCCTCGCGGTGGGCTCCATCATCACCTTCGCCGCCATCGTCGCCGGTGGAGTCGCCGGCATCAAGGGCATGGAACGGTTTTCCTGAGCCTAGAAAGAAATTTTATCCTCGATCGCGGCGATGCCCGCCTTGGCGCAGGTCGCATCCGCCGCTCCACCGGGCGCGCCGGAAACGCCGATGGCGCCGACCATGTCGCCGTCGCCGGCAACGATCCGCACGCCGCCGCCGAGCGGCAGCGCGTTGGTGACGTTGCGGAGCGCCCAGGCTTCGCCCTTCTCCGCCATTCCCGCAAGATCGGCCGTGTCGGTGCGGAAGCTGACCGCGGTCCAGGCCTTGCGCCGGGCGGTATCGACCGTATGCAGGCCGGCGAAGACGTCGCGCAATGCAACCTGGATGACTCCGGTCCGGTCGACCACGGCGACGGCGACCTGATAGCCCTCCTTCCGGCATGCGGCCAGGGCCGCCTTGGCGGCGTCGAGGGAGACCTCGAGCTTCAGCGCGCGATAGGTCTGGAAGGTGTCGTCGTCGCTCTTCGCCGGCGCCGCGCCGAGCGCGAGAGCGGACATCAGGACGAGGAGAGAGAGGGGGCGTTTCATGGGGACTTCCTCCTTGGTTCTCTTTTCAGGGCTTCACCACGGTGAAGCCCTTGCGATGCAGGTCGATCAGTTCGACGATTCCGGTCTTCACCACGGAGACACCGTCGAGCAGCGGGATCTCCTTTCCCTCCATGCGCTTCATCGTTTCGAGCGTGTTGCCGCAGGCGACGAAGGAGACATTGGGCATGCTCTGGGCGAAGGACTTCATGCGTTGGGCGACAGGGGTGGTGTCCGGGCGCACCATGTGGACGCCCTGGTTGAAGACGACGATGCGGATCTCGACCTCCTCGCCGAGGGCCGAATAATGGCGCGAGACATTGGCGGCGATATCCAGCGCCGAGTTCATCTTGTGGACGTCGTTGTCGCTGACCTGCAACGCCAGCTTCTGCGTCGGCCATTCGTCGTCAGCCAAGGCGGGCGGGCTCGCGAACACGGCGAGCAGCAGAATGGCGATCAGGACTTTGGCGTATCTCATCGGCATGTCTCCCGGTTGCGGACGTCTTCCCTAGCGAACGGGAAGCGACGGCCGACACTCATTCGGCGCCCCCGCTTTCGGGCGTCACGTCGAGCGCCCGCGCCCTCCCGGTGATCTTCGCCTTGCCGGGCCTGCAATCGGTCATGCAGGGGACGAGCCCCTTTGCGTAGTGCGGCTCGGCCAGGCGGTCGTCGGGGATGAAATTCTTCCCGTTCGGCAGGCGGATGGCGGCGAGGGTCTTCTTCGACAGCACGAAATCGGGATCGGTGACGATGTCGTTGAGCTGCAGCAGATAGGCGGTCAGCGCGTAGACCTCGTCATCGCTCAGCGTCCCGGGGCTGGCATAGGGCATGGCGCGGCGGACATAGTCGAATATGGTCGAGGCATGGGGCCAGTAGGAGCCGATGGTCTTGAGCGGCCGCTCGTCCTTCAGGGTGTCGCGGCCGCCGGCAAGCGCCGGCCAGCGGTCGATGCCTTCGCCGAAATCGCCGTGGCAGGAGGCGCAGCGCTCGGAATAAATCTCCTCGCCCCGCGCCGCCGTGCCGGAGCCTTCGGGCAGGCCGAGACCGTCGGCCCGGACATCGATATCCCATACGGCGACCTCGTCGGGAAGCGCCAGCCGGCCGAGGCCGTATTTAGCCGGCTTCTCGGGCGACCCGGCGAAGGCCGGGCCGCATGCGATCAGAAGCGCGCCGACGAGGGCGCCGAGCCTACGACACTTCGACATTCTCGACCGTCCCGTCGCGCTTCACGAACCAGGTCTGGATAGAGTTGTTGTGGTAGACGGAATTGACGCCGCGCGCGGCGCGCAAGGCCTCCTTCGTCGGCTGCACGTATCCCTGGTCGTCGATCGCCCGCGATTGCAGGAACAGCTCCGAGCCGTCCCAGTCGAGATCGTGATAAAAGCGGGCCGCCGCCTTCGGCAGAGCGGGACCGTCGATGCGCGCCGGAAGCCAGTTGCGGCCGCCGTCGAGGGAAATGTCGATACTGGCCACGCGGCCGCGTCCCGACCAGGCGAGGCCGGTCACCACTGTGTGGCCGCCGCGATGGCGGATCGGCGCCTGCGGGCTGGGAGAGGTGATCACCGACTTCACGTCGATCTCGAACGTGTGCCGGCGGGCCTTCCCATCGGCGAGCAGGTCGGTATATTTCGAGGTCTCCTCGCGCTGCGCCCACGGCTTGTCGCCGATTTCCAGGCGGCGCAGCCACTTGATCCACATGTTGCCTTCCCAGCCGGGCACCACCAGCCGCAGCGGATAGCCCTGCTCGGGGCGCAGCGCCTCGCCGTTCATGGCGAAGGCGACAAGGCAGTCGTCGAGCGCCTTCGAAAGCGGAATCGAGCGCGACATGCGGGCGGCGTCGGCGCCCTCGGCGAGCAGCCATTTGCCTTGCGGTTTGATCCCGGCCTCGTCGAGCAGGGTTTTGAGCCGCACGCCGGTATACTGGACGTTGTGGAACATGCCGTGGGTGAACTGGCAGCCGTTGAGCTGCGCCCCCCGCCATTCCATGCCGGTATTGGCGATGCATTCGAGGAAGTGGATCGCGTTTACCCGGGGAAAGCGGCGGATGTCGTCCATGTCGAAGACGAGTTCGGTTTCGACCATGCCGTTGACCATCAGCCGGTGGCGGGCGGGATCGATCCCTGCGACGCCGGAATGATGGCGCTCGAAGCACAGCCCGTTGGGAGTGATGGTGCCCTCGAGCTCGTGCAGCGGGGTGAAGTTGACGGAAGCGATGGAATCGGCGGTCAGCCAGTCCACGGTGCGTCGTACCACATGCTTTTCATATCGGGACGGCGAGCCGTAGGGGGCTTTATCGACACCGGCGCCGAGGCCGCTCGTCCATTCCGGCGCTTCGAGGATCGCCTTGTCGCCCGCCGCCCGCGCCTTGCCGGCAAGGCCGGTGGCGGCGAACCCGCCGGCCACCAGACCGCCGGTCAGCAATCCGCGCCGCAACCGGTCGGGCGAACCGTCGGACGGTTTTTTCGGCCTCTCGGCCATCGCGGACTCCCCAAATGCGAAACGAAGCTAGATGCCGATCACCTTGACCGCCCTTTCGGTGACCGGCGGAATCGTCTTGCGCGCGCTGATATAGCGCTCCACCACGTCGTAGATCGGCGGCCCTTCGACATTCTGATTCACCGAGGCCCAGCCGGCCACCGTGTATTTCCTGTCGGCTTCGATTTTCTCGCCGGTCCGCTGAAGCGTCATCTCGGAGATACGGTTGCCCATGGTCGCGTTCGGCGCGCAGGCGTAGGACATGCCGCCGACCCGGACCATGTCGCCGCCCTGTTGCAGGAACGGATCGACATTGAAGAGGTTGTCGCAGACGTCCTCGAGAATGTCCTTCAATTGCTTGCCGGTGAATTCGAGCCGGTAGGCGGCCGGATAGCTCATCGAGGTCTGGCTGTAGAGATCGTCGATGGTGATGTCCTGGCCAGGCAGCAGCGTCGTGCCCCAGCGGAAGCCGGGCGACAGGGAAATCTCGGCGTCGCGCTCCTCGATCAGCGCCTTGCAGATCACGTCGTCCCAGGTGCCGTTGAAATTGCCGCGCCGGTAGAGCAGGCCCTCGGTGCGACCGATCACCCGCGTGGCCTCCGCCTCGAAAGGAGCGCGGACCTCGTCGATCTTCGCCGCCATCGGCGGGTCGGGCGCGATCACGTCGGCGAAGACCGGAATCAGGGTCGAGGAATGGCCGACCACCTTGCCGCCCTTCACCTCGAGATCGACGCGTCCGAGATACTTGCCGTGCGAGCCGGAGGAGAGCAGCAGGGTCGAGCCGATCTCTATCGCCTTCGGCACCGCGTCATGGGTGTGGCCGGTGAGGATCACGTCGATGCCGTTGACCACGGTGGCGAGCTTGCGGTCGACATCGAAGCCGTCATGGGACAGCAGCACCACGATTTCCGCCCCCTTGGCGCGGGCGGCGTCGACATTCGCCTGCAAGGCTTCGGGACGGATGCCGAAGGACCATTTGGGGAACATCCAGCGCGGATTGGAGATCGGCGTATAGGGCATGCACTGACCGATCACCGCCACCTTGACGCCGCCCTTTTCGAGGAAGGTGGTGCTCTCGAACACCTTCTCCTCCCACTCGGTGTCGACGATGTTGGAGGCGAGGAACGGATAGTCCATACCGTCGACGATTTCCTTGACCCGTTCCTCGCCGAGGGTGAATTCCCAATGGCCGACCATGGCGTCGGGCTTTAGAAGCTTGACGCAGTCGACCATGTCCTGGCCGTTGGTCTTGAGCGACGTATAAGAACCCTGCCAGGTGTCGCCGCCGTCGAGCAGGATCACCCTGTCCTCGCCGCGTTCGGCGCGGATCGCGCCCACCAGCGTCGCGATCCGGTCGAGGCCGCCGATCCTGCCGTAGGTGCGGGCCAGGTTTACGTAATCGACCATGGTCTGGGCATAGGCGGCCGGCGTTCCCGGCGCGATGCCGTAATATTTCAGATAGTCCGTGCCGACCAGATGCGGCGGGATGCCGGCATAGTCGCCGACGCCGATATTGACCGAGGGAGCGCGGAAATAGACCGGTTTGAGCTGGGCGTGGATGTCGGTGAAATGCAGCAGCGTCACCTGGCCTCTGGAGTCGAACTTCAGGAGGTCGTCCTGGGTCAGTTTCTGCTGCGCCAGCGCCCGGGTGACGTTGCCGAACGGACCGAGCGCGGCGCCCAGGGACGCGCCGGCGACGGCGCCATACTGGAGGAATTCGCGGCGTGAAATCATGGCTAGAGGCGCTTCCCTGGGGCTTGTAGGCACACTCCGGCCGTTCACGGCAAATCTTTCGCCGCCTTCGCCGGGCTTCCGGAAGACGCCGGCGCTCGCGCGCCGGCGTCCCGTTAGATTCGATCAGTTCCGGACCGAGGGCGTTTCCACCGACAGGCCCATGCCGCGGGAAGCGACATAGAGCTCGAGGGCGATGAACTCGTCCGAGCCGCGCTTGTAGGGCTTGGCGCGGATGTTATCCATGCAGCCCTTGAAGCGGCGATGGATCGAGCCGAGCCCGCTCCATTTCAGCCGGTAGACGGGAAAGCCGTTGATCTGGCCCTGGCTGAGATGGTCGGCGCGGATCATCTTGCCGTAATTGTCCTCATGACAATTGGCGCAGCTCATGTCGAGCTGGCCGACGCGGGTGTAGTAGAGCTTCTTGCCCTTCTCCATCCACGCGCTCATCGGACCGTCGGTCTTGACCTTGACCGGCATCCCGCGCGACTGCAGGCCGATCAGCGCCGTCATGCCGAGCATTTCCGGCGCTTCCCATTTCCACGCCTTGGCGCCCATGCGGGTCGTGCGGCATTCGTTGATCAGGTTCTCGAGCGTTTCCGGCTTCTTGGTGTCCGGGTTCCAGCGCGGCAGGCCGGCCCTGAGGCCCTTGAACGCCTTCACGTCCGCATGGCAGCTCGAACAGGACTTGCCTTCGGTGCCGTCGACCTTGGCGTAGGTATCCATCGCCGCGTCGACGGCGACGAAGGCCGGATTCTCGAAGTCGTCCATTTCCAGCGCCTGGGTCTCGTCGGCCCTGAAACGCCAACCCGAATAGAGCCGGGTGAACGGCGAGCCGGGGGGCGCCTTGACCTCGGTGACGATCTCCTTGCCGTCGATGACCAGCTTGTCCTTGTCCGGATCGGCCTGAGCGCCGCCCAGGCACAGGACGACAGCCAGGCTCGCGCCCACAGTCGCCCCCACAGTCGCCCAAAGTCCCGTTTTCTTCAGATAGTCCATTCGTCTTCCTCCCTCGCACGACGCCGCGCGCGGCGCCGTCAGCGCATAGTCGTTCGCATGCGCCCCGCGACCAACATCGTCAGCCCACGGTTATCTTTTGCTCTTTCACGAATTCCTTGCCGTCGTCGTCGACCCAACGGAACTTGAAGGTGCCGCTCTTTTCGACCCTGGCCTTGAATTCGAGATACGGATTCGACGACACCGCCGGATCGATATCGGCCGCGAAGACCATCTGGCCGTCGAGGGTGGCCTCGAACCGGTTGATGATCATGCGGGGGATGACCTCCCCCTTCTTGTTCTTGCGCTGGCCGCTTTCCATCTTGTGGCTGATGATCGTCTTGATGGTGATCACTTCGCCGGCGGCGGCCTTGCTGGGAACCTTGACCCTCGGTTTGGATGCCATTTCTTCTTCTCCTTGCTAGCCGCCGCAGCCGCCGATGGTGACCTTGACCTGATTCTTGGCCATGACGAAGGATCCGTCGCTCATCTTGGCCACCGCGACCACGTTCTGGGTCTTGGCCAGCCGGATGCGGGTCTTGGCCGACGCCTCGCCGCTCGTCGGGGTGAAGTGGAAGGTGACCACCGCCGGATTGGGGTTGCCCTCGGCCAGGATCTTCACCGACTGAACGTGGTCGGCCGCGGTCATCGGGCTTTCCACCGAGACCTCGATGGGCACCGAATTGCCGTTCTCGGCGATTTCCGGCGTAAACAGCGTGACCTTGCCCTCGGCAACCTTGGCGCCGCCGGTGAATTTCTCGATTTCCTTGGCCACCGCGTCCGCCGAGGCCGCCGCCGGCAGGCTGCCGCCTCCGAGAACCGCCGTGGCCGCGCCGGCCGCCGTCAGTGCGAGAAACTGACGTCTGTCGATCGTGGGTTTCATGCGCGTTCCTCTCATTTCTTCTTCAGGGTTTTCAGATAGGCGAGCACGTCCTCGACCTGCTGCGCGGTCAGGATGGTCGTGCCGTCGAACTTCTTCGCCGGCCGGATTCCGTTCTTCAGCCGATAGAAGGACGGCATGATCGTGTCCTCGCCGAGAACGACCTTGGAATTGACCAGGATGGCGCGCAGCTCGGCATCCTTGTAGCGAAGGGCGACGCCGTCGAGACTGGGCCCGACCTCACCGTGGAACGGCAGGTTCTCAAGGTCCGTGTTCTTGTGGCAGGCCAGGCAATTGCCCTGCTTGCGGTTGGCGAACACCTTGCGGCCGTTGGCCGGATCGCCCGGAACCCCGGTCAGCGACGCGGTAACCGTTTCCTTGTCGAACTTGACCGCGTCCGGAGCAACCGTCCCGGCAAGCGCCAGGGACGACCCCGCCACGGTCAGGATCGCGGCCGCGGTAAAACACAGTTTTCTCATCGATATCGCTCCTCCCAGTGCATCGGAATTCTTGTTGGTATCGCCGCGTCCGACCCTCCCCGGCTTTCGCGGCCTGCATCTCCGATATTCAAATATTGCATTTTTTAGATGTTTTATCAATCGGGCCCGGAGACCCGGATAAACCGTCTGTCATTCCGTCTTGTCAGTCCGCCTGGGCTTCCTTCGCTTTCTGGCGTTCGCGGACCATCCGCGCGTGGTATTGCGGGAAGCTCTCGTCGGTGGCGTAGCCGCGCCCGCTCACCCAAACGAACATGTCGAGGAATGTGCCCTTGTGGAAGGCGCCCGGCATGCGGGCGACGGCCTGCGCGGCGACCGGCTTGCCCGGAACCACGGTCTCCGGCAGGAACAGGATGGTCGGCGTGAAGATCACGCCCCATTTGCGCGCCGCGGTCTTCTCGGTCAGCGTCTCGCCGTCGGTGTCGGTCACCTCCTCGGAGCCGAACAGGTTGTACTGCACCATGACGAAATGCTCGGAGATGAATTTCTTCACCTCCGGATCGACCAGCACGGTCTCGTGCACTTCCTTGCAATAGCCGCAACCGGCCTGCTCGAAGATCAGGGCGAGGCGCTTGCCCGCCTGCTTTGCGGCGGCGACATCCTCGGCGATGTCGCGGAAGGTGATGGTGAACCAGGCGGGCTTGTGCAGGCCGTCCTCGCCAAGCTCGACCTTGTCCGCTAGCCCCGCGCCGGCGGTGGCCAGCAACAGGAAAAAGGCAACCAGGAGACGCATCGTTTTCCTCCTAACCGATGGATTTGAAGACCGAGAACGTATTCAGCAGCCATTCCGCAATGAACCGCATCGAACCGGTCATGAACAAAATGCCCGTCAGGATCAAAAGGCAGCCGATGGCCACCTCGATCGCCCGCATATACTTTTTAACCCTATACGACCAATTGAGGAAGCGCGGCGCGAAAAGGGCGGCAACGATGAAGGGCAGTCCGATGCCGAGCGAATAGACGCCGAGCAGGCCGGCGCCGCGCAGGGCGGTCTCCTCGGCGCCGGCGACGAACAGAATCATGGTCAGCACCGGCCCGACGCAGGGCGACCAGCCGAAGGCGAAGGCGAGCCCCATGACGAAGGCGCCCAGGAGCCCCGGCGGCTTGCGCCGCACCTCGACCCGCGTGTCCCGATAGAGGAACGCCAGCCGGAACACGCCGATGAAATGCAGGCCCATGAAGATG
>Ga0070728_10006750_pt1 | contig 10755 bp, 8 predicted proteins | sample tdDd471_FD_66723 | JGI IMG/M metagenome (GOLD analysis project Ga0070728, IMG submission 66723) | Marine sediment microbial communities from the Atlantic coast under amendment with organic carbon and nitrate - tdDd47.1 | ecosystem: Environmental > Aquatic > Marine > Coastal > Sediment | place...
CGACCCGTCCAGATCGAGGTCCGCGACCGCGAGCCAGCCGCTGCCGGGCAGCGCGTCGGCGCCGGCGCTGCGATCCCACACCGGCGCGCCGTCGTAGTCGTACGCGGCGTTCGAGGCGACGATCTCCAGGTCCATGTCGCCGTCGATGTCGGCGAGCGTGATGTACGGCCAGCTCGCGCCCGTCAGATCGCGGATCCGCCGCACCACGGTCCCGTCGGCGTGCGCGATGACGAAGCGGACGACGATCTCGGGCGTCCCGTCGCCGTCCATATCGCCGACCATCGGCGCGTCGAACCCGCAGGGGACGTGGTTCGGCGCGGTGTCGAAGCGGCGGATCAGCGTGCCGTCGGCCGCGATGATCATCAGATGGCCCGGGGTGCTCGGCCGCGCGCTCGCCGAGCACGCCATGATCTCGGGGCCCGGCGACGCCGGATCCACGTCGGCGATCGCGACCTCGCCGCCGGGCGTGGTGCGGTAGCCGGGGTCGGCGGTCGGCCAGACCCGCGAGCCGTCGAGCCCGGACACCGCCCGCAGGATCCCGTTGCCCCAGTAGTCGCTCCCGGTGAACGTGTGGAAGACCACGTCGGGGATGTCGTCGGTGTCGATGTCGCCGTCGCCGTCGTCGTCGGTCAGGTTGGCGACCATCGGCGCCATCATCACCTGGTCGTGCGCCGGCATGACGGTCGCGTCGCCCTCCCAGGCCCACTGCTCCTCGAGCTCGAGCGGCCCGACGGGGGGGCGGTACTCGCACATCTCGCCGGTCGCGCGCGGCAGGCACGCCATGACGGTCGACTCGCAGTACTCGCCGTCGGGGCAGTCGCTCGTGCGGGTGCACGCGTCGCCCGGCGTCAGGCACGCGCCGAGGTAGCAGACGTCGCCGCCCGCGCAGCACACCGCGTCGGCGCCGGCCCCGCAGGCCGTCTCGGGCGCCTCGCACCGCAGCACGCAGCGGTCCGCCTCGCACGACTGGTCGGGCCCGCAGCAGACCCCGCCGCACAGATCCGCCACCGCGCAGCAGCGATCGCCGCCGCACGTCTCCGTCTCCTCGCAGCACGCCTCACCGCAGGTCCGGCTCGCCGGGCACGCCGGGCCGGCGTCCTCGCCGGGCACGCCGCCGCCGTCGCGATCGCCGGCGTCGGGCGCCGCGGTGCAGCGGCCGTCGCGACAGGTCAACGACCCGTTGCACTCGTCGTCGGTGTCGCACGGGGCGCCCTCCGAGCCGGGGGGCAGCGCGGGTGAGCCGCTGCAGTCACAGCCGGAGAGCGCGAGCAGGGCGACGAGCGGCAGCCAACGGAGAAGTGAAGCCATGGCCGACAGAGTAGCGACGCTGGGGGACGGATCGAAGTCGTGGCAGCGACTCGGTGCGACAACTTCGGTCCGTCCCCCTCGTCGCCGGCGGGGCGCGCGCGCCGACCGGCGCCGGGCCAGTCCCTCCAGGGGGCCGCGCGGCTATTCTTCGCCGCTCCCGGTCTGGCGCGGCGGCCCCTGCTCGGTGCGCTCGGGGTTCACGCCCTCACCCGGCTCGTCATCACCGCGCTTGGTCCCCCGCCGCCGCTCGACGTTGCCCATCGCTTCTTCGTCGGGCTGGGGGTCGGGGGTGGGGTGAGGGCGGTGGGTGGGCTCGGTCATGTCTGCGACCGAAGCAGCATGGATGCCAGCCCAGGCCTCCGGCGCGCGGGGCCGCGGGGCGGCGTCACTCTGCCCCACCAGACCACGCCACCGCGGCCTACGGCCACGGTCGGCTCGACGTCAAAGGGCCAGGATCCAGGCGCGGACCGCCGCGAGGCCGGTCGAGTCCACGATCTCGGTGCCGAGCGGCGGCATCTGGTCGTTGCGCCATCGGCTGCTGTCGCGCAGGCCCATGCGGTGGCTGACGCAGCTGTCGTCGGGGTCGCCGGCGACGATGCGATAGTCGACATCGCGGTATCGGTCGGTGCGGACGCCGACGCACGTCCGGTACAACTCCGTCGCGGTGACCGAGGTCTCGCCGACCTGAACGCGCAGCACCATGTCCGTGTCGCGCCACGCGTCACCGCGGGGGTTGTGGCAGTGCCCGCAGTTGGCGTGCAGGTAGCCGAGGGCCTCGCGCTCGGCCGGCGTGCCGGGCACCGGCGAGTCGGCGACGGGCGCGCTCAGCAGGCCCATGGCGCGCAGGTCGCCCAGCGACAGCGGGGCGCCGCCGCTGAGCTGCACGGTCGAGAAGCCGAGCACCCGCCCCGGCTCGCCGCCGTGGCAGTCGGCGCAGGCGCGCTGACTCGGGACGTCGTGGTCTGTGCCCAGCACGTCGTCTTGCCCGAATTCGGCGAACGTCGCCTCGGTGCGCGCGGCGTTCCAGATGAAGGCGCCCATCCACCAATCGCTCGAGCGGCCGGAGCTCGCGACCCGCTGGGTGAGCCGTGTCTCGAGTCGGCCGCCCGGCAGCGAGAACTCCTTGAACACGCGCGTGCCGACGGGGACCACCCAGCGGTCCGGATCGGAGGTGTCGATGACCTCGCCGGGCGGGAGGATGATCCAGCGACGCTTGGAGGCGCCGTCGGTCCAGAGCCGGTGCGACGGGGTGAACTCGAGCGCCCACGGCGAGATCGCGCCGGTGGACGGATCCGCGTAGGCGCCGGTCTCCGAGATCCGGGTGTAGGGCGGCGTCGGGATCACGAACGTCCCCGCGTCGAAACCAGCGTCCGCGACCCCGGCGTCCAAGCCCGCGTCCGGGGACGCGCCGGCCCCGGCGTCCCTGCCGGCATCCGAGGCCGCGCCCGCATCCGAGCTCGCGCCGGCGTCCATGCCGGCATCCGAGGCCGCCCCGGCGTCCCTGCCGGCATCCGAGGCCGCGCCGGCGCCGGCGTCCCTGCCGGCATCCGAGGCCGGGCCGGCGCCGGCGTCCACGCCCGCTTCGAGGTCCGCGGGTGCGGCGTCGACCTCCGAGCCCGTGTCGGCGGGGGTCCCCGCGTCCGCGTCCCCATCCGCGTCGCAACCCGCGCACGCCCCGGCCAACGCGACCGTGAGCCATGCGTTCCGCGCCCAACCCATGATCACAGCATACAGGCGGTGCCCGCGTTCGCGGCACGACGTGGCACTCGAGTGAATGGGACTTGGCCACGACCCGCGTCGGCACGTGCGTTGCGTTGCCAGACCGCCATGCGACGCGGACTGTTGTGTGTAGTGCTCCTGCTGGGTTGCTCGTCCGAGATGGCGACGGTGCCCCCGCTCGATCGATCCGATCTGGATCTCGACGTGTGCACGAGGGGCCCGACGGGCGTCGGGGCCCTGTCGCCCGGCGACCCGGTCGACTTCCTCGAGCTGCACGGCGCGTTCGGGGCCACCGAGCGGGTCGGTGAGCGGTGCTCGGGCGCGTCCGACCGCGCCGCGTGTGAGGACGCGCTGGCCAACCTGCTCACGCCCCCGACGTGGACCACCCGCACGGGGGGCGGCGCCCCGGCGCCGGGCGAGTATCTCGTCTACACGCGCGGCGACGAGGTCGGCGCCGTCGGCGCCGACTCGATCGCGTCGTTCCTCGCGCCGGTCGACGACGTCGCGGAGGCGGCGTTCCTCGGCGCGATCGAGACCAAGGGCCAGGTCGACTGCGACGCCCCGTCCGCGGTGCAGGTCGAGGGTGGCTTCGAGCTGTTGATGATCCGCACCGAGACGTGCGGCGGGGCCGTGACCGAGAACCGCGTGTTCGTCGGCCAGGACGGGTCCACGGAGATCCTCGAGCGGGCCCTGGTCCGCGAGGGAGAAGAGATCATCTGCCCGTAGGCAGCGGCTCCATCTCTTCGGGGATCGTCAGGTGGAAGTGGAAGCGGTGCAGGTCGTTGTGCATCCGCATCGGGCGCCCGACGCTCGACTCGTAGCCGCGCTCCTCGAACCACGCGCGGAACGGGCGGATGAGGTCCGGGTCGTTGTAGTAGATGCGGATCTGGCCGTCGGCGCAGGTCGCGAGGATCCTGGCCAGGTCCATCACGCGGGCGCGCAGGCTGCGGACCTCGCGGCGGCTGCGGTGCTCGTAGTTGTCCGGGTAGCGGCCGCCGCCCTCGTTGCGCGCGATCATCGCCTCGGTGAGGTACAGGTCCACGTCGACGCCGCGGTCGTGCGTCTGGTGGCGCGGGCCGGGCGCGTCGAGGTCGCCGATCGTCAGGTGCTCGCCGGGCCAGCGGCGGCGGTACTCGGCCGCCGCGGTGAGGACCAGGGAGACCAGGCCGGGGCGGGCCCAGCGATGATCGTCGATCGTGTTGCGCCAGATCTCGTACTCGTCGCCCTCGGGGTCGGGGAGGTACCAGCGGCAGTGGGGGTAGGGCCGGCCGTCGTCGCAGCCCTCGCTGCGGGGGATCTCGATCGCCGGCCGGCGGCAGACGTAGTCCTCGTCCTCGGGCGGGAGCATCAGGCGGCCGCGGCGGTAGCGCCACGAGGCGTCGGGCGCGCCGGCGTCGTCGAGCGGCGGCGCCTCGGCGCCCCCGTCCATCGCGACCTCGGCGTCGCGCGGCGCGGCGACCACGGGGGCGGTCTGCGGGACGCCGATGACCGCGTCGCGCACGAGGAGGCTCGCGACCGCGAGCGCGGTCGCGACGAGCGCCGCGATGCCCACCGGCGCCGCCACCTTGATCCAGGTCGACCGCACGAGCGGACGTGGGGTAGCAGCCCCTACGCCGGGCGTCGATCGTCGCGTACGCTCCGGGCGTGGACGCGGACGACAACACGCTGATCACGGCGCTGCCCTTCGTAGAGGTCGAGCTGGTGTACGACACCGCCGAGGCGGGCGCCTCGGACGCGGCGTGGTGCGCGCTGCAGCTGCAGACCAAGAACCGGATCTACGACGTCGACTGGGGCATGCGCTGCTTCGCGGTCCGCGATCGGGCGACCGGCCAGCCCAACGAGCGGAGCCACCTGCTCGGGGCGCTGCTCACCGGGGGCCAGAAGCGCGACGGGGGCGGGCTCGAGCTCACCTTCCCGGTCCCGCGGCCCGGCGTGTCGGCGGTGTTCGAGGTCGGTGAGCCGCCGAAGCTCGACTACGTGACGACCTCGGAGATCGAGCGCGTGGTGCTCCGCTTGCGCGTCCTGACCCTCGGTGGAGACGACGACGACTCGGACACGGCGCGCATGACGTGGAGCAAGATCACGCACACGCTGCGGGGTCACACGAGCCCTCGCGGTTCTCGTTGACACGTCTTTGGCCGTCCATATACTGCGCGGCTCTTCGGCGACGTAGCTCAGGTGGCTAGAGCGGGCGTTTCATACGCGCTAGGTCGGTGGTTCGACTCCACTCGTCGCCAGTCACGGGGACCGAGTCCCACACGGGGCCGGGAGGGAAGCCTCCCGGCCTCTCGTACGTCAGCACGTCATGTCCGAGCTTCGCAAGGCGGCCCTCCGCGTGGCCTTCGCCGCCCTCGTCGGCGCCGCGGGGGCGGGCGCCGTCCTGCAGGGGTCGGCCTGGCTCGCTTCGGGCGGCCGCGGCCTCGACCCGTGGTGGTGGTGGCTGTCGCTGTTCGCGTCCGCGCTCGTCGGCGGGCTCGCCGCGGCGATCTCGGTGCGCCGGTCGTTCGGCGGCCGCCTCACCCGGCTCGCCGAGGCGCTCGACGGCCGGGTCGAGGACTCCGACTTCCTCGAGCGGCTGCCCGAGATGGGCGACGACGAGGTCGGCCGCATCGCCCGGTCGTTCAACCGCGCGCTGGCCCGGATCACGACCCTGCAGGGCGACGTGATCGATCGGAGCCGCGAGCTCGAGGCGGCGCAGCGCGCGCTCGAGCTCGCCGAGGCGCTCGCGCTCAAGCAGTCCGAGCTCGAGGCGCGCCTCACCGAGCGGGCGCTGCTGTTCGAGGTGCTCCGCGAGAGCACCACCAGCCACGACCTGTTCAAGGTCCTGGACGTGCTCGTCAGCCGCATCGGGCCGGCGCTGCGCGCCAACCGGCTCGCGGTGCTGCTGCACACGCCCTCCGGCGGCCTCGAGGTCCGCGCCGCGTACGGCTTCGGCGACGAGTCTCCGGTCGGCCGCTCGATCGCGACGCCGGCCGGCGGCCCGTGGGCGCTCGACAGCGGGGTGACCCTGGTCCCCGACGTCTCGCGCGCGCCGCGCGCGGTCGACTTCTGGGAGGACCTGCCGCGCACCGGCTCGTTCGCCGCCGTGCCGATCGTGTTCCGCGAGGAGGACATCGGCCTGCTCGTGCTCACGCGTCCCGACGACGACCCGCTCGGGGACATGGAGGCGACCTACCTCAACGCGGTCGCGAACCAGGCGGCGATGGCGATCCACAACGCGCAGCTCGTCGAGCGGCTCGCGGAGCTCGCGACCCACGACGGGCTCACCGGGCTGCCCAACCGACGCCTGTTCGCCTCGCGCCTCGAGCGCTCGCTGGCGCTGTCCAAGCGCTACGGCCACCCGGTCAGCGTGCTCGCGCTCGACATCGATCACTTCAAGCAGCTCAACGACACCCACGGGCACGCCACCGGGGACGCGGCGCTCGTCGCGCTCGCCGGCGCGCTCGAGGCCCACGTCCGCGAGGCCGACACGGCGGCGCGGGTCGGGGGCGAGGAGTTCTGGGTGCTGCTTCCGGAGACCGGGCTCGAGGCGGCGGCCGAGGTCGCCGAGAAGCTCCGCCTCGAGGTCCGCGCGCTCGACGTCGACGGCGCGGACACGCAGCCGCTCGGGCGCTTCAGCGTGAGCATCGGCGTGGCCGAGCATCGCGAGGGCGAGCGCGCCGAGGCGCTGCTCGCGCGGGCCGACGACGCGCTCTACGAGGCCAAGCGCGCCGGACGCGACCGCGTCATCACGGCGCGACCTGCTGCTGCATCGTGAGCACCTGCCGGCTGAACGCGCGCAGCAGCCGCAGCGGCAGCTCGGGGTGGTCCTCCCACACGTCGAGCATCGCGTCGCGTGGGAGCTGGAGCCCCACGACTCCGTCCACCACCGTCGTCGTGCAGAAGCGCGGGATCTGCCCGGCCGAGTCGAGGCTCCCGGCGAGGTCACCCGCGCCGAGGAAGAACTCCTGCCCGAGGTCGTTGGTGCAGCGCACCCGGCCGCACAGGATCGCGAGCATGGAGTCGGCCAGGTCACCCTCGCGCCACAGCACGTCGCCCGGCGCGCCGCGCACCTCGATCGCCGCCTTCGCGAGCACGGCGACCGAGTCGATGCTCGAGTCGTCCATCGCGAGGTTCTTGCGCAGGTAGAAGATCCGCTCGACCAGATCGAGCTTGCGCGCCGGGCAAGCGTCGCCGGCCTGCGCCGTCTCGGGGTAGCCGGCGGACGGGCCGAGGCGCCGCCGCAGCTCGATCATCTGCTTGGCGAGCGTGCGCAGGACGTTGGCGAGGATCGGGAAGCGGTCCTCGAAGACCTCCTCGATCTCGGCCACCGGCGAGACGAGCAGCGTCGCGTCCTCGAGCACCCGGATCTCGTAGCCCTCCGAGCGCCCCGCGAACGCGGCGACCCCGCCGACCGCGCCGCCGGGGCCGTAGCGCCCGATGACCCGACCCTCGAGGCGCACCTCCACCTCGCCGCGCACCACCATGAAGACGTGCGTGACCGGCTCGTCGACCGCGATGAGCGTGGCGCCCGCCGGCGCGAAGCGCGGCACGGCGAGGTCGGCGAGCAGCGCGAGCTCGCTCTGGTCGAGGGACGACCAGCCGGGGAACGAGCGCAGGGTGACCATGCGCTCGACGTGGCCGAGGTCGACCCGCGCCGCCGCGTCACCCACCGGCCCGCTCCCGCGGAGCGCGCCCGAGATCCTCGAGCGCGTGCGTCACCACGTCGTGCGACAGCCCCATGGCGAGCTCGCCGGCGCGCTGCAGCGGCTCTCGGAGGTCCGTGTAGCCCATCTCCCCCACATGGTAGGCCGCGATCGCCCGCACCGCCTCGCTGTCGTCGCTCAACAGCGCGCGCAGCACGCCCTCGTAGCCGCCCTCGACGTCGGGGACCGGGATCGAGTCGCGCAGCCGGGCGAGCCGATCGGCGTCGGGCGCGTCGTCGAGCAGCGCGTCGAGCGCGGGCCCGAGCCCCGCCGGGGTCAGCGCGGTGACCAGCTCGCGGCTCTCCGCGCGCCGCCGCCGGTCGCCGTGGCGCAGGGCGTTGGTGATGCGGCGCAGGTCCTCGTTGGGGCGCAGCAGCGCGACGAGGCGGACCGTCCGGTCGAGCGCCTGGTGCTCCTTGTCGGCGAGCACCGGCCCGAGCAGCTCGCCGCCGGCGGTGAGGCGCGCCGGGTCGTCCGCCTGGCCCTTCGCGACCGCGACGCGCGAGGCCAGGACCGCGCCGGCCCGCTCGATGTTCCAGCGCACCAGGCGGGCCATCTCGTCGGCGTCGAAGCGCAGCTGCGGCATCGCCTCGCGCAGCGGGCGCAGCGCGCGGAGGATCTTGTATCGGATCCACAGCTCGGGCTCCTCGAGCAGCCGCGAGAACAGCGCCTCGGCGCAGCGCTCGGTGCGGAAGCGGCTCAGCGAGCGTGGGATGTGGGCGCGGACCTCCACGCCGAGCGCGTCGTCGGCGAGCGCGTCCACGAGCGCCTCGAACGCCGGATCGCCGATCGCCTCGAGCGCGTTGCGCGCCTCGTGTCGCGTGGCGCGCGGGCCCAGCCAGAGGATCAGCTGCTCCATCCCCGAGCCGTCGGCGAGCGCGCCGTATGCCCTGGCGATCTCGACCTCGAGCGCCGCCGGCGCGCCCTGCGCGCACTCCTCGAGGTACGGCGCGAGCTGCGGGTCGGGGCGGAGCCGGACCGCGCGCGCGAGCGCGACGCGCACCAGCGGGTCGTCGTTGTGCGCGCAGCCGTGCAGCTCGGCCGCCGCGTCGCCGGCGCGGTCCAGGCCCCGTGAGACGAGCGCCACCAGCACGGCCGCGCGCACCGCGAGATCGTGGCCGTGCTCGAGCTCCTCTCGCAGCTCGTCCTCGGGGAGCGAGCCCGCGATGGCGTTCATCGCGGCCGCCTGCACCTCGGGGTCCTCGTCCTCGAGCAGGCGTCGAGCGATCGGCACGTAGTCGGTGCGCGGCGACGAAGCGAGGACCTCGAGCGTGCGCAGCACGACCGGCCTCGACGGGTGGTACAGCAACAGCGCGGGGATCAGCTGGACGCGGTCGTAGCCCACGAGCACGTCGAGCGTCGCGAGCACCTCCTCGTCGCGCGAGCTGTTGAGCGAGGCGATCAGCGACTCGAGCGACCCGAGGTCGAGCTGCGGCACCTCGACGCGGGTCTCGATCGAGCCGGCGCGCAGGTTGGCGCGGAAGCGGTCGAGGTACCGGGGCCGGAGCCTCAGCACGAGGGCGAACCAGGCGACGGCGAGCGCGCCGATCGCGACGCCCATCTGTTGCAGGCCGACGCCCAGCCACGTGACGCCGAGGATGATCAGCGAGCCGACCGCCTGGCCTCCGCGCTGCCCCAGCGCGTCGATCAGCGTCTTGTAGCGGGCGCGCGCGGCCGAGCTCAGCGGCAGGTAGAGCAGCTCGAAGCCGCTGCGGTGCAGCGAGTGCCGCAGCGCGCCGTCGGCGCCGCGCAGCGCGATCGCGGCGGCGAGCGCGCCGGTGACCGCGAAGCCCACCGACCCCAGCGCGAATAGCAGCGGGAGGATCGCGAGCGAGCGGGTGGCGCCAAGCGAGCGGAGCAGCCGCGGCGCGAGCAGGATCTGCACGATGAGCGAGACGACGTTGAGGACGACGTAGAAGCGGCTGAAGAACGGGCCGAGCTCGTGCGGCTCGAGCTCGGCGTCGATCGTCGCCTTGAACACGTAGTCGACGAGGATCGCGGTGACCGCGGCGAGCGCGACCAGGCCGAGCAGGCGCCACACGTAGGCGCGGGCCTCGGCGGCGTCGGGCGCGGTCGGCGAGCGGGCGTCGTCGCGCGGGGCGGGCGGCACCGGCGGGAACAGCAGCCCGGGGATGAAGCTCGTCGCGACGAGCAGCCCGGCGCCGACGAGCAGCAGCCCGCGCGGCGCGAGCAGGCTCTCGGCGACGGTCGCGACGCTCGCCCCGGCGACGGCGCCCAGCGATCCGCCCGCGGCGATCCGCGAGTACAGGCGCTTGGCGTCCCCGACGGTGAACAGCTCGGCGAGCAGACGCCAGAACTGGGCCACCGCGAACGTGGAGACGAGCCCCGTCCACACGTAGAACAGGTGCGGGATCCACCAGACCCACCACTGGTCGGAGTCGAACGCGAAGTAGAAGCCGACCGTGCCCGCGCCCGCGATGAGCAGCGTGAGCATCGCGAGCCGGCGCTGCTCGAGGCGCTCGGACAACCCGCGGTCGACGCGCGCGGCGAAGTAGGCCGCGATCGCGATCGCCAGGTAGGTGAACGGCAGGTCCGACGCGGGCAGCGTCGCGAGGAACAGCGAGTCGCGCGCGACCTCGAGGATCGTGTGCCCCGCGAGCAGCGTGAAGAGGGTCAGCCCCGCGCCCAGCGCGAGGCGGACGTTGGCGACCGAGACCCCCAGGATCGTTCCTCGGGTAGACACCGGCCGGCAGACTGTCGGCGCCCATCGCGCCGGCCGCAAGTAGGCGGCGAGCGCGCGCGAGGGCCGGTGCTATCGTCCGCGACCCATGGTTGAAGCGCGCGGAGACTACATCGGCGGGGCGTTCCACGGCCCGTCCGGAGAGGCGTTCGAGAGCCACGACCCGGCCCACGACGACCGGGTGGTGCTGGCCACGGCGGGCGACCCGGCGCGGGTCGCGCAGGCGTGCGCGGCGGCGGCCGAGGCCCAGCCGGCCTGGGCGGCGAGGTCGCTCGACGAGCGGTTCGCGATGCTGGCCCGGTTCAAGGCGGCGATCGCGGAGCACGCCGACCCGCTGTCGGA
>Ga0070728_10006752_pt1 | contig 10755 bp, 12 predicted proteins | sample tdDd471_FD_66723 | JGI IMG/M metagenome (GOLD analysis project Ga0070728, IMG submission 66723) | Marine sediment microbial communities from the Atlantic coast under amendment with organic carbon and nitrate - tdDd47.1 | ecosystem: Environmental > Aquatic > Marine > Coastal > Sediment | place...
CCAAATTGTGAATGCCCGAACCAATCCAAACCCTGCTTGGAAGAGAAAGAGGACACGCAGGAAGACTGCGGCACCAGAGCCCAGGCCCAAAATGAGAACTGCGATTCGCGAGGATTATCTTGAGAAGGACGTAGATACCTTCAGGCGATCCTTTGCCGTCCCGCGTAGCGGACCGTTCACATTCAAAATCAATCTTTGTGAGGGAGGCGATGTGGTGACCAGAGACGGAGTGATTGTTGGAGTTTGGAAATTAGACGAAAACACACAAGTCGCATTCCTACCCAACGATGCTTCGGAACCTCTGTTCACCGACATGCATTTGGGTCGGTTATGTGAGCAGGTCAGAGAATGGTATGAGGCCAGCACAGGCGACGTAATTTACTGATGAAGGTCTGTGTTTCCCCTGTTGTCCGGTGCGTTTTGAATGTTGGTTCATTGGTGACCAGGGGCGAATAGAAGGTCTAGGAAGGGTCAAAGACGGAAGTGGCAAGTCGGAAGTTTCTGTTTCGTTGTCACTACGAGAGTTTAGTTCAACCGCAGCAGGATCTTCTGTTCGCTCCAATCGAAGGGCAAGTCCGTGTGTCTAGTTAGTACCTCGGCCGTGAGGTCGACCGGCTGGTGTCCAGAAAGGATCGCTTCGACGATCTTCGGCGCAAGAAAAGCCAGAGGCAGCAAGCGAGCGACATACCGACCGCTGATTCCTTCAGCTTTGGCAATGGCATGTATAGAATTCGCGCGTCCACTTGCGAGATCGTCGAACCACTTGTGGGCTCGAGCGACAGCCCTGATGAGTGCCGGATCGGGTTTCGCCGTTCCAGGTCCAGAGCTGTCGAGAACCAGCCGCATCTCGACGCCGCGACGCCTTATTCGCGCGGGGACGATATGACGGATCGACAGGTCGGTCCCGCCGGAAAGCGTACCTAAATTCACACCAATTGTGATCCGATCGTTATCCAGGTCGATCCGCGCTATGAGATCAAGAGTCTGTCCATACCAAGATGAGACAGCTTTCAGGAAATTGGGGATACGGTCGGCCGCTATCCCCTGTTTCCGCACTGCGCTGGTAAGTGCCGCTCGATCTGCCAGAAAACTGTTCACGGCGTCGCCTACGACACGTTCGATCTCCCGCGCTGGCAGGCGCCAACCTTGCCGGTCTTCATCCGCGGTGGCCGAACCGTCGATCAGCCGCTTGGATACGTAGTACCGGTAGCGCCGGCCGTTCTTGACCGCGTGACTCGGCGTCAGTGGTGCACCTGTTTCATCGAACAGCTTGCCCATGAGTGGGCTTGGCTTGGTGGCGCGGGACACCGAGGATCGATCACGGGTATTGGCGGCAAGCTTCGTCTGAACCGCGTTCCAGGTTTCCTCGTCGATGATCGCCGGATGCTGGCCGTCGTGGATCGTTCCCTTGTGGGCGATGCGGCCAACATAGAGCGGGTTGCCCAGCAGCTTGTAGATATAGCCACGGCTCAGGGGCCGACCGCCACGCATCCGCCCATCCGTGCCACTGCGGAGTTTGGTTGCTAAGCCTCGCCGGTCAGCTTCCTCTTTCACCCGCTGCACGTTGCCGTGCTCGAGATAGAGACGGAACACGGTGCAAACCGTTTCGGCTTCGGCTTCGTTGATGGTGAGCGTCCGTCCGTCGGGCTCATAGCCGAGCGGCACGAAGCCGCCCATCCACATGCCTTTCTGCTTCGAGGCGGCGATCTTGTCGCGGATCCGCTCGCCGGTCACCTCGCGCTCGAACTGGGCAAAGGAGAGCAGCATATTGAGCGTCAGCCGGCCCATCGAGGTCGTGGTGTTGAACTGCTGGGTCACCGAGACGAACGAGACGCTGTGCGTGTCGAACACCTCGACGATTTTGGCGAAGTCGGCGAGCGAACGGGTCAGGCGGTCGACCTTGTAGACAACGACGGTATCGATCCGGCTGGCTCGGATGTCGGCGAGCAGACGTTCAAGGCCGGGGCGGCTCATGGTGCCACCAGAGTACCCGCCGTCATCGTAGTGTGCGCGGATCGGTTTCCAGCCTTCGCCGGCCTGGCTTTTGATGTAGGCCTCGCAAGCCTCGCGCTGCGCGTCCAGCGAGTTGAAGTCCTGCTCCAGCCCTTCGTCCGATGATTTGCGGGTATAGACCGCGCAGCGCCGGAGCTTGGGCTTAGCGGCGGTCATCGCGGCGTCTCTTGAGACCGAAGAACAAGGGTCCCGACCAGCGGGTGCCGGTAATCTCGCGTGCGACAGCGGAGAGCGAAGCCCACTTCTTGCCGCGATACTGAACGCCGTCTTCGAGGACGATCACCTCGTGCGTCACGCCCTGCCATTCGCGCAGCAGCCGGGTTCCCGGTTTGATGATAATCGGGGTCGCGGATGGCGTCCGCCCCGTCGCGATCTCCTCGGCGGTCTGAATGAGGCGTCGGCGAACGGCAGGTTTAAGGCCACCCAGAGCGCGCTCCTGTATCTTGTAGGCAATACCTCGGACCATCAGCCCCCGGCCCAGCCGGGCCGGGGGCAACATGCCGTAGAGTTCTTCCCAACGCCCTCTAAGTACGTTCAAAGGAAGGTCGGGAAGGGCCTCCAATTCCTTGGTTACGGACACAGAGGCGCCTTTCCGATAGGTCGTGCGCCGCATGATCAGGCTGCGTCGACGATGCGATAGACCCGTCCCCGTCCCTCGACCGTTTCCGAGGTTACGGAGAGACCGAGCTTCTTCTTGAGTGCACCGCTGATGGCGCCGCGCACCGAATGTGCCTGCCAGCCGGTCACCTTGACGAGATCGGCTATGGTCGCACCATCCGGCCGGCGCAACTGGTCGATCAGGATCGATTGCTTCGTTCGCGATTTGCGTGGCGAAGCAGAGGTCGCTTTTGCGGTTGGCCGTGCAGTTTTGCCGGCTTTCGAAGTTGCCGACTTGGCTTTCCTGGGCCGAGCTTGACGAGACGTGTTGGAACTTTGCTTGGGCGTAGCCATTGGGGCCTCCTTCGGTTTCGACGCCGCGGCCATCGCGGCGCTTCCACTACCCACAGCCCCGCCGGCGGACCGGTCGGGGCGGTGGGCGCCCCAATCGAAGCCGGAGGCGGCCTGCCCAATTCGTGTGCCAAGCAATGCTTGCTTCCAGGGCGAAGTCCAGTTCTTTCAGGAAGATTCTTGAGCGGGGGGTTCCGCCGTTTCATCGCCCGTCGCTATGGATATCGTTCGGCCGATCGCCCTCAGTTCATCCGCGTGCCGGCACAGGTCCTCGGCGGCGGCCGCCAGCGCTGCGGGCGACGCGGTCGTCGGTTGGCCCGATACGGCTGCGTCGTACGCCGCTTCGGCAACCTCGGTCGCCATCACGAAAAGGCGGTGAACAAGCTCCTTGCGATCTGCATCCATAGTCGGCCTCGTTTCCGGTAGGCCATGGACACTTGGTATGGGGCGGTAAGTCCAGTCAATTCCGCGGAGAGCAGTTCGCTATTCTTTCGGCGGCACGTCGTCCTCGTCGGCGAGACCCGATGCCTTCCATGCCGCTATCACGTCCGGGTCGTTGTCGCGCTGTTTTCTTTCCTCCAAGTATGATTCATGCGCGTAGCTTCCCGGTGGGCAGTCCTTCCAGGTCGATTTGTCGGCCGGCCTTCCGTGGCCGTCAGAATCGACAAAGTTGACGTTGATTACGGTCGGCATGTCGTCCACCTTGAGCACGTCCGGCATGTAATCGTGAATCGCCTTCATCAGCGCGATCATGTCCCGCGGGCTGCCATCCAGCGACCGGCCGGCGAGCCTGTGCACGAACGCCTCGCTGAAGGGGACGCGCCGTTCCCGCCCGTTCTGCTTGATCGTCACGGGCCGATCCATCAGGTCCCTCATAAAGGTCGAGATGTTCTTGTGTCCTTTCGGCCGGCCCTTGGGGTTGCCGGATTTGCCCTTCTTGAACCGCGTGTGTTTCGGCGGCTTTCGGTAACCGACCTCGTAGTCCTTCGCCATGTCGAGTCCTCCTATTCCAGTTCGGCTAAAGTGAAGCCGCTTTCCGCATGTACCGGCTCCTCGCCCGTGAAGGCGCGGAACCGTTTCAGTGTCGCATCGACGTATTTGGGATCGAGTTCGAGGCCGAAGCCGCGCCGGCCCGATCGCTCGGCCGCGATAATTGTGGTGCCCGAACCCGAGAAGGCATCGAGCACGATGCCGCCGCGGCGCGAGCAGTCGAGGATCGCATCCTCGACCAATGCCACCGGCTTCACCGTCGGATGCATGGCGAGCTCCGCATCGCGGTCTTTGCCGAAGGTGTTGATGCCGGCGTAGTCCCAAACGTTAGTGCGGTAGCGCCCGTGAGCACCAAGCTCGACATTGTTGATGTGCGGCGCGTGGCCGGCTTTAAACACGGCCACCAGTTCGTGCTTCGAGCGGTAGAGCGAACCCATACCGCCATTGGTCTTGTTCCAGACGCACAGGTTCTTGATCTCGTCGTAGGCGCGGCGCCCTGCCGCCAGCAGCTCGTAAATGTGCCGCCAGTCCATGCAAACGAAGTGGATGGCGCCGTCGACGCTATGCGTTGCCAGTTGGCCAAGCACCGTCTCCAGGAACGAGATGAACTCGGCTTCCGACATCTCGCCCGCCGCCATGGCGAACTCGGCGTGCTTCACCGAACCGAGACCACACACGTGCCCGTCGATAGGCACATTGTAAGGCGGATCGGTGAACACCATCTGTGCCTGTTCGCCCGCCAGGAGGCGCGCGAACGATTCCGCCTTGGTGGCATCCGCGCAGAGCAGGCGGTGTCGTCCCAGCAGCCACAGATCGCCGGGCATGGTGATGGGTGGCGCCGTCTCGTCGATCTCGGGCAGTCGGTCTGCTTCGTCCTTTTTATCCGCACCGTTCAGCCCAGCGATCAGCGTATCGATCTCGGCCGTCTCGAAGCCGGTGATCTCGATGTCAAAGTCGAGATCGATCTCGCTCAGCGCTTGCAGCTCGATTGCTAGCAGATCGTCGTCCCAGCCGGCGATCTCGGCCAGCCGGTTGTCGGCGATGACGTAGGCGCGCTTCTGCGCCTCACTCATGTCCTCCAGCCGGATGGTGGGCACGCACTCGATGCCGAGGAGCTTCGCGGCCTCTAGTCGGCCGTGGCCGGCGATGACGCCGCCCTCGGCATCCACCAGGATCGGATTCGTCCAGCCGAAGGTCTGGATCGATTCCGCGATCTGACGGATCTGCTTCTTGGTGTGCGTGCGGGGATTGCGCGCGTAGGCCTTGAGGGCCGAAACCGGTACGGTCTCCACCCTCAGATCCTTAGTGTGCACTGGCATGGTTTTCCTCCAGTGCCTCGTTCACTTCGTCGAGGAAAGGCAGGCAGTCAGGGTCTTCCACGGCGCGAATGATGCGGCCGCTTGTCAGTTCAAGTGTAATGACGATGAAGGATATCTCTTCATCGTCGGCGATCCTGGTGAAGAGGTCACGACGAAGGAGCCGCGCCTTCTGCGTATCTTCCCAAGGCTTAAAGGTGCCGCGGCGCACAAAAATTGCCTGGCGTAATTCGAAAGGTGAAACAGTCATATTGGCCTCCAGTCAGTTGATGAACTGGAGGCAGCCTAGGGACAGGAAGGGCCAAACACCTTCACAACAAAAGGGTGCTATTTCCGTGAAGAAAGGAGGTTGTGCACGCTCCGCCAGGAGTCGTCGCCATATGACCAGCGATGAGCGGCCATCCGAGCCGCGCGTTCGTGGGGTGGACCCTGCCACCAGCTTGCCGCGCGTATCCGTGGCCAGCCATCGAGATGGCCATAGCGCATCTTTCGGCCCTTGAGCCATGCCAAGTAGCGTCGGTAGCTGTATCGGACGAGCATCTGCTGCCGGCGCTGTTCTACAGTCGGAACCGGCTTTCGGCCTCTAGGCTTGGCTATATCACCTTCCAAATACCGGCACAGATAGTCCAACACCGCAGCCGGGATCGGACGCGATCCGTGCTTGCGCAGCGCTTCAGCCAACTCCACGCCGTCGACATATTCCCCGGCGGCGATGCGCCGCTCGATACCGCCCAAGTGTAATTCGTCGAGATGGGCGAACCGTCCGGAGGCCTTGCCTTTGTTGGTTGGGCCGTCATTCGCCATGGCGGTCAGCCCTTCGACTTGCCTTTGCTCTCTTCGAGCAAGCGCCAGGTGGGGACATCGAGGGCAATCGCGATCTGCTCGAGCACCGCCACGGTCGGGTTCCGAATGCCGCGCTCGACGCCGCTGATGTAGGTGCGGTGCAGGCCGCATTCGAAGGCGAGGCCCTCTTGCGAGAGCCCCCGCTCCTTGCGCCATCGCTTCACGTTGGCGCCCACCTGCTGCCGGATATCCATCCGGCAAGAAGGTCCCGATTGTATACTAATAGTCTACAGACTATAAGTCTCATTTTCTGCTGGACTTGCCACCCAAAGGAAGCAATCACTGGGGCAAGCTCAATGGGGCGCAAATGGCCGAAACCCGCGCCCAGTGCCGAAAAGGAGCCCGGATCATGCGCTACAGACTGACCTTCCAACCATGCCAGACCTGCGATCGTGAAACCCTCCATGTTGGGCGCCCACAGCGCCCGCTACGGTGGCTCATAGCGGCGGTATTCGCTCTTGGGCGGCATCGCCGAGCGGCGGCCAATCAACCGCCAAGCCGCTGCGCTTGCTGCGGCACCATCCCCAATCCCGACGGCCGGCATCCCCTGAGGCTTCAGCTAGATGCTGCCGAAAGTCGTGCCGGAAGAGCATAACTCTGAAAGTCCGAACAGATTAAGGAGCCCAAGCCCTGCAAGCGCCAAGGGAAATCACGCGGCTGTGCGCTTCTTGAATTCTTCGATGATCGAGAGCAGCTCCACCACCTCAGCCGATCCGAAGATGCCTTCGACCCCCATAGAATCGAGGTCGGTAAACGGGCTTTCATACAGACTCCTCGGATCCATCACGCCGCGCTCAGTCAAATAATCAATGACCATATTGAGAAACTCGATCTGGTCAGCGTTCAGATTGTATTTCTCGGTGAACGCATTGAAGGCTTGCTTAGCAAATTCACGATCAAGCCCAACCATCGATCGGACCAGCAGCCCGAGACCGCCGTCATTGCGAAGTTCTTCAAGTTGTTCAGGTTCGGCGACGCCAGAGTCTAAGAGAATGCGCTCGAGCTCTAGCAGGTCTTGCGGGGTTAGTGGTTCGTTCCGACGAAGCTTCTGGATTGCTATGTGATCCATATGGTCGGTCAAGAAATGGCGCACTTTGAGGCGAAACCGATGCATGTCGGTGCCGATGGCTGTGCCCGGTATGACGATCTCCGAAGCATCGCCAAGCTCATCCTCAAAATCCGTGTAAACATGTGGACGTTTTTTGAGCTCAATGAGCTTGATGAGGCTACGCAACTTGCGGCGCACATTCTCGAGAAGCGGCGCAGTGACGTCTTGCCAGAATTCATCTGTTTGGACTTCGAGTATCAGCGCAAGTTCCGCAGCCACCATTGGTACGTTTCGTTTTTCCTCTAAAAGGGCTGCGAGCTTTCGAATCCGCTTTGAATATTCCTCGAAGCTTTTTTCGCTTCGAAGCAAAGAAAGTTGCGCCCTAAGCACCAAAAGATCGAACTGTTTGGCGTCTAGATCACTATCCTCATGCGCCGTTGGTAGGCCGGCGATCTCATTTATCAACTCAGATCGATCATCAAGGCTGAGCTTGTTCCAGGCGTCGGGCTCTTGAAATTTTTCAACCGAGCGCCGCTTCGGGCGAACTTCGAAATTGTCGATATTCATCCCGGCGACATCGGCTTTTAGATGCTCCACTAGCGCACCACGTAACGCGTCGAGATCTTCGGCCCTCGTTGGTAGATCCTCGATCTCCGCCGTAAGTGTGACGCGAGATACGAACAGGCGTTTGCTCAACGACTCACCACCTGCACCCTCTGTTTTGTCGGGGTTCTGATTGAAGAACTCAAAATTCTGACAGAAATCGAAAACGAAAAAATGCTCCTTGTGCTGGCCCGGACCAAACAAGTCGGGGCAGAGCCGCGTCCCGCGCCCAATCATCTGCCAGAATTTCGTTTTCGAGCGAACGATCTTGAAAAAGACGAGGTTGACGACCTCTGGGATATCGATTCCGGTGTCGAGCATATCGACCGAAATAGCGATGTGCGGCGCCTTGTCTGCTTCGCTGAAATCGTCAATTAGCGACTGTGCATACTCGACTTTGAAGTCGATGACGCGCGCAAACTTCCCGGCAAGATGCGGGTAGTTCGTATCGAAGCGTCCCGCGATAAATTGCGCATGGTCGTGGTTCTTGGCGAATATGATCGTCTTTCCGAGCCGGTCACCGTCCGCGACTTTCAGGCCATGCGTCATCAGATGCTCAAGGACCTTGTCGACCGTATCCTCGTTGAAGAGCCATTTGTTGACCGCGGAGGCATCAACCTGGTCAGGGATCGAACCTTCTTCGTCCCATTCGATCGCATCCCAGGCTTCTTTTTCTTCTTCGGATAGATCATCGTATTTGATGCCTTCTCGGACAAAGCGGAGCGGGACGGAGATCGCTTTTGGCGGGACAAGATAGCCGTCGTTGACTGCTTCATCGAGATCGTAGGCGTCGGTGGGGATGCCCCGCTCCAGGTCGAAGAGCGAATAAGTGTCGCGATCAACTTCGTCCTTAGGCGTTGCCGTCAGCCCGACCAATAGACTGTCGAAATAGTCGAAGATCGCCTTGTATTTGCGATAGACGGAACGGTGCGCCTCGTCGATGACGATCAAGTCAAAATGTCCAGGGCCGAAGCGCCGGACGCCATTCCGCGATTCATCTATCAGGCGCATCATTGTTGGATAGGTCGACACATAAACGCGGCCGTGTCCCGATTTATCGGTGATCAAATTGACCGGCGAAGCCTGGGGCAAGAATGTCTTAAATGCGTTGGTTGCCTGATTGACCAGAGCAACACGATCGGCGAGGAACAAAATCCGTTTGGCCCAATTTGCGCGCATCAATAGATCGCTCAATGCGATAACTGTTCGCGTCTTACCGGAGCCGGTCGCCATTACCAAAAGCGCTTTGCGCATCGAATCTTTTTCAAAGGATTCGGCAATGCGTCTGATGGCACGCGTTTGATAGTAGCGTTCGACGATCTCGCCGTTAATGCTCTCGGTGGCCAGCGGTCGAAGTGTCGAACGACGCTGGATCATCAATTCCAGCTCGTCCTTTTTCAGGAATCCTTGGATTGGCCGTGGTGGATAGCGCGTGTCATCCCAAATCCAGTGCTCATAGCCATTGGAATAGAAGATGACGGGGCGCTGTCCGCATTGATTTTCGAGGGCGTCAGCGTAGAGCTCGGCTTGTCGCTGACCTTCGCGCGCATCGCGCTTCGTCCGTTTGGCCTCGACAATACCTAATGGCTTGCCGTCGTTGCCCCAAAGAACATAGTCGACAAAGCCTTCGCCGCTTTGGTTCGGCATGCCGGTAACCGGGAACTCAATGTCGCGTTCGTCATCAAGCGTCCATCCTGCTTCAGCCAACAGTATGTCTATAAAGGCATCTCGTGTTTCTGCCTCATCATAGTCATGGTCGTCGGGGATCTTCTGGTTGGCCTTCTTGACCTTGGCGATCTCGGTGCGTAGGGCCTTGAGTTCAGCTTCGAGCTTCAGCCGGTCTCCTTCGCTTTTGAGCCGCTCCTGTTCCGCCAGATTGCGCGCCTTGTCCGCCTCCAGGAAACGGCGTTCTACCTCCTGCAGTTTCTTTAGCGTCGTGGTCTCTATCTGTGCTGTGGTCGGAAGAGAATCTGCGGAAAAACCCAGATCGGCTGCAGGTTTCTCACCGCGCGCATAAGTTCGAACAAACCAGTATGCAAAATGAAACAGCTCCCGGACCGCCGTAACTGCGCGCTCGGGGACGACTGGCTTTGGCTCATGTACGGCGGTATTGCCAAAATCTTTGATAATCTTGGCCTTGGTTACGAGTGCGTTACCTACCAGCTTGCGAAAAGTCGGCTCATGGATCAGGGCGGAGAGCGTCGTTTCGTAGGGAGAGCGCAGCGTGCCGTCATGCCGGTACATCCATTTAACCGCCACTTCGAGCGCGAGGCGGGAATAAAAGCAGGCTCCGCGAGGGTCGGATCGTGCGAGAAGCTCGGCCCTATTGGCATGATCAAAGATGTCGGAAAACTCATCTCTGGCGAATGTGAATTGCGAGCTCATCTGCTAGCTCTCCCCAATGCGGGGAAATGCTCGCTAAATGCGGCTTTCACCTTGTCCCATGCTTCGCTGTCAAGCGGCTGCCGGCTGCGGACAGTGTTCAATACGTTATAGCCGACAGAGCCCAATGCACATGCAAGCTCTTTTTCCAGAGCCGCCACAATATTCCGAGGCCCGCGATGCGCTTCCATGTCCTTTTGCTCAGGGTAAATCGGACCATGAGCAATAAAGCTGAACTCCTTGCACTCCTCTGGCGCTATACCAACCCGCAGGAGATGGGTGCGCAGTGCATTGGACGCTTTGACGTGGCCCAAATGCTGGCCCATACGAGCATAGGGCGGAGCAGCGTTGGGTGATGGATTATCGCCTGTCCTACCTACATAGAGCATTTCGCCCTGGGGCGTGTCGACCCGCCACACATAAAGCCAGAAACCGCGCTGCAGCATGGCGCCGGGCATGGTCAAGGTATGGGTTCTGGCTGTCACGACTACGTCCCCCGATAGACGATGTCTGAGTCGATCATGTCGGTGAGATAAGGGGAAAATCCGGCGAGAACGACCGATACAGCCACAAGATCGCGCATCTCGATATCACGAAGCTGATTGGCCGGAT
>Ga0070728_10006753_pt1 | contig 10754 bp, 5 predicted proteins | sample tdDd471_FD_66723 | JGI IMG/M metagenome (GOLD analysis project Ga0070728, IMG submission 66723) | Marine sediment microbial communities from the Atlantic coast under amendment with organic carbon and nitrate - tdDd47.1 | ecosystem: Environmental > Aquatic > Marine > Coastal > Sediment | place...
CAGCGAGTAGAATGGCATTGTGGGCAGCGACGGAGGCACTTGCAGTGTCACGCACCGGTGGTGACGTTCATTGGCGAGCAGCAGATCACCATCCCATCGTCGCTCAATCTCGTCAAGTACCTCGTCGCTAACTCGCGTGTTGGACCGGGTGGACTCGTACGCCGCGTGTGCGTCAATCACGTCGGGGTTGTCTGGCGACGCGGTGGTGGTGGTGGTGGCGGCGGCGTCTGCCGTCACCCTACCGGGCCTGTCCCACGACACCTCGACCTGGCCCGTGTCGTAGCCGCGTTCCACCGAAAAGCCGCGCGCCTTCAGACGCATAATCAACACCTCGACGACGGGCTCTATGTCGTAAACAGGCTGATCACGCAGGCCCACGGGAACACTGATCACCGTGGCCATCTCGGAACCGAGCGCAGCGGTTTCGCGTATTTGTCGGTACGCACGTGACTCTACGATTTGAATCACTTCGTTTCGCCGACGCTTGGTCTCCTCGAGTGCGCGATCGCGCAACTGTTGTGCAGTCACGCGCTCTAAAAGCGACTTGGACCGTTCCTTGCCCTCTGCGTGCACTCTGCCCGCGTCCGAGGCACCAGTGGCAGCCATGATACCACACACACACGCACAAGCCCGTTACTCGGTTGCCTGCAAAGTTTTCTCACGTGTCATGACGCGCCCCCATTCGATACACACCACCTTGTCCGGAACTTGGCATTCCCTGATCATGTACTGATGCACCTCGTCGAAAAGACTCTCAAACACATCGTCTGCCATGTAGGCAAACGCACAGCGTGCCTCCTTAACGGCACGCACCAAGCGCAGCCAACACACCGAGTAGGTATCGGAGATGGCAGAGCGTGTTGCACGCGGCGAGTCTACACACCGATGGCCGTCGTCGTCGTCGTCGTCGTCGTCGTCGTCATCGTCGACCGTAGACGTTGTGTGCACAAACGCTGCAAGCGTTGCAACAAACAGCGCCACGATGCGCTCGGTACACCGACGGGTACGTGGCGTAAAGTACATTTCTCTCTCCACTACCCGGTTCACAATCATGCGCATTGTTACCAAGTGCGTGACGGCAGCGGACGGGGGTAGGTGCTCGACGATCGACATGTGCTCGTACAGGAGAGGGATCAGTAGCAGCGTCGGCTCAAAGCAACCCTCGATGAACAACACAGTGTCAAAGTCGGTGATCTTTGTCGTCGTCGTCGTCGTAGTCGCCGCCGCCGCCGCCAAACCATCGCTGTCACAACCGCCGATCACGGGCGAAACGAGCATATTACTAGTGCGCAAGTCTGCGTGCGTGTTACCGTCGCGGCGTAACAGTGTGTAGAAGCGCAGAAAGTCACGCTCAAATAGCCGTGGGAGCGCGTCGGGTGGCGGCATGCGTGGGAGCGTGTTTGGCACTGCAGCAAACACGGCAAACCACGTGGTGTACATCTCCTGCATCGCAAAGGCGGCGCACCGCTTGTTCAGCGGCTGTAGCCCACCCCACAGCGTTGGCGCCGCGTCCACGTCCCTGTGTGCGTATTTTGCATGCAACGCGTGTTCCTTTCGACAACGTTCATGGAACGTGCTACTGTCGGCTGCGTCAAACACAATATCGTCGTCGTCGTCGTCGTCGTCGTAGTCGTCGCCGCGGTCGTCAATAGCACAACACACCTTCACAACACAGCCAGAACGCATCCCAGTCTCAACGGAAAACAGCCGGTACACAATAGCAATGGCACCCTTGCCAACGTACGCATCGGGATACAACACCGTCATGCCGGGAAAGCATCGCCGTGCGTCAAACAACGCCTGTAGGTGTGTCTTAAATGTAACGTCATCGTACGACGACGACGACGACGACGACGACGACAGTGCTCGCACCTTGCGCTGCTGTTCCTGCCCACAGACGATGGCTAGCACGGCCGATCGCTCGATCATCGTGGCACCTGGCGGCGGCGCGATCGTTGGTCGACGAAACGGGGTGTGATGAATTTATCGCCCCGCCTGTACCGGCGAGGACGCAACAAACGCGGCCGACTGCACGCCACCACCGCCACCGCCGCCGCCGCCGCTGGCGCTGCCCGACGACTGTTGCATGACTGTGCGAGCCGTATGCAGTCGTGCTTCCAACGAACGGATCTTTTCGTTACTTTCGGCGTCTCTAGCACGCGCCTCGGCGGTGCGCAACTGCTCGCGCAGTCTTTCTGCCGCGTCGCGATCTGCCGCGCGCTCTGCACGTGCCTGTTGCGTCTCGGCCTTTGCGACGGCCAGTGAGGTTTCCAACTCGCGCTCGCGCATGCGCAAACGTTTACGCTCACCACCCGCGTCGTCGTCGTCGATGCGGCGCTTCAGTGCTGCTACGTCAGCCTCGGCCCGTGTTGCACGCGTACGCCACTCGGTAAGGTCTCGCGTGTGTTCGGCGCTTGCTCGAACACTTTCGTCACGTGTGCGCTCGACGCGCTGTAGCAACTCGGTCGCTGTCTCGCGGTGACGCAGTTCAACGTCGGCAAGCGTGGCCTTGTGTGCCGACCGCAACACGTCGACGCTGTGGCGTGCCTTTTCAACCTCGGCCCGTGCGCGGTCACGCTCTGTGGCCACCTCGGCACGGTGCGCGTCCAGTGCGTCGGCGAGTAGCGTCAATTGTCGCTCCAGGTCACCCACGCGCTCGTCACGTGTCGACTGCAACTCGTCGATACGTGCGCGCGCGTCGTCCAAGTCACGGCGAGTGCGTTCAAGTTCCCCAGCCCCGCTGCTACCAGCGTCGCCAGAGGACAGCGCCACCAGTTGCTGCTGCGCACGTACGAGTTGAGCAGACACGTCGTCGAGTTCAGCCTTGTTCTGCTCGACGAGCGCGTGTTCGGCTTCGTAGTCGGCGCGCACAACGCTAACGGCACGCTCGCACTCGACAAACGCGTCGGCACGCTCGCGCTCGCCGACTATGATTTGCTCACGTGCCTCGTCCAACGCTGTTTGGTACGCGTCGAGGCGCGTGTTGGCGTCTACGAGTGCGCGTTCAGCGTCCTCGGCACGTGTGCGCAGCGAACGGCTCGTCGATGCACCGCCTGATGCAAACGCCGATAACAGGTGCCATAGGTTGGCCGATACACACGAGGTCCACAGGTTGGCAAAGAGAAGCGCAGCGTCGCCGCCAAAGAACGCACGTGCCTCGGCCTGTCGTCGTTCAATAGCCACACGTGCCTCATCCATGTCGTTGCACCTCGACGCAAGGTCATCTGCTAGAGCGTCGACAATCGCCTTTACGGTCGTGCGCAGCGACGCCTCGTTTTGCGCGCGTACACGCTCCAGTCGCTCGTCGAGACACGCGTTTAACTCGCCCACCTGTTCCGGCGTTGCGTAGCCAAGACAATAGTCGACAAGGCGGCGGCGAATGTCGTCACACCACGCGCCGAGACGTGTTTCGAGTACCATTGGTGAACACGTGCGGATCGACCCGTCGTCGGCGTACAGTGTCGCGAGGTGCGCGTCAAGTGCACGTGTCGCCTGTTGCAGCGCGTCGCGTCGTCGCGCGTCGGCCAACGTCGCCCACGTGTCACGAATTACCGGGGCACTGCCCCCGTTAATCGAGCGAACGTACGACTGCGCCAACATGCCGAGAAGTGCACCGTCAATACAGCGTCCGTTGACTGTCTTTGGACGCACACTGTCGAGGATAAGTGAGCGCACGCCGTTGAGTTGTTCCCGAAAGTGCAATGGAAACTGCTCGAACGGCATGTCTTTGAGTGCCTTTAGGCGCGCTGCGTCGGCAAACGGCGACGACAGTGTGCGGCATCGTCGATCAGGGAACGCGCGTAACGCAGCACGCACATCGCGTTTGTCGGATGTTGTTGACGCCGACGTGTCGCTATCGCCGCCGCCGCCGCCGCCTTGCGGGTCGCGTAGCGCAGACTCGAGGTACTCATCCTCGCTGATCGCACGACCAGACGGGTCGACAAGCGACAGTGTAAAGTTGCGCACCAACCAAAGGAACGACGGCAGAACCCTATCAGTACCGGCGGTAGTAGCGCCACCGCCACCGCCACCGCCGCCGCCGCCGCCGCCGAGCGACAGGGGCTCATCGGCGCCCATGCGTACACAGTCTGCGATGCGTGTTACCACAGACAGTTGTGCCAGGGCCATCTCGTCGATTGAGCCGTTCGAGTTGTACACAAAGTGCGACGCGAGTAAGAGTGCAAGCGAGAAGATGCGCGTGTCGTGTGTCGAGTTTGCGTCTAGCGCGCCGATGCCCTCCGTGTCAAGCACGAGCACGTCGACGGGTCTGCCGTCGGCAGTTGGAGTTGTAGCACGTAGCACGCGTGTATGCAACCAGATGCCCTTTGTGCATGCGTTAATCGTGTCCTGCACGGCAAAGCCATGGCCTGGCGGCGTGCGCAGTAGTCCTTGCGACAGAAACAACGACTTGCCGGTGCGGTACAGGCCCACGACGACGACGACTGCTAGTGCGCGCGTTTGCAGGGACGCCAGATATCGAATCGCCTCGTCGCACACCGAGTACCTCGCGTGCTCCTCGTCCCAAACGACAAACGGCATGGCCCTGCCAGCGTCACCGCCGACACTTTCAGCCATCATTGTTGTATGCGCACACACACACGCGCGCGCGTAGTAGTAAGGAACGTCACTGGCTCCGTTTCCCCACAAGTGCATCACGTCACGCGTGATAAATAAAGATAAACACTGTATTTATCCTCATTTCTTCCCGTTGGACACTGGGCACGGCGGCGACGACGACGACGACGGACGAAACACGTCGGTGATGGGGCGCGTATGGGCCTTTGCGCGCTCACTTGCCGTGGGACCGTTGCGTGTCGTCGACGACGGCGCGCGAGACGGTGCCAGCCCCGCGACGGCCTGGTCAGCCACCTGTTCTTGCTGCTGCCGTGCTGACTTGAGGCGGCGTGCCTCAGCGGCAAGGTGTGATCCCAGGTGTGATCCGTCGTCGCCGCGCTCGGCGCGCAGTTGCGCCTGGCGTTCTTCTGGCAAAAACGAGTGCATGCTGTCGGCCCCCGGCTGCAACAGCCGCTCTAGTTGCGCGCCGTACACTGGCTCGAGCATGCGACGCAGACAGTCACACACCTTGTCGGCGTAATACACGTAGTCGATGAGCACAGTGTCGCGATGCTGCATAACGTACGCCGGGTCCTCGGCGCGCTGACACGTGCTCAGCGTGTCGGCCATTGCGCCGTTCACAATCACATAGTTGACGCGGTCACCGACGTGTGGCTCGGCGGCGGGATTGCGCTTGCGCACCTTGCGGATGACGGTGACGTGCGGCTGTGCGGCAGCGTACTCGTCCTCGGGTCGCGAAAAGTTTTTCGACATGATGAGTTTCTCGATTGGCACTCGTCCGGCACGCAGGTCGGCTAGCGACGTGACGATGAAACGCGCGGCGCCGTCCACGTCGTTTCGCTCGATGATCATGCTTAGCACGGTGCTCTGCACCTCGACGAGGAACGGCGAGTTGTCGCGTCGCGCCGACTCGAGGCCCTTGACGTTGACAAACTCGGGCCGCTCAGCGCGCTCCCAGTGTTGACCCGCGTAGCGCTTCTTGGCCAGTAGCAGAAACGGCCAGAGTACCTTTTCAAACTCGATGCGCATCACACCGCCAAAGAACTGGTTGACAAACGTTGCCATCTCCTTGCCTCGCTCAAGCACCTCGTGTACCGGCAGCGACGCACCGCCCGCCCACGCCACCATCACCGAGTCGGTGTCGCCGTACACGACGTCCGTGTCGTGGTACCTCGTGTTCACCTCGCTGCGCGTTCGCTCGATTGCCTGTCGGCCGTACGCCGTCACCGACTCGGACACGGGAAGCGCGGGTAGTTTTCCAATCGTAGCGCCGGTGAAGCCATACACCGAGTTGGCCGAGATCTTCAGCGCCAACTGTCGACCGTCGTACACGGAACGCGACGCAGCGTCGGTAGCGGTGGCCATCGCGACCTTTGCCGCCTTGCGATTCGTCAAAAGTCGCTTGAGCATGGTAGGCAACAGGCCCGTGCGATGCGACTCGTCGACAAACCAATGGCCTGCGGGCGTCTGGTGTAGTGGCACGCCGGTGGCGGCAAGGCGCGTGTGATCGCCAGGACGCACGAGTGTCGTGTAACACAGGTTGTGCGAGATCATAATCGACGGGTACAGCGACGAAAAGTCCAGTGTCACGACGGGCATCTGGTAGAAGCCGCGCTTTGGATCAATCACCTTTGCGCCCTCGTATGCCTTTTCCTCGCGACCCGCGCGCTTTGTCGACGCGTCGTCCGTGAACGGCCGTGGCGGAAACGACGGCACCAGGTAACCCTGCTCACGTGTAACAACAAGCAGTTGCGCAATAACCTTAACCTGTTGACCCTTTTCGAGCAGGTACATGAGCGACACGTAACACACGCGACTCATTTGCACCAAGCCCTCAAACGTGCGCAACTTGGCGTCGATCCTCGCCGGCAACTCTGCATCGCGCAGACAGTATCGGTGCAAGCGTGCGCGATCACAGTCACTGCCTGCGTAGAGCCACGGGATCTCGTCGTACGACACGTCCTAAACACGCAAAACATTATGCCGGGCACATGGTGTGGGGCGACACGCACACGCACACGCACGCCGGTGAGCACACCAAACGCCGCAGCGCTATCACACGCCACGACGACCACCACCACCACCATCACAACAATGCCCGCTAGACGTAAAACGGCGGCAACAGAGGCGACGACACCTGCGCCATCATCCGCGGACAGCGGCGGTGGCGGCGGCGGTGGTGCCGCAAAGAAGAGGCAGACACAACCAAAAACTACCGGCACTGCCGCTAGGGCAAAGACAACGACAAAGACAGGTGCAAAGGCGAGAAACCCCGTAGCCAAAACTGGCTACCCGACGTGCCCCGCGTGCAAGACGCCCGTGAAGACCAAGTACGTGTCTTGGACGACCGACGACCTGTTTGGCGACGCTCGAGTTGTTCATCATCATCGGTACATCGAGATGCCAAAGTGCGTTCGCCTTTCAAAGCCCACACGACGCTACATTGGGCCCTTTGGTTTCTCCACGCCCAGGATGCCACAGTTGCCGTCGGCAAAGAACGCGCGTCGGCCGTACGCACGTGCACCATACTTTTTCGACGAGGTCAAGGGGTGCATCGAGTACAACTGGCGGTGTCGCGAGCCGTGTGCAACGTGGTATCACTTTGGAGACAGGGGCAAGAGCCAGGCAGTACTCGGCAAGGCAGCGTCCACAGACTCGTGACCGTCGCGCATGCAAACGCACACGCGCACACGCACACGCACACAATACATACATCCTTTTCTTCTTTCAAAAAGTGCCTAGCGACCGAGTTGAGCGTGTACGAGCGTAGTTTGTGGTCGCGGTTGATTTGCACGAATAGGTCAAAGATAACACGCCCTTGGATCTTGATGCACTTGTTTTCCTTCTTGCCCATGGCACGATTGCTGAACGTCGACTCTGTAACTGTCATGCGATTGTACACGGTGCGCCCCATGTGAAAGAAGGTCTCGTGCACCCCGATTGCACGTGCGCGCTCGTATAGGTACCACAAGTCAAACTGCTTAACGTTGTAGCCACAAATAACGTCAAAGTCGTTGTTGACGATAAAGTTTCGCAGCGACAGCAACATGTCACCCTCGGCATCGTACATGCGCACAACGGGACGCGTGTCGTCGTCGTCGTCGCCGCCGTCGCCGCCGCCGTCGTCGCGATCGATCGTATCGGAGCCCCGAAGCGCAAACACTACGCGTCGCTGGGTCGCGTCGTCGCCGTGTGCCTTTGTAAAGCATCCGATGCTAATGACAGGGTCTTGCCCGGGCAACGGAAACTCGCCGGTTAGCGAGGTGCACTCAATGTCAAGGTACAGGGTCGAGTAGGGCCCCGACTCGAGCACAGCGTCGACGCGGCGCAGCGCCGTGTAGTACGCGTGTATCTCGACGGTGCACGACGTGGTACGATAGTCGTCATTTGCCATCCGCGTGGTTAACGCTGGCTTGTCGATACTAACCCACGAGCAGCCAGGCAGGCCACAGTCAACCCCAAAGCGCACCACAAAGTCAACGTTCGCTTCGTACATGGGTTCCACGTCGTCTCCGCCGCGTACAATTACACCGAGCGCCGTGGTGTCGTCGGTGGCCGCAACAGCCTTTGTCCGCGCACGGATAACCTCGGCGGCTCGTGCCACGTGCGTCGGATCCAGAAACTCCACGTGTACAAACCATTCGGCGTCCGCGTGGTAGTAATACAGGTCGGTGCGGTGCACAAACTTGACAGACGCAACGATGCGCGCGTCTGACGACGGTGTCTTTCGAAAGCGCGCGGGCCCGCCGCCGCCGCCGCGCGTGTACTCTGCAGCACTCGGAGGCGCCGAGCGAATCGCGTCGGTCAGTGCCTTTGCAATATCGGCGCACGCAGCCTTTTCACTACCACTCGCAGCGACGAGCGCCTCGCGCCTAGCCGTGTCAACCTTGGCGTAACAGTACGGGAGGAAGCCATGCACGATGCAACACACGGACCTCCCCCCGTCACATGCGCGCTGTCGTCCATACAGGCGCACTCGCGGCATGGGACATCTAACCAGTTCCTCGTCAACACCCAGGCCGACAAGCCATTTGGCGTGGACACTACTCGGGGGCGACTTTGGCACGTGGTAGTCAATCTCATAAAACGTAAACATTCGCCGCAGGTCCTCGTGAACACCGTCGCCGCCGCCGCCGCCGCCGCCGCCGCCGTCGCCGCCACCGCCACCGCCGCCGCCGCTTATCCCCCCCGCCTCCCCTCGCTGTTTTGCAACAATGTCCATTGGGGTACCGTCGCGGGCATCTGGTGTTTCCATTGCATACGACGCGGCTCACGGAGAGTAAGGATGGTGGTGGTGACAAGGTTGTATTTTGTATCGCACACATGAAAATCAAGAGACAAAAAATCAGACGTGCTCAAAACACAGGCCAAACATGTTGAGCGGCGACAATGGCTCCTCACGGTCGTCCTCGCTGTCATCGTTGTCGTGTTTGTCGCAAGGCGTAGACAGGGGTGTGGTGGTGGTGGTGGTGGTGGTGGTGGCGGCGTCGGCGGCAGCGACGGTAGGGGGGGAGGCTGCTGTTACAGGGGTAGCGGCAACGGGTGGTGCAACAGCAACGACGGGGGGTGCCGGTACATCGGAGACAGTGTCATTGTCATCAGGCGGTGCAAAGGATGCAGTGACAGGCTCGACGGCAGTAGTAGCGCTAGCAACAGCAGCAGACGACACGGCATGGGCGTCAGGCCCAGACTGGGTCGACATGGCAGGCATCATTACGCGTGAGGTGTTCAGAGATATGCACACGGGTATGGGTAAATCTACTGCATAGTTGGGTGGAGGTGGAGAGGGCGGAGGTGTGCAAACTGACTGGGGAGCGCGAGCGCGAGGACCTGTTTCTTGGTGGTCGTCGTCGTCGTTGTCATACGACTTGAAACCGGCAGTAGTTGACGACGACGCGGCGTGTGGTTCAAACAAAAGTTTCCTCGCGACTGTCGTGGCGACTGGGGGCGCCGAAACCATCTCAGTGGAGATTGCGCGCGCGTCTCGCGCTGCAACGTTGGCTACCACTTGGATTGAGGACTCGTCGTCGTCGTCGTCGTCGTAGAGTCCCCGATGTGTTGAAAACAACGGGGAGGTGCATGGGGGAAAGACAAGCGGCGACTCGTCGTAGTCGTCGCTGCTAAGATAGCCCCCTCTATCGCCATGTCTACCACCACCATCACCACCACCACCACCACCATCACCACCACCACCACCACCACCACCACCGCTGCCGCCACCATCACCACCACTGCGTTTTGCGTTTGCTACTACCCGCATGGGCGAGTCCCATGCTGTGCTAGAAAGCATAGTAGCGTCAGAGAAGAGCGGAGACAATGGTCCTCCCACGTGTGCGCCAGGGTGTGCATGTTGTGAAGGTTCTTTCGGCCCCCGGGGGGATCCAGGAGGCGTCGTCGTCGTCGTACACTGCGAGGCGGCCATTTCCATAGTAAATGTCTTGTAGTCGCGTCTCACCTGTTCACGCTCCTGTTCACACTCTGGTATGCGCAGTTGCATGGTGCTACGAATGTGCCGTATCTTTTGCAAAAGAGCAGTCGCAGACGGCACCGCGGGCGAGGATAACGGTGCACTGTGTGCAGAAACAGGCACGTCGGGGAATGTCGTCGACGCTGACGACGACGACGCTGTGCTACTCGACAGACTACTCGGTAACGATGGCACGTCGTCCACACCAACGTCATGACGTATGCGTTTCGACACGTGACCTGGGGCATCACCAGATTCCTTGCCCTTGTCTTCGTCGTCCCTTGTGCGACCACAGGCGGCGGCGGCGGCGGCGGCGGCGGCGGCAGCAGCAGCAGTAGCAGCGGCGCTGGTGGCTGGCAGTGCCGTCGACACTGAGTTTTTCCGCCTGCGCCGGCGCTGTTGCAAAAACTTTGGAGCAGCGAGGGCGGCGGCTAGTAGCGGCGATTTTCGGTGACCAAGTGGCATGGGAGCGGGGACGTGGGTGCCTGTATCGTCGTCCGCCAAAGGCAGCAGCGGCGGTGGCGGCGCCGCCGCGCCTTCCAGGGCGTCATGGTGCGCGCTAGTGAGGGGGGGTCGCATCGTCTAGACGAGCGTGGAGAGCCGCGGCGAGCGAGTCGCAGCAACAACGACAACGGAAAAACGACCAGCCAGAAAAAATCAGCCTGTGATTTTTACTATTATAACAGACCACCGTCGTAGAAACACAAACACA
>Ga0070728_10006754_pt1 | contig 10753 bp, 8 predicted proteins | sample tdDd471_FD_66723 | JGI IMG/M metagenome (GOLD analysis project Ga0070728, IMG submission 66723) | Marine sediment microbial communities from the Atlantic coast under amendment with organic carbon and nitrate - tdDd47.1 | ecosystem: Environmental > Aquatic > Marine > Coastal > Sediment | place...
CGGGATCGGCAACAAACATACCGTCAAGGGTGCCGGACACTTCAAACACGTTGGACATAATTACAACGCCTTCAACGGTCACAGCGCTGTCTACGGTCACGTTACCCTGCTGAATGTCGGGAATGGTGGTACCAGCAACAATGTCGGTGTCAACATCGTCCACGGTGTCAACGTCATCAACATCGTCCACGGTGTCAACGTCATCAACATCGTCCACGGTGTCAACGTCGCCATCCACGGTGCCGGTCACCATATCATTGGCGTCCCGGGGCCAGATCTTAAATTCATCGAAACCATAGGTCAGGAAGCCGCTAAGAGCTGTGTACACAGTACCGGCTGCGGGCAGGTCATAATGGAACAGGCCATCATCAACCAGCAGGCTGCCGGTGACTTCAAACTGACCATGTCCTGCATCGCCATTGGTAACCGTTACGTTTTCCACTTTAACCAGCACACCTTCATAGGCTTCGGCATCCGCACCGCCGGTGGCGATGGAAGCAGAATCGGCAATCACAACCGGGGCAGGCATGGTGGCGGTACCGGTAACGGTAACGGTAGTGGCCTTGATCTGGCTCATGTTATAATATTCTTCGTAGGTACCAGCCAGAGTCACTTCAGCGCCCGGCACAAAGCCACTGGAATCAATGGTGTTCACAAAAGTTACCTGAATGCCGCTGAACTGGCCACCGGCAACATCGGCAACAAACATACCATCAAGGTTTTCAGAAACTTCATACACGGCAGACATGACCACAACGCCTTCAACGGTCACGGTGCTGTCCACGGTTACGTTACCCTGCTGAATGTCGGGAATGGTGGTGCCGGCAGCGGTGTCGGTGTCAACATCATCCACGGTATCAACATCATCAACGTCGTCTACGGTGTCAACGTCATCAACATCGTCCACGGTGTCAACATCGTCAACATCGCCATCGGGAATCACGCCTTCGACCATGTCATCGGCGTCGCGGGGCCACATTTTGTATTCATCAAAGCTGTAAGCAATGAAACCACGGATGTGGGTAAAGGTGGTACCAGCAGCGGGAATGGGATCGTAGTCGTAGATATAATCATCTACATGCAGACCGCCGTCCACTTCAAACTCATCGTGTTCCAGAGCGTTGTCGCTCACGGTCACGTTGCGCACTTCAACCAGTACGCTCTCATAGGCTTCGCCGTCCACACCGGCCACGGAAATGGTGGAGGGATCTGTAATCACAACAGGATCCAGGGGGCTGCCGTCACCGGTTTTGGTAACGGTGGTGGCCTTGATCTGGCTCATGCTGTAGTATTCTTCGTACTTACCTTCGACGGTCACAATAGAACCAACGCCAATGCCGGTAAGATCCAGGGTGTTCACAAAGGTCACCTGAATGCCGTGCCATTTGCCGGTAATGCCATCGGACACGAACAGGCCGTTCAGGTTGGGGGACACTTCATACACTTCAGACATGACAACCAGTTCCACCAGGGAAACAGCGCTGTCAACTGCGGGATGATCCGGGCTGCCTTCATTCTGGATATCCCAGACAGTCAGTCCGCCGGGGCCTTCCCAGTCGGTTTCGTCTTCAACCTGGTCCACATCGTCCACATCGCCGTCCTGCTGGCCTTCGCCAATCACATCAGAGGCATCGCGGGGCCACATTTTCCGTTCGTCAAAGCCAAAGGCCATAACGCCACGAATAACGTCGAATTTTGCGCCAACTTCCGGCAGGGGCTCCATGTGATACAGTTCATCATCAATGCGCAGGTTGCCGTCAATGGCGAATTCGCCATGACCAAGGTCATTGGCAGCCACGGTGACGTTCTGCACTTCAACCAGCACGCCTTCATAGGCTTCGGCATCCGCACCGCCGGTGGCGATGGTGGAAGGATCGTCGATGACCGCAGGGGCCGGAGCAGTACCGGTACCGGTGATGGTCACGGCGGTGGCCTTGATCTGGCTCATGTCGAAGTATTCTTCGTATTTACCTTCGATATCCACAACGGAACCGATGGTCAGGCCGGTGATCTCAAGGGTATTCACGAAAGTAACCTGAATACCGTGCCATTTGCCACCCTGGGGATCGGACACGAAAACGCCGTCCAGGTTATCGCTAATGGAGAACCGTTCGGTCACAACAACACAGCTGGTGACGGTTACGGCAGAATTCTCTTCGGGGTGATCCGGGCTTTTCGGATTCTGGATATCGGAAATACGCAGACCGCCGGGGCCTTCGATGTCGCCATCAACATCGCCATCGACATCGCCGTCAACGTCGCCGTCCGGGGTATCGCCGTCGGTGTCACCATCAGGGGTGTCGCCGTCAGTCTGTTCCGTATCGCCATCCATGGGTTCGTTTACATCGTCTTTGGATGTGCAGCCCGCTGCGACCAGCAGACCAAACGCCGCCATCACGACGAGCATGGTAGTAATTTTTCTCATTCTTCGGCCTCCTTAAATCAACTTAAACACGCAGCCGCTTTTCATCTTCTGACTGCTTTTCATTATGGTACCGCACCCCGCAGGGCGCACTAAATCACAAGGCTATTAAAAAGAGCATCCCACATACAATGAACTAACTTCCGCGAAAGTCAAGCGTAAAACAGCGGTAATTGCGGAAGAAATGCTAACTGTGGCATGTGTGTATAGTATTGAAAACAGGCGAATAACATGTTAGTTTCCTGCAAAGGAAACACCTGGCTTACAGAAAATACAGTAATTACATATACTTTAGCGCGTTAACGTTTATTGCATGGCTCAACAACCCCGGTATCCGCGCAGCGTTCAAGCAGTTGCAGGGTTGTCAGTTGAAGCAGGGGATGCACCCAGTCCGGCGCGATTTCCGCAAGGGGAGCCAGCACAAAACGCCGCTGATGCATACGGGGATGGGGCAGAGTCAGCCCGGGGCTGTGGAGTATCAGACCATCGTAATCGATAATGTCTATGTCAATGCTCCGGGGAGCCATGTCCCCTTTACTGCGGCGGCCAAGGGAAACCTCGATGGCCTCAAGCTGCTTGCGCAGGGTTTCGGGATCAAGGGTTGTGGTAATAAGAGCAGCGGCGTTGACATACCAGTCCTGGTCCTCACCAACAGCATGGGGTTCGGTGCGAAACATGGCACTCACCGACACCACCGCGGTTCCCTCCAGTTCGCCAATGGCCGCAAGGGCTTTTTCAATGGTGGCGGGAACATCCCCCACATTGCCGCCAAAGGCCAGAACAACCCCGGCGGCAGTGTGTGGTGATTGATTCATGGGCGTGTTACGTTTGCAACAGTTTTGCCAGCCGCGCCGCGCCTTCGGCGATGCGGTCAGCTTCCAGACACAGGGCAATGCGGAACCAGCCCTCTCCCTGGCTGCCAAAGGCGTTACCCGGGGTTACCAGCACGCCCTGCTCTTCCAGAGCCCGGGCGCAGAACACGGCGCTTGTGCAGTCAAAGGGCACTTTCACCCATATATATAATGTTGCGCCGGTGTCAAAGACCTCGTAGCCCGCTTCGGTGATGCTCTTCATGGCGGCTTCCCGGCGGCTGCGGTAGACTTCCCGTACGTCGTTGCAGGCAGGATCACCCAGGGCCATGGCGGCGATGCCCGCTTCCTGCACCACATTGAACTGCCCGCTGTCCACCTGATCCTTGACCCGCATCAGGGGATACAGCAGCTCCCGGTCGCCCACGGCATAGCCCAGCCGCCAACCCGTGGCGCTGTAGCTTTTGGAGAAACTGTACACCTCAATGGCGCAGTCCCGACCGCCTTCCACCTGGAAGATGGACGGCGGCTGCTGGTCATTGTAGACTTCGCTGTAGGCGGCGTCCTGCATTATCAGAATATCGTGGGCCTTTGCAAAGGCCACGGCTTTTTCGTAAAAAGCCAGATCCGCCACGGCACCGGTGGGGTTATGGGGATAGTTCAGATACAGCAGCTTTGCACGGGCGGCGATATCTTCGGGAATCTCAGCGAAATCCGGCAGATAATCGTTTTCCCGCTTCAGGGGATACTGCCAGGGCTCGCCACCGGCAAACTGCACGGTAGAGGTATACATGGGAAAGCCGGGGTTGGGCAGCAGGGCCACGTCGCCGGGATTCAGATATCCCAAAGGCAGATGGGCGATGCCTTCCTTGGAGCCGATGAGGGTCAGTATCTCGCCGTTGGGATCAAAGTCCAGATCATAGCGATGCTTCATCCACTTCGCCACTGCCTGCCGGAAGCTGGCCATGCCCACATAGCTTGGGTAGCGATGGTTTTCCGGTTCATCCAGAGCCGTTTTCATGGCCTCGATGGTGGCGGGAGGCGGCATAAAATCCGGGTCGCCGATGCTGAGGCTGATGAGGTCCACGCCCTTGGCCAGGGCTTTTTCCTTTGCCTCGTCCAAAGCCTTGAACACATAGGCGGGCAGGTTTTTAATGCGGTCGGCAGGCTGTATGGCCATGGGTCACTCCTTCATTATAAATGTCCACCGGGCAGACCCGGCGCTTCTCTGTTATACCACTACTGTTACACGCCCAGTACATCCCGCATGGTGTACAACCCCGGGCGTTTGTCAACAATCCAGGCGGCTGCCTTGAATGCGCCCCGGACAAAGACCTCGCGGCTGTGGGCCCGGTGGCTCAATGTCAGCACTTCCTCGTCACCGGCGAACAGCACGCTGTGGTCACCCACCACGCCGCCGCCCCGCAGGGCCGTCATGCCGATCTGCCCCGGTTGCCGGGCCTCTTCGCTGCCGTGCCGGTCATAGACCGCCACATCGTCGAAGTTCACTTCACGGCCCGTTGCCGCCGCCTTGCCCAACGCAATGGCGGTGCCGCTGGGAGCATCGATCTTGTTGCGGTGATGCATTTCCGTGATTTCGATATCGTACAGCACTGGCAGGCTTTTTGCCGCCTGTTCCACCAGGGCGGACAACAGGGTCACGCCCAGGGAAAAATTCGATGCCACCAGCACCGGTACACTGCGGCTGGCCTTGCGCAGAGCCTTGCGGTCTTCGGATGTCATGGCGGTGGAGCCCACCACCAGCGGCACCTTGTGTGTTGCCGCTTCCAAAGCATGGGCTTCAACCGCGCCGCCGGTAACCACACAGATGGCCACGGCGTTTTGGGGTATTTCTTCGGGCCAGTGGTCTGTCACTGTCACCGTTGCGCCATCGAACCAGGGCTGTCCCGTGCCGGGATGTCCTGCGGCTTCAATACCCGCACAGGGGACAAATTCTTCGCCCCGGTCCGCCAGGGTTCCCATAAGAACGCCCATGCGTCCCCGGGCTCCCACCACTATCAGAGGAATGGCCGTGGTCATGTCAGCACCTTATGCCAGAAGTTCGAGGTCGCGCAGCAGTGCCTCAACACCGGGCCGCGCCGCTTCGCTTAGCTCTGCCAAAGGAAGCCGCACTTCCGCTTCCATGGCTCCCATGCGCCACAGGGCGTATTTTGCCGGGGCCGGGCTGGTTTCCACAAACAGGCCTTCCATCAAATTAAAGAGGCGATAGTGCAGGTTCCGGGCGGCGTCCACATTGCCCGCCATCCATGCTTCATACAAATCCGCCATCAGTCGCGGGGCCACATTGGACGCCACGGAAATCACGCCGTGGGCACCCAGGGCCATGGAGGGATAGAAATTCGCATCGTCACCGCTGAGAATCCGGAAGTCTTCCCCTACCCGCTGTTTGATGTCCGAAAGCTGGGTCAGGCTGCCGCTGGCTTCCTTGACGCCCACGATGTTTTTGTGGGCCGCCAGCCGTTCCACGGTGGCAGGCAGCAGGTTGACGCCGGTGCGTCCCGGCACGTTGTACAGCACCACCGGGGTTTCCACCTGATCCGCAACCGTGGTGAAATGCCGGAACAGGCCTTCCTGCGAGGGTTTGTTGTAGGGCGGTGTCACCACCAGCAGATAATCAGCCCCCATGTCGCCAAAGTGACGACCCCGGCGGATGGTTTCCGTGGTGCTGCTGGTGCCCACGCCCACCATCAGGGGGCAGCGGCCTGCTGCGGTATCCCGCACCGTGGTTACCACGGCGTCAAGTTCTTCAGCGGTCATGGTTACGGCTTCGCCGGTGGTCCCAAGGGCCAAAAGCCCGGAAACCCCGCCGGTTACCTGGGCTTCAACCAAAGACACCAGGGCGGTAAGATCGATATCACCCCGGTTAAAGGGGGTTACCAGTGCGGGCCAGACGCCGCACAGATTTTCAGTGTTTGCGGTCATGGATTTGCTCCTTTGATCATGGGCTCGTAATGTGCGCACAACGCTGCGCCGCCCTACTGTATCCCAACCATAAAATTTTACAAGACCACTAATGATATCCTCATGAAAATGAGGGTGGACAAAAAACGCCGGACTTCCAATGAGCCCGGCGTTGCAATGTAAGTCTATTCCTGCGGTATTAATTTAATATTGATACTGCCCGCCACGCTCCATGAACTTTTCGTAATGGAACTCAATTGAATGCCATGCTCTATGCAAGCCAACATCAAGGATGCGCGGGGAATAGCGCAATTCACCGGTTGTGTTATCAAAAAATCTGCCATCAGGGGCAACCATGGCGTAACTTCCTTTCATGAAGTCATTTGATTCCGGAATAACTGCGACCCCGATAATTCCATGGTGTCGATTACAATATGACTCGAATGCCGAAGCAGAGATCAGCAAATCATCCACAGAGCCATCGTTTTGCCCCTGTATCGGAAGAACCTGGAAAATCTTCCAACGCTCCGGCTTTGCTTCATTGATGAATAAAGACATATCTTCCATTAGATTCAAGCGATTCACCACGGTGTTAATTTTCAAACGCATACCCAGTTGTCTGATATGTCTGGCAAGATGTAAATATTCCTTTATGCCGTAGCTTCTACCGGCTTTGCATCTACCGAGGGCTTCATGAACAGAAGGCCTGAAACTGTCAATACTTATGCCTACCCAATCAAGATATGGGGCCATTTTTTCCAAACGATCAGGATGTCCAATGAGCTCGGCACCGTTGGTAACAAGGCTTGTGATAGTGCCACATTCTTTGAGTCTGGTTAATATTTCAAAGAGATTAGGATACGTAAGGGGTTCGCCTCCGGCAACAGATACCTTGGAGTAATTCCGCCCCAACACCTCTGCTATCTGCAAATTCTCTTCGAGTGGCAGATGGGGAGCCCCTCCAAGCTCTTTGCGTACATCCCCAAATACCGCAAAACAGAATTTGCATCTCATATTACAGCTCGTGCAAATATGCCAGTTCACCGAGGGAGGAAATCTGTAATTCATGATACTCTCCCTTTTGAACCCATAGGACGCCAATGTCTTGGTATACGGTTCACATGTTCTATGGTTACTATTTTACCACTTGCAGCGATAATGCATGCATAGTTTCTATAGCGGTCAATCCGCGTCCCCTCTTTTTTTGCCAATGCTATGGCTCTTCGATCTATGTGGCAGGCAATACAGTTGCGCCCCGCATGATAGAGCGTTCCGTAATCAATAAGAGCATTGAATCCATCTCGCAAAATACCGCGATTCTGCTTCCGCTCCCGGGCATGTCTACTAAAATTAACAGAGTGTATATATTGCATGTTTTTCCTTTCTGATGTTCGAATCAAACTTAACTACCCCCCTACTACGAACTGAAGGATGAGACTCTGCGCTAATCTGGAGTGGGATGCTTAGGTTCCCAATGGGAGTCTCAAGCTATTAATGTCTTCCTGTGTAGGTGACCTCCTTGCTTCTGGTTCGCTGGGCGCCGGAAATATCTATCTTGACACCTAACTCTGTTAAATGGGCCTGACGCAACCACCAATACGCTGCAAATAATGCCTTGCGGGGTGATGCCTCTGAAGGTAAAGAAGCCTGGTGCCGCAGCTCTTTGTAAGCATTTTTGGCCTCTTTACGCACTTCTGGATGTGGGTCGTTTTTAGATACCCAATGAAGAGCCTTATGGCCTTTGCCTTTAGGATTGATTTTTAACTCGCGCAGCGCCCTAATGTAAAAATATCGCCATTTCCAACGGTCCTCGACAAAATCAGAATCTTCCAAATCTTGTGAACTGGCCTCCTTTCTGGTTTTAAGCCGTTTGATAAAAAACTCTGCAAGACTTGACCGTAAATCTTTTAATTTGGGATCTTGTATTTGCTTGTCTTTTAAAGAATGAATAATTGTGGCAATGCGCTCGGCAATCCACCGATGAGGCTCAGGAGGATCTTCCCGCCCATCCTCCTTCCAATAGCGAAGATCGCCTGCCACCATCTGGGATGTTGAGGCACTAAACATCGTAAGCAGTGCTTCCAAGGCCAGGTCAGGTCCGCCAAATTTGAAAAGAAACGCAAGAGGTGCATTCAACTGTTTTGGGTTAAACGTACTCCCATTGGCATCCCGCAATGTACTTCGAGCCTGTCCCAATTCCCTTTTTGCAACCGCAAGGAAATATTTACGGAACTCATCGCACGTTATTTGATCCGGCGAAATGCCCAAAAGCAGGAAACGCAATATCGCCCGCTGCAATGATTCATCGTTACTTTCTTCCCCCCTCTCAAGTAACAGCTTAATAATGCTATTTTGATCTTTTACCTGAAAAAGACCGAGAATAGTTATTGACTCGGGAGCGACATAATTCCATGCCCCCTTCGACAGAGAGTTAACGAACACATCAGAAAGCCTTAAAGCGACAGAGCCAAGGCTTTCATCCGGTTCATTCTTTAACTGTTGAAAAATATAGTCTAGCGTGTATGGCTCTCTATACAATTTCTCTGGTGTTTTCAACCCAAACCAAAAACCGAATTGCCGTGCATCATTATTGCTCTCATTGGAAGCAGGCGGGGCTTCTTTTCTCAGAAGAGACCATTCAATTGCCGTCAGCCAGCAATCTTTACGATTTTTGGGCAGGGCTTTTAGAAGATTGGTTGCGTAATGAGGGTCTAATTTAAATGCAAGGTTGTTTTTTACAAAAGATAACGCGTCATTCCAATCCATGGAAATTTGCTCAAGTGATGGCGAGCAAAATTCTGCGAACCAATCCATTGTATACATTTCCGGAACAAGAGAAACCCCAATATTACTCAAAAGCTCCTGCACCTTAACCATTTTTTCCCCTGCATGCCGCTTATCGGGAACGCCATTGAGAATATATGGGTATATTCCGGCAAGATCTTGCACGATTGAAAAGATTTTTTGACTTGTTGAACCGTGAAATGAACTGATCAGATTCTTTAACTGACTAATTATCTTTTGCTCTATCTCTGAGAGCTCAACAATAGCAATTTTGCATGCAGACAGCATGCGATCATTAAACAAAGTCTTGTTGCCCACCGTCTTCTGAATAAACAAAGAAGTAGGCGTGTTGTCTTGGGTCCATCCAATAAACCCACCAGCATATAATAATCGCGTCAGCCACTCAGCATATGCCGCAGGCAAACCCGCCTTTTCAAATTCATCTGAAATTGGCGAGCGTTCCAGTACATCAGGTTCAATTGGTTGAAATTCACTCATGACACCTCCCATCGAGTAGGTACGTTACCTCTTTTAAAAACTCACTGGCGTCTTGAGGTTTCGCGAATTGCTCGCGAATCGGAAGTGCCGATGATAATCGACAAGCTCGAACGCCTGTATTGTTATTATTATTCATGGATAACTCACTGTCAATAGCGCGGTATAATATTATTGCACACTTAATTCTTTAATTTTTACGATTTAATCTTCTTCATCGCTTTCTTCGCCAAATGCCGCCTTTAATAGCAGGAAAAGAGCCATGCCAACGCCAGCACCAATCAATGTACTGGAAATTACTTTGCCTATATCGCTTTTCCCGCTTTTATATGCCCTCAAGCAAGCCTGGATCAGCGCCTCCTGGTGCGGATTGGGGGCAGCCATTCCGCGTTCCCAATTGCTTACTGTAATTGGGTGCACCCCAAGAAGCGAAGCAAACTGAGTCTGGCTAAGCTTCAGGTTTTTTCTAGCGTTTTGAATGTCAATTTTGTTCATGACCGTTAACCCTTTGATACATAGCCAATTACTTCGTCATTACGTTAGCTCTTTACTTAGTTTTAACTAAGCTCATTGTCAAGAAAAAAAATACATATCCCCCCTTTGCTCCGCCAGGAAAACCTTAACCCGCACAAAAAAAAACTTCCCGCCTTCCCCCTTCCCATTCCCGCAGATGCCCTGCCAGGGGCCGTTGTGGCAGGGATGGAGGCAGGCATTGGCCGGTGCCGGGCCTGCCCGGCGGGGCATGGGGCCGTGTAACCCATGTGCCCGGTCAGGCGTGTCACCGGGACGGTCATTGTTCATACTATTTCGGTCCGGGTGACACTGTCTTCGATCCGCAGGAACGATGGCAGTGTATTTTCCAATGTAACGTTGGCACGGCCATTCACCTTCGGTGAAAGACCGTGGCACCCCCTGCAACTCCGCAGCCATTCCCGGGCCTGCCGGGGCACCCGGGCGGCGCGGCAGATACCCTGACCGCTACCCCGCAGGAGCCGAAGGCGTCTCAAAGGGAGCGGGGATAAACCCCGCACGGGCCGTCCTTCGAGACAGCCGCCATGCGGCTTCCTCAGGAAACGGCCCGTGGTGCGCAACCCCGGCACATCCCTGACAGGGCGATCACAAGGATCGCCCCTACAATTTTCCTGAATATGCACATCCGGCGGTAGGGGCGAATCTTGTATTCGCCCTTTGACACAGGACATTCCCCGGCGTGTCGGATTAGAATTTAATCCGACCTTGTATGATAGTTTCCAGTGATATTTTTACAGGAATGTATGAAGTGTTGTATATGACCTATGTAGCCCGGACCGAGGTCCGGGCT
>Ga0070728_10006755_pt1 | contig 10751 bp, 7 predicted proteins | sample tdDd471_FD_66723 | JGI IMG/M metagenome (GOLD analysis project Ga0070728, IMG submission 66723) | Marine sediment microbial communities from the Atlantic coast under amendment with organic carbon and nitrate - tdDd47.1 | ecosystem: Environmental > Aquatic > Marine > Coastal > Sediment | place...
GACTTCCTCTGGCCTCTCGTCGTTACGAATTCAGACTCCATGCAAACTGTACCCGTTGGCTTAAATTCGTTTCAAGGTCAGTACAGCGTCAAATGGAATCTCCTCATGGCGGCCGCCGTTGTTGCAATGTTACCTGTGATTATCATTTATGCCTTTGCTCAAAAGTGGTTTATTCGGGGTATTACCATGAGTGGCATGGGTGGACGTTAGACTTTTATGATACGTTGGGGTTTTATTAGTGTTTTCCTGTTATTTGCATTTGCATTACCGAGCTATTCACAGGACATTATAATTGAAACCGAGATTATGCCACTTGATGCCCGATTGAAATGCGCTGAAACATTTGTTACCCATACCCTAGATCACACCACCACAAGTCCACGTGGTGATATTGTGCAACAGTTTGAAGCCAATGGCAGTGGGGTTGCCATCAATGATTTAGATAATGATGGTGATCTTGATATTGTCCTTGCGAATCATGCTGATATGAATACTATCTTATGGAACGAAGGCAATCTTAATTTTCGTACAGAGCGTCTCACTCACGGTGATTCACGCGCTGTTGTGATTATTGATGTGGATGGTGATGGCTGGAATGACTTATTTTTCACACGCACGGCAAGTGCACCAAGTTACTGGCATAATTTAGGCGATGGTCAATTTGAGCATGAATTTCTGCCAAATATCGCTGAGCCATTATATAGTGTCGCATGGGGTGACCTCGATGCTGATGGTGACCTTGACTTTGTAGGTGGAACTTATGACGCAGCTTTGCTAGACGCTTTTGGACAAGAATTCTTGCTCAATTCAGGTGCAGGGATTTATTATTATCAAAATGTGGATGGCGTATTCCAGCCTAGACGAATAGCTTATAAAGCCCAAACATTAGCGTTAATTCTTGTAGACATCAATCACGATGGCAGATTAGATATTGTCGTCGGGAATGATTTTGCAGTGCCGGATTATGTTTGGGTCAGAACTGATGATGATTGGGAAATATCTAATCTATTTACGACTTATTCCCACAGTACAATGAGCTATGATTTTGCTGACCTCAATAATGATGGGAACAGTGAAATTTTCTCCACAGATATGAAGCCTTATGACGACAATCCCGCCACTATAGATGCATGGCGCCCTGTTCTCGGCTCGTTGTATAGCGAACATACCAACCCCAATAATCCACAAGTTATGGAAAATGTTTTGCTCAAGCAATCACCGGATAACACCTATAATAATAACGCTGACAATATAGGTATTGATGCGTCAGGGTGGAGTTGGTCAGGCAAATTCGGTGATCTTGACCAAGATGGCTTTATAGATTTATATATTGTCAATGGATTTATCGAATTCACGATTTTTTCGCATCTGGATAATCATGAATTGGTGGAAGAAAATCTTGCATTTCGTAATATGGATGGCATGTCATTTGAGCCTATGCCTGAATGGGGTTTGTATTCAACATCGAGTGGACGTGGAATGAGCATGGCAGACCTCGATATGGATGGTGATCTTGACATTGTCGTCAATAATTTGCGTGCCCCTGCTCAGTTATTTGAAAATCAACTGTGTAGTGGACGAAGTTTACAAGTTGATTTGGAATGGGACGCGATTCATAATTACCATCAGATTGGCGCAGAACTCCTTTTACATACTAGTGCTGGCACATTTTATCGGTATGTTAAATCAGCTAGTGGTTATCTATCAGGTGATACAACCCGCATACATTTCGGTTTTCCATCAAATGCCGACATTCAATCACTCGAAATTCGTTGGACAGATGGACAACACTCCATCATCGAGATTCCGACGCAAACACAATATCTTATTGTTCACCGAAAAGATGATATGAAATGAGTTTTGATGTGATACTTGAAGTCTAGCACTATATGAAGCTGAAATAGATACAATCTTCAATTTAGAAACCTCACAGTGTTATGACAATACTATCGTCTACGCAACAAGTTCAAAATCAATTGTAGTAGTTTTCGAACTTTCGGAGCTCGGTCAAGCATCCGACTAATTGTTCCTCTTCTTCTGTTAAAGGGAACTGGTTGCGCGAGGTTTAACGCTAAGGTCGGTGAAATAAACTCGATAAATTCAGATGCGTTCATTTTTTCTGTGTTGAAAGTGGTAACTTCATGCGTAGTATTTGGAGTATCAAATAGACTGTCTTTCTCAAGGAATTGTTTTGCAACGTTATTATTCTGTTGACTAAAAATGTCCATAATCTCAATATGTAATTCTGACGTTATCATATTAACTGGTACATTGTTCCAGCCCAAATCAGTCGATGTGGCAAAAAGCTGACTAGTCAGTTTGTTAAACAGTGGGTTAGATTTATCAAAGTCATTTAATAACTGTGTTGTCACTAACCTCATGATTTCAATTGTTTTTATGCTGGGTTCAACTACTTTAAACGTTTCGGAAGCCAGCCAATCGCTATTTTGCATATCACAATAAGATAGAAATTCCTTTAATAAATTCTGCGAATGTCCATTGTTTATAATGAATTTAACATTATCCAAATCAAAGTATTCGGACCATCGATCAATAAACGTAAAATAATCTAAAGGTGGGAGTTCATGTATAGAAGATTTTGATAGAAACTTTTTGCTAAAGACGTATTTTGCTAACCATGCCTCAAAATCATCTGTTTGCTGACCGTTGATAATGGCAGAAGACCATAAAAACTGTAATAATATATCTTGGGGTTGTAAATAAATAATGATAGTGACATCATATTTCTGAAATGCTTTTGATAATTTCTGTACTTTATCTTTGAGAAGGTAAGTGAACTCTTCACTACTTATAATTACTGACGTTGATGAAGAATTGTCAATTTCGTGATATAACTCTGATAATATTTTTTCTGATTCATTCACTTGACCAAATCGAAGGAATCTCGCAATTTGGTGATGAGCATTTCCAATTAAACCAACACTTGGATATAGATAACTTTTTTCAGACAATTTATCTTGTAATTCAAGTAAATTTTTCTGTAATGTCAATATTTCATAATTGACATATCCAATGTGAAGGTAAATATGTTTTTTCATGTTCTCAATGTTCTTTCGAGTCAAAGTAAGTCAAAGTGTCATACTAAACCTATGTGTTGTCAATAGTTTCCAACAACTCCGGAATCATACATTCAAAGAGATTATATTTATATATCAAGCTAAAGGCTAACCATTTTAGAAAGCACGTAATATATTGTATTTAATTTTGATATAAATAAATATAAGTGAGATCATCGTGAAATTAAATCCAACTAAGGTTTTCCTTCATATTGGTTATCCTAAAACTGGTACAACCGCTATTCAAGGCGGATTATATATAAATCGGGAAAAACTAAAAACCTATGGCTATTGTTATCCTATATCCGGACTTATTGGTACAGGCAAGCAAAGTCTAGCTGAAGCAATGGATGCCGGATTTCAAGAAGATACCGAAAATAGGTTTAAAGCGGATATCCCTCTGCTAATAGATGAAATGCATTCAACCACTTTACCCAATATCATTATATCTAATGAGAGATTTGCTTTATTTAAACCAGATGTTATTGCAGAACTCAAAGATTTACTCAACGGTTTTGATGTATATATCGTTATGTACTTAAGACGGCAAGATTTATATCTTCAGTCATTATGGGCTCAAAAGTGCAAAGAAGGACACCTAACTCAACCGTTTATGGAATGGGTAGACGAACTAAGCAAAATATCCTTTGATATAGAAAATGCATCAAGCGATGTTGGTCGATCACGCTTCCCTCTCAATTACCTCCATGTTGCTGACAGATGGGGGGAAATATTCGGGGAAGATCATATTTTTATACGACCATTCGAGAGAAAACAGCTAAAGGCTAATATTCTTGCAGATTTTCTGGAGATATGTGAGATAGAAGATAGTTCGTGGATTTCTGACGTTTCAGAATATAATGTCAGTCCAGGTCCTAAACTATTAGAAGTCCTAAGATTGCTGGCTAGGGAGTTACAAAAATATAAAGTGCGTAAAGACTATAAAATGCAATATCGATATGCTTTTCATACGATGGAAAACCAAGGTGATAAGCTACAATGGAACACCGTGAAGCCATCATATCTAACCCGAAAGCATCACGATATTATCATGTCTCATTTTAGTGAATCTAATATAAAAGTTGCACAAAAGTACCTTGGGAAAGATCAATTATTTATTGAAGATTTTCGGGAAGTGCCTATCACGACAATAGATAGTGACGAGATTACTGTTGATGATGTCATTAACTTAATGAAGCCACTCTTCAATAACACCTAAGGTACCTTAGGAAAGGTTAATTATTTATTGAAGATTTTTGATGCAAATACCTGACTTGGAACATAAAAGGATGATTTGCTTTCTGACTATTTTAAGGTGAAGTGATCGGACTACAAAATTCTGTTTATCAACCATTTAAAACCGAAAGCCCTGTCAGTATGATTAGAAATACGTTTCTAAATGTAACAACATCAGTGAGGTTCTGTGGCTAATATATTGTTTGATTTTGGACATCCAGCTGATATTCATACTTTTTACCATGCGGTGAAGATATTAAAGGAAGATGGTCATTTTGTTCATATATCAACTTTAGATCGTGACATAATGATTGAGCTATTAGATTCAACGAATCTAAATTATGGTATAACGTATCGTAGAGGTGCGAAATTAAATTTATTACAAGAAATCCCTATCCGTTCATGGCAAATCTTTCGTCAAGCACAATCCCACTCTATTGATGTTGCAGTGAGTGTAACCAATTTGACTGTTGGGTTCCCGATGTGGTTACGACGTAAACCCTATATTGCGATCAGTGATACCGAACAAGCCTTCAACCAGATACGCACAGCATTACCATTCGCTAAACGTTTAATAACGCCAGATTCGTTTTACCATGATTATGGATCAAAACAAGTTCGATATGTTGGAACAAAGGAATTGGCATATTTACATCCCGACGTATATACACCTGATATTTCTGTTCTGAATGAAGTTGGAATATCCCCTACTGAACGATATTCAATACTCCGGTTATCTGCATGGCGAGCAACTCATGATGTTGATAAGCATGGTCTTTCATATGATGAAAAAATTGCTGTTGTCAATGAATTGGTAAAATATGGGAAAGTGATAGTCAGTGCTGAAGATGAAGTGCCAGAGGAATTTCAACATCTTATTACGAACTTCCCAAAAGAAAGAATGCACGACCTTATGGCATTTGCTTCTTTATATATCGGCGAGGGAGCTACGATGGCGGCGGAATCTTGTGTGTTAGGTACGCCTGCAATATTAACGAATACGCTTGATTTGGGCTATCTGAGAGACTTGCAGAGACGTGAGCTAATGTTTTCAAGTGTTGATGGTGAGAAAGTATTACATAAGATTCGTGAAATATTGGATGATCCTGAAAGTGCCAATAATTTTCCAGAACGTGCGAATCAGTTTATTGCAGAATCAGAATCTCTAACTGATGTGTTAGTTCGGGAAATTAGACAGCATTTCCCTTGATAAGATTCTGCTAGATGTATGCAAAAAAGGGTTAATAACAGGACATGATTATTAATGCACGACAGTTTTCTCTATCATTAATCGCTATATTTCTTTCGGTTGGGATTATCGGCTATCTCGCTTCGCAACCACAACTGTCATATCATGCCGAATCTGACTCCTATATCAATATTTGGATTACGCCTGCTATCGCGACAGCAGTGGATACAGCGTATGAACTTCAATGGACATCTGCGCGTATTACTGGAGTATATCTCAATGAACAGGGGAAAATTGGAGAGTATCTAGAGGTCTTCGATAATACATGCCAAATACATGAATTCATGGTTAATTTTGAAAACGGCGATCAAAAGACATTCCGTGTTCGACCATTCAAAGTGTTACATCCACTCGTCATTTCGCTAATCGTTATTAGCTTGACGGTTATTTGTGTCTGGGCTGTTCCATTTAATATTCCATTTCTAAAAACTATTGGGAACTATTTTTCCCCATTGTATGATTGGACGTCTGAACATTTCTGGCATCGATGGATTGTTCTTATTTTATTCAACATCAGTCTCTTTACGGGATTCCTTTATCTAGTCGATACTTGTCAGAGCCAAGCAATTCTATCAATTGGACAACATTTTCGTTTGTTACATGGAATATTGATCGCGACGGGAATTGTCTCATTCATGATGCTTGTTTTAGTGGTTCTGCGCTCTTCAATTATTCTAGCATTGACTCAGATTATACGACTGATTCCTTATCCTATTGTGATAACAGGCATTTTTGCATATTGGTGTGTGTGTTTCTACCTTCTTCTGACGTTCAGTACACTAATTGATGAGTTTATGGTTGCACCATTAGCATTGTTTATTTTTGTTATTTGGGCAATCGTTATACACATCCGTTTGCAACCTAATGAATCACAATCGGAGCTAATATTTAAGAAATATATAACGCCTAAAACCAAACCCATAATCACTATTGTTATTAGCATTATTTGGATTTTAGCTTATCGTACCGACTGGGTTGTATTGATACATAACGATGTCCTACAGATAGGTATTGGAGCAGTTTTATATATGTTACCCGGTCTATTGTTGGTACTTATAATAAGACCGACGATAGCAAGTTGGACATCCCTCCTGACACTGGGATTTGTATTTAGTTTTGTGTTATCTGTTATATTGTGGCTGATTGTATTGTTGTTAGGCAGTACAGCGGATTTATTGCAATGGTTGTATACACTTGTTGGTTTAGCCATGTGGCTACATGTATCAAGGCAAGAATTCCCATTTCGATTGTTTCAGCTTGAATCAGCATGGAATATATTTCATACATTATTGTTGTGCTTGGGAATACTATCTATATTTGTTGTATCATCACTTATTGTTGAGCCGGGTTTTGGTCATATAGACGGCGATGGACGGGCTTATAACCCATTGGTCACGGATTATGCACAGACTCAGAATCTCAACTTGCTTGATCCGTATCTTGGTAACAGTGCAAATATGCAATATCGGATGTGGCTCGCGGTGTGGACAGTGCCGCAATCCTTAATTATTACCTTTTCCCAACTGCATATCCTTACATCGTTTCACTTGATCGCTTTTTATTTAACCATTTTTGTCTTCATCGTGACTTATGATGTAACCCGACGTTTCGGTTTACCGGAGTCATTTTCATTAATCGCTATATCAATTTTTGCTTACCTCATTATGACACATTTGGGCGTAAATCAATTCGGCTTACGACTTTTGAAGATGCTTTTACATGATAAGTTAATGGCATCATTTATCCTAAGCCCTCTAGCCATACTAGCAACGTTTGAATACTTACAGCAACAATCTAAAACGCGATTGTTTGTAACAATTGTATCGATTATGGCTGTGATGCTCGGTCATCCGACGGTGTATTTTAATACCTGTTTGGTAATTGCAATGATGACTTGCTTATATGTTGTTATCAAATCACATCAATGGAAACATATCATCCTAATTGCATTGATATGTGGCGTTTGGATGATGGTTCCATTCAGTATTCGGATTGCGTCAGAGTCCGTTGGGATAACTTATATGACGGGCGATGTGGAGGAATTGCTAGAGCGCACTGATCGCAATGAACGTAGTAATATATCAGAGGAAGGCGAATTTCTCGGTATTGATCCGCAGCTTATCAACGATACAACGTATATATTACTTGCTATCGCTGTTATTTTCTCACTTATCCACTTACGTCAGAGCCATGGGTTGTTTTTGGTTGTGCCGATGGTGGTGCTACTGTTAATTGTGTTAAATCCTGTGACATCGGTAATACTTGGACGATTTATTAGCCATACACAATTATGGCGAACCCCTTGGTTGATCCCTTATGGCGTGATTGGTGCCATGGTATTGTGGATGCTTTACCTTACCATCCACAAGTTACATCCATCATCTTATCTTGTATTCCATATAGGAATGATTATTCTAGCATCTTTGACATTTATTGAGTCGCTTAACATCGCGTTGTCACCACCGTATGCAGATACGTCGAGGGAATATGCTCAAGCAGGTAATTTACAGCAGAAGTTGATAGAAAAAAGAGAGGAAGCCTCAACACCAGTATTTCAATTTTTTGAAGATGTTGTTGAGATTGGCTCATATATTCGGTCGTTTTCACAAGGGAGAATCTATTTTCTTGCTGATAACCGCTTAGAACTAAATTATTTAATCCCAGCAATTAGTACAGATTTTCACGGTATAACGTGGTATTCACTTAGTTTCCCTAATATTACACGTGATGAGTTTCGCGCGAGAAATAAAGCATATAATGCCCTCTTTAATGATTCATTGAGTGTTGATACCTTCATAGAAATAATGGAGCATTATCAGATTGATTATATTGTGCTCTCGAAAGAATACAAACATCTTGAGACGATTATGGCACAGAGTGGTATCGTAGAAGAAGATATGAAACCGTTTGGCTCACTACGTTTATGGAAGATCAAATGATTTCATATGTATTTTAATTATCCAGAAAATCTTCTGGTGGAAATGTTTTACCTAATTTGCCACGTAAACCATCTAATATCGCTAATATACCAAAACGAGCTCTACCAACACCATTACGTCCAAACATCAAAGGATATGATACGACTAATATTATGTCCTTTAACACTGCTCTCACCAGATCAAAGCGACTACCATACCGATGAATACGAACCAGTTGATTACGTAGCCGATAATAATTTATGATGTTTTTCAAATTAGTGAATTGTGCCGATGTCCCTTCATCATGGTGAATAACATAAGCCTCTGGCACAATAATACACGATACCCCATTACGAGCGAGTCTGAAGCAATAGTCAATTTCTTCCGAATACATGAAGTAATCACAATCCATAAACCCATGTTTTTCAATAACGGAAATTGGTAAGAAGATACTACTACCAGAGATTGCTGATACGAACCGTGGCTCTAATGTTGGGAACAACTCACCAAAATTACGGTTGATAAAAGGGTTAAAAAGAATCTCTTTGAAATTTTGAGCGAAGAACTTTATATGAAACTTTATCGGGAAATCTTTAAGTTCCTGATTGGGCAGATTTTTTAATGGTACTGTCCCATAAATCGCCTCTCCAAATTGCTGAAAAGCGTCTAAGAACAACTGGATGGTGTTGGGTTGTAATAAAACATCTGGATTGAGAATCCAAATAAAATCGGCTTTTTGCTGTTTTGCAACTTCTACAGCGAGAATATGTCCACTTGCATATCCATTATTTTCAATTGATTCAATCAATAGCACATCTTTTGGTAGCTCTTTTTTTAAGAAATCCAAGTGTGCTGGTTGTGACGCATTATCTACTACAACAATCTGTTTATAGGGATAGCTTTGTTGTTGTAGCATTTCAATACAATTTAGAGTTTGCTCGGTGCTATTCCAATTGAGTACAGAAATGAAAATGTTAAATTTATTCACCGATAAATACCTAATTCCTCAACTATTTGAAGGATCATATGGCTACCCTTCTGCTAATATCTAGCATTTTCGAAGTATCTTAGATAGTTAGAATATCGATACTCACAATGCAATATAGTAATTCTAATTGCATTAAACAGTCATTTCCGGTCAAGTCGTTATGATTAATGGTTACCGCTATTCATATAACGAATCATTGATATTTGCTCTGCAATAAGACCTAGTAAAAGAATTAGCATACCTAAAGTAGTGAGTAAGCTACCAAATCCACTAAATCGACTAGCTGTGACAAGGGTGAAAAGTGTATAAAAAACACCGGGGAAGAAGCAAATTGCACTTAAGGGTAAAAAAACTTTCAAAGGTACAAAAAATACAGCGAGTCTGGTTAATATGAGTAGAAAACGAAAACCATCTCGGATGATATTGATTTTACTCGTTCCGATTCTTGCAGGCGATACAAATGGATGATATTTTACCGGAAAGCCAGCACGAAACATTGAAACAGTAATTGTTGTTGGATATGAAAATCCATTCGGGAATAAGAAAAGAAAAGCTCGGATTCTATCTGCACGTATGACCCGAAATCCAGATGTTAAGTCTGGTATACGATAACCAATAAGGTAAGAGGCATAGAGATTAAAAACTTGATTTGCAATATCCCGCCACCAGACGCTAACTGTGCCATGGCTTCTCGCACCGACAATCATGTCATATTTGTCCAAGTACGATAACATCGTCGGTATTTCAGATGGAGGATGTTGTCCATCCGCATCCATAAGGACAATAATGTCACCACTTGCTCGGCGTACACCTGATTTGACTGCTGCTCCATTCCCAATGTTATATGGATGTTGAACGAGAATTACACCTTTATCTGTGTAGGTTTGAACAATGTTAGCCGTTTTATCTGAAGAACCATCATCAACTACTATAATCTCATCAATTTGTGGCATTTCTAATAATTGATTCAGGATAGCAGCAATAACTAATTCTTCATTGTACGCAGGTATGATGATCGAAATTTTCATGAGAAACCGTATATAGTCACTAATAGAAAGTTACAGACATGGAACTAAATTCTGGTTGACGAAACATAAATGGAGAAACAAAACCATATTACGAATGATATTATTATCTATATAGTCGGCAAAGTCGAGGATAGAATTCCTAAAATATACTAAACCGAGTTCAAAATCTGGAAATTCTCAGTCAAACGAGAAGTCAAATCATCAGCATATTCGTCTAAATGAGCAAGGAAATCACAAATCGCTTGTTGAAACTCA
>Ga0070728_10006756_pt1 | contig 10745 bp, 8 predicted proteins | sample tdDd471_FD_66723 | JGI IMG/M metagenome (GOLD analysis project Ga0070728, IMG submission 66723) | Marine sediment microbial communities from the Atlantic coast under amendment with organic carbon and nitrate - tdDd47.1 | ecosystem: Environmental > Aquatic > Marine > Coastal > Sediment | place...
TCCCCTTCTTGTCATTTGACGCGTGTCTCGGCCCAAATTGTTTGATCATCGAGAGCTGTTTGTCATGAACTGACAGGGAGTCAGATAAGGTTTAAGGATCAGTAACCGTTCGTGATTTAAATCATGAAAAATCGATTCGTGCGAGTCACCCAATGAACAATCAAAAGGGGGATTTATGCGAAGAACTTTATCGCTTGCAGCGCTATTGTGTGCGCTTTCTTGGGGCGTCGTCAGTGCCAACACTGGCGTAGCTTTAGTTCACGGTACCGGACAACAGTCCGACGCCTACAACGACTACTGGAAATCAGGTTTTGTTGAATCGGTTCGACAAGGTCTGAGTAACTCATCCAATCTTCTTGTCGTTAATTGCAACTTTGAAAAATACATGTGGGACGATGCAGCAGCTGGCTGCTTGGCAGGACAGTTACACAACTTCATCACCAGTAAAAATATCGACGATCTCGTGGTAATCACCCACTCAAATGGTGGTAACGTGATGCGCTGGATCTTGTCTAACCCAACTTGGGATTCTCGATACCCAACCATCATCAACAATATTCGCTGGGTGAATGCCGTTGCAGCATCAAGCAAAGGTACACCGCTAGCCGATGCCGTTATGCAAGGTAACGTGTTCGAACAATCACTTGGTTGGTTACTTGGTTATAAATCTGACGCCGTACGCCAACAACAAGTCAGTTGGATGGAATACTACAACGGCAGTTGGTTACTCGGTACATCGGGTCGTCCAGCGCTTCCAACTGGGTTCTGGAATATCGTAGGAACGGACGTTGAGTCAGCGATATGGGACTCTGACAGTTACTGCGGTGGCTACCTCGAAAATGTTGGATTAGAAACCACCCAAAACTGGTTAAATAGCTGCTCTGATGGCTTTTTGAATTGTAGCTCGCAAAATGGCGCTGGCACCTTATGGTTTAACGATACCGATCGTACTCGCGGAGACGAACCATTGAGTCACAATCAAAGTCGACGTCAGTGTTTCAACCTTGATGTTATTTTAAGAAACGACCTATATGGAGCGAGCAGATGAAATTAACTACCTTAACACTTCTCATCGCCACGAGTCTTAGCGGTTCGTTAATGGCTGATACCAGTAAAAAAGCCATTCCAACCAAGGCGACCACTCACAAAGTTTCCGCTCCGTCGATGGCCAACAAAAGCACCGAAGCGGTGAGCTTTACACAACAGCTCGATCCAGACTTAGACGTAGCACTCGGCGTTAAAGGGCTATCGGTCGTCAGTAAAAGTTACTATCAAGAAGTCTCTGGACGCGAATTAAAACAAGGTGTTTCACTCAACACCGCAGGCACGGCAGCGGTTATTCGTGTAACGCCGGTGAAAACTTTGGTTCAAGGTAAAGCCATTACACCGGCAGTTATTGAGCCAGATGATCTTGAGTTAACCGGTGCAAGTGGCAACTTCAATGTGAACAAGTCGGGTATGGCAATCAAAGCGAACAGCGATCAACTGAGTAATACCCATCCAGGCATCTTTAAAAACACTGCCGCTTTTGTCATCGATGAAGGTATGGGCAAGGGCAACTTTGCGCTAAAAACCAACCGAGGCGTTGCAGATAACGATCGCTATTTAATTCATGTTTTCGATAAAAATAGTGATGTGAATTTATCTTTAAAAACTGACCGCCCAGCTTTTGCAGATCAAGACACGTTAGTCGTCAGTGCCAACTTAGCGGGAGCCTCATTCAAAACTGGCTCAAACACCGCATCATTAATCTCACCAGATGGTCGTCAATTTCCAATGTCGCTTGCCAATGGAAAACAAGGCGTGGAAGCAAAAATTGCACTGACCATGGATACTTCACGTGAACCCGGTGAATTATGGAAAGTCGTCTTAAACAGTGAAAGCAAAGAAGGTATTCCACGCACTGCTGAACTTGCGGTTGATATTCACCAAAAAACGGCGAGTATATCGAACCACAAATTTGCTAAGGGTAATCTGAGCGTTACTATCAATGTAAACGAAGCGGGCCGCTATGAGTTACGGGGTTGGATGTTTTCGCAACTCGGAAAGCGAACCGAGCCGAAAGCCGTTCAGTACTATGCGAAGTGGTTTGAGCCAGGGCAACATCAAATCAATATTCCGATTGGCGCAAAAAACGCCACCGGTATTGTACTCAAACAATTGCAGTTATTAGATCAGTCTCGTTTGGCAGTGTTAGAGACTCAGTAGTTAGATACTTTAACTATCTAAATAAAAAGAGCGCATATGCGCTCTTTTTTTTATTTTTCCTCTCAGTTACAAAGGTCCAGAAATAAAGACTGGATACTGATCATCTGACAATACTTAACCACTCAATATATTTCATTTTAAGCCCTATACTATTTAAACGTTCTTCTATTTAAGGAATCTCTTTTTAGAAATCTTTCTTAAGACATATTTTGTTAAGAATACTGCGCAAACACTTCTTCCCCGGTCATATTCTTGGTTTGATTAGCAAACTCATAGTAGGTTGGCTTTTCATCAATAAATATCTGATGATCAAATTCGAGGTTAGCTATATTGTTAAACAAACCCACCGGCATGATAAATTGACCCGTTTGAAGCAATTTATAAAACAAGTGAGTGCCACATTGCCCACAAAACCCTCGCTCAGCCCACTCGGAAGAGGCAAAACTTTTTACATGCTGCTCTCCGCTAAACTCGACCTCTGTGTGACAGTCAACAGCGAGTAAAGGACCACCGCCCCACCGACGACACATTGAGCAGTGGCAAGCGCCCACCTTTGTATCCACTTGCTGAACGGATACCGTGACTGCGCCACAAAGACAATGTCCTTTGATTGATTGTGTCATTTTGAGCCTCCGAGTTGTTAATACATTACGACCTACTCTTCTACACGAACAAGAATTATTTAGAAAAGTCCTTCAAATGATTCAAATCACCTTAGAGTAAGAAAGCTAATTTATAATGGGAACTCGCAAATACCTCAACAGAAATCTATAAGACAATCTCGAACTGATAATAAAATTGCGACAAAAAATGTCTAAACCAATGTGCTTCGAGTCATTAGTCTTCTCACCTTCTGTGTAAATTAAAACTTTTTTTGCAGTTTTAACGACCAAAGAGGCAGGTATCGCGGTTTGGCAATGTAAATTTGAGCCTGCTCTTTCAAATCATCGCGGAATTTTACACTGCAGATTCATACCAATGTTTAATAAAACACCCCTTGCGAGGCATTAATGCGACTTATCAGTTAGGCCGATTTCCAGTTTATGAATAAGTTCGATCGTTAAACCACTAAGGGACCATAAATCGAAAGTAATTATGTTTCGCTCACGTACAAAAAAACAAACAAGGAACACAATGAAAAAACATAACGTTACAGAATTTCCGTTCAGTCATACCTCATTCATCAAGCGCTTAAAAAATGGTGCTTTTTGGAAAACAGTTCTTATTGGAACGCTTCTGCATATTCCACTTATACTTTCCGGCTGTACGGAACCCGAGTCCTCGAACCGAATTGAAAACAAGGAAACGTTATCAGAGGAACAAATCAATAACCCAAAGCTGCCAACTGAAAACTCGGTCGAAATGCAGTCACTTGTTGATCGACTGAATAAAGTCGTTACCTTGGCAAAGTCAAAAAAGGACTTTATGGGAAATATTGCCATTATGGCGAATGGGAACGTAATTTATCAGCAGTCAATTGGTCTCGATAGTATTGAGCAGAAAAAAGTATCGACCATAAATTCGCGCTATCGCATTGGTTCAGTCTCAAAAACTTACACGGCAGTTTTGATATTACTCGCGGTCGAAGAAGGAAAGTTATCGCTAGACGATACTCTAGAGAAATATTATCCGATGATTCACAATGCCAGTAAAATTACCATTCGAGATCTGCTTCAGCATAGCAGTGGTATTCCTAGCTACAGTAAAGATGAAGACTTTTTCCAATACTATACAAAAGCACATTCTCGAGAAGAGATGCTTGATAAATTTAGTTTTTATCGTAGCGATTTTTCTCCACAGTCAAAAGGCGAGTACAGCAACACTAACTACTATTTGCTTGGGTTAATACTAGAGAGTATTTATCAGCAGCCTTACTCTGAACTAATTTCAGATAAAATCGCCAAGCCTCTTAAGCTTTTCAATACTTATGAAGGCAATCAAATGCAAATTTCCAACAATGAAAGTTTACCTTACCACTTTTCTGACAAAGGCTGGGAGCAAACACCTCAAGCACATTCTTCGGTTACACTAGGTGCAGGCTCGCTTGTATCAACTGCTATCGATGTTGCCTCTTTTTATCACGCCTTGTTTAATGGGCAGTTACTCGATGACGACAACCTTCAAAACATGCTGACAGTAAAAAATAACTTTGGACTGGGTGTTGTGCCTTATACATTATCGAATCGCCAAGGGTATGGTCATCGTGGGACCATTGATGCTTACAAAGTCACCGCCATTCACTTTCCTGCGGATAATGTTACCTTAGTGGTCACTTCAAATGCCTCAAATGACAATATTAATAGCTTATATCAACAGCTACTCAAAGCCTACTTTAACGATTCAAAGATAGACATCACCGTTGCAACTCTTGAAAAGTTTGTTGGACGATATGTTGACATTAAAGATCCATCAAGCGAAGCGCACTTTGAACGGTCAGGATCAACATTAGTGCACGTTATTCAAAATGAGTTTCGTACCGATTTAGCCTATCAAGGCAATGGTAAATTCTTGTTTGAACAAATGTATGGGCCGTCCATTCTTTTTACATTTTCAGAAGATGGTAGCCGCTTGCTCTTTGAGCAGGGGGACTACAAGGGCACCTATAAAAAAATAAAATAGTTCTAAAACAATAAGCGCGGGTGAAAAATACCTCACTCGCGTCGAATTTTGTTTATTAATACCAGCATCAACAATTCCAAAAGTTACCTGAAGGGCGTGACCTCATCTGTCATTATTCACTCATCGTTTTTATTGCATCTCGAGATTACTCTACTTAGAATGCCAACCTTTCAAAATACCCGTCTTACTTTCAGCTAAACAAGGCTGTTATTGGGCAGCAACGATTGCTATCGAAGGAATTCTTTATGAAAAGGCTTTTAATTAATGTGCTATCAAGCGGATTTTTATTCCTAATTTTTGGCTGCAGTGGTGGCACCTCAAATTCCGAGCCTCCAGCTGTAGTAGAGCCGAGTGATAATGCATTGCTACAAACGTTAAAGTTTTCTGCCGGTTCGCTTTCCCCAACATTTGACCCGAGTGTCACAGACTATGAGCTGACCCTTGGATATTCTAATGCGACGCTAACTACCTATGCCACAACTCAAGACTCGAAAGCTCAAGTTAAAATTGGTAACGCTTCGGCATTACTCAATGAAGCGGTAATCCATCAAGCGATTTCAATTGGTCAGAATAACTTTTCAGTGTTAGTAACTGCAGAGAATAACTCCACGACTACCGAGTACCGCTTTATAGTCAATCGAGCGCCTATGAGCGATTTCGTACAGCAGTCTTATATTAAGAAAAACAATCCTATCGAAAGTTACGACTTATTTGGTACTTCTTTGGCCGTGAGTAAGAATCGTTTAGCGATTGGTGCCTACAACGATTTTAGCGCAACGGGCGCGGTATATGTGTATCGAATGATTAACAATTCATGGCAACTCGAAGGTGTTGTTAGAGCCGCATACCCATCGCGAAATGATGGATTTGGCGGATCAATAGCGTTACAAGGTGATACCTTGGTTGTCGGTGCAGTTGGAGAAAGTAGTTCCGCATCTGGAGTTAATGGTAATCAAGATGACGACTCTAGTTCATCAAGTGGCGCCGCATATGTTTTCGAATATAGCAACGGTAGTTGGCAACAAACCTTTTATCTTAAAGCCTCCAATCCCGACGATTTTGATTACTTTGGTGCCGATGTTGCACTTGACCAAGATACTATTGCTGTCGGTGCGATTAATGAAAGTAGCGATGCTCGAGGCGTCAATGGAAACCAAAATAACAATGACGCACCAGCCAGTGGTGCTATCTACGTTTTTAAGCGTTCGAACAACAACTGGATTCAACAAAGCTATATCAAGGCGTCTAATTCAGACAGTCGCGACCAGTTTGGCGGAGAGCTTGCATTGAAAGGCGATACTTTGGTCGCAGGCTCATCACTTGAATGGGGTGACGGTTCCGATCCCTCAGATAATTCCGCTAAATATACTGGCGCTGTCTACGTCTACAGTCGCTCAAATGATCAGTGGAATGAAACAGCTTACCTCAAAGCTTCAAACCCTGATAGTTCAGACGGGTTTGGTAGTTCTGTCGCTTTAGGAAATGGAGTACTGGCCATTGGTGCGAAAAGAGAATCAAGCATAAGCAGTGGTGTTAACGGCGATCAAACAGATAACACCAATATCAACAGTGGTGCAGTTTACATTTTTACGCTTGAATCTGGCACTTGGACACAACAAGCTTATATAAAATCTTCGAACCCTGATTGGAACGATTACTTTGGGGAGCGAATTGCGTTTGAAGGCAATTTACTTGCCGTTTCTGCAACGGGCGAAAGCAGTAACACACGCTATATCAATGGCGATGAAATGGATAACTCATCAGAAAATGCTGGCGCAGTCTATTTATTCAATCTAGTTAATGGCGACTGGAATCAAATCGCTTATATAAAGGCATCAAACACAGATGCAGATGATAAATTTGGAAAAGATGTCGTAATTGTTGATGGTCGGTTATTTATTAGCGCCAATTATGAACAAAGCAATGCTCAGGGTATCAATGGAAACCAACAAGACAACTCAATCGATGGTGCTGGTGCTGTTTATGTATTTGAGTCAAATTAGCAATCGAAATTATAGTTGGTAATCACAAAATGGTGCGGGTTGCTTTTCGCTCCCGCATACAATTAGAATAATTTTCAACTAATCTTTTACTCGCGGTTAACTTAATTCGTCCCTTCTTCTAGCCAATTCGAACGACAGGAAATAGGATATGACTCATCTACGTAAGTATTCACAGAAGAGCTCTATAAGCTATCGAATGACTTTTGCTTTTTGCATTATCTTATCACTCATTGGGTGCGATATACTAAATCCCAAAGTCACTGCTAAGGAGATAAAATCTAACTTGATTAAAACTTGCGGTAAAACTGATTCTAGTTGCATTTCTGACGTCGAAAACCAGTTTCCATTTTGTAACCAACGATACCAAAATGATTGGCGACTTTATCTAAAGGCAAACATTCAAAATCAAGAACGATTTCTTCAAAGTTACTTAGATAATCTCTATAGCTGTATTGTTGATGAAAAAGGTAACGCTTATTTTAGTACTGTTGAATTACCTTAACTTTGGAATAAATAATTCAGGTGACATCATTTACAACCCATAAAGCCATAGACCTTTGTGGCTCATCGGTAAGCTTGCGTTAAATAACCTTGTTCATTGACGACTTATTTTAGAAGCAGCCATAATTGAATCAGCATAAACAGCTGAACAAGTACCTCGAAGGTCTTAATGTTCAAATTCAACTATTTCTAATATCTTACTGGCCTTCTCGAAGTGATCCAACTGATGTGTTTCTATCCACCAGCGGGCTGCTTCCATTAAAACTTCAGGCTGATCATTCTTATTTTAAAAAAAAGCATAGAAAGACACATCCACATCCTTCCCTTTTTTTGCTAATTTTTTGCTCACATACTTCAATAATCTTCGCTCGTAGCTCTTTACGCAAAATATAATTCCTTGATCGGCAGATAGCTATCACTTGCTCATTAAGCGATGTATTGTAAACGCGAAAAGTAATGAACTCATAAAACTGAATTAACCAAGAATATTTATCTTAGTTACGCCTGAAACCTTACAAATCCTTTGGCTAGATAATCCATTTGGTCAGCTAAAATATTGCGGTTTGCCAAAGCCATATACTCAAATTTATTCGGCTTAAAAGGCACAGCCAGTAACGGCATGTTGGCTTGCTCTGGAGTTCTACACCCTTTGTGATGATTGCAGCTTTTACACGCCGACACGCAGTTAGTCCAAGTATCGTGTCCACCATGTCCTTTCGGGATCACATGATCGCGAGTCAGCAAGTTTTTCGGAAATAAATTCCCACAGTAAATGCAATGGAACTTATCACGGGCGAACAAAGCTGAATTGGTAAGTTTTGGTACTCTGTGCGCTTGTTCATGCAAAGCTCCATCAATGGCGATAACGGGAGCTATGGGTAACAAAGACTGCTCACCTGTTAGGCGGCTATGCCCTCCATGCAAGGTGACACAGAATTTACCTAAACTCCATAACACCATATTCTTCGCGTAGTAGCATGCGGCTTCTTCAACACCAATCCATTGCATTGGAAATCCTGATTTATCGAGCCTCAATACCTGTGCTGCCATCACATTCTCCCAATTATTAATCAAACTTTAAACCAAACCATGCTTCCTTATCTTGCCCAAGTTTTATGACGTTTTATCGCACTTGGCTAAAAAACGCCCGCTGCTTATAGCACCATACGCTTAAAAAACACGCACGACAATAGTGCAACCGATTCGCGATACCGCACCAATCGTGATTCATTTTGATTAACGTTTACGTAAAAGGAATATTAGATAAGCGCTTCAGAGCTTAAAGGTGCGACACTCAAAGAGATTTTGAGCGCCGCGGGAGAATTAAACAAAAATTATACAGGACTCAACGATCATTCAAATCATTACTAATTGAAATCGCTGCCTCCAAGATGGTCGCTTGCTGAATCAAGCATTGCAATCATCTGTTCGACGGTGTCGAGCCGCTGTGGCAAACACCGCCCCATAATACGCAAATCGCCTTGGGCAATCTGCGTGGCTCCTAGCAGCTGCATCATCCATTCAGGATAGCCTGCCAGCGTTGTGTTTCTTTTTAAGTGATCACGATCAGTCAGCGATGGTTCAATCAAATCCTGACGCGATAATACCAGTGACGCTTGTTCAAGTTGACTCATATTGCTCACCCTTAATGTTGGGGCTGCGACAAACTTTCTATCACAACGCATTGTTTTGGCAATACCTAGCGCGCTACTTGCTGATGCACTGTTCATTAAGTGTAGTTCGCATCTGCCGGTCTGCCTATACCACTTTAGTGGCGATTACTTTGTTATTGTTTTGTGCTTACCTCTGTTTTCGGTAAAAACAGATTCTCATACTAACGATTAATGGGCGCTGAACGGTCTTTTTCAAGGCTTCATCATAAAATAACGAGATAATAAGACCTTTCTTGAGGCAAAATAGAGTTATTTTCTGCGGTTAGCAACAAAAAGCGATAGCGTCCCCGAAAATACCAATTAAAGGGTTATTTGCGGTCGGCATCAAACAGCCGCTCTAGGTCGGCTCGTCCTTGGCGGCCAATTTCAATCAACCTGTCAATATCATCACGATGGGCATAAGTGTCGTTTAAGACTTGTGTGTCGTGATGCGCAAAGGCATCGACTCGTCGCATCGACTCCCCTGAACTAAATCCAATTGACATGAGAGCTTGGCTCGCCGCTTTTAAACTTGCCTCAAAGACTTCGCGAATCACCTCATCGGCCCCAGCTGCTTTAAGCGACCAATAAGCACTTCGATTGCGCGCACGAGCAATAATTCTTACTTGCGGATAATGCTGCCGAATCAGGCGCACTATCGACTCCATTTGGGCAGTATTATCGATCGCAAGTAATACAACTTTCACTTGCTCAATGCCCGCAGCTTGCAGTACATCTAAACGTTCTGCGTCACCAAAGAACACTTTATTTCCGAAGCGCCTGACAAACTCTATGTGCTCAGCATCTTTATCGATGGCAATAAAAGGTATTCGGTCGGCCGCTAAAATACGCCCTGTGGTTTGGCCGAAACGGCCAAAGCCAAGAATAAGAACTTCTGGTGTACTCTCAAAACTTGGTTCCTCGTCGTTCAAAGTAACGCTGGTCACCCTTGGGCGATACATCCACTCGAAGAATCCAACCAGCGGAGCCGTGAACGCCATCGACAGTCCCACGACTAAGTTCACCATATCCGCCGTTTGAGTCGCAATAACGCCACCACTGCTCGCTTGGGCCATAATAACAAAAGCAAACTCTCCGCCTTGTGACAACATCAGAGCAACTGAAATACCGTTACGCCATTCGATGTTAGCCATTCGCAATAACGATGCGATGACTATTGATTTAAAAATCATCAATGACACAGCAAATACCAAAACCAGCCACAACTTTTGCCAAAGTAACTGCAAATCAAGAGTCATACCTATGGCAATAAAAAACAGCCCTAGGGTCATTCCCTTAAACGGTTCAATATCACTTTCTAATTGGTGCTTGAAGCTTGAGTTTGCGAGTAAAATACCCGCAATAAACGCGCCCATTCCCATCGATAATCCGGCCACATTTAGAAAATACGCAGCGCCAACAACAATCAACAGGCTGGCAGCCGTCATCGTCTCTCGACTGCCATAACGAGAAACCAATGCAAGTACTGGAATGGCTAAAAACTTTCCGATAATTAATAACGCAATAACCGCGGCGACACTCCAGATAATGCTGACAGACTCGCCGTGTTCTGTATTAACCGATAAAGCCCCAACCACAAACAAAATGGGTATCACCGCTAAATCTTGAAATAATAAAATGGCAAAACCGCGACGACCTTGTTGGCGCGCCATTACACCACGCTCAGCCATCAGTTGTATGGCAAATGCCGTTGAAGAAAGTGCCAGTGCGAGTCCGATAACAATCGCACTGGCCTGCTCTT
>Ga0070728_10006761_pt1 | contig 10737 bp, 5 predicted proteins | sample tdDd471_FD_66723 | JGI IMG/M metagenome (GOLD analysis project Ga0070728, IMG submission 66723) | Marine sediment microbial communities from the Atlantic coast under amendment with organic carbon and nitrate - tdDd47.1 | ecosystem: Environmental > Aquatic > Marine > Coastal > Sediment | place...
CCCCAGTCCACCGGCGCTTCGTTCATCGTCTCGGCGACCCGCAGCACGGGCCCGAGGTCGTCGTGGGTGCCGTACGCCGAGATCACCGAGACGTCGGCGGGGTCGAGCCCGAGGTCGTCCACAGCGGCACGATACCGGGGGCGCGCCCGCTCGTACCACGGCGCCCATGGCCCCTCGTCGGCGTCGCCGAAGAGCAGCGACCGGGTTGCCGACGCCGGGGCGATGCAACCGCCGTCGGCGGCGACGGCGTCCGTCGTGACGACGATCGCGTGCTGCGTGCCCGGCCGCAGGGGGATCATCGGCCAGAGCACGACGGTCTCGTCGTCGTCGAACGTGCGCGCGTCGAAGGGGATGCGGGTCGGCGGCTCGGTGCTGAGGTCGGCCCAGATCCAGGCGGTGCTCTCGACGCTCTCGGCGCCGGTCGTCGGCAGGCCCGTCACCGGGCCGTGAAAGCGCAGCAGGGTGCCGCCGAGCCCGCCGTAGCCGGACAGCACCGAGAACGACTCGGCGATGCCCTGCACGAGGGGCGGCGCCGTCGACAGCCACGGCGTCGTCTCGTCGGTGAAGTCGAGGCGCTCGCCCGTGGGGCTCGTCGGGTCGTCGCGCACCATCAACCCGTCGGGGAAGAGCTCGGCGCTGTCGGCCTCGAACGGCGTGTACCGGTGGGCCGTCGCGCCGTCGCACCAGACGGGCTCGGGCGGGGGCTCGGTGGTGTCGGCGTCGGCTGGCAGCGCGTCGATAGCCGGCGTGTCGCCGGCGTCGACGGCGTCCGGCGACGTGTCCACGCTGGCGTCGATGTCGCCGGTGGCGTCGAGGTCGTCCCCGCACGCGGCGAGAACGCAGGCGGCGACGAGCGCGACGAGTCCGTGACGAGCGTTCATGCGGCGACCGGGGTGAGGCAGGCAGGGTGCCCCGGTTCTAGCAGAACCCCGGCGCGCGCGGCATGGTCGCCGCGCGGCACCGGGTGGGCCTCACGGTGCCCAGTGGATGCGCTGGTTGTAGGCGAGGCCCGACGAGCCGTCGTTCGGGGGCGTGTACCCGGGCGAGTATGCGTAGCTGTTGTCCCACACGGTCGTGCGATACAGCCCGATGCCCGCGTCGACGCCGCGCCAGTCGAGGCTCTGGTCGCCGTAGTATGTGGCCGAGCAGGCCCAGCCGATGCCGAGGGCGTAGAAGCGGCCGGCGACGATCGGGATCTCGTAGTCCGGGCTGACGACGTAGCCGGTGCCGGCGGCGACGTTCGTGGTCGTCGACGCGAGCACGGTCCACGGCCCGGTGTCGGCGACGGTCGACTCCATGACGACGATGCCGATGTCGCACGACCCGCTGCGGCCGAGGTACTGCTCGAAGCCGAGCAGCGTGGCGTTCGCCGTCGCCTGGTACGAGTTGCCTCTGAAGTACGGGCCCGCCGTCCAGTTGCGGTTGCGCGGCTCGGCGATGACGAAGGTCTCGGGGTCGCCGCCGGTCGCCGGCCCGCACACCCCGTCGCCGTCCGGGTCGTCCGGGTTGTCGGCGGGGCACTCGTCGCAGCCGGTGGGCACGCCGTCGCCGTCCGGGTCGATGCCGTCGTCGAAGCCGGGGCACACGTCGTCGCCGTCGCAGACGCCGTCGGCATCGGAGTCGGCGCTGGCGTCTTCGCAGACGAACGCGTCCGTGCCGCTGCAGGCCAGCGCGCCGTCGTCGCACGGGCCGCAGGGGTCGCCGACGTCGCCGGCAAGGTCCATGCAGCCGCCGCACGCGTTCAGCGCGCGGTCGCCGGCGTCGCCGGCACAGGTGACGGCGTCCCCGCCGTCGCAGGTGAAGGTGCCGCTGCCGCACGTGCCGCAGGACCCGCCGGGCGGGGTGTCGAGCGCGGCGCAGCCGCCGCACGCGTTCAACGCTCCGTCGCCGGCGTCGTCCTGGCAGACGAGCCCGCCATCGTCGCCGCAGGCCCACGTGCCGGTGCCGCAGGTGCCGCACGACTCGCCGGGCACGCCGGGCAGCTCGCCGCACACGCCACACGTCGCGGGGTCGGTGAGGTCGGTCTCGCAGCCGTCGGCCGGGTCGTCGTTGCAGTCGTCCCAGCCGTCGTCGCAGGCGCCCATCTGGCAGTCGCCGTCGACGCACGCCGCCGCCGCGCGGTCGAATCCGCACACGATGCCGCACGCGCCGCAGTTGGCGGGGTCGGTGGTGAGGTCGTACCCCTCGTCGATGTCGAGGTCGCAGTCGTCGTCGACGCCGTTGCACAGCTCGGGAGCGCCGTCGTACGTCGTCGGCACGGCGTCGTCGCAGTCGCGTCCGTCGCACTCGTCGCCGACGCCGTAGCCGTCCGCGTCGCCGTCGACACACGCGGTGCACACGCCAGCGTCGGGGGCACACAGGCCGTCGGTGGTGCCGGTGGCGCTGCACTCCGTGCCGTCGGCGCAGCGGCCGTCGGGGCCACAGGGCAGCAGGCAGAACCGCCCGTCGGCGAGCTCAGCGCACGCGGACCCGATGGGCGCGCAGTCCGAGTCGACCTCGCACGCCCCACAGGTCACCGGCGTCTCGGGCACACACACCTCGACGACGCGATCGGCGTAGTTGAAGTGCGGCACACACGCGTAGCCGTCGGGGCAGCCTTCGCCACACAGGTCGGCGCAATGGAGCACCGACTCGGTGCCGCCGCCCACGCAGGCGCCGTCGCAGTCCATGTCCGTGTCGCACGGGCAGCCCGCACCGGTGCACGAGGGGTCGACGTCCGGCGTGACGTCTTCGCTCGCGTCAGCGCCGGCGTCGGTGGTGCCCGTGTCGTCGCCGGCGTCCGCCCCGGTGTCGGGGGTGGCGCCGGTGTCGTCGAACGTGCCGATGTCCGAGCGGCCGGTGTCCGCCACCGCGACGTCGTCGGTCGTGCCGACATCCGCGGTCGCTTCGTCGGCCGCCGAGCAGGCGGTCAGCGCGAGACTGAGGGTGAAGGCGGTGGCGCACAGGGCGAGTGCACGCAGGCGAGAGCGAGTCGAGCGAGGGGCGTTCATGCCGAGTCCGTACGCAGGGGCGACCCCAAGGATCGCTGATTCACCCGTGCGGCACAACCGCGTGCCGCACGACCGCGTGCCGCACGACCGCGTGCCGCACGACCGCGTGCCTCACTCGTCGCACGCGTCGCGCCACCCATACACGGTTTCTTCGCGCAGCCCTGCTTCGCCGTAGGCGTACCGGTTGGTGGCTTCGACGCAGTCGGGCCACTTCTCGACCGTGTCCCACGAGCCGCGGGTGAACTTCCACTCGAACCACTCGCCGCGAGGCACCTCGATGGACCCGACGGCCACCTCCCCCGGCACGGCCCACTCGAGGGGAACGTGGTCCCAATCGGTGGGCTCGCCGGCGAAGTGGATCGGCGGATCGACCGGGGTGCCGTCGGGCACGCGGACCCGAAAGTCCACACGAACCGGAGGGGCCTCGGCGGTGGCGAACGTGGTATCCATCTCGACCGTCCAGCCGCCCCGGCGAAGCTCGGGGACAAACGGGATGGCGACCTCGACGGACCGGGCGTTGGCGTCGAACCACCACCCGGCCACGGTCGGATCGTCGGGCAGCCCGTCGAGCTCGGGCAGGACGGTGACGACGTTCGTATCGCGGTCCTCGAAGCGGACCTCGGCCGGGATCGTGTCGACGGGACGCACGCGGACGACGTCCCGCACCTGAGGGCGAAAATACCGCCCGTTCGTGCGGCCCATCTGCACGATCAGCGCGGGGGTGACCGGGGGACCGGTGTCGCCGTCGACCGTCGGGTCCGTGCCGAGGCGCTCGACCGCTCGGACGAATGTGCGCGCCTCGCGGTACCCATCGCCGTCGCTCGTACCGCCGTCGTCGAGCACCAGATCGAGCCCGGACCACCCCCACCCCGGGACGACATCCAGCCACAGCGTGTCGGACGCGAGCGCGGCGGCGACGTGCTCGGCCGGCGGCACCCGAGGCACGATCCCGCCTTCGCGGACGAACATCGGCAGGGCACCGAGGGTGACGTCGACCGTGACCTCGCGACCGCCTTCGAAGAGCCGGCCCGATCGCCAGTCGAGCCAGCGCCCGGCGGGCAGATAGACCACCCGCTCGGTGGCGCCGGGTTCGAAGACGGGCGCCACCAGGATCGCCGGGCCAAGCATGGCTGCGTCGTCCACCGCGACGGCGATGGGGTCATCGTCGAAGTGCCACGCAAGCGGCCTCAGCCACGGTGCTCCGGTCAGTGAGGACTCGGCCATCACCGAATACAGGTACGGCAGCAGGGCGTAGCGGTCCTGCAGCGCGAACCGCGAGATGTCTTCGACCTCGGTGCCGAACTGCCACGGTTCCTGCCCGGGGACGCCCTGGGTGACGTGACCGCGGGCGAAGGGCGACACGGACCCGACCTGCATCCACCGGGCGAAGAGCTCCGGGCTCGCGTGCCCGGAGTACCCGCCGATGTCGCTGCCGACGAAGGGCACGCCACTGACGCCGAGGTTCAGCAGCATCCGCCACGTGCCGGCGAGACCGTCCCACGTGCTCGGGACGTCCCCGGTCCACACACCTGCCGCGAACTGGATCGCGGGGCCCGCGGCGCGAGACACGATGAACGATCGCTGCCCGGGGTTCGCCGTCCATAGCGCGGACCGCGTCACGGACGCCTGCAGGTTGGCGTACTGGTTGTGCATCGACCGCATCGTCGTCGGTGTCTCGGCCCAGCTTGCGACCTCGACCTCGTTGGGGACGGTCGTACCCCCGCCGCCCTCGGGGAAGGTCGTCGGCTCGTTCAGGTCGAGCCAGATCCCGTCGACGCCCGCCTCGACGAGGCGCGCGATGCCCGCCCGCCAGAACGCGCCGCCCGCTGTGCTGGTGTAGTCGATGAAGCTGACGTCACCGGGCCAGGCGGTGCCGACGAAGTCACGCCCATCCGGCCACCGAAGAAACGCGCCGCTGTCACGCGCGTCGGTGTACAGGGGCCAGTCCTCGTCGACCGCGACCCCCGGGTTCACGATCGAGACCGTATGGACGTTCTCGGCTTCGAGCGCAGCGTTCATCCCCTCGGGGTCAGCAAACCGAATCGGATCGAAGGTGAACGTCCGAAACCGGTCCATCGCCTGAATATCGAGCCAGATGGCATCCAGCGGCAGGTCGCGAGCGCGAAACTCACGAGCGATCGCGAGGACCTCGTCGGCGTCCTCGTACCCCCAGCGACTCTGGTGGTATCCGAGCGCCCAGGGCGGCAGCCGCATGCCCCCCTCGGCTTCGCCCCGCCATGCCAACATCACTTCGGGCATGGTCGACCGGGCGAAGACGAGGCGGGTCAGCTCGTCATCGTCGACCGACCACACGGCGCGGCGCGGGTCGGTCGCGCCGAAGTCGACGGACATGCGGCGGGGCTGGTTGACGAAGAGCCCCGTGGCGACGCCATCGCGCACTTCGATGCCGAACGGGATGCTCGTGTACAACGGATCCGCGTCCGGGGCGTACCCGCCGTGGTCGGGATCGTACGCATCGGTCGCCCAGAAGGTCATCCGCGTGCCCGAGCGGTCGAGCGGGCCGGTCCGGCCGCCGAATCCGAACCACACACCGGACGGATCGAGCGCGTGTGTCCACGTCCCTGCGGGGTCGAACCCGCCGCCGGTCCCTTCGTTGAAAATGACGCGATTCAGGTGCAGGTCCCGCGCCGACCACGCGCCATCCGGGTCCCAGGTCACCCGCCAGTTCTCGTTGCACCCAACGCGGTCGTCGACCCACCAGTCCCCGCCCCGGGACCTGGGCGTCACCCCGTTGTACCCGGGGGACGGTTCGTCGTCGCCCGCCGCGGCCGAGCGAATCTGCAGGCCCGCACCGCCGGGCCACTGCAGGTCGGCGAGCCGGTGGATGACACCGTCGGCCTCGATCACGAGCGGGCCCTCGGTGTACGTGCCCCAGCAGCCATCCGGGGGCGCGGGCGGGTCGGCGTCCGGCAGCGCGCCGTCCGCGTCTCGTGCATCGCCGGGGTCGGCGTCCGGGCCCGCGTCGGCGTCACGGACGTCCCGCACGTCGTCGCCTGCATCGTCGACGTCCGACGGTTCGGTGGCGTCCCCCGGCGCGTCGACCGAGGCGTCAACCGAGACGTCGGCCGCGGCATCGCTGTCGTCGCGCCGCTCGCTCGCGCCGCACCCGATGGTGAACCACGCAAGCATCACCGCGAGCCCCCGCAGCGCGCCGCGCAGCTTCGGCCCCCGCCGCACCGTTGCCATCCCGGGCGTGCCACCGTCCGGCCGCACCGCATCCTGCTCGGCCTGCGCGTGCCCCCCTGCCCCACATCGTTTGTCTTCGCCTGTTTGCATGTCCGCATCCTATCAGAACCGGGCAGGCACGACAGCACGGGACGCACCGAGCACTGCGTGCACCGAGGCGACCCGTGTCCGGCTCGTCGACACGCGTCGTTCGTCGCGACATCCACCACCGCCGGTGCTAGTCTGCAGGCCCCTCGACGGCCCCGGACCGGACGGCGCGTGTTGCTCTCTCGCAGCGCGCCCGACGCGGGTGCGCGTCGCGCCCGGCCCGGAGCCCTCGCATGCGATCCATCGCCCCCGTTCGCCTCGCCCTTGCCGTCGCCCTCATGACGGGGCTCGCCGCAGCCGCGGCGTGCTCGAGCGACCCGGTGTTCGTCCCCGCCGACGCGACGACCGACGCCTCCGACGCGACCACGGATCCGCCGGTCGACACCGCGCAGGATGCGGAGCGCGACGCGGAGCCCGATGCATCGCCTGATGCAGAGCCCGACGCTGGCCCCGACGTGGCCCCCGATGCAGATCCCGACGTGGCCCCGGACGCAGCGCCGGACGCCACCGACGCTGGCCCCGACGTGATCGACGCCGGCCCGGGCGGCTCATGCCTCGGGCGGTGCGATGCTCCATTCGATCCGGACGCCGCCTGCCAGTGTACGGCGGACTGCGCGGCGTTCGGCAACTGCTGCGACGACCTGTGTGACGTCTGCGCCGACGATGACCTCGCCTCGTGCGACCCGGCGCAGCTCTCGTGCGAGGGCCGCTGTGGCGAGGCCTTCGACCCGGACCGCCTCTGCCAGTGCACGAGCAACTGCGCGGCGTTCGACAACTGCTGTGAGGACGTCTGCGACACCTGCACGAGCGACGTCGTCGCCTCGTGCGACCCGACGCAGCTCTCGTGCGAGGGCCGCTGCGGGGCGCCGTTCGACCGCGAGGCGCCGTGCCAGTGCAACGAAGACTGCGCCGAGTTCGGCAACTGCTGCGACGACTTCGCGCCGGCCTGCACCTGCGAGCCCGCGTGCGAAGACGGCCTGACCTGCGTCGACGGCGCGTGCGTCGCGACCTGCGACCCGGAGTGCCCGGCGTGGGCCACGTGCGTCGACGGCGCCTGCGTGGGCAGCCTGTGCCGCGGCGACGGCGGCTGCCCCGGCGCGACGTGTTTCGAAGGCACCTGCAACGACGGCGGCACCTGCGTCGAGCTCTGCGCCGACCGGTATGGCGCGTCGCGCACGTGGGAGTGCCTGTCCGGCGGCTACTGCCGCATCGTCGACTGCACCAGCGGGCGCGGGTGTGGCGACGGCCTCGACTGCGTGTCCGACAGCGAGCGCAACACCCGCGGCCCCGGCGGCGCCGGCGTGTTCGACCAGACCTGCGTGCCGTCGGGCAGCAGCCCGTGCGGCGGCACCTGCGGTGGCCTGTGCTCGGCGGCGAGCGGCCGCTGCAGCGGATGAACGACCCGGGCCCGTGTGAGGGCCCTGGCCGCGGAGCCCGACGATGACCGAGTCCCTGCGCTTCTGCGTGCGCGTCCTGCCGAAGGCCGATGGCACCGTGCTCGACGCGGGGCCCGGCCAGTGGTTTCGGGGCATGGTGCGCGGCGACGAGCTGCAGATCGCCCACAGCCACCGGGGGCCGGACATCCTCGAGCCGACGTCCCCCGCGCAGGAGGCGTGGATGCGGGACCACATGGGCGGCATCGGGTCCGAGACCTGGTACTGCACGTGGACCCTCGGGCCCGGCGGGCGCGCCGCGTTCGAGCGGTTGATCTCTCCGGCGTCGACCGTCGTCTCGCTCGACGACCACGAGCGGTTCGCGCGGCTGACGATGCTGAGCCGGTGGGACGACGCCCACGCCCGCCGCATCAGCGACGAGGGCACGGCGCTGCTCGACCGGTACGACGACTGGTGGGACCTCGTGCGGGTGCGGGCCCTCGCCGACGAGCGCAGCGGGCACGTGGACCGTGCGCGCGCCGCGTTCGAGGCCATCCTCGCGCGCGAGCCCGGCGACTCGGCCATCGCGGCGGCGCTGCGCCTGCTGAGCGAGCGCCCGGCCGACGGCTGACCGGCGGGCGAGGGGCGTGCCGGGTCAGGGCAGCACGCTCCAGAGCGCTTCGGCGAGGTCGGTGGGGCGAGCGAAGAAGTCGTTGGTCAGCACGACGACGCACGTGCCCGTGTCGAGCGCATAGAAGAGCTCGCCGCGAAAGCCCATCGTCGAGCCGGTGTGCCCGACGACCGGCCGCCCACCGCGGATCGTGTGGCGCACGCCCAGCCCGTGGCGACCGGTCGATCCGTCGGGCAGCACGTGGGGCGCGATGAAGGCGTCGTAGAGCGCCGGCGGGACGACGCCGCCGGCGAAGAGGGCGTCGGCCCACACACACAGATCCGCGCCGTTGCTGATCATGCCGCCGGCGGCCCACGCCCACGAAGTGTGGATGGCGTCCGTCGACTCGGTGCCGACAAGGTGGCCGTCGACGAACGCCGCGTCGGACTCGTCGGGCTGCACGAAGGTGTCTGCCAGGCCGAGCGGGTCGAGCAGCTCGGCGCGGACGGCCTCGGCGAAGGTCTGCCCGGACGCGGCCTCGATGGCGAGACCGAGCAGGTAGTAGCCGGTGTTCGAGTACCCGTAGCCCTGCCCCGCCGGGTGCACAGGGCCGTGGTCCATCGCCCACTGGATGACGAACCCGGGGGGCGCGGCTTCGGCGGCGAGGTTCAAGAACGCCGAGTCGTCGGTGAAGTTGAACACGCCGCTGGTGTGGGTGAGTAGCGCCCGGATCGTGACCGCGTCGTCCAGGTCGAACCCGTCGACGTACGCGGTCACCGGGGCGTCGAGCTCGAGCGCGCCGCGGTCGACCAGGCCCAGCACGACGGCGGCGGTGAAGAGCTTGGTGACCGAGCCGACGCGCAGGCGGTCGGCGGGCACGATCGGCGCCTCGGTCACCGTGCTGGCGACACCGTCGGCACCCTGCCAGAGGGTGTCGCCGATGCGGACGGTCGCCGTGACGCCGGGGGCGCCGACGGTCGCGGCGGCGTCGATGAAGCGGGCGTCCAGCGCCTCCGCCAGCGCGGGGTCGAGCGGCGGCAGTCCGCCAGCATCGACAGTGGCGTCGGCCGCGTCCGCAGCGTCGGCGGCGGCGTCCTCGCTCGCATCGTCGATGGCGTCCACCGCGGCGCCGGCGTCGGTGGCGTCGTCGGCCGCGTCGAACGACCCGACGTCGGCGAACGACGCCAGCGGCCCGCCGAGCTCGTCGGCGCAGCCGCTGCCGATGCAGGCGGCCAGGGCGATGGCCGATGCGAGAGCGGTGGGGGCGCGGCGTGCGAGCACGGCGGTTCGGGGGCGTGGGGGCGAGCGTGGTCAGCCTACGCGCATCTGTCGGCCGAAACACCCCGGTCGATGTCGCACGCCGCGGTGGCCGCGCGGCGACGGCGACGGCGCGGGCCCACCATCAGCATCGCGAGGGTGAGCAGGCCGCTCGACAGCGGCGCCGACGACCGAGACGTCGCGCTGCACCCGCCGCGCCCGCCGGAGCCGGCAGTGGCGCCGCCAGCGTCGACCGCGCCGCCGGTGCTCGCGTCGGCCCCGGTGTCGGGCGGGGTCGCGTCGCCGCCGGTGCTCGCGCCGTCGGTCTCGTCTGCGTCGGCCGCGGTGGTGTCGGCGTCCGCGGCGGCGTCCTGGCCCGTCGTGTCGGCGTCCGCTTCCGCGTCGGCGGCGTCAGCATCCGCGTCCGCATCGGCGGCGTCCGCGGCGTCGGCGTCCGGCGACACGTCCGCCGAGGTGTCGCCCTCGGCGTCTTCGGCGACGTCCGGGGTGGTGTCGCCGGCGTCGCCCGCGTCTGCGTCCGGAGCGTCCTCCGCGACATCGCCAGCGTCGGCGTCTTCGACGATGTCGTCCGCGACGTCGTCCGCCGCGTCCACGTCCTCTTCGACGTCGCCAGCATCAGCGTCGGCCGCGTCGGCATCGGCGTCCGCCCCGGCGTCCATGCCGGCGTCGGCGTCGGTGCCGGCGTCCGTCCCCGTGTCGTCGCCGGTGTCCGCGCCCACGTCGTCGGACGGCGCGCAGGCGTCGCCGACCCCGTCGTCGTCGGTGTCGAGCTGGTCGGCGTTGGCGACCGCGGGGCAGTTGTCCGCGTAGCCGAAGGCCGACGCGGGGATCACGACCAGCGCCGAGTCCACCGGCGTCTGCCACTGCAGGATGATGCCGCCGGGGCCACCGCCCTGAGCGTAGGCGATGGCGAGGTCGTGCACGCCCGCGGTCAGCTCGCCGGTGTACGACACGGCGCGCATGCCGTGGGGGCCGTCGTTGTCGATGACCTCGGCGCCGTCGAGCCACAGCCGCGACCCGTCGTCGCTCGTCAGCGTCAGCGTGTACGAGCCGGCGACCGGGGCATAGAGCGTCCCGTGGATCTCGGTGTACAGGTCCTGCACGACGCCGCGCGGGTTGCCCACGCCGGGTTCGGACCCCGACGACGGGAAGTCGACCTGCTCGATCGGATAGATGACGTCCGGCTCGCCGA
>Ga0070728_10006766_pt1 | contig 10734 bp, 4 predicted proteins | sample tdDd471_FD_66723 | JGI IMG/M metagenome (GOLD analysis project Ga0070728, IMG submission 66723) | Marine sediment microbial communities from the Atlantic coast under amendment with organic carbon and nitrate - tdDd47.1 | ecosystem: Environmental > Aquatic > Marine > Coastal > Sediment | place...
CTATTAAAGGTTCAGAACGCATTCTTATCGGTCGATACCATAGTTATTCAATGATCATACGAGAGAAGAACTCTCTCTTAGTTCACGGACCTATACAGTGAAGGATCACAATGATGAAATGGACGATTCGAAAGAAACTGGTGGTTGGGTTTGCCTGCGCGATCTTCATGCCCATGATATTAATCTTTGCCCTGCTGGGGGGCCGCATGCGAAGCGATGCGGTGTCGGGATTTGTGGAAAACTCGACCCGCGAGCTGGCCCAGATCGACAATGCCATGACGATCCTGCTTCAGGGGGCGGAAAAAGACGTCGCCATGATGGCGCGTGATGAACTCTTTTTAAGAGCCAAAGGGGAACTGACCTTCTACGCGGAAACCACCGAAGCCACCCCCATGATCCCATCGCAAAACAGCGCCACAGAACAGGAGCTCTATTCCCTGTTTAAAGACAGTGGTGAAACCCACCCCGAATACTCGGTCTGGGCCGTGGGCACGGTCGACGGAGGGTATGTCCAGTACCCTGCAAAAACCAGGAAAGCCGGGTACGACCCGGTAAAACGCAGCTGGTACAAAGCGGCCCTCACCCAGCCCGGCAAGGTTGTCTCCATGGGAGCCTACAACTCCTCCAGCGGGGCCTGCCTGGGATTTGTCAAAACCCTGAACAGAGAGGACGGGCAGCTGGAAGGGGTCCTCAGCCTTGACATCACCCTGAACCGCCTGACAGAGATCTTGTCAAAGGTACGCTTTGGCAAAACAGGCTATGTCATCCTCACCACCGACGACGGCACCATCCTCTCCGAATCCCGATACCCCGAACGAAACTTTAAAAACATCTCCGACGTTGCAGAAGGGTACGAAGAGCTTGCCCAGCTCGACGGCAGCGGAAAAACCCTCACCCTGAACGGAAAAAAAATGATCGCCAGCAGCCTTGCCTCCCCCAAGTACGGCTGGCACTTCATCGGAGTGGCAGAGCACGCAGAGGTGATGGCCGGGTTCTGGTCCATCGCCAAAGCCATGGCCCTTGTGGGCATTGGTGTATCCATCCTCTTCTTCGGTGGAGCCGTCATCATGGCCAACGCCATGGCCCGCCCTATAACAGAGGTGACCCGAACCCTTAAAGTACTGGCCAACGGCGAAGGCGACCTCACCCATCGCATTGACGTGACAAGCGGCGATGAAGTGGGCGAAATGGCCGAAAGCTTTAACGCCTTCCTCGAAAGCCAGAAAGATCTCATCGTTGAAATCATGGAATCGTTTCGGGGCGTGGACGGCGCATCAGAGACCCTTAACGGCCTGGCCGAGAAGATGAGCCTGCGTTCTGTGGAGACAGAAGAGCAGAGCCGAAGCACCGCCTCTTCCGCCATCGAGGTTCACGGCGCCTTGCGCCACGTGGTGAACTCCATGGAAGAGACCGCAGACAAAGTCAACCAGATGGCCGCGGCCACAGAGCAGATCTCCGCAGGCATCAGCGAAATCGCCCTTCAATCCGAAAAAGCACGATGCATCAACCAGACAGCCACAACGGAAGTCAAAGAGACCGTGGCCTCCATGGATGGCCTTGCAAAGGCAGGGGAAGAGATCGGCAAGGTCACCGCCGCCATCACCGATATCTCCGAGCAGACCAACCTCCTGGCCCTCAACGCCACCATCGAAGCAGCCCGTGCAGGCTCCGCCGGCAAAGGCTTTGCCGTTGTGGCAGGCGAAATCAAGGAGCTCTCCCGCCAGACCTCAGAAGCAACAGAAGAGATCGCCACCCTGATCCAGAATATCCAGAAGGCCTCCGCAGAAGGAAGCATGAGAATGGACGCCATTATGTCCACCATCTCCGACATCGGAGAAATCGTCGTCACCATTGCCGCAGCCATGGAAGAACAGACCGCCGCCACCAGCGAAATTGCCGAAAACGTGAACATGACCTCATCGTCCCTAAGCGAGATGACACAAGAGGTGGTGGGACATGTCGAAGTGCTTGATGGGGCCGTGGGGCAGGTTCAAACGGTCTCAAAAGCCGTCGGCGGCATGCGGGAAGAGAGCGATCGGGTCAGCGGAAGCGCCGAAGAGCTCAAAGTGCTTGCCGGTGAAGTCCACAAGCTGCTGAACCGGTTTCACGTGTAGGTTTGCCTCCGGCGGCAAGGTGAGCCACCTTGAAAGCTGGTTGCGTAAGCGCTTTGCCCCTCGTTCCTCGGGGCAAAGCGCTTACGCCTTTCGGCGGGTATGAATTTGGTCACTATTCAGCGACCAAAAAAGTACCTCCGGCGTCGAGGGTGGCGAAGCCACACTGGGCAAAACACCTCGAAGACGGGTTTTTACCGATAACTCCGCCTCCCGTCGTCCCCGGCTGACGGGTATATCATCACCCTATGAGTGCCTGTCGTTGCTGCAAACACCGCAGCATTCAAACCCCCGATTGACCGGGAATCCATGGTCGATACGTCAAAAGCTATGGAGCTACCAGCCACATAGGAATATGCAGGTATCCGTCTCAAAACCTGTTTGTCAAACCCACTGATCAAATAAGGAAAAGATTGGCCCCCGGCAGGGCAGCCGGAGGCAAGAATGAGCTGAATGATAAAGAATAAGGGTGGAATAACGTCACCCGGCTGGGCGCGCCGTGCTCCGTCGCGGCTTTTTTCTGGGGGGTATACCCGGCTTGATTGGCAGTGACACCAAAAAACGTATCATCCACTCGGTCTTGGATCACCAACAGGTGATATGGGTTCAGCAGTGTCACTGGAATGCCGCGGCAGAGCGCGGCGCGCCCGAAGCACCAAACGGTTTGGAAACGATAAGGAAGCGGCAATCGAAGAGTTTTTTAAACTCATGTCAAAAAGCGACCCGCAGAGGCATAGCTAATTCACGACCCTTTAATGCCCTATTCTCTTTACAGCGAGCTGTTTGAGTTTTTGGTTTTAAAGAACGCGATCAACTCAAGGCTATTGGCGTACGCAGCGCCATCCAACACCCCATGCCCGTCTTCACGCATCCAACAATCCAACTCCCTGAAATTCCAACCCAGGTCACACTCCCCATACGTTCGGGTCCACGCAACTTTGGCCGGTGATATGTCATCGCCTTCCCTTACCGCAAAAAACATCGATAACATCTCATATTTCATACAAAAATCATCATCACCCAAATAACCGTTCTCTTCAGCCAAAACGTCGATTTCGCCGACAAAGTCCTCATCAACCATTAGAACCACTTCCATATAATTCAACAGAAGGCATTTGTTGATGTACTCTTTTTCAATGGACAACCGGTAATACCTGAGAGCATTCTCATAGTCACCAGTGAAACAATATACATTGGCCAACAACCCATACGAACGACCTTGATCAGGATCAATGCTTATTGCTTTTGTATGATAGGAAATTGCATTGTCGTGTTCATTCAGTTTGAAATAGCATCTTGCAACGCCATTGTAAGCGTGGGCTTTCGTGCCATCGTAGGAGATTGCCTTCATGTATGCTTTCTTGGCTTCTTCATACGCATGGCCCTGAAAAAGTGCATTTCCGAGAAGAAAGTTTGTGTTGTAATTCGGCAATTTGTGTTCAACATCCCTCAAAAGAGAGCTTGCCTCTAAAAATTTCTTTTCATCAAAGCACGTCATCGCATCGTTCAGCTTTTTGATGGAGGTATAATTATGATGCCTGTGAGCAGACACAATTGAGTTAGAAACATTTATCCTGAAAAGCAAATCCCGAGGAATACGAATAACGTTTCCTGGTTCATTGTCCTTGTACGAATAGGCATCCCCACTTTTCACACTCTTTCTTAATGACGACGCATGGCTGTATACATCCCCAGTGGAAACACAAGTAATGTACGTGTCGTCAAACTCCTGGACCTTGAAGGCCTGAAATGAGTCTTGGAAGGCTACGTTAAAGTCTTCCTCAGCCAGAGAGTAACCATTCATCTTGCCAAGGTTCACGATGTAACAATCGCCAACGTGTGGTTCGTTTAGAAGCAGCATAGACATCAACGAAATGCCAACAGGCTTAATAACCAAGGCGAATAATATGACAAAAATAACGGGAAGAAGTTTATACAAAACGTTCTTACAAAATTTTTTCATCCAATACCCCTCCAGTGCCAGTCCGCCGTGAGCCCAGGACGCATCAAGACACAGAACCCAATGATTTCAAAAAACAAAAGATCCCTTACAACAAAGAGAGCATCAAGCCCCTGGAATAAATGAAAAACGAGACAAGAGCAAGCTGCCCATGTTTTAGTCATAACGGATGGAGTGCAACGACGCCTCGAACGACGAACTAAGAACCAAGCACGAAGAACATATTCCACAAGTCACGATACCGGTGACATCAATTCATGGGTGGTAGCTTAAAATAGAGGGAAACCAGAAAAAAACATACCCACCACGTACACGAAGAGCACGAAGGCGGCTTCGCCGCAAAAAGAAACTACCCCTCTTTTGTTTTTCTTCGTGTCCTTCGTGATCTTCGTGGTTTATAAGGTCTCTTTTACAGGGGGATGGTCTCCAAACATAGCCATTCACCATGGCGTATCTCTTCGTTTCCCGTGAGTCGATGATAGAACAAAGAGCCCGACCTATTTCCCCTGCTCTTCCTTGTCCAGAACCTTTCTCATATATGACGACAGGGCCTCCTGAAGCGTCGACGCAGCAAGACCGGAGCAATGGGTGTCCTCGTCAGGCAACTTCCCCACCGTCTGCAAAACAAGCTCCCCGGTGATGTCTGCAATCTCATCGGGGCTTCTCCCAATGGCAAGCTCGGATGCAAAAGAGCCGCACAGAGCACTTGAAGCACACCCATTTGTAAAATAAGACGCATCCGCAACGCGGTTCCCTGAAAACTTCAGGTAAATCTCCATGGTGTCCCCGCACGACCCGGTCAACGAGGCAAAGCCATCCGCCGCCTCCATCCGCCCATTGAAACGAGGATTCCTCCAGCGCTCATACCCCTTTTCACCAAAAGCATCCCGCGCGTCATCTAAAATCTCTTCCTGCAAATTGTCCAAAAACTTATCTAAATTGTCCATCTCTGTTTCCTGCGGTTGTTCAGTTTGTTGTAAAAAACGATGCCTCCGGCGGCAAGGTGAGCCACCTTGAAAGCATATTGCCGCAGCGCTTTAGCCCTCGTTCCTCGGGTTAAAGCACTGCGGCATATTTGCGTATATTGACTATTTATTATTTTCGTGAGCCCTTACAAAAGGCGGATATGATTTTTTTTTTTTTGGGGGGGGGGATTCTCAACGCACAGAGCGATTTTGTCCGATGTCAAGACGCACCCCTTTTTCATTATGCCCAACTCAAGGCCGTGGCCCGCCAATAAGAGCAGAATATTTATCAAAACTGTTTATTTCCGGCTATTCAACATTCTCAAAATATCGAGCGCTTTTGAACAGGTGTGATATAAATATGGTTCCAGTATGCAAAGTCTCTCGAGCATCAATTCTACCTTCCCTGTAGCTTCTTCGCTGATTGGCAGGTAAGCTAACTCCGTACACCATTTCCCTATATATTCCGACCAGCCATCTTTATCCTCGAAGGCGGCCCCCGCTATAATCCCGATTGCCAGATAGTTTTCTGGCTCGGAATCCACGTCAATATAGTCCCTATATATTCGGCTCAAAACCATTACCGAAGTCGCAAGTCTTTTACTTCTATTCATACAAGAAACTTGAGCTAATCCATTTAGGACTTGATATACAGAATCCTTGTCATTAACTTCTGCTAACCTGTGCTGAGCATTTTCGAGTAATGAAACCGCACGCTCTAAATGTTCATCTTCAATTATCCAAAATGGTGCTGAATTCATCAGCACCCTGTATGACTCAAATGAAGCTTCACTTTTAATCTGCTCACCAAGTAAATTCGAGATTTCATCAGGTACAACTGCTGGCGTAGAGTTACCTTCCAATGGTCCTGCTAAAAAAGAGTGCATATTCAGCCTCGAACCAGACAGAAGTTCCTTTTGAAGATATTCACCAACCTCGCACTTATCGACCTCTTGAGATACGTTATTTACTCGACCATAGAGCTCATTACGGAATTGCTTTGTTGTTAAGTAAGTCGGTAGCCATCTAGGTTCTTCTCTTAAATCGACAAAACTCTGGCAGAAAAAGTAAAGGCCCCTTTGCTGAGCAGCCCACTGTTCTACTTTGTCAAAAGCAACACCTTCTTCCAGTGCTACTTTAACAATTAAGGCTGACTGGGCAAGTGAAGCAAGACGCCTGTAAAATGGTGGTTTCTCTCTAAACATCTGTAATCGCGAAAGTTCTCCATCAACAAAAACAGCCATTGAGCAAAATAAACGTAGGTTTTCTAACGTTTTTGCAGAAGATATGCATTCAAAAAGCTTCTTAATAATTTGAACTGACGAATCAGGGAAGTTCAGCATGCCTACTTCAAGGCATGATATTAAATGTATAGGATGACAGGTTTCAATTGCCCGATTTGCAATTGAGTGATATGCCCCCTCGTTAACAATACCATTGGAGACAACTCTTGATATTGATTTGTGAATACAGATCAAAAAGTCATTCTCACTCACTCCACGTTCTGATCTATTGTCAAAATACTGTTTCAGCTCATCCCTACAGTATTCATCGATATTTTTACTCGAGCAATACTTTCCAACAAGCCTTTCGTAATAGCGAATATCATCTGGAACCAACGTAGAAACTTTATTTGAGTTACCTTGAAATTCACACCGCAACAAGGCCTCTGTGTGGACTGGCGAATAATCCAGGTCAAGCAACAAATTTGAAACGTTATCATCACTGACAGTTGGCTCCGAAATAACTGACCTCCAACGCTCTAACTCCTTTTTCGAAAGACATCTATCCTTCGCTTCTGTTTCAAATATTCTTAACCGCCTGTCCACATCACAACAAAGCGGCCAAAAGTTATCATTAAATCTTTGCACGTCCCCCTTGGTTAATGAAAAAGCAGGGCGCTCGCCTGGAAGATTGCGAAGAGACCAACGATTAGTATTAATATCCTCCACAAAAAAAACTTCCTCAATATTTCCAAAAACACTTCGAATAGCATTAAAGAGAATATTTCTGGAAAAAGCTATATCCTTATCACCAAAACTAATTGTTGTATCTGTTGCAACACCTATCTCTTGCAATAGTTCCGAGTCAGATAATAGTTCCGCCCTTACCAAGCTGGGAAATAGATTGATAACGTGGGAGGCCATATACACACGTACCGAACTAGACTCAGTCATTCAACTCTTCCTCGAATATAGATTGGTGAGAAACGCTTTTAACTTGCTGTTTTATAACATCGATCAACTGATTAAAGCTAAATGGATCGGTAACCCTCAACGGTTCCAAAACAAACTCATCCAACCATACTTTATAGTCTTCCTTTCGCTCATCAGATAAAGATTCTGGCACCATTAATATGGAATTCGTTTTTAAAACCTCACCCCAATAGGCCATACCTCCATCACCCCTTATTTGATGGGCTTGTGCCCACTCCCGATAGCCCATAAGATCATAAAGCCAGCAAGACTTGGCTCGGCATAGTTCGAGTGGGGTCTCGGCTGACCACTGAGCCCTTATTGCCTTCGAAATATTTTTCAAAGTTTCATGTAACCACTTGGCATCTCTTGGGAGCTGAACCAGACCACTAATCCTTATCAAAAGTAGACTTTCTTTAATTAATCTCAACTGTTTAGTCGGATTAAACTCGCCACCTACTAAAGCGGAGCGACTTAGATGAAATTCAAGTTCTTTTAAGGATATAGGGATGAATTCAAATCCGTACTCACGAAGCAATGCTCTAAAATCGAATTTTTCCTCTTCAGAAATAAGGCCTTTATGGCATAAAGTATCGATATAGTCTAAAGAGGTAAAAATTGGCTTACTCGTCTTGTTAAGAACAATATTCATATTCTGATTCATAAATCGATCATCTATCAAAACAGCATCGCATGCTTTAACTGCCTCAAAAAGCTCCTCAGTAGGTCTCAAATACTTATTCTCCGCGGAATCCACTTGCTTTCCATTTAATGACATTTCAGCAAGAGCTACTTTCCCTGAATTAATACCAATAGAGAAATATTTTCTAATATTTTCAATTTTTGATTCTGCTTGAGTGATGGTTGAATCATAGTTTATCAGCGATCTATACCTATCTCGCTCACCCTTGACTACATACACTTCGAATCCCGCCTCGTTGAGCTTATCGAGCATATCTACTGTCATCAAATAGGTAATTGAGAGTGAGTCAAGATACAATTTTGCACCGCTTTCCACATTTACATCAGCAGGCCACACTTTCTCATGGTGGCTCAAGTAGCTTAAAGCTTTGAAACACTGAGCTTCAGTTATTACAGCCATATTTTCGATTTTTTTGATCAACTGCGAACATGAAATCAAACAATGTCGGTATTGAGAAAGATCAACCTCCACCTCTCTAAAAGACCCACCAACCTTATAAACAGGATACGAACACACCACCAAAGCCTGCGATTCATTTACAAGTTTCGTTTGAACTTCCTCGAGCATAAACGCAAGCTCATCACCTACATTCAGCGCCAGTTCGGGATTGTTAATTTTCTTAGGATGAAAAACAGATATTCGACCATCAGAAATCAATCGCTCAAAATATTTGGATTTTTCAATCTGGCTTGGCTGATGAAAGGAGACTTTCTGCTTTTCTTCAAATAACCATCGCATGAACGAATGCGGGATAACAATTCTCTCGAAACAATCAAACAAATGAGTTAGAAGTCCAACATTTTCCAAAACCAAGGCACTTGAGACATCGATAGCAATCGTCTCACCCACCATAATTTGATTAAGCCTTTCACCATAAAATATTGGGACTAAATTTTTTTTCCTTATATCTTTCGCTTTTTTATTCTCCAAGGGCTGAATGACGTAAAAATCCGACATAGTCCTGTTTAGAAGCTCCGACACTGTAAAAATTGGAGCATCACCATCAGAATAGGCCTTATAAACTTTTTCATTTATCTCCCTGGCTTCAGACATCATTTCTTTTAGATCTTCAAATGAAGCCCTATGCAATGGACCATCTTCATTGGAAAGAATAACCGCTTTATTAAGCCATTCGGAAGTATCTTGATTGTCCTCCAACCCCATAGTTGTTGCAGTAAAGTACGACGAAGCCAGCACTTGAGGATCTTCAGGAAATTTGCTTGTACAGAACTCTAACATTTGCCTTGCTCGAACAGGGGAAACTGCCTTAGCTAGCTGGGCAGTCTGTAAAAGATCATCAGCCTCCAGCTCCTCCCGGCCATTCCAGCTATCCTCCACATAAACACTGAGAGATTCCCAGTCTCCACCGAATATAGATAAATTGATTTCAAGGGTTTTAAGATCAAGTTGTTGTGATTTACACTGATTCAACAATGCAATCTGCTCCTGAGCTCCATTTAAGTTTCCCTTTCTAAATAAAGACCAAGCCCAGTGTGCCTGCAATACCTCGCTTCTTTTGACGAGGCCCATCCTATCTGACAGAAATTGATGAAGTTCAGAAAATTTCCCCAATGAAGAGGCCGCATTACATACTCTAATAGCGTCATACACCTGGCCGGTGCGTTCAAAAAGTTCTATACAATATGGGTAGTATTTGTCTCTAATTTCTTCCCTTTCAAGCAAGTTGACCAAATATGAAAGATCACTTGTGGCTTTACTTTCTTGGTATTGACTTATAGACAATGCAATTGGATCCTCACCCCTTGCTGACTCAATTATGTTTTTTAGATTCCTCACTTCTGCTTCAGGCGCACCAGAGCTCTCAATCTTTTGCAGAAGCAGTTCTGCATCATCTACCAGCCCTGATCTTGCCAATGCTTCAATTTCAAACATATTAATGGCAATGGGATTAACGCTTTTTTCCATTTGAGCTCTGTGACAGATGATATACTCAACTACTGCTGTGAATGGTTTTTTCGTCTGCGCTATTACAAATCTGGCCAAACCAAGAATTGGATCATTATCATGGCTTAATGCTGTCTGTTTATTGACCTCATTTTCAATCGATTCAAAATCAATATCGATTCCAAACGCAAACGCCAATGGTAAATACTCTATCGTTTTTTGGGTGTAACTAACGAAGTAACTCTGAAGTTTTACCTTTGCTTGTTCATGTGTTTCATTGCTCCTAAGCTCCAACCACAATGCATAGTTATCAGACATATTCGCTACATCTTCAGCTCTTAGATGCTTAGCCGAACTTGAGCAGACTTTAAACAATTCTACCGCGCGATTTCTACACGCTACCGATTTAGGATCATCAGCAAGCGGAAACTTATCGGCTGCCAAGGGAATGTAACTCATTACACTTTCGCGGAGCTCATCTGCCTGAATTGCATTTGCCAAGTACGTAAATGCAGAAAGTTGTGCCAATGCTGGTGACTTAGACAAGGCTTGGCTGTCTATTGTCTCAACAATGCTTAATGCCCCTTCCCATTGATGCCCTGAAAGCAATGCAGAAACTAAAGCGACCTTTCCATCGTTATCTAATTCTTGAGCGCTTAACTCTGCACTTTCAATCCATTTTAAAGCCTCGTCATTTCCTTCTACTACTTTTTTAATCACTAAAAAGGCACCATAATTCGAGGGGCTTCTTTCCTTAAGCAAACCTAAAGCTGCATCTATATTGCTTAATTCAATTGCTTCAATAAATGCCTGAGTTATATCAGCCTCCTCTGTTTGGCACAGTTTTTTTGAGCTTAATAGCCATGTTTTTGCCTGCTCGGCTCTTTCCCCAACG
>Ga0070728_10006767_pt1 | contig 10729 bp, 9 predicted proteins | sample tdDd471_FD_66723 | JGI IMG/M metagenome (GOLD analysis project Ga0070728, IMG submission 66723) | Marine sediment microbial communities from the Atlantic coast under amendment with organic carbon and nitrate - tdDd47.1 | ecosystem: Environmental > Aquatic > Marine > Coastal > Sediment | place...
CAAGTTCAAAATCAAAATCTAAATCAAAATAATTTCCAAGACAATCAAAATAATTTCCAAGTTCAAAATCAAAATCTAAATCAAAATAATTTCCAAGTTCAAAATCAAAATCTAAATCAAAATAATTTCCAAGCTCAAAATTATTCTCAAGAAAATTTAAATAATTTCCGAGTTCAAAATCAAAATCTAAATCAAAATATTTTCCAAGCTCAAAATTTAAATCAAACTTTAAATAGTTTCCAAGCTCAAAATTTAAATCAAGAAAATCAAAATAATTTCCGGGATGTCACTAAAAATCAAAATTTATTAAATATGGAAGATGACTTGGGATATTCTGTTGATTCTAGATCCCAAGATGACGACTTGGAATATTATATTGAAGAACAATACAATTCTCAAGACCATCAGGAATACGATCCTCTTGGAATGTCCAATCCCCAAGGATATGATCCATTTGAAAGCATGCATAGCTACGAAGCCCCCAAGCAATTTACGGCATATGAGCTCAAGATGATATTACAAGATCTTCCTTGATCTTCTTGAGGTTTCTTGAAATAACATAGCAACAAGGACGTCTTGGACGAATATTTGTTAGACCAAGAAGGTCACTTTCTAATAAACTAAAAATATCTATAACTTTGTAAACCTTTTTCGTGTTGATGTCATACAAAGTGGCCTTGCCATTAAACCTGCGCCATGCCAATGAGCTTTTATCGGCCTCTTGGACGACTTTTATCTTGTTGTCATCAACACTATCCTTTGCTTGAACCAATTTAGAGAACGGATCCCAAGATCCCTCGTTGGCAATGGTTTGGATAATATTTTTACAGACAACCTCGCATAATGCCTCTTTGACCACGATGTGTCTTCTTCTGTTGTACACACTCTCCATTATACTATAGGAGCCCATGCATTATATTCATTCTCTAAGGCCGCAAATTTTTAATAAGACAAATGTAATGTTTCTCTAGACATGGCCATAAGTTCTCAATACATATTCTTGACAAACACCTAGAGCCCAAGACCTTTCAAATAAATTATTGAGAGCGGATGGCATACTCTAGACAAAGTTTACATCATGTGGCTCTTCTAATTTTAAAATATCTATTTTAAAAAATAATTGAAATATCCAAGATTATAACTTTCAAATCCTTAAGAGCTCAAGACTCTAAAAAATTCGTCGATGCCCCTAATATAGTATGTCGAACACACTAGTAGATCAAATTGTAATAAATCTTGCAGTACTATCAAATATTCAAGAGTCAGGGCGTCTTAGCACCTCTAGAGGCTGGAGCATATCCATAGAACGCGAAGGGTATTTCCAAAGCCTTTGGCGCACATTGACAGGAGACTCTAGAAGATCCACAGTGCATCGCATCAGACAGATCGTACAGTCTGCTATAGAATATTGCAATGACAAAATTAGCTACATCAAAGATGTTCTAAGCAAAACCCAGGATGAGATCAATCATTATGAGCGCGATCGCTTTGATACATATTGTCTTCATATCAAAACCATTCGAGAAAAGACAATAAAGGCCGTCGAAGGTGTCTCTAGGCTCAAGATGACCTATAAAGATGATGCAACAACACTTGCCGAACTCGACGTCATCATAGATCAAATGAATAATCACATCAAGAGAATGGAAACCTATGCCAGTGAGTTTTCCAAGCTTGACTTTGGCAAATAAGTATACATGTTATAATATAAGGTGTGTCTCATAAACAACAAACAATGCAAAACAAAGACACATATGAGGTTCATGATACTACTGAAACAAAGAATGGTGTCATATTAGGGCCATTCCTCTCAAACTATGCTATGATCAATGACAGGTGGTCAGTGCATGTTGAGTCTAGGCCATACATTAGGAATGACTGTGTGCTAATGAATGACATGACAAGATGGGCCACGTTATGCCCTGTTTATAAGAAGATATCCATAAAGCCCATTGCGCGGAGCGATGTGCCCTCTCTTATAAAGATATATGTTTCCTGTCCAGAGAAATTAGACAAAGACGTAGTGTCCTATCGACTCTTGGCCGATCATGTTGGATCAGTGTTGCATAATGGCCAATTTGTATATATTGAGTGGTCGTCTACCAAGTACATAGCAGAGATAAAGCACACTATTCCGGACACATGCGGCATACTTACGCAAGATACCAACATCATCGTGATGACATTTGGCAGAAACACTATTGCCAGTGTGCCTATGGGGCGTTCACAGTCCGACTCCAAGATCAATCGATCTTCTTTTAAGAATAAATAAAATATCCAAGTCTTTATTTAATTTTTATTTGGTCTTGGAAATTTAAATTATATCCAAGCCTTTATTTAATTTATTTTTGTTTGGTCTTGGAATGTTTTGAGAATATCCAAGGATTTGTTTAAATTATATTTTGTTTGTCTTGGAATTTTTTGAATATCCAAGCCTTTATTTAATTTATTTTTGTTTGGTCTTGGAAATTTAAATTATATCCAAGCCTTTATTTAATTTATTTTTGTTTGGTCTTGGGATCTTTTAATAATATCCAAGGCTTTGTTTAATTTATTTTTGTTTGGTCTTGGGATCTTTTAATAATACCCAAGTCTTTGTTTAAACTATTTTTATTTGTCTTGGAATTTTTTGAGATTAAATAAACTATTCAACATTAAACCCAAGTTTAAATACACGAGGCTTGACTTCTGTCACATTGGAAATATTCCAATCGACCTCACATATGCTACGTAATGTAGGCTTTTTACGTTTATTCTTAAGCTTTGTAGTCCACTTGGTAACACCCAATGCCTTAATTTGTTGAGCTTCTTCTGCTTCGATAATGGGCGCATCTAGAAAGGCATTGATATGAGCATAGAAACCCCCATAGTCTCGGCGTTTTATTTTAATGGTGCGTTTAAAGTCAAAGTGTTCTACTTTTGGATGACGCGTTGGTAGTTGTTGTGCAAATAATGTAATGGTATCCATATCTATCGAGTATATACAACCAATCCATATCATATGGGCCATCAAAACGCACAAAGCCCCTAGAAATAATTGACTTGCATAAATATAATGACGACACCCCCAGTACGCGACTTTGACCATGGCCTATTTAAGCCAGGAGGCTACTTTGAGTATCTAGACGACGAGCGCATCAACAGCCTACCGCCCCCTGTGCTCCTAGAAGACTCTCGCACCACCAAGAACGATGGCACGGCCAAGTACAACTCAGAACAAGTTCTAGAGTACATTGATGATGCCGCACATCGCCCCCCCCATCGCCCCGGACGCCTCAAGCGCCTTGCACAAAAGACCAATATGGAGAGACAATGGGCCCAATTCAAAGGACGCTTCGAACAACAATCGGTGTCTCAGGTGGCCACAGACACCATCGATGCGCTTGTAGGCATTCTAAATGATCTTACAAAATACACAGGCTCAGATGAAGACTTGCCGACGGCATCAGAGATATTCTTGAAAGACGATCGCCTGTTCTACTTGGGTCTCTTTGTAACGCTCATAGGTATTTTGCTTAAGATTGCATCATAGTTCATTTATTTCATATAAACTCGAGAACACCATTTTTTATTAAATACATCAGGTGTTGTGTATTGCCTCCATCCATTTCTTTGAATGTAAACACTACCTCTAGACCCAACAACAATAGGCCTACATATTCCATTAATTAAAACAGATGGCATGTAAACCTCTGTTGGCTCACTGTAATTTCCTGTTGATGGATTCAATCGCATTGCTTTCTTTTTTGTAAAGATCCAATCCCTGGTTTGATCCTGTAGACTTTTTCGTTTGGACATTAGGTTCGTATGCTCTTGCCTAGAGATCCACTTGGACATATCAATCTTCTTACTTGAGCACTTGGACATTAGATCATTATGCTTCTTTATAGGCATCCACTTGGACGTATCAACACCACTTGATCCAAGCTCTTGGATCTTTTTCTTGTATTCACTGGGTGAAATCCACTTGGACATTAGATCCTTGTGTTTCTTTATAGGCATCCACTTGGACATATCAACACCACTTGAGCCAAGCTCTTGGATCTTCTTCTTGTATTCACTGGGTGAAATCCACTTGGACGTATCAATCTTCTTGCTTGTGCACTTGGACATTAGATCCTTGTGTTTCTTTATAGACATCCACTTGGACATATCAACACCACTTGATCCAAGCTCTTGGATCTTTTTCTTGTATTCACTGGGTGAAATCCATCTAGATCTGTCCGGGCAAGACTTGCGAAGCTTGTTGTATTCGGCCTCTGTCAAAGTAACCTTACCGCCCACTGCCTTCTTGACATCAGATGCCGCAATGGCCGTCTTGATAGGATTCACGTCTTTATTTGTCTTGATGACGTACTCAGCCAGTGCCTTCAATGCATCGAATCTGGTATATGGATCAACAACATCTTCTGGGTCCAACTTGTGCTTTATCTTGGCGCTTGCTCTAAAGTATCCAGTATTGGACAACAACTTGTTGAGTGTGGTATGCAAATCAGAGATGCCCGCGATACCAAGTTTGCTTTCTATCCACTCTACGTTTTTAAGTTTATTTATATAATCTTTCGAGACTGTATGGTATCCTCTAGAGAACACGCTGCGACCGACATATGGGTTTACTATAAATATCTTGTTTCCAAAGTCTCGAATCCAATTGTATAGATCTTTTGGATCTTCCAATCCCATGTACTTGAACCACACCTCTGCAGGGTCAAACGGCCCATCTGTATAATCCGCCTTTGTAACATGCATAGAAAACATATTCATGGCCCTACGATTTCGTGTGCTCTGGTCCTTAATGTCAAACACTTTTGCGGCATTGGCCTCTTTGATAAAATTGGCAGATATGCCCGAGTCGCCCGCAGGCAATACGCCACTGCAATTTTTCAAGAAGCCCTCGACGGATCGGCCTGAATGAATATCCTTATCTTCAAGCACATATTTGCTGATAATCAAGAGTATTGCACGCGTGTATTTGCCATACTTGGCGTCGCAATTAAAGTCCTTGGGCTTGGACCATCTGGCCTTGGTAAAGTAGGCATACACGTTATTCCACATGGCCCTACAGAATATGTAAAGGTCTCTTGGGTTTCCATAGCATCTAGAGGCCGTGCTGTCAGTGCTTATAAATGATGGAAATTCTCTTGTTTGTCCTTTTATGATGACACTTTTTGTTGCAAAATTTTTCATGTAGCGCTTTCTAAAGACATCACAGTACTTGTTGGAGAAGGCTCTTGTGATGACAGGAATTGTCATGTTTGTGCCTATGGCATTGACAGTCAACCTGAGTTTATCTGGATTAGATCCTTCATATGTCAGAATGTCTAGAAGAAGACCATTTAGAGACACCTGCATAGGTACCCACTTGCTCTCTATGATGTGTTCCATGAGCTGATATATATAATCTCGTTCATATCTCTGGGTAATGGTGTAAGGGGCGCGGCGACACGTAGAAGTGTCTACATTGACCTTGCTCACAGAACCCATTAAGAGGTCATTGTATGTCGTTTGGTTCAATGCGCATTGAATGGGGCGTAGGGGGAAATCAGAATGAATGGCACTGCACTTATTATGACATTCAGTTGAATACTTCATAAGGTGTTTCATAGAGTCTTCCGTAATCTTGGGGTTTGAATATTTACAATCGAATCGCAGATTTTTCTTAAAATCGTTGGCATATGAATTGATCTCATTGCGCTTTTCCAAGAGCTTTAGTCGATCGTCTAATGGGGATCCTTTATGGAAGCGAATGTCAAGAAACTTTATAAACTTTTCCAAGATGGCCTTGCCAATGGTGCCATCATTGAGATCGTATGATCTTTTGTCGATGACTGCGCGGCCATGTATCAAGTGGCTTCTTTGAAGATCAAGTGTGTCTTTGCAGTCTTGTATGATGTTACGGATGGTGACTCTGCCAATGGCATCAGTCAATATTTTGCTATAAGGAAGTTTTCTTGTTTCGCCTTGGAATGAGCGAGTGCGTTTAAGCGGTTGTTTCTTAAGGGCCGTTCCTCTTCTAATAGAGGCAAATAGCGACTGAGGATTGGCTCTCTGAGGTTTTGCCGATGTTGTTGATGGGGCCATTGGTGGAGGTGGCGGTCCCATTGTTGGTGGTGGAGGAGGGCCTGGTGGAGGTGGTGGTCCCATTGTTGGTGGTGGCGGAGGTGGTGGAGGTGGTGGGCCAGACATTATCTAATATATATTTACTTTATAAAAGAGTTGCTATCAACTCCCAAGTTGCCTTGGATTATATAGAGACACTCCCAACTCCCAAGTTGCCTTGGATTATATAGAGACACTCCCAAGTCCCAAGTTGCCTTGGATTATATAGAGACACTCCCAAGTTGCCTTGGATTATATAGAGACACTCCCAAGTTGCCTTGGATTATATAGAGACACTCCCAAGTTGCCTTGGATTATCTAAAAAACCACTAATATCGATTCCAAGCCGTCTCTGGCACAAGAGCACTCTTGGAGTATTCGGCCTGTGGCTCACTAAGGCCCGTTGTAAAGAGAGGCTCATATGGGAACTTCATAGGATCACACGTGGCTCTTATGGTCGTCAAGTGTTGTAATAGGATAAGCTGAAGAGTCTTGGTGGCCTCTCGATGCTTCTTGATAAGCACAGCGCCTATAACACTAGGCACGCCAAATACAATGCTGTGCCAATGGTTCATGGCGGCTGTGTACTTGTCTTTGGCCACGCGCCAGTTGGCTATACAGGCATTGAGTTGGCCACTGTGCTTGGATTTGTCTTGGGACTTGTCTTGGGTTTTGTCTCGAGAGCATGATGCGGATCCCGTCTTGGATCCTTTATCAGCGTCTTGTAAGATAGCCAACACGGCGTCTGCATTGCGCATGGCACGTATAAAGGCGTCTTTGTTGTACTCATAAAACTCACGTGTGTTGTAGAAAAAGTCGATGACATTGGGGTCTAGAGTAAAGTGCTCTGTGCGCGATATGCCATTTAAAAAGGTCAGGCGGCGATCTAACTCTTGATACTCGTCGCGCTCTATGGCGATGTCTTGCTTATAGAGAAAGAATGAGAAGGCCATTGCCACTATGCCAAATGTGATAAACGACAAAGAGACATCGAAATACTGAGACATGCTTAGGGCAATGACGATGCTTGCGCCATAGACAAAGGCGTCGTGGCGATTTAGGTATGATTTAGACATGGCTTATATTTATACAAATAAAATGGTTTTTATTTTTGTTTTTATTTTGTCTTTATTTAATTTTTAGAATGCTTTTTTAGTCATTTGGCTTGACGGATATAAATTTATATTTAATTGTAAATGTTGAACAGTTGCTTCCATTGGTAACTGTAAACACGTGTTTAAAGAACTTGTTGGCTCCTACTGTCTTTGTAAAGGTGCTGTCGTTGAATTTATATTTTATAATAGATTTATCAAAGCAGTTGTTATGTACGACAAGGTTATATGTGTATGGAGATCCTTCTAATTTTTTGATAATGACTGCAGTTGACCCATTACTAGTATTGAAAAACGTGTATTCTATGTCTTTAGATACCGTAAATGTGTACTCTCTAGATTCAGGAACGATATATTCATCCATATTTTCTTCAAAGTTCATTTTTATTTTAATTTTATTTTTATTTTTTATTTTTTATTTTTTTATTTTTTGTTTTTAAATTTATTTTAGAATTTTCCAAACCACTTGGATTTTCTGATTTCTTGAATTGTAATTCTTGTGGTTGGGTCTTTATCTAGCATTGACATAATGAGCGCTTGTGCTTCACTCGAGACTTTAGAATAGAATGATACGTCATTATTTAAAACAATTTTAAACAAGTCGTCCAAACCAAAATCTGTGTCGAAGGGAAACCTACATTCCAATAAGGTATATAGAGTAACACCAAGTGACCATATGTCCACAGGCGCCCCTTTATAATGAGTATGAGTGATCAACTCTGGAGCCGCATAGTTAAGAGACCCACAGTACTTGTCATAATACTCGTGTTCATTTAAAAACCCAGATAACCCAAAGTCTACTAATTTAACTTGGCCTGTCTTTGAATCCAACATAATATTATCCAGTTTTATATCTCTGTGCATTATCCCGTGCTTGTGTAAATGTTCAACAGCATCCAACACTTGACAGAAATAATAATGAGCATCTTTTTCAGTTAAGCCTTTATTATATGAATCTCTATGTGCGCTCATCAAGGCACACAGATCACTTCCTTCAATATATTCAAATAAAAGATAACACTTTTCAGGATTATCCAAGTATGCCTGTAATCCAACTATGTTTTTATGAGGAGCCAACAAAAGTTTTTTTAAAATTTTAATTTCTGTCTTAAGATTTTCTAAACCGTTTGCTTCCAGTTCATTTTTTATAACAATTTTGCATGCAAGATTTTCTTTAGTCTTTAGATTTACTGCTCTATACACATGACTTGTGCCTTTTCCAAGTTTTTCGTTTGTAATTTTGTATTCCGTAAAATTATCGGATGACATTTTTATTTTTTTTTGATTCCAAGTTGATTTTTTTATTTTTTTTTTGATTCCAAGTTGATTTTTTTTCTTAACGATCCAAGTTGATTTTTTAAAAATTCTTAACGATCCAAGTTGATTCTTAACGATCCAAGTCGATTTTTTCTTAACGATCCAAGTTGATTTTTTAAAAATTCTTAACGATCCAAGTCGATTTTTTCTTAACGATCCAAGTTGATTTTTTAAAATTCTTAACGATCCAAGTTGATTCTTAACGATCCAAGTCGATTTTTTCTTAACGATCCAAGTTGATTTTTTAAAAATTCTTAACGATCCAAGTTGATTTTTTAAAATTCTTAACGATCCAAGTCGATTTTTTCTTAACGATCCAAATTATTTTTTTTAAAATTCTTAACGATCCAAGTTGATTTTTTTTATTTTCTTAACGATCCAAATTATTTTTTTTTAAAATTCTTAGCGATCCAAGTCGATTTTTTTATTTTCTTAACGATCCAAGTCGATTTTTTAAAATTCCTAAAAATCCCCTTGAATATTCCAAGCGCAAACATTCAACAATAAAATATTGCGACACCATATAGAATGTCACTACTCAGCGGAGCCGGTGCTAGAGCCACTAAAGGCTATCTAAAAGACGAATGTTTCACAACACTATGCCTCCTGGGCACAACCAGCCCAACCTTCCATTCGGCAGGTGATGTCCAATTTGACGCCGATCTCTCTGTACTTGGAGATCAAATCGTCAATGGCGACCTTACCGTCCTGGGCACACTCAATGCCGCTGTCTCAACAACCATTACAGACAAGACCCTATGCCTCAATGTTCTACCTCTCCCAACCTTACCAACCGATGCCAATGCCGACGGAGGTGGCCTATGCCTCATTGGTGACACCAAGAAAACCATCTTTTGGTATGACGCCGACGACGCCTGGCTCTTTAACCAAGACGTGAACCTCGCCCAAGGCAAATCCACCATACATCCAGAAGACAATACAATTGCCGGCGCAGATTATCGCATCAATGGCGCCTCTGTACTCAATGCCACGACACTAGGCGCAGGCGTAACGACATCTAGTCTAACCCAAGTAGGCCTTCTTAGAACAGGAGGCATAGACACGTCTGGAAACATTGTAAATATTGCCAGTGGCGCTGTCTCTACAGTCACTACCGACGCCCCTCATGGCATGACAACAGGCGACACAGTGCGCATTAAGACCTCTGACTCTACACCCAACATCAATGGCTATCACACAGTCACCGTCATTTCCGACACCATCTTTAGTGTCCCCGTGGCCACCGTTGCCAATGGCACAACAGGCACCTACGAAGGCGGGGGCTTCGACGTCAAGACAGGCCCATCTGAACTTCAAACAGGCTCCATTGACCTCATTGGCGGTGGCACCATAACACTCACAGACACCAACGATGCCACGACAGTCCTTCTAGATGCCGCCGAGGGCCAAATTGCCATTACAGAGCAATCAGGTACGAGTCTTGTCCCGAACCTCTTGTCCCAAAGCGCATACACAGGCGACTTTGCCGGTGATTTCTTTGGCAATAGCATCGAACACACATTCAACAGCAACAACACTGCGTCCAACAGCAATGCTTTAAGTGTGGCCTCTGAATATACAGGAACAAACGCCACATACACACACCCCTTCGACACACTCATTCACAGTGCAGCAGCCGTCCAGAACACAGCCACCCAGACGACATCCATCGCCACGGCCATTGGCCTCGATGCCATAGTACCTTCTGACCAAGATGGCAGTGGCTTTGGAGCAGTCTTAGAGGCTGACAGTGCCGATCGTCTTAATGTAGGTGGCCTTGGACTTGCCGGCGCTACTGACACAACGCCCACAAGCATAGGCCTTTGGGGCTCTGTCAATGCCACGCGCGATGATCTTGGAACCTACGCCGAGGCCACTTGGATATCTGGTACCCCAACGCACTGTGGTGTACTTGGATATAATCCTCTGACAACAGCGGGCCAATATGCCATGTGCGCCGTGGGCAATAGCATCTTTGATGGAGACGTCACAGTAACAGGCACATTGACAGCAGGGGCAACAGGCATCACGGCCGATCTCATTCCAGACACCGACAATGCCTATGACATTGGATCTGGCACGTTTCGCTTCAAGGACATCTACTATGCAGGCACACTCAATGGTGGTTCCGCCTCTCTAGAGAATGTATTGCCCGCCGCCGATTGCACCTATGACCTTGGATCGGCCCTATTGCGCTGGAA
>Ga0070728_10006769_pt1 | contig 10728 bp, 10 predicted proteins | sample tdDd471_FD_66723 | JGI IMG/M metagenome (GOLD analysis project Ga0070728, IMG submission 66723) | Marine sediment microbial communities from the Atlantic coast under amendment with organic carbon and nitrate - tdDd47.1 | ecosystem: Environmental > Aquatic > Marine > Coastal > Sediment | place...
CCGCTGATTTCGTTGACATTGGCGACGATACCGCGGGTCGCTTCCACCGCTTTCCCGGACGCCTGCTTCACCGCGGCCAATTGCGAGACGATATTGTCGGTCATCGTCCGCGTCGCCGTGGCGAGCGATTTAACCTCGTTCGCGACAACGGCGAAGCCTTTCCCCGCCTCCCCCGCCCGCGCGGATTCGATCGTCGCGTTCAGGGCAAGCAGGTTGGTTTGTTCCGCCACATCGCTGATCTGGGTGACCACCTCGTCGATTTGGGCGACCGCCTTGGCGAGGTCTTCCATCTGCACTTCCGCGCCCTTGGCGCTGTCCACCGCGGATTGAAGCCGTCCCGCGCAGGCGTTGATCTGGCTATTCACCTCTTGCACCGCCGCGGACAATTCCTCCGCCGCCGAAGCAACTGTCTGGACGCTCTGCGATGCCTGATCGGCCCCACCGGCGGCGATTTCCGTCTGGGATTCCGACTGCTCAACAGCCGCGTTCAACTGACCCGACGTGTTCAACAATTCCGCCGCCGCCGACTGGACCGTATTCACAATCGATCCGACCTCCTGGTCGAACCGATCCGCCAAATCGCGCATGGCGCGCTTCTTTTCTTCCTCGGCGCGCCGCTCACTTTCCTTCTGCTCCGCTTCCAAGCGGATTTTTTCGATCGCGCTGTCCTTGAAGACCTGGACGGCCTCGGCCATCTCGCCCAATTCGTCGACCCTGTCTCGTCCCGGTATGTCGACTCCGGTATCGCCGGAAGCCAATCGCCGCATGACACCGGTAAGGCTGGCAACGGGTCTCGCAATCGACCGGTTCAGGATCGCCGCGACCACCAGGGCCAGGACCAGAACCGCGATCCCGATGGCGAGCGAAATCAGATTGCCCTTCATCACCGCCTCGTCGAGTGCACTGCGGTCGAAACCGATCGCCGCGACGCCGATGACGGCGCCGCTGAAATCCGCGATCGGCGTCAACATCACCGCATGGGCAATGCCGGCCACGGTTATCTCCGGCAGAATGGTCGGCGCGGTCCGGCCGGCAGCATCGCGCAAACTGCCTTCGTCGAACACCTGGTCTTCGGGGAAGGTGGTCGAGAACGTCTCGACCTTGTCGTCGCGCAGGACAAAAAGGGCCGCCTTCGCCTTGGCATTTTCGGTGAACCTGTCGAAGAAGGGCTGACCGAAGGAAAGCCCGAATTCCACTGAACCAACATGTTTGCCCGCATTGAAGACAGGCACTACGCCGCGCATGCCGAGACCGGCGACACCGCGTTCCAGCCCCGAAATGGCCTTTTGCGTTTCGTTCACCTTCACCACCGTGTGGCGGAAGGAAGACAGATCATCGCCAAACTTTTCCGCTTTATGGACACGCAGGAAGGATGTGGCCGGCGGTAAATGGAATTGGAACTGGCGGGCGTCCTGCCCCGTCTTCAGCTTTTCGAATTCCGGCACGAAGTAGCCGGCGAGCTTCTCGCGATCCTGCGCCGCGAATGCCTCCTGAACCGGCGTCGTGGAGGCGACCGTCGTCGCCATGGACAAAGCCCGCTTCGCCTCTGCGTCGATCGCATCGACAAGCTGCGCCCTCAGGCTCGACAGTTTCTGATCGAACGCACGCTCCGTCATGTCCCTGGCGACCATCAGATTGGCCGCGGTGGTTATCGCGACCGCGAGTATCGCGAGCATCGCAAGCGCCGTGGCGAGTCTGCCGCCGATATTCCGAATAGAACGATTTGCCATCATGATTTGGGGCCCAACATTAGAAAACGATGTTTCTGAATGCCCCCAAATACCGCGCGAAGCCTAACGTCCGGTTAACGCCGGCATTGATTTCGACCTTTGGCCGGAAATCGTTTGGCCCTAAATTTCCGGGTTTTCGGGCGCGCGCCCCTTCGGTTCGTCTTGCGCAAGAAGCGGCTCGCCGTCATCGGGGTCGGTCGGCGCGCCACTCAAGCGATTGAAATAATCGCGCCCGCGAGCCATCAAGATCAACAGATCCTCGAACCCTACCTTGCCGGTCGGGCTTCTCTGCTCCGCCAGTTTGGTTATTTCGGTTTGCGATGTGCTTGCGGCGGAAGCAGCCGCGCTGAACTGGGGCGATGTCCCTGGCTTTGGTCCGACCTGGGCCGCATGGGCGGTTTGATCGGCCGCGGCGCCTTGGGTATCTGCGCTGCCGGTGGAGGCCGCCTTCTTCTCAATCTTTTCGCGGATCTCTTCTTTTATCTCGGCGATGATCTTTTCCCGTTCATCCGGCGGCAGGGCGTCCAGCTCTTCCTGGGTCAATCCGCGTTTTTTCAGCAGCAGTTCAAACAGGCGCTCTTCCGGTGTCATGCTCATGATTTTGCGGAACGCGTCGACCGCCGCTTGGCCTGGATCCGTTTCGGCCGATGCCGTTGCGGTTTCCGGAACACCGGCATCCTCTTGCGCGATTTGCTGGGCAAGGAATGCAGTGCGCGCCTGCTTCAAGGCGTAAAGGCGGTCGAACTCGGCCTGGGCCTGCCCGGTCTGCTCGGCGGAAAGTTTTTCCCCCTTGCCGAAGCGTGCCTGAAGATCCCGTTCCTGCGCCCGCACGATCCGGCGGTACTGATTTTCGGGCAGTTCGGCCACCGCGGAACCGGACCGGCGCCCCCCTGACAGGCGCGGATTGGCCAAGCCATTGGTTCCGAATACGCCATCGACTAACGACATGGATGCCCCCCGCATCGCAAAACATCCTTGTTCAGAGCAGAAAGCAAAAACCGTGCCTGCCATGCCGAACCGGCCGTCACGACAAGCGGGCCGGTGCGCAACAACCACCGGCAGCCCTATCCCTTGCCAGATCGACAATCCGCGCCACATTAGGGATATGGTCAAAGCATCGAAAAAATCGTCCCGTGCGAAGAAGGCCAAAGCCGATCCGGTTGCGGCATTCATGGCCCTGGTCGCCGAGCGCGGTTGGCGCGGCGTGAGTCTGCCGGATGTGGCCGAGGCCGCCGGCATGCCGCTCGACGCGTTCAACCGGACCTATTGGACCAAGACCGATCTGCTGACTGCGTTCCAAAAGCGTATCGATGAGCAGGTTCTTTCCGAAACCGGCCCGCCGGATGAGGAGGAAAGCCCCCGCGACCGCCTGTTCGACATTCTGATGCGGCGCTTCGACGCCTTGCAGCCTTACAAGGACGCCTTGCGCCGATTGGGCCGCGACCTGCCGCGCGACCCTCTCGCCGCCTTGGTCTGGGCCCGCGGACTGAAACAGTCCATGTCCTGGATACTCGCCGCCGCCGGGATCGGCGGTAGCGGGATGTGTGGACATTTCACGGCAAAGGGCCTAATGGTGGTATGGTTATTTGCCGTTCGCGCGTGGCTGTCGGACGACAGTCCCGACATGGCGAAAACGATGGCCGCCCTGGACAAGGCCCTGGCCCGCGCCGAAACGGTCGCACAAGCGATCCGCCGGCCCGAAGCAACCACAGCGGGTTAAGGCGTCGCGCCGGAAATCGACGGCCGGGGCTGAGCGCAGGTCGGCCAAAGCGGCTGGACGATTGACCTACCCGACGGGAGGTTGTTATTTTGCGCTGCACAATTTTTCTTGACGCACTGCGGTATTTGCCTATATGAGCCCTATTGTGCGGTGCAAAATTAGAAACACCGCTTAAGCAAGAAACGATAACGACATCTCACACGCCCGGAGAATGACGATGACCCAGACCTCTTTTTTCGACTTCAGCAGCAATCCGTTTTTTGATCCGAAGAACAACCCGTTCCTCGATCCGACCAAGAATCCGTTCCTGAACAAGGACCTCGCGGACGTCTTCAAGGGCCTCCAGGTCCCGGGTCTGGGCATGCAGGAAATGGTCGCCGCGCAGCGCAAGAACATGGAAGCGATTGCTGCCGCGAACAAGACTGCGGTCGAAGGCGTTCAGGCGGTCATCAAACGCCAGGGCGAAATCCTGAAGGAAATCGTCGATGAAGCGAATGCGCTGGCCCAGGAAGCCGGTTCCAATGTCGGGGCCGCGCCGGAAGATCAGGCCGCCCGCAACCTCGACGCGGTGAAAGTTTCCATCGAGGAAGCCGTCGGCAACATGAAAGAGCTGAGCGAAATGCTCGCGAAGTCCCAAGGCGAAGCGTTCGAAATTCTGAACGGCCGCCTGACCGAAAGCCTCGAGGAAGTGAAATCCACGATCGCCAAGGCGAAGAAGTAAGCTTCCGGCCGAAAGGCCGAGAAGGTTTGCGTTAGAGAACCGCCCCGGTCACGCGACCTGGGCGGTTTTGTTTTCCAAGCACGGTCTTTTCACGGCAAGTCGGGGCTGCTACCCAACCCATACTGAGGGGCGGCAAAGCGGGAGAAAAGCCGATGACGATTTCCTTCGACGATTTTCTAAAGGTGGACATCCGGGTCGGCACCGTCATCAAGGCGGAACCCTATCCCGAGGCGCGCAAGCCGGCGATCAAGATGTGGATCGATTTCGGGCCTGAAATCGGAGAGCGGAAGACATCCGCCCAGGTCACCGCCCATTACACGCCGGAGAGCCTCACCGGAAGGCAGGTCGCGGCGGTGGTCAACTTCCCCGCCAAGCAGATCGGCAAGTTCATGTCCGAATGCCTTGTCCTGGGTTTCGCCGACGAGAACGGCGAAGTCGTCCTGATCGCCCCCGACCACACGGTCCCGAACGGTCAGCGTCTGCACTGAGCCTGCCGCCAGTGCCTAGAGAGGCAGGCGTATCCGGGCGCGAAGGCCGCCATGGGGAGAGTCCTCCAGGAACAACTCGCCGCCATGGACGCGCGCGATGTCCCGCGCGATGGAAAGCCCCAATCCCGTCCCGCCCGTCTCCGGGTTCCGCGACCGGTCCAACCGCACGAAGGGCCGGAACGCCTCCTCGCGCTGTTCCTCCGGAATTCCGGGGCCGTCGTCATCCACCGTCACCTCGATCGCGTCGCCCCGCCGCCCGGCCCGGACCCAGACGTTGTCGGCATAGCGGTTCGCATTGGCGATCAGGTTGTCGATGCAGCGCTTGAACGCGTCGGGCTTGACCCAGGTGACGATCCGCCCTTCCACATGGGTGTCGATCGAAGCGCCGTCGCGCTTCCACTGATCGCCGATATCGGAGACCAGTTCGGTCAGGTCTGTTTCCAGGGATTGTTCGCCGCCTTCCCCGCGGGCGAAGGTGAGGTAGCCTTCGATCATCTTCTCCATCTCGGAGACGTTTTCCTTCAGCTCCGTGATTTCGGGATCGGATCCCAGCATGGCCAGCTGCAGCTTCATGCGCGTCAAGGGCGTGCGCAAATCGTGACTGACGCCGGACAGCATGTCGGTCCGCTGCCGGACCTGCCGGCGTATGCGCTCGCTCATCAGGTTGAAGGCCGTGGTCGCCTGGCGGACTTCCAGCGCCCCTTCCGGTTTCACGTCCGCATCGGCCTCCCGCCCCTTGCCGAAACTGTCCACCGCACCGGCAAGGCGGCGGATGGGACGGACCTGATTGCGCATGAAGACCGACGCGACGGCGAAGAGCACAAGGGACGTGCCGACCATCCACATGATGAAAATATAGGTCGTCGAACTGAACACCCGGTTCCCCGGAACGATGACCCGCAGAACGCCATCGGCGAGTTGGACGTCGACGACCACTTCCTGGCGATAGGATCGGCTGTCGATCCGGAACGGGCGCTTCACCCGTTCGCCCAGCGCCTTGGCGAGCAAGCTGTGGATCAGGCCGCCGGCGTCTTCGGCCGGTTCGTTCGGCAGTATTTCACCCGGGCGCAGGATCAACTCCAAGCCCATATTGGCCCGCGCGCTCTGGAACAGGGCGTCGATATTCTCGGGCGCCTCGTACATGCGGTCGAGGACCATGGCGATATCGCCCGAAATCCCGCTGACCAGACGCCATGTGATGGAATCCCAATGGCGGTCGTAAAAAATCCAGGTCGAGACGATCTGCAGCAGGATCAACGGCGAAATGATGATCAGCAGCGCCCGGCCGTACAGCGTGCGCGGCAGGAAGTTCTTGAATTGGATCCGGTACACCGCCGCGCCCCGTCAGTCCGGCCGGAGCACGTAGCCGCGCCCCCGCACCGTATGCAGATAGCGGGGGATGCGCGTGTCCGGCTCGATCTTCCGGCGCAGGCGCGTCACCTGGACGTCGATCGTGCGGTCCCCGCCATTGATGTCGCAGAGCGCGCACAATTCTTCCCGGCTCATGATCCGCCCCGGTTCACGCGCCAGGGCGGTCAGCAATTGCGCTTCGGTCGAGGTCAGGCGCATCGGCTTGTCGGACCGGGTCAGAATCTGCCGGCCGACATCGAACAGAACATCGCCCATCATCACCATCATCGGCCCGGCCGGCACCTGGGCGGTCGGCGTCCGCCGCAGGATCGACTGGATGCGCAGCACCAGCTCCCTCGGCTCGAAGGGTTTGGAGAGATAGTCGTCCGCGCCGGCCTCCAGACCGTCGATGCGGGATTCGGTCTCCCCCATCGCGGTCAGCATCAGGATCGGGATCTGGTCCGAGGTCCGGACGGTGCGGGTGAATTCCAACCCGCTCTCGCCGGGCAGCATGACGTCGACGATCAGCAGATCGAATTGGAAGGCGGAAAGTTTGGAGCGCGCTTCATCGGTATCCGCGGCCGAGGTGACGCGGAAGCCTTCCTCGGTCAGGAAGCGCTGCAACAGGTCGCGCAGCCGCGTATCGTCGTCGACCACCAGGATATGCGCCGCATCCACCATGTCCATCATGCCGCACCAACAACCCTTCGCGCCGGCAACACCGCAACCGTCACCACTATGGCCGCCGCTTCGCCGCGCCGAACCGGGACCTGTCTTCTTCATCCGACATAATGCCGAGCATCACCTTCCGGAACCCTTCCACCGCCTCGGCGCCGGCCTGGCGGTAGGCGCGCGCCAGCCTTTGGCGCTGGGTTTCGGTCAATTGTTCTTCAAGCGCGCGGCCCTTGTCCGTCAGGGTCAGAAGCCGCTGCCGCCGGTCCGACGTTCCTTGACGCTGAACAATGTAGCCTTCTTCGACCAACTGGCTCAACACGCGGCTCAGGCTCTGCTTGGTGATCTGCAGGATCGACAGCAGCGAGGAGACGGTGGAGCCCGGATATCGGCCGACGAAATAGATCACCCTGTGATGGGCCCGGCCGAGGCCACGATCCGCCAGGATACGGTCGGGTTCGGAAATGAAGTCCCGATACCCGAAGAAGAGCATTTCGATGCCCTGGCGCAATTCCTCTTCCCGCAGGAACAGGGGGTTGGCGCCGGGCTTGGCGGGCGACGGTCCCGACGAGGGGAGCGACGAACGGTTCGGAGAATTTATGTCAGCCATGTTGACTTATATGCATGACACTGATACACCGCGCAACCACTTCGATTGTTACTTTGTGACTTTCTGAAAGGTATTGAAGAAAGGTTCTTATCACAAAATCAGGTTCTTGGGTTAGGTCCTTTCGTTCAGAAGCTATCCTAGGATACCGTGGACCGGTGTCCGAATTGGGCGGGAAACGTGTCCTCGACCGGAGGAGAAAATCACCGGCGGGGCGAAATGATTGTGGAGCACAAAATGTCGCAGCCGACATTCGATGATCGCGATGGGTTCATCTGGTTCAACGGGGAACTGAAGCCGTGGCGTGACAGCAACGTCCATGTGCTGTCCCACGCGCTGCATTACGCCTCTGCCGTCTTCGAGGGCGAGCGCGTATACGGCGGCAATATCTTCAAGCTGACCGAGCATTCGCAGCGCCTCGTGCGCTCCGGCCAGTTGCTGGACTTCAAGATCCCCTACACGGTCGAAGAGATCGACGCCGCCAGCAAGGCCGTCGTCAAAGCGAACAACATCGTCGACGGCTATGTCCGCCCGATCGCCTGGCGCGGGTCCGAGATGATGGGCGTTTCCGCGCAGAGCACCCGCATCAATGTCGCCATCGCGGCGTGGGAATGGCCGTCCTACTTCTCGCCGGAAGCCCGCATGAAGGGCCTTCGCATGCAGATTTCCGACTGGCAGCGCCCGGCCCCGACGACCGCGCCGACCGCCAGCAAGGCGGCAGGCCTCTACATGATCTGCACGCTCAGCAAGCACAAGGCGGAGGCCGCCGGCTATAACGACGCGCTGATGATGGACTATCGCGGCCTGGTCGCCGAAGCGACCGGCGCCAACATCTTCTTCCTGATGGACGGCAAGCTGCACACGCCGACGCCCGACTGTTTCCTGGACGGCATCACCCGCCGCACGGTCATCGACCTGGCGCAGCGCGAGGGGATCGAGGTTGTCCAGCGGCATATTCAGCCGGAAGAAATGGCCAACGCGACGGAAGCCTTCCTGACCGGCACCGCCGTCGAGGTCACGCCGATTTCGGAAATCGGACCGTACAAATTCACGCCCGGCCAGATGAGCCAGACGTTGATGGGCGCCTATGACCACGAGGTCCGCCGCACCGACAACCGCACGGCGCTCGTCAGCACCAGCGCGGCCTAAGGGAAAGCCGGGGGCAGGAGTTATCGCCATGCCGTTTGAAATCGCCGATCACTGGTTCGATTTCAAACGGCTGGACGATGACATCACCCATATTTGGGAACCGCATGTCATCCCGCTCATGCGGTGCAATATCTGGCATGTCCGCGGCCGCGACCGCGACATGATCGTCGATACGGGCATGGGCGTCGTCTCGCTCCGCGACGCCACCCGTCATTTGATCGACAAGCCCGTCATGGCCGCCGCCACCCATGCCCATATCGACCATGTCGGCTCGCATCACGAATTCGACGAATGTCTGGTCCACCGGCTTGAGGAGAAGGACCTGGCCGAGCCCTATTGGGACAAGGGGCTGTTCCTGGACAACGAAGACCTGGCCCGCCAATTGGCGGATTCCGGTTACCATTGCGAAATGGGGCAATGCTATATCAGCGCCCTGCCGCACGAAGGTTACGACCCCGGCGCCTATGCGCTGCAGGGCAGTGTCGCCACCCGTGTCGTGGAAGACGGCGACATCGTCGATCTGGGCGACCGGCAATTCGAGATCCTGCACATTCCCGGGCACTCGCCGGGCTCCATCGGTTTCTGGGAAGCGGCCACCGGCACATTATTTTCGGGCGACTGCATCTATGACGGGCCGCTGCTCGACGGGTTCTCCGATTCCAGCATCGCCGACTATATCGCCAGCATGAAACGCCTGCGCGACCTGCCGGTCCGGATCGTCCATGCCGGCCACGACCCCAGCTTCGGGCGCGAGCGCCTGCTGGAACTGATCGAGGCTTATCTGCAACTGCGGGACATATAGGCCCCTTCAATCCGCGAAGGGGTCCGCACCGGCCGATGTCTTCACAAGGATCGGGTTTCCCGGATTGATGATTTCCGGCCAGATCCAGTTGTGATGGGCGACGATGGTCGCGGCGGAGGCGAAAGGCCGGTCGCGCGCGGTGTGGGCGTCGGAGAAGACCGTGGTGCGATAGCCCATGCTGGCCGCCTGCCGCACGGTCGAATCCACGCAGAAGTCGGACGCGTAACCGCAAACATAAAGGTCCGTGACGCCAGCCTCGCGAAGGCGGTCCGCCAATTCCGTTTCCCGGAACGCGTCGCAGGACCGCTTGCCAACCACGATATCGCCGGGCTGCGGTGCGATCGCCTGGGGAAAGGCCCAGCCCTGGGATCCATGTTCGAAAGCGGTTCCGGCTTCCTCGTGTTGAATATAGACGACCGCGTGACCCAGCCGCCGCGCGTCGTCGGCCAGTATCCTGATCCGGTCCAAGACCGCCATGGCGTTCAGCGGCAAGGGATCGACGAGCACGCCGTTCTGATAATCGATGATGACCAGGGCCTTGCGACCCAGCTTTGCCTTATCCTTCATGCGCCCCTGCGATGGCCAGTAGGGTCGGGACAACATCGTCCAGCATATTGCAAGGGATTGCGCCCATTTCCGTCAATTGCCGCGTCACGTCCACCGGCAGATCTGAGTTCGATTCCGTCGGAACCTCGTTCAAACGGCCGCCCACGATGACCGGCAACCGAAGGCCGCGCGCCGCGACGGATGCCAGTACCTTTTCCGTATAGCTGCGGGCAACGCCGTTATAGGTCGATACCGCGATCAGGTCCGCCCCGCCGGCCACGGCGCGTTCGACCAGAATATCGGGGTCCACCGACACCCCGCCGGCGATCACCTGGACGCCCAGTCCCGCCAAGGATTTTTCAACGAGATATTTTCCGTGTTCGTGGACGTCGCTGGTCCCGACACAGACCTTCAACCCGCGCGGGGCGATCCGCTCTGCGGCCTCGGCATGATCCGCGACCCAGTCGGCAGCCTTTTCGTCCAACTCGCGCGCCCATTCCGCCAAGATCAAGGGCGGCCGGCGGTCACCCGTCACTGGCCCAGGACCGAAGGAGGCTTCCAGCCGTTTCGGACCGATCCGCCGGATGGCGAGCAGCATCTGTGCGGGGTCCGCCGTGTCGATGCCGATCCCGTCCAGCCCGGTGAGGAGATTGGCCGCGAAGGCGCGTCCGCCCTCGACCATGCGGGCCGCCATGGCCTCCACGCGCGCCCAATCGATCAAGGCTTCATACGCAGGCGCGTGTTCGGCGAGGCGATGGGCGAAAGTCTGTGCGTCGATGATTTCCTGCATATCGGGGATACGTTGATTTTCCGTCACCGGAACGGGATTGACCGCATGGCCGGAGGGCCAGCGGCGCTGAGCCGCGATATCGGCAAGCAGGTAGTTGGCGAGGCTGGCGTAGTTGCCGGCCTCCGTCGATTGGTAGGAGACCGTATTGCCGAA
>Ga0070728_10006774_pt1 | contig 10719 bp, 10 predicted proteins | sample tdDd471_FD_66723 | JGI IMG/M metagenome (GOLD analysis project Ga0070728, IMG submission 66723) | Marine sediment microbial communities from the Atlantic coast under amendment with organic carbon and nitrate - tdDd47.1 | ecosystem: Environmental > Aquatic > Marine > Coastal > Sediment | place...
ATATATGCTATCTGTTCGCAAGATGGTTGAGGCACTTCAGATAGCGGGAAATGTATATGTATTTCGCAGAGATTGACACCCGGGGGTTTCTCCCGTTACAATATATGTGCACTCGCAGTATGAAGCACGACCACACGAAGCAGTATCATTCACAGGAGGTGTACCATGGAAGACCGCACATTTGCAGCGCTTGTGGCACGGGAAGTGGAAGAAGGCAGCTTCAGCCTGGGCATTGAACAGCTTCGTTTGTCGGATCTTCCCGCAGGAGAGGTGCTGATACGGGTCCGCTGGACATCCCTCAATTACAAGGACGGCTTATCCGCCACCGGCAATCGTGGCGTAACCAAACAATATCCCCATACACCGGGCATTGACGCCGCCGGTGAGGTTATCGAAGACGCCAGCGGCACCTTTGAGCCCGGGGATGCGGTGGTGGTCACGGGCAACGATCTGGGCATGAATACCTCCGGTGGTTTTGGTCAGTATATCCGGGTTCCAGCCGACTGGGTGGTGGCTCTGCCGGATGGCCTCAGCATGAGGGATTCGATGGTGTTTGGCACGGCAGGTTTTACAGCGGCGCTTTCGGTAATTGCGCTGTTGGAGTCGGGCCTCACCCCGGACAAAGGTCCGGTGCTGGTCACCGGGGCACGGGGCGGCGTGGGGAGCCATGCGGTGCGGATGCTGGCATTGGAAGGATTTAAGGTTATTGCCGCCACGGGGCTGTACGAGCGTCCGGCAGTGGAGTTTCTTCAGGACAAGGAATACCTCACCGGCATTGGCGCATCCGAGGTGCTGCCCAAAGAGCAGGTTGAGGAAAACACCCTGCGGCCTTTGGCAAAACAGCGCTGGGCCGGGGTAGTGGATACGGTTGGCGATCTTATGCTCAGCTCCGCCATCAAGGCCACCCAATACGGCGGCACGGTCACCACCTGCGGAAACGCCGGGGGGCATAAGCTCAACCTGACGGTATATCCCTTTATTCTGCGGGGAGTTCGGTTAATCGGCATCGATTCCGTTAAGGTGCCGCTGGAAATGCGGCAGCGGGTATGGGCCCGGGTGGCGGAAAAGTACAAGTATTTTGATATTGCCGCCATGGCTACGGATTGCAATCCCGAGGAAGTGCCGGTGCTGATTAAAACAATGTTGCAGGGACATCTGCGTGGCCGCAAGGTCATGCGGCTGAGTTAACCCATTATATTCGACCATAACGCAAAAAACCGGCGCACAGAAGTTTCTGTCCGCCGGGTTTCGCGTTTCCAACGCCACACACCCTCACAAAGGTACTTGAATAAAAGGTGCCGGTACATGTCGCCGAACGTGTACAACCTGTTGAAGTGCGACATATACCGACATACATGATCACGGCTGTTGCCGTGGTCAACATCCCGAAAAAGGGTGGCCGATCAATCCCTGCACCGTTTCTGCCACCATCCTGTGCGTGTCCTGATCCAGACCCGTCACCATCACCATACCTGCACCACGCGTCCCACACCCGTCTCTGCCCACCAGTATCAATCGGCCACTGATCGTCGGGAAAATACCGTATCAAATTGTCAAACAGCGAATGCGGAGCGTGTCGATTATGAGTCCTGCACGTTGCGGTTACTTGGCAGCAGGCTGTACACCAGAGAGTAGATCCGGCAGCCCACGCAGTAATCCAAAAACGCCTCCAGACCGGCAAAGAGAGCAAGCAGGCCCGCCATACCACAGGCAGCGGCAGTGCATATGCCTATGCCCGCAAGCCAGCCGGTAAGAAAAAGCGCGGAGATGACGAGGCTGAATGATAAGCCAAGTCTCGCGGCGAAACGCTTTGGTCCTGCGTCAATCAGGCTGTCGGTCATGTTGAGGGCAGAAACCACTGATGCAGATGCTCGGGCAATGGGGCTGATGTGTGCAAATCCGAAGCCGCGCAGGGCAAAATCGGCGGCTAAGATGAGGATAATCCAGGGAGATTGGGTTGACATGAGTAGTATCAGGGAGGTGAACACAAAGAAGGCGGAAATTCGGGTGGCCGTCTGGCCTGTGCGTTCTGTTGTTACCGGGCACTGAGTTACCATGTCAGACCTCGCTATCTCGTTGCTGGTGCTGCTTTTCAGCAGCGCATACTAACATGGTAAGTACGAAAGATGATAATGTCAATAGGCATTGTAGGGATTAACAGCGAAGAATGTCCGAAAATGCTGAACAAGTATTAAAATCAGGCGATTAGAGATTTAATGCGGTGTGTTTGTGCCTGCGAGGTATGCTGAAACCATGGCGATTAGCTCCCGGTAGGCCGCCTGCTTGAAGGCAACGATATTGTCTGCCAGTTCTTTTAGGGGCGTCCACTTCCAGTTGCGGTTTTCACCGTCGGAAGCGGCCATATCCGGCAGGGTGTCATTGCGCAGGGCGAGTATGAACACTATCTGTTGCTGACCCCGATATTGTTTGGCAATGGGGGCCTGCAGGGTAGGGGGGAAGTCGTAGCACAGGCTTTGGGGCAGTTGCTTTACAATGGCGATGTTTTCCGGCTGAATTCCCAGTTCTTCAGCCATTTCACGCACTATGGCTTCGGCGGGGCTTTCGTTTCCGTCGATGCCGCCCTGGGGCAACTGCCATGCTCCGGGCCGGTCACTGCGTTCCACCGCCAGCACTTCTTTGGCGCTGTTTAAGAATATCCCCAATACATTCTGACGGTACGGTCGTGTGTCGGTTGGGGTCATTGCCCGGCGGTCACCGTGTCCACATAGTTTTGATCCCGGCCTTCAATGGCTGCCTGCAACGTCAGACCAAGATGCGCGGGACTGGGGGCAACCAAAACCCCGGCATCGTTAAACGCAGCGATTTTATCCGGTGCAGCACCGGACCCGCCGCTGATGATTGCCCCGGCGTGTCCCATGCGGCGTCCCGGCGGAGCGGTGACACCCGCCACATAGGCGGCCACGGGTTTGGTCATATGTTCTTTTATGTAGGCTGCGGCCCGTTCTTCGTCGTCGCCGCCGATTTCGCCCAGCAGCAGCACGGCTTCGGTGTCGGGATCTGCCTCAAAGAGTTTGCAGCAGGCCAGGTGATCCAGGCCCTTGACCGGATCGCCACCCACGCCAATGCATGTGGACTGGCCCATGCCAAGCCGGGTGATCTGGTCCACGCCTTCGTAGGTCAGGGTGCCGGAGCGACTGACCACGCCCACATGACCCTTGCGGTGGATATGTCCCGGCATAATGCCCAAACGGGCTTCGTCAGGGGTAATGATGCCCGGGCAGTTGGGCCCGATCAGGGTGGCGTCATAGCCTTTAAGAAAATCCGTGGCGCGCACCATGTCCATGGTAGGAATACCCTCGGTAATGGTGACGATAACCTTTATGCCTGCGTCGGCGGCTTCCATAATGGCGTCGCCGCAGAAACGGGGTGGCACAAAAATGACGCTGGCGTCGGCGCCGGTTTCCCGGACCGCTTCGTACACAGTGTTGAATACCGGAATGCCCTCAAAGGAGCTGCCGCCCTTGCCCGGGGTGACACCGGCCACAACATTGGTGCCGTAGGCCACCGAAAGCCGGGTGTGAAACTGACCGGTTTTACCGGTAATGCCTTGGATAACAATCCGTGAATCTTTGTTGATAAGTACGCTCATGGGGATCGCTCCGTTTTTCAGGCTTTCTGAACAGCGTCGACAACCGCCCGGGCTGCCTCGGCAATGGTGTCTGCGGGGGTCATGGCAATGCCGCTGGCGGCAAGTATCTTTTTGCCTTCGTCCACATTGGTGCCGGACAAGCGCACCACCAGGGGCACGGAGATGTCAATGCGGCGACTTGCTTCCACAATGCCTTCCGCAATTACATCGCAGCGCATGATGCCGCCGAAAATGTTCACCAGAATGGCTTTGACGTCCGGGTCGCCCATGAGAATACGGAAGGCAGCCGACACGTTTTCCACCGTGGCGCCGCCGCCCACATCCAAAAAGTTTGCGGGCTCTGCGCCATAGAGCTTGATGGTGTCCATGGTGGCCATGGCAAGGCCCGCGCCGTTGACCATGCAGCCGATGGTGCCGTCAAGCTTAATGTAGTTCAGCCCGAATTTTGCGGCTTCGGTTTCGTTGGGGTCGTCTTCGCTGGTATCGCGGATGTCCGCCAGTTCCTGATGACGGAACAGGGCGTTGTCATCGATATTGACCTTGGCGTCCACGGCGCTGAGGTTCCCGTCGGGCATCAGCACCAGCGGGTTGATTTCCACCAGGGAAGCGTCCTGCTCCACAAAGAGCTTTGCCGCCGCCATAAACATGGTGATGGCCTGTTTCAGGGTATCGCCCTGCAATCCCAGAGCCACACCCAGTTTCATAGCCTGAAAGCGGGTCAGTCCGCGGTCCGGCAGAAAACTGGCCTTGACGATTTTTTCCGGGGTTTTCCGGGCGACTTCCTCGATTTCCACGCCGCCTTCGCTGGAGGCCATGGCGGTGACGGCTCCCCGGGCGCGGTCCAGCACCATACCGAAGTAGAATTCCTTTTCGATATCCACGCCAGTGGTGACCAGTACCTTGTGCACCGGAATGCCCTTGTCGCCGCTTTGGTAGGTTTTAAGTTCCGCGCCGATAAGATTTGCGGCGATGGATGTTACCTCGTCCACGCTCCGGGCCAGCTTGACGCCTCCGGCCTTGCCCCGGCCACCGGCCAGAATCTGTGCCTTGACCACATACAGCCCGGCATCAAGCCTGGTGGCGATGTCGGTTGCCTGTTCCACGGTGTCGGCCACTTCCCCCGGCGGCACGTCAATGCCGTACTGTCTGAACAGCTCTTTGGACTGGTATTCGTGTAGTTTCATGATGTTGTTTCCCGGTATTCCTTTATGCCTTCTTCATACAGGTTATTACCATCTGCATCGATGATTACTATAGCGGGAAAATTTTCAACTTCAAGCCTTCTGACGGCTTCGGGACCAAGATCCTCGTAGGCCACCACTTCGGACTTTTTAATGGCTTTGGATAACAGGGCCGCCACGCTGAGCCCGGCAAAGTAGATTGCTTTGTGTTCTTTACAGGCGGCAATGACTTCGGGGCTGCGTTTGCCCTTGCCGATCATGCCCTTAAGGCCCATGGATAGCATTCGGGGGGTGAATCCGTCCATGCGCCCGGAGGTGGTGGGGCCTGCGGAGCCGATAACCGTGCCCGGCGGGGCCGGAGTGGGGCCTACATAAAAGATAACGCTGCCTTCGATGGGGAAGGGCAGGTCTTCGTTGTTGTCCAAAGCGGCAAAGAAACGCTTGTGCGCCGCATCACGACCGGTGTACACCACGCCGTTGATCAGCACTTCGTCTCCGGCCTTGAGGTTCGCAATGGTTTCTGCGGTCAGGGGCGTATTGATGGTTTTGGGGGAACTCACAGTATCACCTCCTTGTGACGTGCGGCCACGCACTGCAGGTTAACCGCCAACGGCAGCGATGCGATATGGCAGGGATGCATCATGATATTGACGCCCAGCGATGTCATAACACCACCAAGGCCCTGGGGTCCGTGTCCCAGCCTGTTGATGCGCTCCAGCATTTCGTCTTCCATTTCCGCCAGTTCCGGGTCCGGGTTGCGGTCCATGGGATTGCGCATGACAGCAGCTTTTTTGGCCATGATGGCCGCCAGCTCGAAATCGCCGCCAATACCCACGCCCACGATGGTGGGCGGGCAGGGATTGGGACCGGCGATGTCCACGGTTTTCACCACTTCGTTGATAATGCCTTCCTTGCCGTCGGCGGGTTTGAGCATCACCACCCGGCTCATGTTTTCCGATCCGCCGCCCTTGGCGGCAAACATGATGCGTACCTTTTGGCCCGGCACGATATCGTAGTGGATAATGGCCGGGGTATTGGTTTTGGTGTTGGAGCGGGTAAAGGGATGGCACACGGATTTCCGCAGGTAGCCGTCCTGATACGCCTCAAGAATGGCCTCGTCCACGGCTCCCCGGATATTACATCCGGCGATGCGCACGTCCTGACCGATCTCGATGAACAGAACCGCCAGACCGCAGTCCTGACAAATGGCCAGTTTTTCATCGTGGGCGATTTCAGCGTTTTTCAGAATCAGCTCCAGGGCGCTGCGGCCCCGGGGCGAGGTCTCGCGGTCAAGGGCATTGCGCAATGCTTCCTTGACCCCCGCCGGTAATGTATAGGCGGTATCCATCACCAATTGATATACCGCATCCCTGATTGCACGTGCAGATATTTCCCGCATGGTTTACCGCTCCCATTATCAAGTGTTACTACAATAACAATTTAGTAAAAGTCTCACATTATTATCTTTTTACACCATACTGACAATTCCGACAATAGCTTAGAAACTAAAGTACCATGGTCATTTCTAAAGGCTTTCGTAAGCAAAGGTAATAGATAGCCACTGTTTCAATATCCCGGTGGCGTCACCGGCGCTTCCGCACAGGGCCGGATTGACAGATAAGATACTATACTCCATAATGAACAGGATACAGGTTTGCTGTTATTTTTTTCCGGGAGGAGTTTATGTCTGTGATATCAAAGACCGGTATTGTCTTCATTCTGTGCCTCATTATATCCGGCTGTAGTTTTACGCCGGAAATCAACATGGGAAGCGCCTGCGATGAGCAGCACAGCTGTCCGCCGGGGTTTGCCTGTGTGCAGGGCTATTGCATACAGGAAGCGCTGGTGCCGGACGGTGATGCCGATACCATACCCGGAGATGTGGATATGCCGGAGGTGGATACAGACACGGACAGAGATAACGATGAAGCAATTGATGTCGAAGAATATCCCGGGGTCTGCATACCCGGAGAAACCCGCTGTCGGGGGAATGTCGTACAATGGTGTCAGGGCGGTGACTGGGCAGATGTCATTGATTGCAGTTATGCGCAGCAGTGGTGCAGTAATGGTCAGTGCACAGCCACCCCTGTGGATGGAGATATTGATACGGTTGATACGGATTCCGATTACGCTGATCAACCGCCTGATCGTGATCCGGAGTGTGTTCCCGGCGAGCGTAGCTGTTACGGCGATCAGGTGAGATTGTGCAATGCTGCCGGATCATGGTCCTTTATTTCCGACTGTGGACGCGGCGACCTGATATGCAAAGAAGGTCAGTGCGTCTGCCCGGTCAACAATACCATGTGTATGAACGACATGGTTATGACCTGCGAATATAACGGCTGGATTCCCACGCTTAACTGTAGCTCCCTGAACCATGTATGCGTGGAGGGAGCCTGTCGGGCGCCCTATGACGAACGGTTGTGCCCCCAGAATCAGTATTGCCTGCCCGCAGGATATGAGCAGGAGGTCAGCAGTTGTCTTGATGCCGATGGAAACATTCCTGCCGACAACATGGAATGGTGCGAGCCCAGCGCTACCAATGAGCTTCAATGTCAGGGCAACCGGACCTGCGTGTGTCTTGACGAGTATTGCCAGGATGCCCGCTGTATTGACATGTGCGGTCAGTGTCCTACAGGGCAGGAATGCATGGATATTACGGATACCGGGTTAAAAGGTTGCCTGCAGGATAACAATGTTCCCGACGATGCACAGTGGGGTTGTAATGAAAATCAGCCCTGCCCATTCAACAGCGCCTGTTACTGCCTTGATATTGACTGCTCTTCAACGGTGTGTATAAGCTATTGCTCTGCCCCGGTTCCGTAATTTTTACAGCTATCACATTATGCAATGGGGGGTTGTAAAAAATCTTATAAAAAGTGCTTTGAGGTATTGCCAAGCCGCGCTCACGGTGCTAAACTGAATCATCATTCATTTTTGGGACACCATCAACGCAGTAATATGATTGACGAATATGTAGTAGTATTCTAACCGGTATACGAGCATGAAGGAGTCAAATAATGAGCGCGACCGAGTATGATGTTAACCTGAGAGACATTTATTTTATTCTTTTCGAGCAGTTGGGCATGGCCGATGTCCTTGGCATTGATAAATACAAGGATTATGAGGTTGACGACCTCAAAATGATCCTGGATGAAGCCGCCAAATTCGCCAAGGGCGTAGTGGCTCCCCACAATTCAATCGCCGATGAAAAAGGCTGTCACTGGGAAGACGGCAACGTCACCACTCCCGAGGGCATGAAGGCCATTTATCAGCAGTATGCCGAATCCGGCTGGATCGGTATGGCGGGCGCTCAGGAATACGGCGGTCAGGGCATGCCCAAAATGGTATCCATGGCAGCCTCCGATATTTTCACCGGCGCACACACCGCCTTTGCCCTGTATCATATGCTTACCGTGGGCGCAGGGCATATCCTTGAAGCATGGTGTGATGAAGCCACCAAGCAAAAGTATCTGCCCAACATGTACTCCGGTAAATGGAGCGGCACCATGGTGCTGACCGAGCCCCAGGCCGGTAGCGATTTGGGTGCGGTCAAGGCAACCGCCAAACCCGTGGACGGCGAAGACTACTATCTTGTTGAAGGCTCCAAGCTCTTCATCACCGCCGGTGACCACGACATGTCGGAAAACATCATTCACATGGTGCTGGCCCGTACCCCCGGCGCTCCGGCGGGAACAAAAGGCATCAGCCTGTTTTTGGTGCCAAAGTATCGCGTAAACGATGACGGCAGCAACGGCGATCACAACGATGTCCACTGTGTGCGTATTGAGCACAAGCACGGTATCAACGGTTCCGCCACCAGCCAGATGAGCTTTGGCGATAACGGCGAATGCCGCGGCTGGCTGATCGGTGAAGAAAACATCGGCATGAAAATCATGTTCCTGATGATGAACGAAGCCCGCATCGAAGTTGGCGTGCAGGGTATGACCGGCGCTGCCAGCTCTTACATGTACGCCCGGGAATACGCCAAAGAGCGCACCCAGGGTTCCCGTATCACCGACCGCGCCAAAGACGCCGCCAAGGTGCCCATTATCGAGCATGCCGATGTGCGCCGTATGCTGCTGCACATTCGCGCCTATGCTGAAGGTATGCGGGCCATGCTGTATGCATCCGCCAAAAACGCGGATCTGGCCCACAACGCCACCGATGAAAAAGAGCGTGAGCGCAACCAATTTGCTTTGGAACTGCTGACCCCCATCTGCAAAGCCTATGGTTCCGACTTTGGTCTGGAAGCCGCAGGCATGGCGGTGTCGGTCTACGGCGGTGTTGGCTACACCAAGGAATATCCGGTGGAGCAGGTGGTGCGCGATACCCGTATCGCCACCATTTATGAAGGCACCAACGGCATTCAGGCGCTGGATCTTCTGGGCCGCAAGCTCATGATGAAGGGCGGAGCCCTGTTCCAGTCCTACATGAAGGAACTGATGACCTTCTGCGCCAAAACCAAAGAGCATGAGAGACTGGGTCAGTATGCCACCCAGCTTGAAGACATCGCAGGCGCCCTGACCGGCACCGTGATGCAGCTTGGCGCGGCGGCCATGGGCGGCAACCTCGAAGGCGCGGCCACCTGGTCCCAGCCCTTCCTGCACGCCTTTGGCGATGTGGTTCTTGGCTATCAGCATCTGCAGCAGGCAGTCGTGGCTGATGGCGTACTGCAGAAACGCTATACCGACGCCGGTGTGGATGGCAGCGACAAGGCCGCGGTCAAGGCCCATTGGGAAGACAGCGAAGAATCCAAGTTCTATGCCACCAAACTGGGTAACCTCCAGTACTGGTACGGCTGGGTGCTGCCCCAGACCAAAACCAAGCTGGATCTGGTGAGCAAGTGCGACACCATGGCCATAGACACCGTGTTTTAAGATCGGATTAACCTGATACCAAAACGCCCCGGATCATAAGGTCCGGGGCGTTTTTTATGGTGTGTATTGGATTGTTTATGGATTGGCGTCCAGGGCCTGCTGGATGGCAGCCCGCAGGGAGGTGACCTCCCAGGCATCTTCGATGCGGGTATCGTTGATATACACGATGGGGGTGATGCGGACGTTGAGATCATCGCCCAAAGCCCGGTCCTGTTGTAGAATATAGGTAGCCTCATCGTTGGCAAGGTCGGTTTCCCACTGCTGCATATCAAAGCCCATGGACTCCGCCAGGGCATCGAAGTAGTCCTGAATGTCGTCCTCAGGGAGCATACTCCAGTCGCTGCGTTCCGCAAAGAGCTGGTCATGATATTCCCAGAAGCGATCCTGCGAAAATGCCGCAATGGAGCTGAAGGCCGCGGGGCGACCATTCAGGTGAACCGCCAGGGTGGTGTGCAACCAGTAAACCTGCACCTCGCCGTGGAACTCTGTCAACATATCGTCCAGCAGGGGGGCCGTACGCATACAAAATGAGCACTGGAACCCGCAGAACTCCACAATGGTCACCCGGGCATTATCCGGGCCCTTCATGGGGGCGAACAGCAGATCCTCCTCGCTGAATATTTGCGACACAAAACGCTTGTCCGCTTTGCAGCCCGTTGGGCCGCCCAGATAGCCTTCGTCGCACTGGCAGCCATCTTGGGTGGGATGACTGTTGGGCGTGCAGACGCCACCGCTGTCATCACCGCAGCCGGATGCGAACATAAGAGCAATGAAACTCACAAAAAACAGCCCCCGCAGTTTTGAGAATGCAATACAGTTCATGGGCTAAATGATATCAGGGCAGGAAAGGGGTTTCAATCCAAAGGTATCACGGTTGTGTCACGGAGATGCCCAGCGCCGAGAGATCGCGGAAAAAGCCGGGCCAGGACTTGGATACGCAGGCCGCGTTGTCTATGGTGACGGGGCCGGTGGCATGCAATGCGCCAATTGCCAGAGCCATGGCAATACGGTGATCGCCAATGGAAGAAACGCATCCGCCGCCAAGGGT
>Ga0070728_10006777_pt1 | contig 10718 bp, 11 predicted proteins | sample tdDd471_FD_66723 | JGI IMG/M metagenome (GOLD analysis project Ga0070728, IMG submission 66723) | Marine sediment microbial communities from the Atlantic coast under amendment with organic carbon and nitrate - tdDd47.1 | ecosystem: Environmental > Aquatic > Marine > Coastal > Sediment | place...
TTCTTCACGAGGTCGACCTTCGCGACCGCCTTGGTGGGCGGGAGCGAGCCGACCGGCAGGCGCGGCGGCGGCGGCGCGCTGGGCTTGGCCCGCCCCTTCGGCGCCTCCTTCACCGTGGCCGCGTCGTCGGCGTCGTCCCACGAGCTCTTCTTGCCGGTAGGCGGGAGCGTCGCTCGGGGCAGCGGGCGGGGCCCGGTCCCCTTGGGCGGCAGGCTGGAGCGCGGGGGCGCGGATCGCTGGGGCTTCTCTCGCACGCCGCTCGACGACCCGGGGATGGGGGGCAGCGCGAGGTCGGTGTCGGAGCTCACGGTCGGCATGCCCCTTCCACATCGCAATCGCCGTTCCAAGGGCGGGTTTCCCCGGATCCGGCGCGACACCCTTGGATCTGTCACCCGACGGAGAAGGGGCAGAACCCGTCCGGCTCCACGCCGCTCAGCGAGCCGTCCAGAGGAGCCAGCTCAGGTACGGGACGAGGGTCTCGTCGTCCGACTCGATGCGCGCGCCGTCCGCGGACACCGTGGCGGTGCCGATCGTCGCGACCTCGCCCTCCGGGACCATGGTGCCGTCGAGCAAGAGCGTGTCGAGCCCACCGAGGATGTACAGGTCGACCACCGCGCCCGGCGCGAGGCCGGCGTCGTTCGGGATCGACACCGACGCGCCGTTGCGGAGCTCGCCCTCGGGCTCGAACACGTACGCGCCGTCGAAGGCCTCCCCGTCGGCGAAGCACTCGGTGGCGGCGACGTCGACCGGGGCGCCGGCGAGCGCGAGGTAGTCGTCGTCGCTCGCGAAGTCCTCGGGCGCGACCGTGAGGATCACGCCGTCGGCGAACGGCACCTCGCGCGGGGCCGTCTCGTCGCCGACGGGCGGCACGGTCGCGGCGACCACGGGGTGCAAGACGTACGGCTCGGGCAGATCGAAGATCGGGCCCAGACCGCTGAATTCCACGGGGCAGTAGGTGGTGGCGAGGGACTGGCCGGGCGCGAGCGCGCGCATCTCGGCGCGGGTGAGGCAGCGGATGTCCTCGGGCACCACGATCGCGAAGTCGCCCGCGTCGCCGGTCATCGGCGGCAGCAGGCAGACGAGGCGCTCGTCGGGGTACAGGCGCACGCAGAGCTGCGCGCGCCCGCCGACCACCGCGGCGCCCGACGCGGTCTGGACCGTGCCCGTCACCCCGACCACCCAGGTGCCCTCGCAGGCCGGATCCGCCTCGAGCGACTCGCACATGAACGGGTCGTCGTCAGGCGGCATGCACTCATCGCCAGCGTCGACGCCGCCCCCGCCTGCGTCGGCGCCTGGGCCGGCGTCGGCGGCGTCGTCCGGGTCGCCGTCACAGGCGGCGAGCGTGAGCAAGAGAACAGCGGGGGCGAAGCGTAACCAGCGGGCCATCTGCGCATAGTAGGCGCGACCCGCCGCTGACGTTTCACTTCGACTTCGGATTTCTTCCATGCGCTGGATCCCCCTCCTCTGTGCCCTGCTCTCGCTCGCCGCGTGCGACGAATCGACCCCACCGGCGGGCGCGGCCGACGCCGGCCCACCGGACCTGGGCGGCACGGACGCCGGGGTGGGCGGCACGGACGCCGGGACGGACGCCGGCGCGCCGCCTGGAGGGCCGACGTGCCCGCCGGCCGGGCCGTACGGGACAGCCGTCAACGACCTCGCGGCCGACTTCACGCTCATGGACTGCGACGGCGCGCCGCACACGTTGCACGAGCTGTGCGATCGACAGGCGGTGTGGCTGTTCGAGTTCGCCGACTGGTGCCCGCCGTGCCGCAGCTTCGCGCGCTCCGAGGTGAACCGGATCTACGAGCGGTTCGAGGGCGAGTCGTTCGCGGCGTACTTCGTGATCAGCGAGGACGACGGCTTCGGCGAGCCGAGCGCCGAGACGTGCGCCGAGATCCGCGACCGCTACGGGCTCACGATGCCGGTGCTGTTCGATCCGGGCACGACCTTCGAGGACACGCTCGGCGTCGCGTCCAACGAGGTGAACGTGGTGCTGCGCGAGGGCGGGGTCATCGCGTGGAAGGGGCGCTACGCCGCGGACCGCGCCGAGGGGACGATCGAGGCGGTGCTCTCCGAGTAGAGCGCCGATCAGTTTGGAGAGCCGAGAAGGCTCGGAGCGCAACGGCCGTCCGGCGTGGTCAGACGTGACGAGGCGATGCCAAAGTATCGTCGAGGAGCGGCTGGCCGCGCCGGGCGGCTGTTCCGCCCGTGGATTCCGGTGGTTTCAAACTGATCGGCGCTCTAGTCGAGGTAGGGTCGCGACCATGAGCGACTCCCCGCGAATCCGCACCGAGACCGAGGGCCACGTCCGGCTGATCGGCCTGGACCGCGCCGACAAGCGCAACGCGTTCGACCTGCGCATGCTCCGCGAGCTCGCGGAGGCGTACACCGAGTACGAGGAGGACGACGCGCTGCGCGCGGCGGTGCTCTACGCCGAGGGCGAGCACTTCACCGGCGGGCTCGATCTCGCCGAGGTCGGCCCCGCGGTGGCCAGCGGCCAGCCGCTGTTCCCCGACGACGCCGTCGATCCCCTCGGGCTGCACGGGCGCGTGCGCACCAAGCCGGTGGTGGTCGCGGTGAGCGGCTGGTGCCTCACGATCGGGATCGAGCTCGCGCTGGCGTGCGACGTGGTGGTCGCCGCGTCGGACACGCGGTTCGGTCAGATCGAGATCAACCGCGGCATCTTCCCCTTCGGCGGCGCGACGATCCGCCTGCCGCTGCGCGCGGGCTGGGGCAACGCGATGCGCTGGCTGCTCACGGGCGACGTGTTCGACGCGGCCGAGGCGCACCGGATCGGGCTGGCGCAGGAGGTGGTCGAGCCCGGCGCGCAGAAGGCGAAGGCGCGACAGATCGCGACGACGATCGCGTCGCGCGCGCCGCTCGGCGTGCGGGCGACGATGGAGTCGGCGAAGGCCACGCTCTACGACGGACCGGACGCGGCGGCCGCGGCGCTGCTCACGCAGGCGCGCGAGCTGATGGACAGCGAGGACGCGGCCGAGGGGATGCGGTCGTTCGTCGAGCGGCGCGACGCCGAGTTCAAGGGGCGTTGAGCCGCTCGCTCGGGCGCCGCGGCCCATAGCCGTCGGGCCGGTGCATCAGGTCGACGAGGACCTCCACGTCGGGGTCGTCGTCGCTGATGATGATCCGGCCCGACTCGAGGTCGAAGAACATGCGCGGATCGCCGTCGCGCCGCGTGCCGTTGTGGTCGTGCGCGAACACGAAGCGCGCGCCCTCCTGGCGGCAGTTGTTGAACCCGGCGCCGCTGAGCCCGTAGACGAGGTCGTCGTTGCAGCGGATGCGGATGCGGCAGTTGAGGTAGGCGCCGTCGGCGCGCTGGACCTCGACGGTGCACTCGCCGCCGTCCTGCGCCATCGTCGGCCCGCGCGCCGCGATGACGCGGCCGGGGTAGACCGTGGCCTCGCCCAGCGGCTCGACGACGCGTGGCGCGCCAGCGCACGCGACCGCGAGGGTCACCGTGAGGATCGAGAGCGTGATTCGCGCGAGCACGGCCGGGTTTCGACTCCGCAGTATGCCGGTGACGTACGGGGCCGTCACTTCGACCTAATCGATCGCGCGGAGATCCTCGCGGTCGGTGTCGCGGTGGAACACCGGCGGCGAGCCGATCGGCGCGTCGACCGTCGCGGTGGTGCCGCCCTCGTGCGAGTCGCCGGTCCACACGTCGAACCACGTGGCGCCCGCCGGGAAGTACACCTCGCGGGTGGTCTCGCCCTCGTGCAGCACCGGCGCCACGAGCAGCGAGTCGCCGAGCAGGTACTGGTCGGACACGCGCCAGGTCGCCGGGTCGTCTCCGAACTCGAGCATCAGGTGGCGCACCAGCGGCGCGCCGGTCGCCTGCGCCTCGGCGCTCCACGCGATGAAGTCGTCGCGCAGCGCGTCGTGGATCCGCGCGAAGCGGCGGAAGTGCGCGATCGTCTCGGCGTCCGTGTCCCAGTTGTGGTTCACATCGCGCCGGTTGCCCTCGTGGGTCCGCATCACCGGCGTGAACGCGCCGAGCTCGGTCCAGCGCATGTACAGCTCCGGCGTGGACGGCCCGCCCGAGAAGCCGGCGATGTCGTGCGTGACGTACGGCACGCCGGCGAGCCCGAGGTTGATCATCGCGGGGACCACCGTCGGCAGCCCGTCGGTCTCGGACCAGGTCGCCTCCTGGTCGCCGACCCAGTGGATGTTCGAGTAGCGCTGCACGCCCGTCCATCCGCTGCGCGCGAACAGCACCCAGTCGCCGTCCGGGCGCTCGGCGTCCATCGCCTCGCGGTTCACGCGGTGCCACTCCACGGGGAAGCGGTTGTGGAACGCCCGCGGGTCGGCGCCGCTGTCCAGCACCGCGTCGAGCGGGTTCCACTCGCCGAAGTCCGCCATCCAGCCGTCGATGCCGAGGCCGCCGACCATCTCCCGGAGCTCGCCGCGCACGTAGTCGCGCGTCGCCTCCTCCGTGAGGTCGGGGTGGCTGCTCCGCTCGTTGGGCGCGGTGAACACGTACGCCCCGCCCTCGGGGCTCTCGACGAGCAGGCCCTCGTCACGCATCTGCGGGAAGTGATCGGCGAGGTCCGGATCGATGAACGGGTTGGCGTACGCGAGGAAGCGAACGCCCTGCCCGTGCAGGTCCTCGATCATCGCGCCCAGCTCCGGGTAGTGCGTGAGGTCCGCGTTCCACCGGTACTCCACGCCGAAGCCGCCGCCGATGTTGATGCGGACGCCGGTCCAGTCCTGCGACCAGATCGCCGCGAACGGGATCATCTCGGCCTGCAGGCGCGCGACGTCGGCGAGCACCGCGTCGCGGCCTCCCTGACTGCTGACCCACAGGCCCCAGGCCCAATCGGGCGGCGGCGCGGGGCGACCGACCTCCTCGCCGAGCTGGTCGATCACGTCGAGCGGGGTCGGGCCGTGGAACACGACGAGCTCGAGCGGGTCGGCCGAGATCACCTCGGTCCACATCGCCTCGGCGTCGGCGGCGCAGACGTCGACGTGCGTGCGGTAGTCGGTGCGCGCGAGCACGCCGAAGCCGCGGGCGTCGAGGTAGTAGGGCATCGGGAAGTAGGTCGTGTGCGCGTCGCCGGAGACGTCGCGGACCGCGCCCCCCTCGCGCCCGATCCCCTGCTCGGTGACGACGAGGTCGAACGCCTCGCCGGTCTGCTCGGTCGCGTTGTACTGCTCGCCGAACCCGTGGAACGAGCCGCCCGCGGCGCAGGCGGCCGGGATCGCGAGCGACGTCTGGTCCGCGACGCCGGTGACCGCGACCGCGATCACGGTCGTGCCCTCCGCGTCGCCGGGCGCGACGGTGAGGGTGGCGCGGCCGAGCTCGGTCGCGCCGTCGTCGAGCGCGTACTCCACCACCGCGGCGCCGCCCTCCTCGCGCCAGTCCGCGAAGCGGTCGTACGTGAAGACCTCCTCCTCGAGCCGCGTGTACGTGACGATCGTCAGCTCGCCACGCAGGCGCTCGCCGAACGTGCGCGCGGTGGGGTAGAAGCCGGCCGGCGTCGCCCAGAGCGCGCGCTCGCCGTCGAACAGCGCGACCGCGCCCGTCTCATCGGCGATCGTCACCCGGATCCCGTTGGCGAGGGTCACCTCGCCGCCGTCGGCCGGGGGCGGCGGCTCCCCCGCGTCGGCGCCTCCGTCGGCGGGCGGATCGGGCGGGTCGGTCGTGTCGTCGCAGCCGAGCAGCGACAGCGCGATCAGCAGGCACAGGATCGTCGTGCGCATCGGTCGGAGACTAGGACGCGATCCGAGCTCGGTCACTCGGCAGACGGGCTTACTTCGGACGAACGGGGGATCACCTCGAAGAGGAGCTGGGGGGTCTTCTTGCGGTGGATGGAGGAGGCGACCTCGGCGCGCAGCTGGCCCGACCAACGCTCGAGGCGAGCGAGCGCCTCTTCGGGGTCCCCGGCGCCGGCGACTTGCACGCGGAGGCGGCCGGCGTCGGGCGCGGGGGTGACCTCGAGGATGTACAGGTCGAGGATGACGTCGTCCTCGATGGCGGCCATGGCCAGCGAGAGGGCCTCGCTCACCTGGGCGCAGAGCTGGGCGGCCTTCTGGCGGTCGCGGCGGTCGTTGCGGGGCACGGCCGGGAGAGTAGCGGGGGATGCGTGGGGTCGCAGGGATTGGGGCAAGGGCAAGGGATGGGGGCAGGCGCAGGGGGCAGGCGCAGGGGGCAGGCGCAGGGGGCAGGCGCAGGGGCAAGGGGTTCGCTTGCGCCTTCGGCGCTACGCGAACATGGCCGCCAACATGTCCTGCATGATCAGGTTGCTCAGCTCGGTGTCGGTCAGGACGTTCATCTTGTGGCCGCCGAGCGCGCGCGAGTAGCGGTCGAGGTAGACCAGCTGCTTGGTGACCAGGACCAGGTCGCGCGGCATGCGCATGTCGTGAGCGCGCGCGACGCGCAGCAGGTCCGGGAGCATGTCGCGCATCTTGAAGCCCTCCTCGGGGTCGAGGAGCGGGGCGTACGCCTGCTCGAGGTCCTCCTTGAAGGCGTCGAAGTCGATCTGCGCGCCGTCGACGAAGGTGCCCATGCCGATCATCGACTTGGCGACGCGGCCGAAGTCGCGCTGCTGAAAGCCCAGGACGTACTCGAGCACCTGCGTCTTCTGCTCGTCGTCGAACACGCCGACGATGCCGAAGTCGAGGTAGCCGATGCGGCCGTCCTTCAGCAGGAGGAAGTTGCCCGCGTGTACGTCGCCGTGGAAGAAGCCGCGGACGATGAGGGTCTGGAACCACGCGCGGATGCCGTGGCGCAGGCGCTCCTTCGCGTCGTAGTCGCTGGCGAGGATCCCCTCGGTGTCGTCGAGCCGCCAGCCGTCGAAGCGCTCCATCGTGAGCACGCGCGGGCCGCTCAGGTCCTCGTACACGATCGGCGCGGCGACGTCCTTGGTGCCCATCCGGCGCATGACGTCGTTGAACTCGTTCATGCGGCGCGTCTCGTTGCCGAAGTCGAGCTCCTCGACGAGGTTGTTCTCGAAGTCCTCGATCACGTCGACGGCGCCCGCGCGGCGGATGCGCACGCTCAGCTTGGACAGCACCTTGGCGTAGATCCGCATCATCGCGACGTCGGCCGCGGCGAGCTCGCCGATGCCGGGGCGCTGGACCTTGATGACGACCTCGGTGCCGTCGTCGAGGCGGGCGGCGTGGACCTGCGCGATGCTCGCCGCGGCCATCGGCTCCTCGTCGATGTGCACCAGGCGCTCGCGCGCGTCGCCGACCTCCTCGGCCAGCGTGCGGTGCAAGACGGCGGTGTCGAACGGCGGGACCTGGTCGAGGAGCTTGCGGAACTCCTCGGAGTACGACTCGGGGAACAGCGCCTCGCCGGACGCGACGAGCTGACCGAGCTTCACGTAGGTCGGGCCGAGGATCTCGAAGGCGCGGCGCAGCGCGATCGGGCCGGTCAGCCGCTCGTAGCGCGCGCCGCGTCCGGTCAGGACGTGGGCCAGCCAGCGCAGGCCGATCCAGTCGCTGACGCGCAGGACGCCGAACCCCAGCAGCACCGCCTGCACGACGAGGAACCGCCAGAAGACACGGAACCCGGAGACCTTCGGTAGCCGGCTCGGGGACTTCACTTCGCGCGCCTCGTGCTCGTCGTCTCTGCCGCGCGTCGCGGGCAACGTGGTTGCGATGGATGCCACTCTATCTTCTCCCGACCCCACATACGAATCCGTATGTGGCCCTTGATGTGCGACCTACGAGGCCGTATGTCAAGGCGGTACGCCAGGCGATCGGGCCGTATTTCAGATGAGCGACGAGAAGATCGACGCGCGCGCCGCTCAGGCGGCGGCGACCCGGGCCAAGCTGATCGGGGCCGCCGCCGCGCTGTTCTCCGAGCAGGGGCTCACCAAGCCGAGCCTCGACGCGATCTGCGAGCGCGCCGGCTACACGCGCGGCGCGTTCTACGTGCACTTCGACAACCGCGACGACCTGATCGGCGCGGTGATCGAGCAGGTGATGGGCGGCTTCATCGAGGCGATCATCGCCGCGGGCGAAGCGGGCGCGGACCTCGCCATGATCGTGCGGACGTTCACCCAGGCGGTGGAGACGGGCGCGTTCCCGTTCCCGAGCAGCGTGCGCAGCCATCAGGTGCTCGAGGCCTGCGCGCGGTCCGAGCCGCTGCGCGCCAAGTACGTCGAGCTGCTCGAGCGCGCGCGCGCGCGGCTGAAGGACACCGTCCGACGGGGCCAGGAGGCGGGCACCATCCGGCGCGACACCGACCCGGACGCGGTCGCGCAGCTCCTGCTCGCCACGGTGCTCGGCGTCGAGGTCGCGTCCGAGCTCAGCGTCCCCTACGACGCGGGCGGCGTCGGCGAGCTCGTCCTCGCGATGCTCGCCCCCACGAGTTAGTCAAGGGACGCGTCCCCTTGACTAACTCCGGAGTTGGTCAAGGGGACGCGTCCCTTGACTAACTCACTCACACGCGTGGTCGAGGGCGTCCGGGACGATGGCGGTGCCGCAGCCGCCGGTGGGGAGCCCGTTGAGGATCGCGTGGACCTGGTGGCCGTACGCGCCGGCGATCGCGGCGACGACCGCGAGCGTGACGATGAGGACCAGCCGGTCGGCGTGCTTCTGCGTGCCGCCGTCGGGCGCCTCGGCCCAGCGGCGTAGGTGCACGAGCATCCAGATCCAGAACGGCACCGAGGCGAGGACGGCGCGGGGGTACACGCCGACGGCGCACAGCGCGACCGCGGCGCCGGCCGAGACGACCAAGCACACGCTCGCGACCCTCAACGTGACCTTCGGGCCGGCGGTGACGACGAGCGTGCGGTAGCCGCGCTCGGCGTCCTCCTCGTACTGGAAGACCTGCGCCATCCAGTAGATGCCGAGCAGGAACACGACGCCCAGCGCGACCGTGATCACGGCGCGCCAGGTGAGCGGGGCGCCCGTCGCGGCCCACCCCGCGATCGGCGACAGGGCGCCGTAGCCGAGGCCGTTGACGAGCGGCCCGCCGAGCGGGGTCGGCTTGAGCGCGAGCTTGGGGTGGCTGTACAGCACCGACAGCACCGCGCAGATCGCGGCGCAGGCGAACGTCACGCGGTCGATCGTCCACGACACCGCCACCGCGCCCCCGATCGCCAGGTAGCCGTAGAGCGCGGCGCGCTTCGGGACCTGCACCGGGCGCCCGAGCAGCACCTCGCCCTGGTCGTCGTCGAGCGCGGCGTTGAGCCACATCGTGCCCGCGTGCGCGACGACCCAGACGCCGAACAGCAGGCTCAAGGTGCCCGCCACGTACCGCGGGTGGATGGTCGAGCCGATCGCCCACAGGCCGTAGCCGAACCCGGTCACCGGGAGGCTCGCGATCAGCAGCGCGCCCTTGGGCCGCGCCAGCGCGACCAGGCGCCCGGCGGTGAGGCGCGCGGACATCGTCGGCGGGACTGTATCTCCGCGCCGCGGTGATCAGTAGCCGAGGTGGATCCGGCGCACCGACTCCGCGTAGTCCGGCCGGTAGCGGCGCTGCTCGGGCACGAGCGGGAACGGCGCGAGGCGGCGCGTCAGCTCGCGGCGGATCTCCGCGTCGTCCTCGGTCTCGAGGAAGCGCACGCCCACGCAGTAACCGGGATCGCCCTCGCGCCAGCCCTCCACCACGCGGCGCACCTCGCCGAGCATCACCACGTAGGGCCCGAGCCACGGGGTCCGCAGGCTGATCATCAGCTCCTGGCCGACCTCCATCTGCTCGTCACACGCGATCATCGCGCCGCGCGTGGACAGATCGACGACGCGCGTCCCCACGAGGGTGAAGTCGTTCATGCGAACGGCCTTGCAACGAGTACGGAAGGCGCGTCGAGCTCCGCGGCGCCGGTGCGGTCGGACCACTTCGAACATGACGCGATCGTACGCAGCGACGCGCGCGGAGTGAAAAAACCGACTCGGTCAGGCTTCAGTGCAGAGTCACGCGCCGGACTCCGCGGACGATCACCTCGGGGATCGCCAGCGCCGTGCGCACGGACTCGGCGTCGAGCTCGGCGAAGACCACCGTGAGGTTGCCGTCCACCAGGAGCAGGCCCGCGCCGGGGAGCGAGAGCAGCGCCTCGCGCAGCTCCGGCTCGGACCACCAGTCCGAGGCGGTCGGCTCCGCGCGCGTGTGGACCTCGAACAGCCCGTCGGGATCTCCGAGCGGGCGCGGGCGGCCGAACTCGGTGTGCAGCGACGGGGACTCGCCGATCCAGACGGCCGCGTTCGGCGCGTGCTCCGCCGACGGGAGGTGACACCGTAAGCCCAGGTGCATCTCGTTGAGGGTGCCGATGCGGTTGTGCGCGTCGATCTCCACGTTGAAGCCGCCGACGATCCCGGTGAGCCGGGGCCAGCCGTCTTCGTCGGAGACCACGACGAGGCCGCCGACCTCGTCCGCGATCGCCTGACAGTACGCCCACGCCTCGGTCTTCTCGTCGCGGCCGAGCTCGCGGCGCTGACGCACGGCGAACCCGAGGGCCCCGACGAAGAGGACCGCGAGCGCGATCACGAGCGCGGTGGCGAGCTCCATGGGTCCCAGAATATCGATCGGCCGCGCGATCGCCAGTCACGCGCGGTCAGGGCGCCGCTTGACCCACGAAATAGCGCTGCGGGTTGTAGCAGCCGACGTAGCCCCGGAGCGCGAGCGATGTGTGGCGCTCGGCCGCCTCCGCGGTGGCCTCACCGGACCAGGACGCGGTCATCCCGCTCCAGTCCCAGCCCATGATCGGGAAGCCCCGCCGCCCGCGGACCTCGGCCTCGACCCCCGCGGGCAG
>Ga0070728_10006778_pt1 | contig 10716 bp, 8 predicted proteins | sample tdDd471_FD_66723 | JGI IMG/M metagenome (GOLD analysis project Ga0070728, IMG submission 66723) | Marine sediment microbial communities from the Atlantic coast under amendment with organic carbon and nitrate - tdDd47.1 | ecosystem: Environmental > Aquatic > Marine > Coastal > Sediment | place...
GCTCGAAGCACCGCTCGCAGTTTGATTAACAAGGTGGGTATTCCGGCTGACTTGGGCAGTATAAGTAGCCAGCCGCGACAGGTCCACCGCTATACTGCTACCGGGGTGGATTGCTGCCATGGCGGTATTGTGTGCGTCAGGCGACGTCGCGCTTGGCTTCCTGACTGGCCAGGTATTCCTCATAGGTACCCTGAAAATCCAGCAGGGACCGGTCTTTGATTTCGATTACCCGTGTGGCCAGAGACGAGACGAACTCCCGGTCATGACTGACGAAGATCAGCGTGCCCGCATACAGTTTCAAGGCGTCGTTCAACGCTTCGATTGCTTCCATATCCAGGTGGTTGGTGGGCTCGTCCATGACCAGCACATTGATATCCTGCATCATCAGTTTGCCGAATAACAGACGGTTTTTTTCGCCCCCGGAACAGACCCGGACGTTTTTGTTGATGTCGTCGGCGCTGAATAGCAGTCGACCCAGTATGGCGCGCACTTTCAGATCATCATGCTCCGGCGTGCGCCATTGTGACATCCATTCAAACAGGTTCAGATCACAATCAAACTCGGCACTGCTGTCTTGTGGACAGTAGCCAATGGCTGCATTTTCCGCCCATTTTATTTCGCCTTTTCTCGCTTCCAGTGCGCCGACAAGACAGCGAAGGAAGGTGGTTTTACCGGCGCCGTTCTCGCCAATCACTGCCAGCTTGGCGCCGGCTTCAAGAATCAGGTTGCCGTCTTCGAACAGGTTCTCCGCTTCGAATCCATGCGCCAACTGTTCCAGTACCAGCGCCTGTCGGTGGAGCTTCTGATGCTGTTCGAAGCGGATATAGGGTGACACCCGGCTGGATGCCTTGACCTCATCCAGTGTGATTTTTTCCAGTCGTTTGGCGCGTGAAGTGGCTTGTTTGGCTTTTGATGCGTTGGCTGAAAAGCGATTCACGAAGGCTTGCAGGTCTTCTATCTCCGCCGTCTTTTTGGCGTTTTCATTCAGCAGCTGCTCACGTATCAGGGTTGAGGCTTCTACGAAGGCTTCATAGTTGCCGGGATAGATGCGCAGTTCGCCGTAGTCAATGTCGGCCATGTGTGTGCAGACTGCATTCAGAAAATGCCGGTCGTGCGAGATGATCACCATGGTGCTGGAGCGGGCATTGAGCATGTCTGCCAGCCAGCTGATGGTGTGAATGTCGAGGTTGTTGGTGGGCTCGTCCAGCAGCAGAATGTCCGGGTCTGCGAACAGGGCCTGGGCCAGTAGCACGCGCAGTTTGACGCCCGGTGCCACCTGACTCATGGGGCCGAAATGGAAGCTCTCGTCTATGCCGGCCTGAAGCAGGATTTCGCCGGCGCGGCTTTCGGCGCTGTAGCCATCCATTTCCGCGAACTTTACTTCGAGTTCGGCGACGGCCATGCCATCTTCTTCTGTCATGTCAGCCTTGCTGTAGATCTCGTCGCGCGCCTGCTTGACCTTCCAGAGTTCGACATCCCCCATGATCACGGCATCGACTACGCTATAGTCTTCGAAGGCAAACTGGTCCTGACTAAGCGTTCCCACTGTGCAGCCCGGCTCAATGGACACATTTCCTGCGGTCGGGGCCAAGGCGCCGCTGAGAATTTTCATGAACGTGGATTTGCCACAGCCATTGGCACCAATGAGGCCATAGCGGTTGCCGTTACCAAATTTGGCGGAAATGTTTTCAAATAATGGCTGTGCGCCAAATTGCATCGTGATGTTTGCGGTGGAGATCAAAAGCGGTATACCTGAGAAAGTCGATAAAGCAAGTGCCTGACGCGTTGCGCCGGCATGGTCCCTGGAAAAGGGCGCGCACTATAACGGTTTGGCTCGGTGAAGTCGAGATCGATTGGCTGTTTTTTAAGCACTTATGCCGGGTGAAAAATGACGATACGGGGCTAAAAGCCCCTGAACACTTCTCCTTCCTGTTCTTCGTTTTCAAAGCCAAAATTGCGATTCAACTGCTCGCCGGGGACTTGAATGGCATAGCCTTGAAACAAATGAATTCCCCATGTGTAAAAAGACTGCATGTCCACCATGTTTTCAACTGCGGTGACGATAATGCGAGAGGATTTGGCCTGCATGTTCTTGGTGAAGGTTTTCAGTGCGATGCGATTGGCCTCGGTTTTCCGGGCGATCACAAGGCTTTTTGGAGACAGCTTGATGTACTCAGGATGCAGGCGTTCAAGATACTGTTCCGATTGCTCAAGGCTGAAATTCTCAACGCCGATCTGGCAGCCAATTGCCCGCGCCTGATTTGCGAATACCAGCGACTGATCGGTATTTGCAAGAATGTCATGGTGTTTGATCAGGAAAACCAAACGATGCTGGTCCTTGACCCGGGCTTCGCGCAGGAGATTACTGACAATGGGAATGATCACGGTATTGTATAGCGTGTCCCGAGTGACTTTCAGGAACAGCATGGCATTGAGTAAGGCATGGGCGTCCTGACGCAGCGCATCGACCGCTGCGGCATAAATCCAGCGATCAAGTTCTTTCATGCTTTTCTGGCGCTCAAGCAGGGGAATGAACTGGTCCGGAGTGAATTCCTCACCACTTTCGCTTTGCAGCCTGACCAGGACTTCAAAGGCTTCGAAGGACGGATCCCCCACATGAATGATGGGCTGAAAGCGCAGGCTGAAACGTTTGGCGGACACAGCCTCCATCAGCTCCTCATCGGCCATCGATACCTTGCTGTCGGAGGTGTTGTCAGACCTTTTGTCCGCAGCGACATCGCCGTCGTCAATGAGAAAACGTGAGCCACCGAGATGACGTGCTTTTGCGGCCATTTTTTCGGCGCGGGAGATCGCGTCATGAACATCCCTGATCTGGCGATGCAGGGGCACGATACCCAGACTGACCTGCGTTGACAGACGACTCGCGCCATGCTCGAGTTCTGCCGGATGCAGTCGTTCGATCAGGGACTGACAATATTCATTCAGGGTGTTGATAGAGCCAAGCTTCATAATCAGCAAGACGCCATCGGACTGGCCGGCAATGATCTCGTCCCGCTTGAGTCCTTGCTCGATGTAGGGGAACAGATACTGATTGACCTGCCCCTGAGCGCGCAAAACGGTATTGCGTCGGAGCTGGTCCAGCGCATCAAGCACCAGGTATATTAGATAGGCTGGCTCGGATTCGTCTCCAATGCGGGTAGCGATGAGCTTCTCGTCGAGGCGTCCGAAGAACTCATATCGGGAGACGACAAATGGACTGTCATCGGTGCTTTTGAGTTCCCGGAGTTTGTTTTTCAGGTGCTGATATTCGCGAGCCTGTTTCAGGACGGTTTTTACCAGCGCCGCTCGCTCTGCGGGTTTGGCCAGAAACTCGCAGCTTTCCAGCGCGGTCATGGCAGACAATTCAGCCGGATCTTCGGTGGCGCTCAAAAACAGAATAGGCAGGAATTTGAAGTCCTTTTCCTGACGCAGCAGGCGGGCAATTTCAATGCCGTCGCAATCCGGCATTTTCAGGTCCAATACCAGTACATCCGGCTTGAACTGGTGGATCTGGTTTAGCACTTCCAGTGGATTACTCACCTTTTCCACTGCAAAGTTGGCCTCACTCAGGTAGTTGCCGTGGGCCAGCAGACATACCTGATCATCGTCCACCAACAGGGCCCGATACTGTTCTTCTCCGGTTGCCATCAATTCCTGACAACTCTCGATGAGAGCATGAATGTCGACGGGCTTGGTGTAGAAGGCATTGCCGCCCGCGCGCAGAGCGCTGAGTCTGGCGGTCATGTCACTGCGCGCCGAAATAAAAATCACCGGAATCTGAAAGCCGGTTTTGACGCGCAAGGTCTGCAGGGCCTCGATGCCGGCGAGGGGCCCCTGAGGAAACACGATGTCCAGAATAATCAGTGAGGGTGTTTCGTGGATCAGGTCACTGTACAGGGATGCCAGTTCGGAGTGGGTTTTGACGCGATAGCCGGACTGTTTGAGCTGGGCCCCGAGAATCTCCAGCACAATGGGGTCATCATCGACGAGATACACCAGTTTGTCGACGGCATTATGCAGCACGGGTGGTGTGTTGCTCAGCTCGGAGGGTTTCAGGGATGAATTTTCAAAGGTATCGTCATGGAGGCGAATAAACAGCTGATCGATATCATGACAGACGCCGCTGTCGGGCAAGGCTCCGGTTTGGGCCATCTGCCGAAGGGCATCATCAAGTTCACGAAATATTCCGGCCAGAGATTGATAGCGCAGAGTGGCCGCACTGCCTGCCAGTGTATGGGCGATGCGGTTCATTTCTTCCAGCGGGGCAGGGGCCCATTGAACATGACGCAAGTGGTTCCAGAGGGTTTCGAGTTCCTCGATTTTTGTCGGAAACTGTTTCTGAAACAGAGCTTCGGCCTTGCGAAAATGATCGCTCAGTGACAGCGATTTGTTCATGACTTCCTACCTTTCATCAGGGTTCCTTGAAAGCGGGTCCGGAATGACAATCACGTCGGCCATGGAGCGTCTTGCGTCGGCATTTTGCTGCTGCCTTGCAGATTGTAAGGCAGCTTTAAGAGCGAGGTGCGATGCTGTCGGCTCAAAGCATAATGATAATCCGGTTATTGTGCGAATTTTGAGCGGATCATTCCAGTCATATTGGGAATTGTTCTTTCTTTTTCATTGTTTATTTGATCAGATGCATGTTTTAAGTCGCTGTGGTCATCCCGAACGTTTGATGGCCGGCCTCGGGCAATGGGAGAGTAAGCCAATTGACCTTGCAATGATTCGTTCCGCCGATGCCGGAGACTCATCGGAACTGGCATCCCTTTACAATCACTATGTTCTGGAGTCCACGTCTACCTTTGAGGAATATCCGGTTGAGCCGGCTGTTATGGCGCAGCGCGTTGCCGCTGTTCAGGACTTGAACTTACCCTGGCGGGTGGCTGAGCAGGACGGTGCGCTGGCAGGGTATGCCTATGCGAACCGTTGGAATCCCCGCACGGCCTACCGACATACGGTTGAAATCTCGATTTATGTCTCCCCCGAATGTGCGCAAAAGGGTCTCGGCTCGACGCTGTATACGCAACTGTTTGATGACTTGCAGAGCTTGCCGGTTCAACAGGTCATGGCAATGATCACGCTCCCAAACCCCCTAAGTATTGCATTGCACGAGAAGTTCGGCATGAGCAAGGTGGCCCACTTGTCCCGGGTGGGCTTCAAGTTTGGTAAATGGCTGGATGTGGGCTATTGGCAATGCAGCCTTGCAAGGCCAGTCTAAAGCTTTCTGACCTTGAAGCGACGGCCCTTGATTTTGCCATTAATCAATCGACCCAGGGCTTTGTCTGCGACGCCTTTGTCAAGCGTGACAAAGGCACTGAAATCGGTGATATCAATTTTTCCGACGGCCTTACCCGGGATTCCCGCATCACCCGTCAACGCGCCCAGAATGTCGCCGGGCCTGAGTTTGTCTTTGCGTCCGCCGGCGATGGCCAGTGTGGTTTTATCCGGCAACATATCGTAGGTAAGGTCTGCCTTGAGAGAGCCAATATTCTGCAGGTCCAGGTCCTGATCGGCTGAAGGGGCAATGCGTTCCAGTTTGAAGCGTTCTTTTTCGTCCAGCAGGCTGATTGCGATTCCGTCCTTCCCCGCACGGGCCGTGCGACCAATACGATGCACGTAGACATCCGGGTCTCTCGGCAACTCGTAATTGATGACCGCGGGCAGGTCTTCCACATCGAGACCGCGGGCCGCGACGTCGGTGGCCACGAGAATACAGCAGCTCTGGTGCTTGAAGCGTGTCAGCACCTGATCCCGTTCCCGTTGTTCAAGGTCGCCATGCAGGGCCAGCGCATTGAAACGGCGGTCATTGAGATAGTCTGCCACATCCTGAGTGGTGTCTTTCATGTTGCAGAAAATGACGGCAGCGGGTACCTGAATGGTCTGAAGGACCCGGATCAGACTGTCCGGTCTCGTCCTGTCATCAAGCACAACGAAACTCTGTCGGATCGCGTTTGGACTATGCACCGGACCCGCCTGGATTTGTTGCGGGTTCCGCTGGAAACGTTCGCTCAATACCTGAATGTTGTCCGGAAACGTCGCCGAGAACAGCAGTGTTTGCCGGCTGTCTGGCGTCTTCTCCAGAATGACGTCCATATCTTCCGCGAACCCCATGTCCAGCATGCGATCCGCTTCGTCGAGAACAACCGTTTTAACGGCCGACAGATCCAGTGTTTGTTTGCGCAGGTGATCCTTGATGCGTCCCGGTGTCCCGACCACGATATGTGCGCCATGTTCCAGCGACGCTATCTGAGGGCCGATGGACTGGCCACCACACAGGGTGACGATCTTGATGTTGTCCTGAAAACGCGCAAGTCGTCTCAGCTCCGCGGCCACCTGGGTCGCCAGCTCCCGTGTCGGGCACAGCACTAGCGCCTGAACGCGACTTTGCCTGACCGACGTGATTTGACTGCCCAGTGCAATTAAAAGCGGAATACCGAAGGCGGCGGTTTTGCCACTGCCAGTTTTGGCCTGGGCAATCAGGTCTTGTCCGTTTAGCGCCGGAGGCAGTGCCTGCTCCTGAATGGGGGTCATGACACGGTAGTTCAGATGTTCAAGGTTGTTCAGCAGGGCAGTGGGTAAATCGAGTTCGGAAAAAGCGCGGTCAGTCACAGGTATCTCGGGCAAAACGGAAGTGGTCGTGTAGAATACCACGTTTAGGAAGCCTCTGAGCGAGTTGCGTCATTTTCCGGCGTTCAGCGTAACTTACCCGAAGGCTCCCTGGTTAGCTTGCGGCCCACCTGACAATCATTCGTGTGCCTAATCTTCGTTTTCTGCTACCCGAAAGGCCATTATGAAAATACCCAAACGACTACAACCCCTCATGGACGATGGACTGATCGATGAGGTCATTACTCAATTGATGAGTGGCAAGGAGGCACAAGTGTATGTTGTGCGTTGTGGAGAAGAGATTCGCTGTGCCAAGGTGTTCAAGGAAGCCAAGCAACGCAGCTTTAAACAGGCGGTGCAGTATCAGGAGGGACGGAAAGTGCGCAATAGTCGGCGTGCCCGGGCCATGTCCCGCAAAACCCGTTATGGCCAGAGGGAACAGGAACAGGCCTGGCTGAGCTCGGAGGTTGATGCGCTCTACACACTGTCAGCTGCCGGGGTGCGTGTACCTCAACCCCATGGATTCGTGGACGGTGTCCTGTTGATGGATCTGATCAGGGATGCAGATGGCCATGCCGCGCCGCGTCTGGACGATGTGGACATGTCCGCTGAGGACGCGCAACGTTATCACCGGGAAGTGATCGAAAATGTTGTCAGAATGCTGTGTGCCGGGCTGGTACACGGCGATCTGTCCGAGTTCAATGTGCTGCTGGATCCGCAGGGGCCGGTGATTATTGATCTGCCCCAGGCGGTCAATGCAGCCGGAAACAATAGCGCCCGGATGATGTTCGAGCGGGATGTAAACCGAATGCGTGACTTCTTTGGTCAGTTTGCGCCCGAACTCCTGAAAACACAGTACGCGAAGGAGATCTGGTCGCTCTACGAGCAGGGTGAACTGGAACCCGACGCGCGCTTGAGTGGCGTCCATGATCGCGCCGAGGCGGATGCCGACGTGGCGGATCTGATGGCCGTGGTGGAAGCGGTCAAGGTCGAGGAAGCGGATCGGCTGGCGCGGGAACGGGCCAACCGGGAGGATGATTAGCTAGATGGATAAGGTACTGGTTCTTGTGGATGTACAAAACGTCTATTACACCTCCCGTCAGACCTTTAAGCGAAACTTTGATTACAATGCGTTCTGGGCGAACGCCACGGGCGGAAGAGAAGTGGTGGGAGCCTTTGCGTATGCGATTGATCGGGGTGACCCGAAACAGCGTGAATTCCAGAACATTCTGCGAGCCATCGGTTTTGAGGTGCGTTTAAAGCCCTTCATCCAGCGCTCCGATGGATCGGCCAAAGGTGACTGGGATGTGGGGATTACGATTGATGCCATGAGCTATGCCGAAGACGCCGATGTTATCGTACTGGTTTCCGGTGATGGTGACTTTGATCTGTTGGTCAGGACCTTGATTCAGGACCAAGGCAAAAAGGTCGAGGTCTATGGTGTTGCGGCGCTCACGGCCGACTCGCTGATTCAGGCGGCGTCCGAGTTTTATCCAATCGACGAGACGCTTTTGCTGGGCTAGCGCCTGGCTGGACCTTATGGCCTTGCCGGATCCATTATTCAGATTATCTGCCGGTAAACGCTTTGAGAAACACGAGGCTTGGAATGGAAAAATATCTGATCACAAAAGAAGAAATTGATGCCTATGCCGGCGTCGAGAAAACCCATTTTCTGAATGACAAGGCACGTCGAGTCAACAAATCGATTGGTGATCTGACCGGATTGACCGGATTCGGGTTTCACATTATCGAGGTTCAACCGGGTTTCGAAACCACTGAACTGCACCGACACTATTATGAGGATGAATGTGTCTACGTGCTGGAGGGAGAGGCAGAGGCCGTTATTGGTGAAGCGCTGTATCCCATCAAGGCCGGTGATTTTATTGGTTACAGGGCAGGGGGGCTGGCTCATACCATTCGCAATACCGGCTCGGTTGTGTTGCGTTGTATCGTGGTAGGGCAGCGGCTCGACCATGATGTGGGTGATTACCCCAGACTGAACAAGCGACTTTATCGCCAGCAGGGTTTGCCCTGGAATCTGGTGGACATGGCTGACATTTCGGAGCCGGTTGCCGGAAAGAAAAAGTAAGGGGAGGGAGGCACGACACGGTGCTTCCCAGTGGTGCTTCCCAGTAAAGGTACTTCCTAGTAGAGGTACTTCCTAGTAAAGATGCTTCAGGTCATGCCTGACCACTGCCCTGACGGCAAGCGATGTCGCCTTGCCCAGCACTCCCCGCCCATTCATGTGCTCGGCGAGGATATCGGAGAATTTTGCCAGTTGGTGTTCCGGTACAAAGCAGTCTGGCTCCCAAAGTAATGATTTGGCCAGCGCGGTATCCTTCTCCACGTATTGCAGCGCCTCGATCCTCAATTCAATACACAGGCGCGGCGTTTTACCTTCGCTCTTCAGTGATTCGAGCTGCCTGGTCTGGCAGGAAATTCGCGCTTGCCCGCTGACCCGAACGACGCCTTCGTTGTGAGGCTGTAAGAACAAGAGCTGAAGATGATCATTCGCAATGATGTTGCGCAGCGTTCTGGCGACCCGGTTACCGGGGTACTCCGGAATGAGCAGGGTTCGGGAATTCTGCCAGCGGACAAAACCTGGCGGACCTCCGCGAGGTGAAATGTCAGCGCCACCCTCTTCGTCACGGGAACCGAGTAGCAGGTAGGGACTGTGGGCGATAAATGCATGGGCTTTCGTTAACTTGTCAGTCCCCGTGTCAGGCCTCGGAGAATCGCTTCGGTCATGGACACGCCCGTCTGACCAAAGTCCCGAGCGCACGGCCGCTCTTGAGCAATGAACGTAGACCTGCTCGATATTGACCCGCAGGGTTTGTCCGGAGTCGACATCGCTTGTGTACGCCTGACCTTTTGCGCGCAAGCAATGTCCGGTGCCCGGAACAAGAAAGAGCAGGCTGACAGGCTGAGGGCCGCGCGGCGCCATGTCGTTGTCCGGCACTGTCTTGTCCAGCGCCAGTCTGGCGTCAGGAAATCGCAACTCAGTGGCGCTTACAATGACATCCTTACGGTGGATGTTGAGAAGTCGTAGTGGTTGTGAAGGAGATATTCCCTGCAGGGCAACGACACTCGCCGCATCAATAATGGCTTTGCAATGATGATCCAATTGCGCTTGAATTCGCTTGTCGAGAATCGGGGCATAGGCTTTAATGTGCCGTCGAAGCGCCTGTTCGCTGTTGATCCATCCATCGTTCATGGGTATTCCTCCATATTGTTCCGGGCAAGGTCTGGCAATCGGTTCACACATGTAAAAAGAAGGCCTTAAGTGAGGTATCAATTTGTTTAGCTGGATCATAGAAAACCGCCCGTACGTGTCGAAAGGCGTTCTGTTTCGTTGTGGCTGCAATCTGTTTCAGATGAATGGTCGACGTCAGGCTTAGTTTTCGATGTCCTGTTCTGCTACACCAAATAAAAAATGCCTGACACCTTCGGTTGCGGCCAATGCGGTTGTCGATCTGGCAGATGAATTGATATCCCGGAAGGTCTTGTCGCCTTCTGCGCTGCAAACCCTTTCCTCCGGGTTCCAAACGCTTTATCGGACTTTTCATCGTCAGGGTGACGAGGGATCGGTGATTGCCAGCCAACGCCTGCCGGAGTCGGACTTGGTGCATTTGTGGCACTTGGCGCATAAAGAGACTGACCAGAAGGTTGATCAAGATACAGGCCGTCCGGCGCTGGGGCTGGAAATAGGGATGACAATCAATTCCGGGACGCAGGGGCTGCTGGCGAGCTGGTTGCACCAATGCGCTACGCTCGGAGAAGCCTATACGGTCTTTACGCGACACATTCCCTTACTCAATGCTGCGGAATGCTGGCAGCGCGAGCTATCGAAATCAGGTGTTCTGCTCCGGTTTCAGTTTCAGTCACAACTATCGTATCCGGCGCTGGCAGTGGATCGCAGTATGTCGGCCCTGCTGGCATGGGCAACGCTGATGACCGGGCGGCAGGTGACGCCCCTCGCCGTGACGTTGCGACGGGCGCGACCGGCCGATACCGCAGCCTATGAGAATGTGTTTGGGGCCGACTGTCAATTTGGAGCAATCGAAAACAGCCTGTTGCTCGATGCCTCGGTGTTTGATTGGCCAATACGCA